>Ga0136634_10000389_pt1 | contig 20278 bp, 21 predicted proteins | sample AntDrymUQ8332106_2_FD_104654 | JGI IMG/M metagenome (GOLD analysis project Ga0136634, IMG submission 104654) | Polar desert sand microbial communities from Dry Valleys, Antarctica - metaG UQ833 (21.06) | ecosystem: Environmental > Terrestrial > Soil > Desert | place: Antarctica: Dry Valley... | reverse complement strand
GTGCAGCTGCCCGCGCACCGCCCGGGCCGTCTCCCCCGGCAGATCGCTGATCAGGTCCAGCGCCCCGTCGAGCCGCCGCGTGCAACCGCCGTGGTCACCGCGGTGCAGCGGAAGCCGGGTCCGCCCGTAGGCCGCCCCCGCCACCCGCAGCGGGTCACCGGTGACGGCGGCGATCAGCGTGCGCCGGTCGTCGACCTGCTCGGCCAGGTCCAGATAGCCGAACCGGAAGATCGCGGTGGCCGCGAGCGCGTAAGCGTCGTCGAGCAGCATCGCCAACAGCTCCCTGCCCCGCTCGCCGCGCGGCGACTGCGCCCAGTAGACGTAGAGATGGCGCAACAGCTCAGGAAGCCGCCAGCATAGCGGACACGGCGGCACAGCCGGTTCCCGTCCTCCAGACAAAACCCGCAGCTCGTCGAGGCTCATCGACTCGGCGATCGGTACCGGTCGGTGGCCCGGCGGTGATGGCCGACCAGCTGCGCCATCGGCAGCGGCTGTCGCTGCGGCCCATCTCACGCTGCGGGTGGGGCCGACGGCGCTCAAGGTGCACGCCGCGATCACCGAGTCGTTCACGCTGATGGAGTTCACCGAGTTCAACCCGGGCGTCAGATCAGGTCGTCGAACTCTCCGGCCTTGACCCCGAGGACGAACGCACGCAGCTCAGCCCTGGTGAACTGGAGGACGGGGCTACCGTCGCCCAGCTTGCTGTCGCGCATGGCCGTGCCGCCGTCGGACAGCGGTGCCAGCTCGACACACGAGTTGTCCGGGGTCGAGAACGTGGCCTTTCGCCACGGCGCGGTGATCTTGGGTGCTTCCATTGTTCGCTACTCCTTCAGGATCGACTCGATGAGTCGCCGGCTCTCTTCGACGGGCAGGGCGATCTTGACCAGCTCGCCGAAGACGTAGTTCCACCTGCGGACTTCGGCCGGGTTGTCACTCAGGACGGCGTCCGCCGAGTGCTCCTGGTGGAACAGGGGCGAGTCGGCGTCGTCTCCGAAGCTCAGCAGGGTGTACGGAGACGAGTGTCCCAGGTGCAGTCCCGCGGTGAACGGCACAACCTGCACGGTCAGGTTCTCCGCGTCGTTCATCTCCAGCAGGTGCCGGAGCTGGTCCCGCTGGACCTCTCGGCCGCCGGGTTGGTATCGGACGGCCTCCTCGCCGCAGATCGCGTGAAGCTGGACCCTCGGGTTCTCCAGGATCGTCTTCCGCTGCATCCGCAGGTCCACGGCGCGGTCGATGTTCTCCGGGCGTCTCTTGATGCCTGGCACGTTGATAGAGGCACGCGCCCAGGCGCGGGTCTGGAGCAGTCCCGGAACCCAGCCGCTGGAGCACATCTGGATCTTTCGCGCGGACGCCTCGTATCCGACGAGCTTCAGCAGCGCCGATGACGCAACGTCGTCGTAGTCGTGCCACCACTCGTGGCGCTTGGCACGCTCACGCAGGGCCATCAGTGCGGCGACCTCCTCCTCGGTGGCTTCCAGCTTCTCCGATGCCGCCAGCAGGCTGTCCGCCGTCGGCACCGCCACGCCGGTCTCGACCTGACTCCAGGTGGGCTGACTCAGTCCGGCCGTCTTGGCCACGTCGATCACTCGAAGCGTGTCGATCCGTCCGCGGAGGGCGCGGAGAGTCAGGCCGAGACGCCGGGCCGCCAGCGTCGCGCTGACGCCTTCAAGATCGTCCATCACCACGCACCTCCTTCGGCCCCGCAGACGGTATCCCGATAGTCCGCCGATCGGCGTACGGGGCTCTTGGACGACATTGAACCAATATTGACATAGTGTTAGTGTGATGATGCTTCAACATCATGTCATCATCGTCAGGGCCGGTCGACCGGCCCTGGCACAGACCAGCGGCGGCCCAGCCGCGACTCGCACCGTCCGGGTTGCCGCGTCCAGAGAAGGGCTCCGCCATGCGCGAGTAGAGATCAACAACCCGCGATGGTCCGCGGGGAGACAGCCCGCGCATGGGCATCTGTCCAGCCCCTGTCGATGTCGAGCCGAGATAGAAGATCAACAACGAGAGGTACCGCGGTGATCACACCAACACAGCTCGCCTCGGCGCATGTCGCCGCCCGTCACACGCCGGAGGTGACCCGATGAACCAGACATTAGGTGTGGGCGTGGGCGTGGAAACCCACATCGGTCTGCACGTCGGTTACAAGGAGCCGGTCTCGTTACGGCTGAACGCTGACGGCGGGGCGTACCTGGACCTGGGCAGCGACGTGGAGATCGTGCTGGCGCAGGCCCACCTGTCCGTGCTGCACGAGCAGTCAGCGACCGTGCTGGCTGAACTGGTGGCGCTGGACAACGCCGAGGACCAGGTGGTCACCGCCCAGGCCGTCGGCGAGCAGGCGGCCTCGATCGCGGAGCAGGCCCGGCAGGACGCCGACCGGGCGCTGGCGACGGGCGCGGAGCAGCAGGCCCACGACGCGCGGGCAGCGGCCGACAGGGCGGCCGACGCGGCAGCCCTGGTGCAGAACACAGTCCAGGCCGCCCTGGACGCGATGCGGACGGCCGAGGAGGCGATGGAGGCCGCCGGGAAGGCCGCTGCGGCTGCCCGTGAGACCGTCGCAGCGGTCGACGGCGGCACCGATGGCTCGTCCGGCCGCACACTGCGCCTGGCCTGAGGTCGTCGGTCAGGATGTCCTACACCATGAGGCTGCGCACCAGCGCGTTCGCCAAGGTGGCGACGCTCGCGGGGTTCCGGGCCGACTATCGGCAGGCCAGGTGATGGAGGTCAACCGGTCGACGGGCACGCGGGTGGTCGTCGGGAGCCTCCAGCCTGGCCTTGCGTTCGTCAGCAGGGCGCTGACCGCCTTGGCGCCCCCTGACTTCGCCAACCTGTTCGAGGTAGCGCGTCGCCCCCGCCCGGTCTGTCGCGAATGGTCGGGGAGATCGAGCAGTACCAACGGATTGGACAGCAGATGAGAGCACGGTCATGGGTCGTCGGCGCGGTCGCGGCGGCATTGCTGGTCGTGGGTTGCGGCAGCTCGACCTCGGGCCCGGACGCGGTCGGGGGCGGTTCGGCGACGGCGGCGGCGACGGTGGACCCGTCGGTGATGGCCTCGATCGAGGCACAGCAGGGCATCCCGCCGGAACCGGGGCCGGACGTGGTCGCGGCGCTCGTGGCCGACCTGGACGCCATCGACCCGGACATCGTGCACGGCAAGCCGGACAAGGCCGTCAACCGTGGCCGCAACCAGTGCAGCTCCGTGCGCCAGTTCCCGACGAGCAGGCGAAGCTGGTCGACCTGACCAACAAGCGGTTCACCTCGCCGGACCACCCTGACGGATTCGGCAGCGACAAGGCCTCCCAGATCCTCGCGGCCGTCCGCAAACACTTGTGCCCCACACCCTGACCTGACGCCTCGGAGGCACCCGTGCACACTCTGATCGCCAGCCCGTTCCTGGACGACTACCTGGTCCTGCGCCCCGACGACCAGCGGGGTGTGAAGATCGGCGCGCAGCGCTACCGCGACCTGCTGGGCGCGGCCACCACCGCGGATGTGCCCGTGCCTGCGTGGCTGGTCGACGCGGCCCGGCAGCGGTGGGACCTGGATCTGGCCGGACGGGCACTGGCCGAGGCGGTGCTGGTGCGGCAGCCGTCGCCGATGGGGTACGGGCGGGCGTCCTACGAGCTGAACCTGGGCTGCAACTATGACTGTGAGCACTGCTACCTGGGGTTGAAGCGGTTCGAGGGCATGAGCTGGGCCGACCGGGAACGGGTCCTGCGGACCATGCGCGACACCCCATCACCTGGGACGAACTGCCCGAGGCCGCCCGCGCCGCGATCGCCGACCGCGGCGGCCCCATCCGGACCGCGCACATGGCCAGCGGCGGCCGGAACAGCCCGGTGGCGGCCGTGCTGGACACCGCGGACGGGGCGGTGTTCGTCAAGGGCATCCCGGTCGACCAGCGCGGCGCGGCCACCCAGGCCCGCGAGGCCGCGATGGCCCCGCACGTCACCAAGGTGGCCCCGACGCTGCTGCGGCACCTGCCGGACGCGGCCGGGTGGAACGTGCTCGGGTTCGAGTACGTCGAGGGCCGCCACGCCGACTACGCACCGGGGTCGCCGGACCTGGCGGCCGTGGTCGAACTGCTGGAGCGCGTGGGCGGGATCGACTGCCCGGACGACGCGCCCACCCGCGACACCCGCCGCACGTTCGCCTCCTACATGGACGACCCCGAGGCCGCCGGTCTACTGGGCGGGACAGCGCTGCCGCACACCGACTACAACCCGGAGAACGTGCTCATCGGCCCCGACGGCGGGGCGCGGCTGGTCGACTGGGCCTGGCCGTGCCGGGGTGCAGCGTGGATCGACCCATGCGTACTGATCGTGCGGCTGATCGCGGCCGGGCACACCCCCCAGGCCGCCGAGGCGTGCTCGGTGCTCGCAGCGGCCGGATCGGGTTGGCAACGTCGTGGCGGTGCGCAGACCGAACAGACAGCTGCCCCTTCAGTCCGAGCTGTCCGCACTCACCAGGGGCATGCAGGTCGTAGCGCACCTGTGCGCTTGACAGTGGGTTGTCCTCCATCCCGGACGTGGCCGGGATGCTGTCTGTGGTGGTGCTCATCTGGATCTCTCCTCGGTTGCCTGCACCTGACCACGCCTCGCGAACGACCGAGAACCCATCAGCGCTACTGCATACGGGCCCTTTGCGGGTCCTCGTGACGTTACAATCACGCCACCTCGTCAGCCTCGCTCCGTAGTAGAGGAGTCACAGCATGCTCCTTCCTGCCCGACGTCCTGCCGCGCGTCAGGACGTTCTCGTCCCGGTCGCCGCGCTGTTGCCACTGTCGGACCGCAACGGTGGGCACGTTCCGCTACCCGGCGTCCCCGGCTTGTTACGGCCGCTGTCCGCGTCGCTCGCCGTGAAGCCGATCGAATGCGGCAAGCACGACACGACCGCTTCTCGCTGGTACGAGGACGACGCGACGGAGAAGTCGGACGATGGGGTCGTAGTCCCGGATACCGTCAAGGTCCTGCGTACGGACACATGAGCCTGCCGCAACCGTCCCCAAAGCCGCTCAACCGCTCGGCGACCGGGCAGGACTCCCGGGACACCGTGCTGGTGATCAGCGGCTCGGACCCAACCGCGGCCGCGGTCATGGCCGAGTTGTCCCACCATCCCGTTGAAGCCGTCCTGATCGATATCGGCGACTTCCCGGCACACCAGACCCTCGTTGCCGAGAGCATGTCGTCCGGAGCCTGGGCAGGAACGCTGCGGGGTGCCGGCGTCGCCGTCGACCTGCGTCGAGTGCGCAGCGTCTATTATCGGCGCCCGACCCGGTTCAGCATCGTCGACGAAGTCTCGACATCCGATGCGGTGTTGGCCGAGTACGAGGCCCGCCTCGGGCTCGGCGGCGTCCTCGCCGCGCTGGACTGTCCCTGGATCTGCGACCCGCATGCCACCGCTCGCGCCGAATACAAGCCGCTGCAGCTCACCGCGCTATGCGAGGCCGGGCTCGCGGTACCCCGCACCCTCATCACCAACGACTACGAGGCCGCGGTCGAGTGGGCAGGCCGGCTCGACCGCCCGATCGTGTGCAAGCAGATGTCCCCGGTCGCGCTCACCGAGGACGACCAGGTCCGTATCACCTACACCACCCCGGTGGATCTCGCCGAGATCGACCCGGCCACCCTGGCGGTGACCGCGCACTGCCTACAGGAGCAGATCACCGACAAACTATTCGAGGCCCGCGTCACCATGATCGGTCACGAGGCCTACGGAGTGGCGATCCACGCCGACTCCGCACCGGCGGCACTCGACTGGCGCCGAGACTACGCCCACCTGCGCTACCAGCCGTTCGACCCACCCACCGACCTGCTCACCGGGATGCGCCAGTACCTGCATGCCATGAACCTGCGCTATGGCTGCTTCGACCTCGTCGCCACACCTCGCGGGTTCCTCGTCTATGAGTGCAACCCCGCCGGCCAGTACCTCTGGCTCGAACACGCCACCGGCCTGCCCATCAGCGCCGCCATCGCCACCCATCTCGTCGAGGCAGCCGCGTGACCGCACGCCACGAGAACGGTGGACGCGCCGCGGCGCTGGCCGCGCACCTCTCCGGCCTCGACGGCGTCGATCCCGGCTGGGCAGCGGCGTTTGCCCACGTCCCCCGACACGTGTTCGTTCCGGCCTTCTACCCGACTCTCGACACCGACGGCACGAACCCGCCGCAGCTCTTCGACGGCGCCGGGCCCGCCGATCGGCAGCAGTGGCTCGACGCGATCTACCGCGACGAGTCGCTGATCACCCGGTGCGCGCTCACTCCCGGCACGACCGACCTGTGGCAGTCCACCAGCTCCTCCACCCGACCGAGCCTCATGGCCCGCATGCTCACCCTCCTCGACGCCGCCCCCAGGAGCGCGGACAGCGACCCGATCCGGGTGCTGGAGGTCGGCACCGGCACCGGCTACAACACCGCGCTCCTCAGCCGGCGTCTCGGCGCCGAGAACGTCGCGAGTATCGATCTGGACCCGACACTGGTCGACCTCGCCCGCACTCGCCTCACCGGCCTGGGCCATCACCCCGCCCTGGCCGCCGGCGACGGCGCCCTCGGCCTCGGCATCCACGGTCCCTACCACCGGATCCTGGCCACCTGCGCCGTCGCGACCATCCCACCGGCGTGGATCGAGCAACTCCTACCGGACGGGTTGGTGGTCGCCGACGTCCGCGGTGGGCTGGCATCGAGCCTGCTCGTCGCCCGCCATGACGGTGAGGGCACCGTCAGCGGTCGGTTCCTTGCCGAGCCCGGCAACTTCATGTGGCTGCGCCGCCACCTCGAGAACCCGCTGCGGGACGGCGGAGCGTTCGTCACGCACATCGACTATGACGACGCCCGCCCGACCCACACGACGCTCGAGCCCGGGCTGCTGCACCAGCCCGACTTCCGCTTCCTGCTCCAGCTGGTCGCGCCGAGCATCGAACGGATCTGGACCTCGCACCGCACCGGAACACCGATCGTGCGCATCGCCGCAGCCGACGGCGCCTGGGCCGAGCTCGACCCGACCGCCCACACCGCCCTCCAGGGCGGCCCCACTGACCTGATCACCGACATCGAAGCTGCCGCAGCGCTCTGGCAGCAGTACGGACGCCCGCACCCGGCACGACTCGGGATCACCGACGGTGCCGACGGACGAACGGTCTGGCTCGACTCGCCCGAGCATCCGCTGCCAGCCATTGTCGGAGGGTCCTTCCGCCAACGCGAGTCCGCTGGCTGATCGTGAGTCGCTGCATGCAGCCCGCACCTAACGCTGGTAGCCGTGACCGTCGACGGGGAACCGACGATCGACCCGTTGTTTGCCGAGGTGTACGGCATGGCCGGGGACATGGGCATGATGATCACGGTCCTGTCCAACGGGTCGCGGCTGCACAATCCGCAGATCCTGGAGCTGCTGACCATGCGCCGCCCGTACCGAATCACGGTGAGCGTGTACGGGGCGACCGAGGAGTCCTACGACGGGCTGACCCGCCGCCGGGGATCGTTCCGGCTGTTCAGCCGGGGCCTTCGGGCCGCGTGCGAGGCGGGCCTGCCGATCACCCTGAGTCTGGTGATCACCCTGAGTCTGGTGATCACCCAGCACAACGATCACGAGGTCGACGCCATGCGGGCGCTGGCCGACCGCCACGGCGTGCCGTTCAACGAGTACAGCAACATCTCGCCCACGATCCACAGCGGCGCGGAGACCCTGCCGTCGCAGTCGGTGACGTTGCTGCGGACGCGCAAGCCGTTCACCGGCTGCGGGGCCGGGCACACCCACTTCCACGTCGACCCGCACGGCAAGGCCAGCATCTGCAAGGTCGGCCGCGACCCGGCCGTGGACCTGCCCGCCGAGGGCCTGGACGGGCTGCGTCACCTCGGCGGGATCGCCGACGGCCTGATGGCCCGCACCGGCGGATGCTCCGGCTGCGCCCTGTCGGGGAGCTGCTTCACCTGCCGCCCGTTGGCGCGGCTCTACCAGGAGGCCAACGCCCCCCTGAACCGGTACTGCCAGCACGGAGGGAGGTGAACACCCATGTCCGCGGTGATGATCGAGCTGACTCCGCCCCCGGCGCCCACCCTGGAGGACGACGCCGTCGTCCTGGTCGATGACGTCGAGGAGCTGAGCGCATTCAACCGCTGCTCGTGTGCGGTCGGCGACGACCAACCGTACTAGCGAGCACGAAAATCGACGGGGGTCTGGCGTGGCGCACGCCAGACCCCCGTCGCGCGTCGGTAGCCTGCCCGCGACCCTCTCCCGCCGCGGCCGTGAGGACGCCCATGCACCACCGCATCACGTGGGACGAACTGCCCGAGGCCGCCCGCGCCGCGATCGCCGACCGCACCGGCCCCATCCGGGCCGCGCGCACGGCCAGCGGCGGCCGGAACAGCCCGGTGGCGGCCGTGCTGGACACCGCGGACGGGGTGGTGTTCGTCAAGGGCATCCCGGTCGACCAGCGCGACGCGGCCACCCAGGCCCGCGAGGCCGCGATGGCCCCGCACGTCACCAAGGTGGCCCCGGCGCTGCTGTGGCACCTGCCGGACGCGGCCGGGTGGAACGTGCTCGGGTTCGAGTACGTCGAGGGCCGCCACGCCGACTACGCACCGGGGTCGCCAGACCTGGCGGCCGTGGTCGAGCTACTGGAGCGCGTGGGCGGGATCGACTGCCCGGACGACGCGCCCGCCCGCGATGCCCGCCGCGCGTTCGCTTCCTACGTGGACGACCCCGAGGCCGCCGGTCTGCTGGGCGGGACGGCGCTGCTGCACACCGACTACAACCCGGAGAACGTGCTCATCGGCCCTGACAGCGGGGCGCGGCTGGTCGACTGGGCCTGGCCGTGCCGGGGTGCGGCGTGGATCGACCCGTGCGTGCTGATCGTGCGGCTGATCGCGGCCGGGCACACCCCGCAGGCCGCCGAGGCGTGCGTGGCCGACGTGCCAGCCTGGCAGGCCGCCCCGGCCGTGGGCGTCGGGGTGTTCGCAGCGGCCAGCGTCCGCCTGTGGGCCGAGATCGCCGATCAGGACCCGCAGCCATGGAAGCGGGACATGGCCGAGGCAGCCCGCGTCTGGGCGCAGATCCGACACGCTGCGTTCGGCCGCTGCCGGGGTGACGCTTCTTGAAGGACGCGCCAACGGCCAGGCGCCAGTGACGGAAACGATCATCCTTGCCGTCGGGTGAGTGCGGTGGTCAGAGGGTGATGCCGGCCCAGCGGGCGAAGCCGGTCAGGGAGGCGGTGGTGCGGCGGTCGGCTGCGGCGATGGCGTGCACGGTGTCGCGGACGGCATGGTGGTAGCGGGTCTGCTGCGGGGCGACGGCGCGGGCCTTGTGCAGTGACTCGAGGGCCTTGGTGCGGTTGCCGTGCAGCACCCACGCGCGGGCGACGGCGACCCAGTGGTGACCGACCCGGTAGCGCTGGTCGTCGTCAGCGACGATGTGCACCGATTCGGCGCGGGCGACGGCGGTGGTGCCGTCGGCCAGCTCGACCGGGATGGCCACGTATTGGCAGTCGGCGTTGAGCGCTGAGCAGTTGACCCAGCTGAACGGGCGCGGCGGTACGCCGGAGGCGATGATGGCGCGGGCCTCGGCGAGGTGGGCGTCGGCGTCGTGGCCGCGCGGGATCCGGGCGGCCACGATGGCCTGCCGCAGGTGCAGCTGCCCGCGCACCGCCCGGGCCGTCTCCCCCGGCAGATCGCTGATCAGGTCCAGCGCCCCGTCGAGCCGCCGCGTGCAACCGCCGTGGTCGCCGCGGTGCAGCGGGAGCCGGGTCCGCCCGTAGGCCGCCCCGGCCACCCGCAGCGGGTCACCGGTGGCGGCGGCGATCAGCGTACGCCGGTCGTCGACCTGCTCGGCCAGGTCCAGATAACCGAACCGGAAGATCGCGGTGGCCGCGAGCGCGTAGGCGTCGTCGAGCAGCATCGCGAGCAGCTCCCTGCTCCGCTCGCCGCGCGGCGGCTGTGCCCAGTGGACGTAGAGGTGACGCAGCAGCTCGGGAAGCCGGCGGCTCAGCTCGGCGTAGCGGGCGCGGAAGCACAGCCGGTTCCCAGCGTCCAGCCGCGCCCGCAGCTCGGCGAGGGGCATCGGCTCGGCGATCGGGGTCGGGCTGTCGTGCTCGGCGAGCACGTGGCGCAGCACCGGGATACCCGCCGCCTCCGAGCGGGGGTCCGACACCAGGTCCGCGTAGGGCTGGCTGGTCAGCGCGGCGACGTCCAGGCCCAGCGTCGTGGCCACCGACGCGGTGAACGTCGGGCTGGCCGGGACTCGCCCCTGCTCCACCGCCCGCACGAGCGAGACGCTGACGTGCGCGGCGGCGGCCAGCTGGTCCTGGGTCATGCCCGCGAGCCTGCGCAGCACCGCGACCCGGTCGCCGACGCTGCCCGGCATCGCTTTCATGGCGCCTCCACAGGGTGGTGCGGGTGTCGCTGCCCGCACAGCATGTCGCTCCTCAATGGAGATACCCGCGCGGTGGGCGAAGCCGGTCAGCGAGTCCGGGTCGCGGCGTTCGGCCTCGGCGAGGACGTGCAGGGTCTCGCGCACCGAGGGGTGGTAGCGGGTCAGCTGCGGGGTGAGGCGGCGGGCCGCGTGCAGCGCGTCCAGCGCCTTGGCCCGGTCACCGTGCAGCAGCCAGGCGCGGGCGAGGTCGATGTGGTAACGGCCGATCCGGGAGCGCTCCCGCTCGTCGTCGCCCAGGTGCACCGACGCCGCGCGGGTGACGGCGGTGGTCCCGTCGGCCAGCTCGACCGGGACCACCACATGGTGGATGTCGACGTTGACCGGCGAGGCGTTGATGTCGAGATAGAGGTGCGCCGGGACGCCGGAGGCGACGATGTCGCGGGCCTCGCCGACGTGCGCGTCGGCATCCTGGGCCCGGGTGTCCCGCGCGGCCACGAGGGCCAGTCGCAGGTGCAGCTGCGCGCGGACCGCTCGGGCCGGTGCGCCGGGCAGATCCGCGATCAGGTGCAGCGCGCCGTCGAGCCGCCGGGTGCAGGCGTCGTACTCGCCCCAGCTCAGCGGGAGATCGGTGCGCGCGAACGCCGCCGCGGCCACCCGCAGCGGGTCACCGGTGGCCGCGGCGGCCCGGGCGCGCCGGTCGTCGAGCCGCGCCGTCAGGTCCGGGAACCCGAACCGGTAGGTCACGGTGCGGGCCAGCGCGTAGGCGTCATCGAGCGACGCCGCCAGCAGCTCTCCCGCCCGCTCCCCACCCGCGGACGCCGCCTGGTGGGCGTAGAGGTGGCGCAGCAGCTCGGGCAGCATCCGGGACAGCTCGGTGTACCGGGCGCCGAACCGCAGCCCAGCGCCGACATCCAACCGGGCCCGCAGCGCGTCGAGACTCATCGGCTCGCCGAGCACCGCCGGAGCGTCATCCTCGTCGAGCACCTCGCGCAGCGCCGGGAGCCCCGCCGCCGCCGAACGCGGATCGCACACCAGCTCGTCATAGGGCTGACCGGTCACCGTCATGACGTCCACGCCCAGAGCCGTGGCCACCGCAGCGACAAACGCCCCACTGGCCGGGCTCCGTCTCTGCTCCACCTCACGAACCAGAGCCACGCTGACCCGCGCGGCCCCAGCCAGCCCGTCCCGAGTCATGCCGACGAGCTCGCGCAACGACGCAACCCGATCGCCGACGCCAACGCTCCCCACGAGCTCCACAACCACCCTCCAGAACACCATCCTCACCCCGGACAACCATGATCGCGACGAGATGTGCGTTAGCGCCCCGCCGAGGGCGATAACGCACATCTCGTCGCGATCACCGGCCCCGCCTGGCAACTGTGGGTGTCCGATCGGTGACGGTGTGGTGGTCAGCGCGCCCGTGGAGGGCGGTAACGTACATTTCGGCGCGATCACCGGCTGGCCGCGCTGCCGGAACCCGCCTCGCCGTCCTCCCGATGAGTGAAACCGGTATCAGCAGACGTGTACCCGCATCCTGACGAGTACATGGCCTCAATCTCCGGCGAAGGGACACCATGACTGCACTCACCACCCGGCAGCGCTACCAGCGCGGCCAGGCGACAGCAGCGCAGATCGAAGGGGTTGCTCGGGAGATCCTCGCCGAGCTCGCCGACCCGGACAGCGAGGCAAGCCGCGCCGCCTCCCATGCAGGTCTGGACCCGGGAGCGCTCACCGACGCCCGGGCCGAGGTCGTCGAGGGTGAGCAGGGCGCCGAGCCGATCCTGACCACGATCATCGTCGGGATCGCGGTACAGGCGGGGGCCACAGTGGCGGCGACGCTCTGGAAAGAGGTCATCTGGCCCCGCATCCGCCGCCGGCTCGGGGCCGACGCGCTCGGAGCACCGGTAACACCGGCCAAGGAGCAGTGACACCGTGCCGGCCCCCTGCCCGTACACCGGCCTCGAGCCGGGGATGTGGCGCAACCTGCTGGCCCGCGCCGCAATCTTCCATGCCACCCGCACGAAGCTCTCGGAGTTCTGCGACCACGTCGATCAAGGCGGCGTCGTGCAGTACGCGTTGCAGGACCTCGCGATGCGGGCCCGGGAGTGCGCAGCGCGCGACGTCGACGACGCGACGACGGTCAACCTCGTCGTCGAGGCATGGGACGTCCGGCTGACCGAGACCCTCAGCCTCGACCAGCTCGACGCCGAGTCCCGGGAGCTGCTCGCCGAGCTGCAGGTACTCGCTCGCTGCGCCAGCGGCGACGACCCGTTCCGGGAGATCTTCGCCGGCATCACGGCACTGGCGAGCACCCTCTACGGCGACGCGTGGCGGTCCGCGACGCTGGGCGTGGCCCACATCCGGCGCCACCCCCGGGCGGTGCTCGATCCCTACGGGGTCACCGCCACCACACCGTGGCCCCCCGCCGATGCCGGGGCCGAGGTCGAGCTGCACATCCACTGCGACGAGTTCGGCCCGGCCGCGTTCGCCGCGCTGCCGATGCTGTTGACCCATGAGTGCATCTGCCATGTCCCGGCTCGCCAGGACCGGGCCAGCAACGACAGCATGTTCGCTGAGGGGTTGCTGGACTGGGTGGCCTACGTGTTCCACGAGCGCTGGGCGGTCAAGCTCGACCGCGAGCTCGCGCCGGCGGCACGCTGGCACGCCGAGGTGCTCCGGACCCTCCTGAGCCAGCACACCGACACCCCCGAGGGCCGGGCACGACGAGTCGGCCATCGGGCCGCGGAGAACCTGCGAGCCTGGTTCGAGAGCGACTGCGACCAGGCGCCGGACGAGAGCAGGATGACCGTCGCCCGGCTCGCGGTGCAGCTGAACAAGCTCGAACGGCCGCTGGTGGACAAGGATCACTTCGTCTCGCTGCTCGGCTGGCCGCTACCGCCGCCCCTGACCGACGCGCTGCGCGCATGGGAGTCGAGGGAGCTCGGGGCCGACGCCCTGCTCGATGTGGCGGTGCGGTCGGCGTGACCGCGGACCAGGTCCTGGCTGCTGCCGCCGCGCTGCGCGAGTTCAGCCTTGAGGAGATCGCGGTGTTCTGCGACGAGCAGCCGCCCGTGATCGCCGACATCCTCGCCTCGGCCGGACCCGCCGTGGAACGGGTCGAGCAGGATCACGAAGGCGAACCCGGAGAACAGCACTGGCGGGTCGCCGACCTCGCCGGATTGCGCAGCGCGCTGCGGCGGGGAACGACAAGAGACCCGGCCGGCCCGGCTCCCGACGAGACCGCAGGCGCGCGCCTGGAGTACGCCGAGGAGACGCTCGTCGGGTGCGAGGCCGAGCCGTCCGCCGAGCGACGCCGGGTGATGGTGGCCACGGCCGTCAACCACCTCCGCCAGGTGCTGGCCACTACCCTGCCCAGCCGACCGCCGTGGTGGATGGTGGAGCTCGCCGGCGACGAGCTCGAGCACGAGCTTCGCCAGCACCCGGACCCGGCGATTGCCGCCCGGCTCCAGCTCAACGTGGCCGTGGCCCGCCTGGCCGAGGGGAACGTCGCCGGGATTCCGATCCCGACCAGCGAGCTGATCGAGCGGGCCACCCACTTCCACGGCACGATTCCGCTCCTCGGCGGCCAGCGCCTGCAGGGGCTCGCCCGCGGGTTCATCGACCTCGCGACGGCACAGCTCGCGCCGACCGCGGCGCCCGCGGTCGACCGGCTGGTCGTCGCCGTGGCGCGGCGCCGTCTCCGGGAGTGCGACCTCGACGCGGCGATGCAGCGGCTCGGGCCGCTGCTGCGCACTCTCGACACGGTTCCCGACCGCATCCCGTGCCAGGATCTCTACCAGCCGCTCGGCCAGCTCCCGGACGGCAGCGACCGCGCGATCGTCTACGCCGACCTGCTGCAGATCCTTCCCCCGGATCTCCGCTGGCAGCCCCAAAGCGAGCCACTGCCAGGGGCGCTCGTCGAGATCGTCGCGGAGCTGGCGGCGTCGGACTACCTGAGCCGCTGCGCCCGCACCCTGGAAGCCGACCTCGCCCACTCGCCGTTCTACAGCGACAGCGCCCTGATCGGCCAGGTGGCGCACGTCCTGCAGGAGCTGGCCCAGCGCGACGCCGGAATGCACGCCCAGTGCGACACCACCCGGTCCAAGCTGCTGGCACTGGCCAAGGCCACCGTATGGCCGGCTCCGGCTCCCCGGTCATGAATACCAGGCGGGCTGTCCGCGCCCTGACCCGTGCGGCGCTGGACCCGGACCGGCCGGGGACGGTCGGTGACCTGGCCCGGGTCGTCGCTACGGCCACCGGATCGCGGGGCGCAGTGCTGTGGGAGGCGCCCGGCGAGGCGGGTGACGTCCCCACCCTCTCGGTGCTGGCGCTGTGGCTCGACGAGCAGTCCCCGGCGGCCACGAGCCGGGGGGTCGCCGCCGATCCGGTCACCGAGCTGGCCTTCAGCACGCGATCGCTGGCAGTGCCCGACGACCTGCCCGCAGCGGCCGCCCAGGTGTACGGCTACGACGTGACGGCCGCTCTCCCCATCGACTACGCCGACGACTGCCACGGGGTGGTGACCCTGATCGGCGGCAACGACCTGGACGGGGCGGGGTTCGACACGGTCGTCGAGCTGGTCGAGATCCTTCCGGAGCTGTGCAGCACCGTCCGGGAACGCCAGACCCTGGCCCTGGTCAACGCGTGCAACACCATCCTGCACGATGCCGACATCGAGTCCCCCGACCGACCGCTGTTGCGGCAGCGGTTGGGCGAGCACCTGTCCGAGGTGTGCCACCTCGTAGCCGGTGCGCTGCGCTGCACCGAGGTGTCGATCTTCCTGGAGGACCGCCCCACACACGGCGGCCGGTACCGGTTGCTGGCGAGCTCCGCCAGCGCAGGCGGCGGTTCCAGCGCGGGGACCGAGAAGCCGGTGAATCTCGCCCGCTCGGGTTCGGCTGCCGGCAACGGGCCGCTCATGGAGCTCCAGATGCTCAGCGGTGAACGCGTCAGCGGGTTCGTCCGGTGCCGCGGCACCGATGGACCCCCGCACCACTTCACGGCCTCGGACCGGGCGCTGCTGCACCCGATCGTGGCTCAGGTGAGCAGGTACTGCCGCAACTGGCGACACCGATGGGTCATCTCCGAGGAGAACGAGTCGTGGCGACGGCTCGCCGCGGGCGTGACCGAGTTCAACAAGCTGCTCGCCGAGAAGCTCGACAGCGTGGCCCGCGACCGGCATCACGAGCAGCAGGTCTCGGAGATGGCCGTGCGCATCGTGACCGAGGTGGTCCCCGAGTCGACCGGGGCCACCGTGTTCCAGCCGGCCACATCGGGGGACGCCGCCTCGACACTCGTGCCGGTGGCCAGCACCGGCAACGGATATCGTCGCGATCCCGCACCGGGGTCCGGGATCGCCATGGAGGTGCTGCGCACCCGCACACAGGACCATGTCACCGATCAACGCGCCCTCGTCGCCGAGGGCATCGTCGCTGGCCGTGGCTGGCTGCTCTGCACGCCGATCCGGGTCGGCGAGCAGGTCTACGGCGTCCTGGAGGCCGTCGGGCCGGACCCCGAGCTGCCCTCCAACTCCGCACAGGTCCATGCGATCATCGGCGACCAGATCGGGCTGTACCGCCACCTCCGCGACACCCTCAGGAACCTGCAGGACACCCGACATCGGTTGGAGGTCGCCCACCGCAGCGAGGCGGAGGCGATGGAGGATCTCAAACACCAGCTCGTCAGCCCGCTGCGCACGGCCACCGACCGCACGGATGCCGTGCTGCGCGGCGGCTGCCTCAACAGTCGCGCCGAGGCCCAGCTCAAGGCCGTCCGCGGGCTGTGCCGCAAAGCCGGCCGCGTCGCCATGTCGGCCGGGGTCTTCGCGACGCTGAGCAAGGGCGGCACCCCTGAACCGAGACCCGAGCGGATCGGGGTCGACGATCTCACACGGATGCTCATCGAGGCCGCGGACGATGCCCAGGCGCTGGGCAATCCGCGCCGCGGCATCCTGTTCGACGTCGAGCGCGACTCCGTCCGCAAGCTCGGCCGCCGCCTCGCCGAGGTCGACGTGTCCTTCCTCCAGCAGTGCGTCGGCAACCTGCTCGACAACGCCGCCAAGTACGCCTACGAAGGCACCCGGGTACAGATCGAGACGGCGGTCACCGGTGATCAGCTCGCTGTCGAGGTCACCAGCACCGGGCTGCCGATCGCACCTCGGGACCTGGCTCGCTGCATCAAGCGCAACTGGCGCGGCGAGGCGGCCCGCAGCACTACCGGGGAGGGCTCGGGGCTCGGTCTGTGGATCGTCGACAACCTGATGCGAGCGATGTGCGGCCACGTCCGCATGGAGGCTGCCGCCGACCGCACCACCGTCCGGCTCGTGCTCCCGCTCGCCTGACCGCCACCGCGCCGATCGACGGCGCCGACCCCGAGGAGACACCAGTGCCGCACTTCGTCGTCGTCGAGGACGACCACCTGCAGGAGGGCCCGCTCAAGGATCGCCTCGAGTCGGTGTTCCCAGACGCGACGGTCGAGACGGTGTGCACCGAGGAGGAGTTCCGGACCCACCTGCCTCAGCTGCGTGCCCACGTTCCCGACCTCATCGTCATGGACGTCATGCTCCGGTGGGCCGACCCGCGCCCGGACCTGCCCACCCCTCCCGAGGAGGTGGTGTCCGGCGGGTACTACCGGGCCGGGCTGCGGTGCGCCTGGCTCCTGAGCGACGACGCGCTACTGCGCGACGTGCCGGTGATCCTCTACACCATCCTGGAGCGCAGCGATCTCGAGCGCGACGGCGAGACACTGCCCGCCAACACCACCTACGTCGGCAAGAGCTCCGAACTCGACGTCCTCGTCCGACGCATCCGGGCAAAGCTGCGGGACCGGGCGCGCAGCGGCGACTGACGTCAGCGCAGGAACCGTCAATCCACCGAGCCGCGCTCGACCACCCACTCGACCGCCTGGCCGGTGACCCCGGCAATCCGGTCGTAATCGGCGTCGTAGTGCAGCACCGTGAGGCTGGCTGCCTCCGCTGCGGCCGCGACAGGGTGAACCGCAGCAGCTCCAGCCGCACCACGGCACTGATGGCAACGACGCCAGCAAGGAGGAGCGGTTCCACTATGGTGGCTATCATGGGCTTCGGCATCCGTACCAGCACGCTGGTGTCGGCAAGGTAGCGCGCGGTCAACTCCAGGCGTCCTCACGATCAGCGTCCGGATCCGACAGGTCGAAGCCGTCGGCGTTCTTGAGCTGCTCGACCAGCCGTCGTCGTGCCGCCATGGCGACGACCTCGGCGAGTGACCGGTTGACAGTCTCCTTGATCGTGTCCGTAGCAAGCTCTGCGCGCGCCGCAGCGAGCAACACCGGGTCGAGGTCGACCATCGTCTTTCCCACCCGGCCGAGTATAGCTGGGCGACTGTTCTCGAGACACATCTGGTATGGGTACGAGTAAACCCGTCGGCACCGCCCCACCGTTCTCCTCGTCCGCCGCATCCGCTCCCGCCTGCGGGCATGATCGCCGCGAGATGTACGTGAGCGCCCGGCCAAGGGCGGTGACGTACATCTCGCGGCGATCTTCCGCACGAGTGCAGTGACAACCAGCGCCAATTCCCCGCGAAAGGGATCGCTCTCCGCGCTCAGCGGCGGAGGCGAACGGTCAGCCGCTCGCGGTCTTCCTCGAACTCGGGTTCGGTACCGTTGTGGGCACGCATCCCGGCGATGATCGTCCGCGGCACGCCCATACCCATGTGTTCCATGTAGTTATAGTCACGCATGACATCTTTGAGTAGCTGGTTTCGTGCTGCGCGAGCGCCATCTCGTATGGACTCGACCGTGATGCCGTTCGGCAGTCGGCCCGGCGAGATCACTTCCAGCCGGTCGGCATAGACCGACAGCTCGATATCGCTGGAAGTCAACAGGTAGTCGCGGTGCACGACAGCGTTGACGATCACCTCCCGGATCACCTCCTCCGGATATGCCGGCGAGTCGACCCGGCGGGCCCCGTCGACGATGATCGATCTGCCACCCGCGGTGCGGGCGACGAACGCCCATGCCTGCTCAACGAGGCCCGCCTCCACCAGGCCTCCGGTCCCCTGCAGAGCGGTCATCGGACCACGGAGCTGTGTCCGCTCCACTGCCGTGTAATCCTTCTCACTACCGGGGTAGGCTGCTGCGCTGATTCCCGCGTGCGGCAGGAACCGGGTCGCCTCCACACTGAACAATGCCATCCCGGCGACCGTGGCCGGTCCGTCGGAGGTGACGAACTCGGTGTTGACGAGCAGCCGTTCGCGCTGCTCTAGATCCACTGGTAAGATCTGCCCACGAATCCGGTTGAAATAGTCCACGAGCCGGCGTCCGTCGAGGTTCGCCGAGCTCGTCCCGCTGACCGGCTGCAGCTCCGTTCGGAGTGAACCGCGCTGCCGGACCAGCCGGGCCAGCTCCGCCTCGTTCACCTCGCGGTTCGTGCTACCCACCTGCACGAAGTAGGTCCGGTGATTGTTGTGCCAAAGCGCGTGCAGCGCGTATCCGCGCGAAACCTCGACGATCGCGACATCGCGCCCCGGCATGACATCACGAACGATCTCGATGTACGGAATGACCCCAGGACGCACCTTGTCCCGGCAGGCCTGCATGACCCACTCCTCAAGGTTCGGCCGCGTGCTACCGACGACCGTGCCGTCAGTCTCGACACCGAGCAGGATCCGACCACCGGACAGGTTCGTCAGGGCGACGATCTCGCATGCAAGACTGCGAGCCTCCAGCGTGTCACACTTGAACTCGACTCCGGAATTCTCGCCGTTGCGCAGGAGCTCAAAAAGCTCAGTCCGGGTCGTCATCAGAAGTCGGTGAACATGCCTGAGGTCGTCCTCAGCGCGTCCTGGATCGGCTTCGGCCAGGCCACCGCGGTCACCTCCGTCGAGCAGGATAGTGCCCTCGCCCGGGGCGCTCTGTCGGGTCGCTCGTGCCCCGCCTGGCACGCCCCTACACCAAGATCAGAGCTGTCGAAACGTGCCATCCGCGTCCCCGCCGTCGGTGGTACCAGCTCATCGACCCGCTTCGGTAACGCCGGGAACATCATCTTCGACCTAGCTCCTTACGTGCATCATTGTGTCGGCCGACGCCCGGGGGAGTTGGATGACTCACAAGCGGTCGCAGGTCCAGGAGCCCGACCGGTGACGCCCGCCACGGAACCGCTGCTCACCGTGCAACCTCGACCGGCGCCGTACTTTCTACGTCGCCGATTTCTCCGCGTGTTCACCCCCGTCGGCGCGCTCGCCGTCGCCGGGCTCGTCACGTTGCTGGTGTCCGGCAACCTGCTGTTGCCGTTCGAGCGACTGGTGACGTTGGAAGGTGCGATGGGGTCCAAGTCGGACTTCTTCGACGACAAGCGCGTCAGCGACCTTCTGCTGCAACACCATCTGCAGGTGCACGTCACACGTATCGGCTCGCGTGACATGACCACTGTCAACCTCGAACCCTACGACGTCGTGTTCCCGTCGGGAAAGCCCGCTGTGGAGCAGATCGTCAAACAACGGCGAGCTGCCAGAGAACACCATAACAGGTACTCGCCGTTCGTGAGCCCAATCGTGCTGGCTACCTATCGAGAGTTCGCCGAGACACTGAGGCAGAATGGCGTGGCCACACCACAGCCTAAGCAGAACGCAGACCCGCTGTACTACGATCTCGATCTCACTAAGTTTCTTGACCTGTTCCACCAGCAGAAAACATGGAACCAGCTTGGTATCCATTCTTTCGGGATCCACAACAGCAACCTGGCGCTCGCTCAGACCTCGTACGTGTGCGGCAGCAACAGCGGTGCCAGCTACCTCGGAATGGTCGCCTTCGGAGGCGTAACTGAATAACTAATTGATATAATTGGGGTTGTGATATGCTTCGACGGTGGCTAGGGATCGTTCTGATGAACGTGTGGCGATGGCAGCTCGGCTGGATGGGTTGTTGCCTCGTCT
>Ga0136634_10000388_pt1 | contig 20299 bp, 16 predicted proteins | sample AntDrymUQ8332106_2_FD_104654 | JGI IMG/M metagenome (GOLD analysis project Ga0136634, IMG submission 104654) | Polar desert sand microbial communities from Dry Valleys, Antarctica - metaG UQ833 (21.06) | ecosystem: Environmental > Terrestrial > Soil > Desert | place: Antarctica: Dry Valley... | reverse complement strand
TGGTGCCCAACGATAGACAAACCCAACCAGAAAACCACCCAGGAAATTAGTATGACAGTGCCTAATAAATTCGTAACACTCTCTAATGGTAAATTGTCAGTTCAGAAAAAAAATGCAGATGGCACACGTACCGATACCTGGAAAATGGATCTTCCACATACTCCATATCTATTTTTTATGGGCGTCGGGGATTATGCCATTATTAAAGACTCGTACAAGGGAAAAGAAGTGAGTTATTATGTTGAGAAGGAATACGCAGCCGTTGCCAGGAAAATATTTGGCAATACCCCTGAAATGATTGCTTTCTTTTCTAGAGTCCTTGGAGTTGAATATCCATGGGTGAAATATGCGCAGATGACAGCACGCGATTATGTTAGTGGTGCCATGGAGAATACAACTGCTACACTACACCAGGAAAGTGCCCAACAGGATTCTCGCGAATTAATAGATGGTAACGCCTGGGAAAGTACTATCGCTCATGAATTGTTTCATCAATGGTTTGGTGATTTAGTAACTACTGAAAGCTGGAGTAATCTCACTCTGAATGAATCATTTGCCAATTATAGTGAAACCATATGGGATGAATACAAATATGGTCCGGATGCAGGAGCAGCACAGAATTATAGTGATATGCAAGGCTATCTTCAAAGCCAGAGTGATAAAAAAGATCTTGTGCGCTACTATTATAATGATAAAGAAGCAATGTTTGACGCGGTGAGTTATAATAAGGGAGGCAGAATATTACATATGCTTCGGAACTATGTTGGTGATAGTGCTTTCTTTAAATCCTTGAAATTATACCTGAACACTAATAAATTTAAAACTGCGGAAGCACACCAACTGCGCCTTTCGTTCGAAGAAATTACCGGAAAGGATCTGAATTGGTTTTGGAATCAATGGTATTTTGGTGGTGGACATCCAAAGCTGACGATCGATTATGTGTTCGATGAGAATTCGAAAAAAGTACACGTAATTGTAAAACAAACTCAAAGCGGAGAAAAGGTTTTCAAATTACCAATTGCAATTGATGTTTATAATGGAAGTACTAAAATCCGGGAACAAGTTTGGGTAAACAACAAAATCGACACTTTCACTTTTAATTATAATGTTAAACCTGATTTAATAAATGTAGATGGTGATAAAATTTTGTTAGCTGAAAAAAAAGATAATAAAACGCTCGACAACTTCATTCACCAGTATAAATATGCAGGCACCTATCTTGATCGCCGAGAAGCTATAGACGCAGCCTCAAAGAAACAGGATGATCCAAAGGCACTGGAATTAATGAAGATTGCGCTCAAAGATAAATATCATGGACTGCGGAATTTTACAATAACGAGACTTGACCTAAAAAAAGAAAATGTAAAAAAAGAAGTTGAGCCCATTCTTGCTGAACTCGCAAGAAGTGATGTGAAATCAACTGTTCGCGCTAATGCAATAGGGTTATTAGCTAATTATGATAATCCTGAATATAAAGCGATTTTTGTTAAAGGCGTTAATGATTCTTCCTATACAGTAGCGGGTAATTCATTAGATGCATTATTAAAAACAGATAGTACACAGGCTGTTAAGGAAGCAAAAAGACTTGGAGCAAAAGAAGCTAAAGGAAAATTGGTTGAGTCCATTACCAAGGTGATGATAAAATCAGGGGATGAGAGCGGGTTTGATATTATTGCAGCGGCTTTTGACAAAATGCCGGTTTCCCAGGCAAAGTTTAATCTGGTTCAGCCATTTTGCGAGTTCCTGGTGACCGTACAAAACACCAAGAAATTTAAGGAAGGAATCGATATGGTTGTGGAGTTCCGAAATGAAGTGGAACCATTTGGTGTAGGACCAGTAGTTAATAATTTCCTGAAAGGGATTATTACAAAAAAAGAAATCGCAAAAACAAGTGTTTCTGAAAAAACAAATATTCAGGAACAAATTGAATACCTAAAAACTAAAATCGGAGAGGAGAAAAAAGGATTCTAGCCTGGATTTTTCTTATAAGCGTTACTAATGTACGGCCATATAAAGCTCCATTCTGAAAGATAATTAAATTCTCTAATTTTAAGAGGATGTTAAATTAATGTTCCTGAGTTATCAAAAATAAATGCGTTGTTATAATTTAAAACGGGTTCTGTGAACATTCACAAAACCCGATTGTTTTAAAAATGGATTATTTCAATTAAGCAGCAAGGTTAGATTACCATTTAACAAATTTATATATAGTGATTTGATCGTCTGAAAGTGAGGTAAGTTTCACAATGTACGATCCATTCCTGTATTTACTAATATCAATAGATTGGTTTGATGAACGTACGATTGTACTAGATATTAATCGACCAAAGTCGTCAAAAATAATTGCCTGTTGATTTGATAGACTTCCCTTACTGTGAATATACAATACATCTTTAGCAGGATTAGGTCCGATAAATATTTTACTGTTCCCGCTTGTAGTTACAAGTTTAATTGAAGAATTATTTGTTCTCCCTGACTGATGTAATTGTTGAATACGGTAATAGTTATTACCGGATATATATTGCTGGTGATTATAAATATACTCAGCAGGTTTTGTGGTATTAACGTTTTTTCTTTCTATAAAGTCCAGCGTTTTCCAATTTTCCCTATCAGTACTGTACTGAATACTATACCCCACAACAGTTGCTTCTTCAGAGATACTCCATTTCAACTGGATTCCATTACGAACTTCTGCGGTAAATTTAGACCAGGTAGAAGGCAATATGTAGAGGGGAGCGCTACAAGATGTAAGATCTGCTCCCATATCATCGGTAGCAATTGTTGCAACTGGAGAAGGTGTTACTGCAGACGCAGTCATTCTAAATACTCGGTTGTTACCTGTTCCTGTTGTTAGAAATGCTTCCCCAGCAGAGTTCCATGCAAACCCGGTAACACTTACCCCACTCAAAGAGGCACTTAGTGTTGAAGGATCAATTATTTCCTGCACAGCTACGCTTCCTACAACAGTGGTAGGCACATTTGCCGCAGCAATTTTATACATACCATAATTTGTGCCATTAGCAACAAGCATCCATAAATTACCATTACCATCAAAAGCCATATCACCTGAGTTCCGGCTTTTGAATGTGGCGGAAACATCTGTAGCGCCATCCATAAATACACTGGTTGTTTTCGTCCAGGTGCCGGCAACAATACTATAATAATAAAGGCTTGCAGGAATAGCACCTCCACCTGGATCAATACAATAATATCCAGTACCTGTGTTATTGATACAGCCCGACCTCACTTTTCGTGTTGATGTATAACCGGTCAAACTCAAATTTGCCAATATACCAGTTGCCGGATCATAACTGACAAATTCATTAATTGGAGCAACAAGTGCAGCGCTACGGTAGAAATAGTAGAATTTTCCGTTCACTATATTGTAACCAATACCATTAGAATTTTCAGCCACAGACCCGGTAGTCTGTGAATGAATTGAAACACCTACCGCACCGGTACTTACATTAATTGTACTAATTCTGCCGGTGGTATTCAACCCATAAAATGTAGTAGAACCGGATGCACACGTCTGCGCATGCAAAGTATTGATATAATGTCCCGATATGCTCATTAAATAAATAAGCAGTAAGACATTATTAAAGAAATTAATTTTTTTCATATTCGGGATTATTCAAAATTCGGATACATTAATCAAGCAATTGATACAGATTTATTAGAAATGAAGTATTAATCAACTAAAACCATCTTACTTACAGCAACCGTTTCTCCCCCTTTCAATTGCACACAATACATTCCCTTGTGCAATCCTTGAGGTAAGCGCAGACTCTTTACCAGTCTCCCATCTTTAGCCTTAAATGTTTTTGAAACGATCAATTCACCACCACTATTCACTACGTTAAGGGAATAGTTACCGGATTTTAAATCTTCGACTTGGACATTCAAATACCCATTCTTAACCGGATTTGGCAAAACCGAAATATTCAAACTACTCTTACTCCAGTATATGTTAATCACTGTACTATAACATACTGTTCCGTCCAATCCTAAAGCCTTGATGCGATAATAATTGGTATTCGGAGCAGGCAAATGATCAACCCAGTCATATTTACCTGATTTATTTGGAGGCAGGTTACCAAAACCGTTAAAATGGATTCCATTTTCGGATCGTTCAATTATAAATTGAGCCGCCTCTTCGTTATCTGAGTTTGCCCACTTCAACCATACGGAGTGATTTTTCCTGGTAGCTGTAAAACTGGCAAACTTAACTGGCATGGAAGCAGCTGAAAATTCCATAACAGAGCCTGCCATTAATATTGCCGCATAACCGTGGGGATGAACTGAACCCGGACAATCAACCGAGGTTATCGCTACATATGCAGAGTAATTTGTTTGCACGCCCATGGCAGGTGCAAAATCATTCACTTTTGGACCATCTGCCACAGTAGTAATTTTGGTCTGCAAACCCGTCCATCCATTTTGTGCCACGGTAAGAAAAGAAGCGTTGATCCAACCATAGGTAACTGCTGTTTTCAAGGCATACACAAACATGGCACTTCCGGAAGTCTCTAAATAATTTCCTGCCGAACCGGCCTTATCCACCACCTGGTACCACAGGCCTGTGGTCGGATCCTGGGTATTTTGTATACCGATAGCCAATGTCGCCAATAAATTTTTCATGGGCGTATAATTAGCATGGGATGCAGGTAAGTACTTTAAAATATCAACCAATGCCATCATATACCAACCCATTCCTCTCGACCACACCTCCTTAGAGACACCTGTTGCAGGATCACACCAAGTTGCAGTCTTAGGATAATTCCAGGCATGTTTAAATAAATTATTTGCAGATTGAAGATATCCTGCCAATAACATTGTTTGAGAAGCAGCCTTATCGAGTGCTGCATTATCCCCGAACAAGGCACCATATTTTGCCAGAAAAGGATGAGCCATATAGATACCATCGGCCATCATTATATCATTATAAGAGCCATTATTTTTATGCCAGTATCCACCATTTGGAGTTGTGGGATAGGCAGGCGCTCCATTCATTAAGTAATTCCTAAGATTGGTTGCCGCGGTTTTATACTTTAATAACCCGGTTTTTTCCCATAGGAAAAGACAAATAATTCCTGGATGAATTTTATCAAGGTTTTGGGCAAGTCCTGTAATATTCCCACTTGCATCAACATAGGTATCCACATATGCTTTTATATAGGCTAAATAACTTGCATCAAGGGTGTGATAATATACCTTCTCCATCCCGTGTAATACTATGCTGTTGGAATATTCCCAACCTTTACCAGTCATTGCATTAATAGTTGGTGTATGTCTGGTGAGAATCGCGTTGGCTAGTTTGACAGACCAGGTGTTGGAAAACTGACTATATGAAGTAAAAAAGTAAAGACACAGTAATGCGGTGAGTAGCTGTTTTTTCATAAGTCGGATTCGGCTTGGATTCGAGCACAAGAAAGTAAATAAACCTTAGGTTTACAAGTAACCGCTTATTTTTTTTAGGAAGAATGCTTAGTAAAATCCCTAAGGTGATTTGCCTTAAAGGTAGTATTGGTCAATAATGAGTACTTAGAAACTGAAAATGAAAGAATGAAAAAGATTTTAAATTTCAAATTGTAGCTCCATGGATAGAGGTTCAATACGCTTGATACGTTAGCTGGAAACTCAAGAAAATAATTTTGCGGTTTGATAGGAGGTAACGCATTGATTTACCAACTACCACTAGCGCCCCCACCTCCACTACTTCCGCCTCCAAAACCGCCGAAGCCTCCACCTCCCGAAAAACCACCACCGCCTCCACTACCCCAGCCTCCACCGCCTCCACCTAGCATGGATCCCAAAATTGCGGGGCCTAGCAATCCACCCCGATAACCCCGCCGGCTCATAAACCCACCTCCACCACCACCCCGGCGGTTATTGGATAAAACAAATATGATTATAATAAAAGCTAATAGCATTCCTCCAATTCCCTTTCCACTTTTACCGGTCTTTTTTCCATAGCCTTCCGGAGCTTTATATTCTCCAGCGGCTGCATTAATAATAGATTCACTGGCTTTATCAAACCCGTCGTAATAATTCCCACTGCGAAATCCCGGGGCAATATCATTCCGAATTATCTGGTTTGCTGTAATATCAGGAATAGCTCCTTCTAACCCATACCCTACTTCAATCCGGATTTGCCTGTCATCAATTGCAGCTATTATTAAAATCCCGTTATTGGTAGTACTGTTTCCAATCTTCCAATCCCTGAAAATTTTTAATGCATACTCCTCAATGGGATATCCATCAAGCGTTCTGATTGTTAATACGGCAATTTGGTTTGACGTACTATCATCATATGCAACCAGTTTACTTTCAAGCCTGGCTTCTTCATCCGGGGAAAGAACATTTGCAAGATCATTGACAAGTTTTGGCGGATTTGGCCGAGGTGGAAAATTTTGTGCATTAGCAAGTGGAGAGCCAAACACCAGCCAGATGAAAACAATATACCTGATAAATTTCATGAAGGATTATACTTTAAAAATCACTTTCCAAAAACAATATCGTCGGGTAATTCATTTTTATCAATTTCCCGGTTAAAAGGAAAATGAATGTATAGTGCCTCTCCGATATCTTCAATAACTTCTACCAGAGCATCTGAATAATGATGTTCCCTGAAATGTGTAGTCATCGCTATTACTTCTTTCTGCCAAAAAATTCCGCCCACTTTTTCATGAATGCCTTTGTCTGCATAGATAGCAACCTGGTGATCTTTCATCGCCAGATAAATCAATACAGCATTGTGATCCTTAGTGTGATCCATTTGTAATGACCAGAATAATTCGGCAGCCCTGTCGAGGGGATCTACGAAACGGCAGCGGCTCTCTACGTAGATACGTATCTCACCGCTGGTTTTCTGTTCTGCTACCCGGATTGCCTCGATAACCTGTTTTTTTTCATCAGGGTTGAAAAAATCCTTTTTTTTGAAAAACGGTATTTGCATGCAGGAGGAAGTATTTAAAATTTAACCTCCGGAGCTTTTTCTGAACCAGGATCGGCTGTAAATGGTTGACGAACTTTGAAACCAAACATCCCTGCAAATATGTTATTGGGAACTTTGCGGATGCTATTATTGTAGTTTTGAACAGCGCCATTAAAATCATTTCGGGAAACTTTTATGCGATTTTCTGTACCCTCCAGTTGTTTTTGAAGGTCCAGGAAATTCTGGTTGGCTTTCAAATCAGGATATTGTTCTACAGTAACCAGTAGTCGGCTTAATGCCCCAGATAATTGAGACTGTGCCTGTTGAAACTGAGCAATTTTTTCAGGTGACAGATCATCGGCATTCACATTCACAGAAGTTGCTTTCGCCCTTGCCTCAATAACACGGGTTAATGTTTCCTGTTCAAAATTGGCGGCACCTTTAACAGAATTTACCAGGTTTGGGATCAGATCTGCACGACGCTGATAATCACTTTGCACTCCAGCCCATTTTGCTTTCACATTTTCATCCTGGCCTACCATCTCATTATATCGGCCGCAACCGCAGCCGCCAAGTAAAAGAATTGCACCAATTATTATTATTAATGTCAGGTTACGCGTTTTCATGTTTCTTTAATTTTTTAATTGCTGCCAAAATTAATGTTTTTGAAATTGTTCCAAACTAAATTTTCACCACCTCTCTAAGGGTTCTGAAGAATAGATATGTTTGTAGAATTCGGTTTGGGAAGACTAATCATTCAATCGAAGACAATCCCCGATAAATGACAGCGGTTTTAATATTGTTATTTGTGTTTAATTACGCAGCGAGGCCTCCGCAACAAATGCCTTAGAGAAATTATTAATTTCTTTGTTACTAAGCCTGGATTTTCCTGAAGCAATTACAACCCGATACCGGAATGTAACGGATTGATTTTTTTGCAAAGTCAGATTAAGACTTTCTTTTCCGTTGCTGAAAATTTTTTGTCCTAGAGGATTAGCCGCGAACAGGCCATATCCTCTGGCATGCCAGTAAGTTGGATAACCAGGATTCTTCGGGTGATCAATCATAACTATACTAATTACCGAATTATTCATGGGGCCATATAAAAGGCACCATTCGCCTCTTGTTCCCCATGCGCTGTCTCCCTGTTTTCCTTCACTGGTAAGATAATTACCACTACTCCTGATATTTGCTTTAACCTTAGTAACATTATTTTGATTATCTGAAAAGGTTGTTTCTTCTTTCAAAGGGATTTGAAGTTCTGGCGTGACCCGGAGTCCTAATAATCCGTCTTTCACATCTGTAAAAAATACAGTATCTGCAACAGCAGTCAGGGTAGTGATGCGGTCAATGATTCTTACACCTTTATCCGCGGTAAATTTCAAGTGCGTGGTTTCATGGAGTAAAATTTTTTTCTGTTGATTGTGCCAACTACTGCTAACTTTTAATTCACCCTGTTTACCATTTTTTGTTTCCAGAATCGTATCTACTTTAATCCAACCATACAAATGTTTTCTATCTGATTTTATATTGTACGAGTTATTCCAAAAATCAAGTCCATTCACTTTTTCATAATTAAACCATAGACCCAAATGATGAGGATGGTCTGTAGGATCTCCGGGTTTAGTTTTAACAGGAAAACCTCTTGTTATCACCTGCCCGTCTGGTGCGTAGATAGGATAGAGAGTGTGTTTTTCCAGGGTATCCGGAAAAATAAACTCGGTGAAAGGTTTTTTGTCAACCGTTACAACAACTTTTCGTTCTTCCGGCATAGAAGTTACTTCTATGGAATTTTGACTTTGAGCACTTACTATAAAGGCATTAAATATTAATAAAACCAGTATCACCCCCAGGCATTTTTGCATAAGCGAATTTTATTTAATAAAACAAAAAAGAATGTACCTTCTCTCAGACACAATTTATAACTTTAAGTTTGCCTCATATCATTTTCATTCTTTATTTTTCAGATGGAGATTATTAATTAACCTGTGTTGGATAACAACATCTAAAAATTATTTTCATGGACAATTCAAGAAGGGATTTTATTAAAAAAACTTCTATGGCCGGTATTGCCACTTACATTGGCACCCTCGGAATGAGCGCAAAAAGCTATGCCAGGATTATAGGTGCAAACGAAAGGGTACATGTGGGAGTAATCGGATTTTCAGATCGTTTTAAAGATGCACTGCTCCCCTCCTTCCTGAATTCTAATAAAGAAATGAATTTTGATATTATAGGAGTATCCGATATATGGAAAAAAAGAAGGGAGGAGGGGCAATCAATCCTGAAACAAAAATTGGATCATGACATTTCTGCCTATAGAAATAATGAAGAATTATATACCAACAAAGATATTGACGCCGTATTCATAGCTACCTCTGATTTTCAACATGCGTGGCATACGATCGATTCCGTTAAAGCTGGTCGAGATGCATATACTGAGAAACCACTGGCAGAAACCATGGAAGACAACAAAGCTGTATTGAAAGCAGTAAAAGATTCTGGTAAGATCGTGCAAATAGGTTCACAGCGCAGGAGCGGTGTAAATTATAAAGCAGCCAGTGACTTTATTCAAGGGGGTAAATTTGGCCCGATAGTAATGGTAGAATTGACATGGAACGTGAATCAGCCTGGAAGATGGCGCAGACCTTCACTCGTAGCGCAGTTAAAAGAGGAAGATACCGATTGGAAAAGATTTCTAATTAACCGTCCGCACGAACCCTTTAACGCCAGGAAACACCTTGAGTATCGTTTGTTCTGGCCTTATTCTTCCGGAATTCCTGGCCAATGGATGTGCCACCAGATCGACACGGTTCATTGGTTTACAGGTCTTCCCCATCCAAGAAGCGTTTCTGTGAATGGAGGCATATATGCCTGGAAAGACGGAAGGCAAAATGCAGATACCATGACAGCTGTTTTTGATTATGGACCGCTCAATGATCGTTCTACAGGATTTCAGGTAGTATTTACTTCGAGGCAAACCAATGCAGCAGGTGACGTGAAAGAAATTTATTACTCAAATGGAGGAACTCTTAATCTTGATACAAACAAAATAACCCCTGATGGCGGACTCAATGAAAGACATGCAAAGGATATGGGAATGAAGTCAAATCTTCTACCTGAAATATCTTTGAACGATCTTGTTGAAAAAGTATCTACAGAAGCATCCACAGGTGGTGATACCCTTACGAAGGCGCACGTTCGCAATTGGATGGAATGTGTAAGAAATCGTAAACAACCAAATGCGTCTATCGAAGCCGGTTACAATCATTCTATAGCTGTCATCATGACAAATGCAGCTTATCGGTCGGGACAGAAAGTTACATTCAATGAGAAAACTCAAGAAGTGATGGCAGGAGATAAAGTTTTTAAATATTAATCATCCCAGCTTTTCTAGCTGAATGTATATTGGTTACAAGCCTTATGAAAATTCATAAGGCTTTTTATATGAGAACCTGCTTGTTTAAATGTGATTACTTCTTTGCGGAATTCCGTTCCCAGAAACTGCTGTAAAAGTTGAGACTGCAAGAACGGCGATTACATTTTTTGTAATGTCATCACTCCCTTAACCCTCCTGGTTGTAGTCTGCCTGAGTCCGAAAACATTTTGTATTGAAACATCAGAAACATTAAAAGTCATAATAAGCTTATCGCCCTGAAATTTCAATTTGGCGCCAGATGACTGGGCCTGGGCAGTGGACGTACCCACATTTACAAAGTTTCCCCCGGGAAAATAAATAGAATCTGAACTAACAGTAATATAATCTGCTACTGACCCTGAAGGTGGCATGGCAAATTTAAATGGGGCTGTAAATTAATCGATCAGAATATTATTTTCATATATCAATCCGGTAGCCAGAGTATCTACCTGATATCCGAAACCAGTACTTGTCATTTTTGAGCCATCAATTTTCACCGTACCGGTGTTCTGTAGGCTATTAAATTCACTGAGTGAAACTGTTTTCAATACGTCCACCCCGTCGTTTAACTCTACAATGGATTCAGTTTTTGAAAACATACCAATAAATTTCCAGTTTCCCTTCAGACCTGCAGTTGTCCCTGTACCTGCCAGGCCCAGGCTGGAATCCATAGTTAATTCCTTCTGGCAGGAAATCAAAAGAATCGCAGATAAAAAAACCAGAAAAGTATTGTATATTTTCTTCATTAGAAATTAAGTAATATTTAAAAAGGTCAATAGTAAAATTCTCATTGCCGTTACAAAAAGGGGCATGGCCAGGCTATTATTAATTCTTTACTGCCGCTATTCCCGGTAATTCTTTTCCTTCAAAATATTCCAGAAGGGCACCACCTCCCGTAGAAACGTAACTTACTTTATCATTGAAGCCAAACTGGTTTACTGCTGAAACAGAATCTCCACCACCAACTAATGAGAAGGCACCGTGTGTAGTAGCTTCTGTAATGGCTTCCGCAATAGCTTTAGTACCTTCTTGAAATTTCTCCATCTCGAAGACCCCCATCGGTCCATTCCATAATAAAGTTTTTGATTGCAATATCACATCTTTAAATTGTTGAATTGCATCAGGCCCAATATCTAAACCCATCCAACCATCAGGTATAGATGTGTTCAGAGCAATTTTCGTATTAGCACCTGCATCAAATTTATCAGCAATGACACTGTCCTTTGGAAGGTGAATTTTTACACCTTTTGCTTCTGCCTTTTTAAGTAATTCTTTCGCTGTTTCGATACGTTCAACTTCTACCAATGAATTACCAATCTCGCTGCCCATCGCTTTAAAAAAAGTATATGCCATTCCTCCCCCGATTATAATATGATCGGCTCTTTGCAAAAGATTCTCAATGATGAGTATTTTATCCGAAACTTTAGCGCCTCCTAAAATAGCAGTGAAAGGCTTCTCAGAATTATGTAATACTTTTTCTGCACTCGCAACCTCACTTTCCATAAGCAAACCGAACATCTTTTTGTTTGCCGGGAAAAATTTTGCTATCACTGACGTGGAGGCATGTGCGCGGTGAGCCGTGCCGAATGCATCGTTGACATATACATCGCCAAGCCCCGCAAGTTTTTTCGCAAATCCTTCATCGCCTTTTTCTTCTTCCTTATAGAAGCGCAGATTTTCTAGTAGCAAAACATCGCTGGGTAGCATAGCATTTGATAGTTCCTGAGCTTTATCCCCAATGCAATCATCAGCGAAAAGGATATTTTTATTCAGTAAGGTGCTTATATGCTTTACCAAATGCTTTAAGGAATACTTTTCTGTAGGTCCATCTTTCGGTCTACCGAAATGACTCATCAGGATCACTTTACCGCCATCGCGGATTATTTTTTGAATTGTGGGTATTGCCGCTGTAATCCGTGTATCATCCGTAATTTCATACTGTTCATTTACTGGAACATTGAAATCTACCCGTACAAGTACTCTTTGATTTTTAAAATTGTATGATGAGAATGTATTCACAAAATGAAATTAACAGATGAAAATCAAAATAAACCCAACCTAAAAAAATAGGATATAACTTCTTGCCCGTGGTCCCGGTAAAGTTTGTAAAAACCTCAATGGTTAAAAGAAACATTTCCCCGAGGAAGAAATAGGCCTCTTAAAAATCAATAAAAAACGCACCCGATTCAACCACCTTTATTATTTTTTATTGATCAATCCTGCAAAGAAATGGACTGTCCGAACCAGTTGACTTACATAGCTCATTTCATTATCATACCAGCTCACCGTTTTTACTAATTGCTGATCTCCTACCTGCAAGACCTTTGTTTGCGTTCCATCGAATAGTGAACCATACCGGATCCCTATCACATCGCTACTCACAATTTCATCCTCAGTATAACCAAAGCTTTCATTACTGGCAGCTTTCATAGCAGCATTCACTTCTTCAACGGTTACTTTTTTACCGAGTATAGTTGTTAATTCAGTAAGGGAACCAGTAAGCGTGGGTACACGTTGAGCGGTACCATCCAGTTTTCCTTTCAGATTCGGTAATACCACGCCAATTGCTTTAGCCGCGCCGGTACTATTTGGAACAATATTTTGTGCAGCGGCCCTGGCGCGGCGCAAATCTCCCTTTGGATGAGGTGCATCCTGGGTATTCTGATCGTTGGTATAAGCATGCACTGTGAGCATCAATCCTGCAAGAATTCCGAATTTATCATCCATAACTTTTGCCATGGGGGCAAGACAATTTGTTGTGCACGAAGCGCAGCTTATGATTGTTTCAGTACCATCCAGTATTTCATGGTTTACATTAAAAACGATGGTTTTTAGCTCACCCGTGGCCGGGGCAGATATAACCACTCTTTTAGCCCCTGCTGTAAGATGTGCTGCAGCTTTGTCTTTATCAGTGAAGAATCCGGTACATTCCAGTACTACATCCACATCATGGTTTTTCCAGCCTATTTCAGCAGGATTCTTTTGTGCATATATCTTTACTTCTTCCCCATTGACCTTAATTGAATTTTCGGTGGATGTAACTTCAGCATCGAAACGTCCTTGCGCACTATCATATTTTAAGAGGTGGGCCAATACCTTAGGACTAGTAAGATCATTAATAGCCACTACATCAATCCCATCCATTTTGTAGATTTGGCGATATACCAACCGGCCTATCCGTCCGAAACCATTGATCGCAACTTTAACTGTGCTCATAATGTATTTTGAAATTTAAGTTTTGAAATTGAGTTGCGAAGGTACAATATTGAGATAAAAAAAAGGGGCAATAAATATGGGGTTGATTTGATGCCCAACAGTGATGCGGATGACCTGAAGTTGCTTCCTTACATTGGAAACCCACACGTAAAAAAAAACTCCGAATAATCGGAGCTTGAGTTAAGGGATCGAAATAATGTAAAATATCTTTAATGAATATCGTTTGTATAAGAGGTTTGGGAGAACAAAGATGCAGGTATTTACAAGGGGTTTCCTATTAAATTGCCGTTTGAAAATTACTTTTATGATGTAGTCTGTAGGAGTTGTAGGTGTTTTCCTGTACCACCGTTGCGATTAGGTCAATGTTAGTAAAACTTACAAGTATGGGTTCTGATCATTTTCAATCATTACTCAACAGGAGTAGACTCAATACATAATCTGCAGCTAATATGGCAATGCAACTAATTACTACTGCCCTTGTACTGGATCGACCAATCTCTAAAGATCCTCCTTCCACATAAAAACCAAAAAAAGCTGAGATACTCGTAATGATAAAACAAAAAACATAAGCCTTTATCAACATGAAATAAATACTGAATGGATTAAAGTTGACGAGCAGGCCCATATCATATACAACTGGAGGAATGATACCAGTCAGAGACCCTGCAACTCTGCCTCCCCAAATCCCTAAGGCAGCAGAGATAACTATTAATGCAGGAATCATGGTTAATGCTGCCAGTATTTTTGGAAGGACCAGATAGGTTTTAGTATTGATACCCATAATTTCAAGCGCATCAATTTGATCGCTCACCCTCATGTTTCCTAATTCACTGGCTATTTTACTTCCTACCACTCCTGCCAGTACAATACAAACCAATGTAGGGGCAAATTCAAGTAAAACTGTTTCGCGCACAATTTGCGCAATGGCATATTGGGGAATCAATGGACTTACTAATTGATAGGCTGTTTGAACAGTAGAAACTGCGCCAATAAAAAAAGAAATGATAACAACAATACCAAGTGAACCCACACCGATTTCAGAACATTGATGCATAAATTCCTTCCAGTACATCCGGGGACTCTCAGGTTTTGAAATCATTTCCTTTAACATCAGGATATAGCGGCCAAACTCAGTAACAAAAGTCATGCAGGTAAAAGGGATTGAGATCGGGCAAAGTTATTCCAGCAAATTTAAATCTAAGTATATTGAAGGATTAAGTTTGTATAAACAAATTGATTCAAACTTGTTGTTACAGATTAGATACGTGGATTGTTAACCGCTTCAACGGCACACTGCTACTCGGATAAATCATTTTTAATCTTATTAATAAACCAGAATGAATAGAAGTATGCTATTGTCAATCGTAACCGTTATACTATATTCCCTTTCTTGCACTGTTCAAAAAAAACAGGGGAATGATCCATTTCCAAAAATTAGTAACCCGGAAATGATTACAAAGGAAGGCAAAGAACACTTTTTTGCATCCTATTACGGAATCACTTCTTTTAATAATTCCCAGCGCTATGTTACCATACTGGAAACAGACATCAAACATAAACTACCTGATGAAAGGGAACCCGCTACACTTGGTTTGGTTGATTTAACATCAAATGAATTCATTCCTCTAACAACAACAAGGGCCTGGAACTTTCAGGAAGGTTGTATGGCGCATTGGTTAGATGATTCTAAAATTATATTTAACGATTACAGGAATGGAAAATTTGTTTCTATAATCCTGGATTCTAAAACCAAAAAAGAACTCAAAATAATTCCGCACCCGGTTAGCGGCATATCACCTAATGGCAAAGAAGCGTTAAGTTTAAATTACTCCAGATTACGGGTAACAAGAACTGATTATGGTTATGGCGGAAATGGCCAGGATGCGCAAAAAGATATTCAATTTCCTCCAAATGACGGGCTTTTTGTAATTAATCTTGAAACCGGTGCGGCAACATTAATTGTAAGCCTTGACCGAATAAAAAATATGGTTCCTCCCTTCAGTAAACCATCGATTGAATATTTTGCTCATACGCGTTTTAATAAGGATGGGTCTAAAATTTTCTGGCTTGCCCGTGGTTATCCAGAGTGGAATACCTCCGCATTTACGGTTAATCGTGATGGAAGTAATTTACAAAGATGTTTTCCAGATGGCTGGGGTGGATCACATTATGATTGGTTGAATACAGAGGAATTGATGATTACTGCCAATTTCGATGGAAAACAGTATGCACATATTTTATTTACAGTAGGAAAAAAGGATTATAAAAAACTTGGTAATGGATCTTTGGATTTTGATGCCCATGGCACATTTTCACCCGATCAGAAATGGATGGTAACTGATGGATATCCGGATAAAGTTACTGGTGATCAAAAAGTTTATTTAATGGCGATGGAGACTGGTGAGACCAGACTTATAGGTACTTTTAATGAACCGAAAGAGTATAGCAACAATGGTTTATGGCGTTGTGATATTCATTCCCGCTGGAGTCCAAAAGGAAATATGATCGGTTTTAATTCAACCAAAACGGGTAGCAGGCAGGTTTATATTTATAAACTACACTTTTAACCCGAAGTTTATACCGGACAAGGAGCGGTAGTTTTCTAGACCAAAAATTTATAAAAATTTCCGGATATAAAGAACGCAGTAACCACTTCAATGTAGATTCCAGGTTAAGGATGAGTGGAAGATTTTCGCAGGTTTGCGATACAGCTGGTAATAGCCCTATACTGATGATAGGTTGCCTTCCAAATATGTCCCTTGAGTGCTTTTCTTTTATGCGGTTCTTTGTCCAATCCTCCTTCGTACCAATCTCCGTACCTGTGATCTATCAAATACGATTGCACATATTTCCAAAGTTGTTTAAATTTTTGAAAATAATTCATTTTATCGTTAGGGAAAAAGTCGGCCATTACCAGGAGTGTATTCAATCCTTCTGCCTGTGCCCACCAGTTTTTGGTATCCTTGATGATAGTAATACCTGGTTGGTTTTTAAAATAGTAACCTTCATCATAAAAACCCCCGCTTTTATTATCCCATCCATTTAGTAGTGCATGATCGACCATTCGTTTGGCAACTGACAGTGTTTTGGTGTCATTTTTATTCCCAAGTGCATGAGAAGCTTCCAGCATTAAGAAAGCGGTTTCCACGTCGTGGCCAAAGGAGACGTGGTCCAGGTTGCGGTGTTTTAAAATACTGCTTTTAGTTGAGTCCTTAAAAGAAATGGGTCTCCAGTCTGGCTGTAAAAATAAGTACAGATATCCTTCAGGGGAAGTAATTGTATCGCGGATGAGTAAAAGCATCTCTTCCAAACGCCTTCGCACCAATGGTTCCGGCCATACTGAATAAAGCTCTGTGAAAGCTTCCAACAAGTGAATGGAACTATTTTGATCTTTGTATCCTATGGAAGAGGTGGAAAAGTTTGTTTCTTTTCTTTTAATCGGAGTACCGTCCTGGTGCAAATCCTGGTAATAACCATACGCTATGGGATCATGCGCCCCTTTTTCCAGCCAATAAAATGCTTCCCTGGCTTTATTCAACGCATTCGAATCACCAGTTGCCGCGTAATAGGCGGAGATGGCGTAAATACCGAAAGCATTTCCGTAAGAAGTCTTTGATTCATCATTCACGATTCTGCCCTGACGGTCTACTAAAGTAAAAAAACCACCCATCTTTTTATCCCACATCACATCATTTAAAAAACGAAACCCGTGACGGGCTCCTGTTTTATAGTAGGCAACCCCTGGATACATTTGAGACGCTTTGGAGTTCGTCCAAGTATGACGTGCCTGCGAAACGATCATTTTATTTTGTGGACCGGTACGACTAAAATCATACGTAAAAGTGCTGAAAAATCCACCCCAGACTGTGTCCATGGATTGGGGATACCATTTGTTCAGTAATTCATTTTTAAGCGAGTTTTCCATTTCTGCGGCAATTTTTATCCGTTCAGATGAATTGTAAAAATGGAATGATCCTATGGTTGTTGCAAAAAACAACAGAAGCATAGATGCATGACGTGTACTTTTAATCTGCATTATAAAAGGATTGTGATCAATTTAGAGCAAGTTAACTGAATAATGAGCTACTGAATGCTGAGGGTTATGAATAACAAAGGAGAATTAGTCGGCCTTTCTCTACTTGATAGTAAAGCATTTATATTCTTGCATTAACTCTTGCTTTCATCGTGGTCAGGAGAGTTGAAAATTCAACCCATTACAAACAAAAAACCCATGCAGGCATATTGCCAACATGGGAAGTTCATTTGTTTGTACCGCGTAGGGGAATCGAACCCCTCATTCATCCGTGAAAGGGATGCGTCTTAACCGATTGACCAACGCGGCGTTCCCTTTTGCATTTTGGGAGGGCAAAGATAGTTGCTGACGTTAATCCTTCCAAAAAGTTTTTGAATATACCCGAATTGGTTTTATAATAAGCCAGGCCTATTTCTCTTAATTTTCTTCACATAAATTGGCACGATTCTTCCCTATGGAATAATATCTCATCAAATTTTTTACCATGACCATTCAACAATTCAACACCCTGAATGAAACAGATAAGATTGTTGCTATTATGGAATATGGAAGGCTTTTTGCCCAAAGCCTGGAAGAAAAATGCCGCGTATTTTTGTATCGATTAGAATCCTTCTATGTTACTACCTCTTATCATATGGAAAATGACGATTTGGAGGAGATCAATAGTTTTATTCGTGTTGATGAATCTGCAAGTTGCAGGAGAATCATTGTCACAATCCATCCTGCAGCCAGGGCTGAAAAATATTGAATCGAATTAGAATTCATTGTCGTCGGCATCTTTAATGTGAGTGTGAAAGAACCATTCGTTCATCTGATTGAGAAGGGATTCAATTTCTTCATTTTTTTGGCCATCATATTCTATACTAAATTTCTGACCAAAGTCGGATCTGGTGACCTTTGCAGAAAACTGAACAGGTCCTTCGCAATAGATGAGACCATTATCTGTATGAGGAATGGGTTCGTAGGTGAACCAGAATTTTTTGTTTGTATCCATTTCTGCGCGTTGAAGAATAAAAGTATTGATTCCTACATCATCAACATGGAAGGACCCATTTTATTTTTATAACAGATGGCTGACTATGCCCTTTTTAGATTAGATACGAGGCAACTTATTTTCGCATGAAGATCTTCTGGCCTGAAAGGTTTATGAATAAAATCTGTAAATCCCTTTTGTAACAGGTCTGCCTGCATATTATCATATACCGCCGCTGTAAATGCAACTGCAGGAATAGATGTATGTAATTTTCTGATTTCCCTTAGTGCAGTAACGCCATCCATTTCCGGCATTTCCAGATCGAGCAACAATACATCATATTCATTTGAGATGAATTTATCAAGGGCTTCTTTGCCATTTGTTGCTTCATGCACCTCAATACCCCATTTCAAAAGAAATCGTTTTGCTACCGATAAATTAACGGGATTATCTTCCGCAATCAGCACCCGCACACCTGTCAGCATTTGAAGATTCCGCGCTTTATCCTCATTAATAAACAACTTCCGGTTTTCATTGATCTTTAATTCCAATGTAAAATGAAACAAGCTTCCTTTTCCTTCCTCACTTTCTAAGATTAATTCACTATTAAACATAGCGATCAACTTTTTAATAATTGCCAACCCCAGGCCGGTTCCACCATACTTTCTGGTTGTATTGACATCAGCCTGTGTAAAGCTGTCGAATATTTCTCTATGCTTTTCTTTAGGTATCCCTATCCCGGAATCCTTCACAATAAATTGAATGGTTGCCTTCGTGCTTGAAGAAACTAATTTTCTTACTTCCAGCCCGATGATTCCCTTGTCGGTAAACTTGATGGAATTGGATAGAAGGTTACTAAGTATCTGGTATAGTCTTGTTTCGTCGGTAAATAACTCTACATCCAGACGCTCATCAATTTCGGTTTTAAATTGCAACCCCTTTGCAGTAATCTGGCCTTCAAACTGTGAAATTACTTTGCGTACAAATTCTTTAAAATTGACAGGAATTTCTGATAGTTCCAATTTTCCAGCTTCAATTTTATTATAGTCAAGTATATCACTTATTAAAAGCATCATGTGTTCCGATGAAAACTTCAGTATTTCCAGATGATGTTGTTGGGCTGATAAATGATCTTCCTGTAATAACAAGTTAGAGGCACCAATGATACCGTTTAATGGTGTGCGCAACTCATGACTCATATTCGATAAAAACCTTGATTTTACTTTTGATGCCACTTCAGCTTTTTCTTTAGCCTTCATGAGTTCAAACTCAGCCATTTTTACATTTGAAATATCCAGTATACTAATCTTGGTATAACGGATTTCCTTATATGCAAAAGGAACTACACTCACATAACCAAAGAAGATAACGCCATCTTTGGTATTAAAAGCAAGTTCGCCCTGCCAGTTTCTTGATTCTACGGATATGGTTTGCTCTATGGAATCAAACTTTTTAATATGATCCTCATCAAACCAGTTCTCGATTTGGGTTCCCTCGATTTCCCTTTTGTCACTCACACCAAATAACTCTAATGCCCTATTATTGCAACTTGCAACAATATTTGACTGGCTGAAAATGATAAAAACCCCATCCAAAGAAGTATTATAAATAGTATCTCCAAATTTCTTTTCCTCCAGAATAGCAACTTCATTGTCCTTATTCACTCTAAGAATAGCATAAGAAAAAATTATGGTAAGAATAAAAGACATTGCCAGGATGGTA
>Ga0136634_10000387_pt1 | contig 20315 bp, 15 predicted proteins | sample AntDrymUQ8332106_2_FD_104654 | JGI IMG/M metagenome (GOLD analysis project Ga0136634, IMG submission 104654) | Polar desert sand microbial communities from Dry Valleys, Antarctica - metaG UQ833 (21.06) | ecosystem: Environmental > Terrestrial > Soil > Desert | place: Antarctica: Dry Valley... | reverse complement strand
TAAAGTTTATTTTGAAAAAAACTTTCCTGCAGATGTGGTAGATAAACTTACTGCTATGGGATACAATACTACCTATCGTGATCCAATCGGCAGAACCGAAATGATCATTATAACAAATAATAAAAAAAGAAAAATAAATGCGGTGGCAGACAAACGCGGTGATGATAGTGCGGAGGGATATTGACGAGGATACAGTTTACAGTTAACAGTTTACAGTTCACAGTCCTTATTGCAGTTATCTTTTATCACAATTTAACTACATAATAATTTTATAAGTCTCTTATAAAATTAATAATCCAACTCTGAAGGTTAAACTATGAACTATAAACTATGTATTAAGAACTCAGAGTTTAATTATATGATAAATTTTCTCTTTCCAATTGCCCTTACTTACTGATAGTCTATTTTTACACATATTTCAGATCCTGCAAAAATTTTTAAAAATATCTCAACGATTTTTACTGGCATTCCTGCTGCTGGTAACAATACTATATGCTTTATTGCATTTGTCTACTGTACAAACATGGATCGTAAAGCAGGTTGCAAGCAGCTTATCGGCAAAATTAAATACGAAGGTTACCGTCAAAAATGTTGATATAGCCCTTTTTAATAAAATGCTGTTGCGGGACCTGATGATCGAGGACAGGAAAAAAGATACGCTTCTGTTTGCCGGTACGGCCAGATTAAATATTACAGACTGGTTCTTTTTAAAAGACAAAGCTTCACTAAATTATATCGGGCTTGAGGATGCCGTAATTAATATGAACAGGAAGGATTCTACCTGGAACTACCAGTTCATGATTGATTACTTTATATCTCCAACTAAAAAAAATAATAAGAAAGGAATTGAATTTGATCTGAAAGAATTACACCTTTCAAATATATATCTCAATAAAAAAGATGAATGGATCGGCCAGAATATGATCGCTTCATTGAAACAACTTGACTTAAATATGGAGTCGGTTAATTTTAAAAAGAAACAGGTTTTTATCAATACCCTTATCCTGCAGGATCCACTTTTTTCACAATCTAATTTTAAAGGAAACAGGCCACCGGAAAATAATCTTACTACCATATTGGAAAAGATTCCTGTGATCTCTGCGTTTAAATGGAACAATTCAGGCTGGCAGATAAAATTAAAAAAATTTTCAGTCAGTAATGGCAGTTTTATCAATGAAAAACAAACAATCCGGGAACCTTATGCAGGCAGGTTTGACGCCCAGCATCTTTTATTGTCTGAAATAAATGGCAGCATCAGCAACCTGTATGTTAACAATGATACACTCAGCGCGGATGTACTATTAACCGCAAAAGAAAAAAGTGGGTTCCAGGTAAAAAAACTGCAAACACAATTGAAGTTCACTCCGGAATTAATGGAGTTCAGTAAACTTGACCTTATAACTAACAGGAGTCATCTGCGGGATTATTATTCCATGTCTTATAATACTTTCACGGAAGACATGAGCAGTTTTACCAACAATGTTGTTCTGAATGCGAATTTCAGGGAAAGTGAACTGCACAGTGATGACCTGTCATTTTTTGCACCCGCTATAAAATCATGGAAGCGGATATTTTTTTTAGATGGCAATGTAAAAGGCACCATAGATAATTTTATTGCCAGCAATATGAAAATAAGAAGCGGCAATACTTATGTTGATGGCAGAATTGCAATGCGTGGCTTACCTGATATAAACTCAACATTTATTGATTTCACTTCAAATGAATTTAAAACAACTTACAATGAGCTCGTTGCTCTTTCACCCGGGTTAAAAAACGTAAGACAACCACAACTTAGTAAACTCGGCAACATCAGTTATAAAGGCAACTTCACCGGATTTTTAAATGACTTTGTAGCATATGGCACTATAGGTTCAAACCTGGGAACCATTACAGCTGATATTAACATGAAACTTCCTTCCCGGGGTATTCCGAGTTATTCAGGCAAGTTGCAAACAAAAGGTTTTAAACTTGGCCAGTTTATAAATAACAATCAACTGGGAACTATATCACTAAATGGTAATGTAAATGGAAAAGGTTTTACCCTTGATGCATTAAATGCCAATTTTAAAGGAGAGGTACAACAAGTTGAGTTCAATGGTTACAATTACAGGAATATCAGTATTGCCGGTGATTTTGAAAAAAAATTATTTCATGGCCATATAAGTATTGATGATCCAAATATCAATATAAGAACCCTTGATGGAACTTTGAGTTTATCAGATAAGGAAATTGACTTTAACCTGGAAGCAGACCTGCAATATGTAAATTTGAAAAACTTAAAACTTGCAAAAACCAATCTTTCCCTGTCTGGCCTTTTCAGCTTAAACTTTACGGGTAATAATATTGACAATTTCCTTGGAAACGCCCGTGTGTACAATGCTAAATTACAGAATGACAGTACCACACTTTCATTTGATTCCCTAACGCTTTCTTCATTAATTAAGGCTGACAGGAAATACCTTACTATTCAGTCAAATGAGATCGATGCAGAGATCAGCGGAAAATTTACAATACTTGATCTGCCCAATACATTTAAATTCTTTCTAAACAGGTATTATCCCACGTACATAAAAAAGCCTTCATATGAAGTAAGTAACCAGGATTTTTCTTTTAACATTAAAACAAAACAGGTAGAAGAATATATCCGCCTTTTTGATAAACGGCTGACAGGATTTAATGATGCCTCCATCAGCGGAAACCTGAACCTGGCCAATTCAGAATTAAATATAAATGCTGCAGTGCCTGAGTTTGAGTTTGATGGTAAAAAATTCACCAATGTGCTTTTGCAGGGTACGGGTAACCGTGATACTTTAAAAGCTGACCTCGCTGTAGATGATGTTATCATTTCAGACAGCCTGCATTTTCCCGGTACACATCTTCAGTTAACTGCAAACAATGATGTATCGCTGATCCATCTTAAAACAAGCGCAAGTAAAACACTCAATGATGCTGAATTGAATGCCAGCATTCAGACACTTTCTGATGGTGTTAAAATCAGTTTCTTCCCTTCCTCGTTTATAATAAATGAGAAAAAATGGGAGCTTGAAAAAGACGGCCAACTTACTATACGTAAAAGATATATTGATGCCAGTGAAGTAAAATTTGTGCAGGGTGACCAGCAGATCATCCTGTCTACCGAATTGTCTGAGGAAACAGACCAGACACACATTGTAGCAAAACTTATTAAGGTTGATATCGGCGATTTTAGTCCGCTGGTGATCAAAAAGCCATCACTTGCAGGCCTGCTAACTGGTACGGCTACACTAAGAGATCCTTTTGGAAAACCGGTAATTGAATTCGTGGGCAAGGCTGACAGTTTTGCATTAGATAAAAGATATATGGGCACCCTCAACATGGATGCTGTTGCCAATACAAATACGGGTATTGTAAAATTCAAGGCAGGTGCAAATGACAGCGCATATAAATTTAATATAGATGGTAATTATAATTACAAAGATTCTACAGGTAATTCAATTGATGTTAATTTACTTGCAGACAGGATGAATCTTAACATCCTGGAACCCTATCTTAAAACAATATTCAGCAGGATGGACGGCATCGCCCGTACAAACCTTAAACTTTCTGGCGGAGGAAAAAATATATATTTAACGGGTGAGGCTACTATAGATTCAGGCTCTGTTAAAATTGCGTATACACAATGCCGTTACATCTTTAATAATGAGACCCTTATATTTAATAAGGATGAGATCGATATTGGAACTATCCGCCTCGTTGATACATTGAATAACTCCGGTACAATAAGCGGGAAAATGAACCACCGTTTTTTCAAACGCTTCTCATTTAATGATATTTTGTTTGAAACCAACAGGATGATGCTGCTCAATACAACAAAAAAAGACAACGCACAGTTCTATGGAAATGTTATAGGTAATGCAGTTATGACCCTGAATGGGCCGGTCACCAACCTGGAGATGTATATAAACGGGGAACCAAGTGAAACAGACAGCAGCCACATTTATTTACCAACAGGTTCAAGTAAGGAAAGCAATGCCCTTGATTATATTGAATTCATCCAGTTTGGTTCTGAAATGGATGATGTAAGAAGTTCTGAAGCAGCAAACATCCTGGTAAATATGAATCTAACCGCAAATCCATCCTGCAAAATAGATGTGATATTAGATGAGTCAACAGGGGATGTTATAAAAGGCCAGGGCAATGGCTCAATAAAGATCCGGGTTGGAAATAAAGAACCACTCAGCATACGCGGAAGATATGAATTGACAAAAGGTGAATACACTTTTAATTTTCAAACATTTTTAAAAAAACCTTTTGTACTCAACCGCGGTAGTATTACCTGGAATGGTGATCCATATCTTGCAATTATTGATATTGAAGCAGAATACCTTGCAAAGAATGTAGATATAAGCGGGCTGCGCCCGGATGCCAGGGTAAGTGTAAAAGAAGATGTTACCATCCTTTCCCATTTAACAGGAAGCCTGAAAAAACCCATAATCCGTTTTGAATTCAGGTTACCTGAAAAAAGCGAAATCAAGAGGGATTATATTGCCATTAATAAACTTGCTGATTACCAGAATGATGAAGACAATATGAATAAACAAGTTGCAAGCCTGTTGCTTTTTAATTCTTTTTTATTTGATGAGCAGCAGAGGCAGGCCGGTTCCAATACTTTGGCAATTGCAACAAATACGGTTGGTGGTTTAATGAGCAGTTATCTTACCAATTTATTTAACAGGGAACTGGAAAAAGCAACAGATGGTGTGATATCAACTTATATAGATATATCCCCTACTCTTAACCTGCAGGCAGCGGCAAACCAGCTACAGGCCAATGTGAGAGCGGGTTTAAAGATCTTATTGAGCAGCAGGTTGCAGGTATTGATTGGTGGCAACCTCGATTATAATAATCCTTCAGCAAGCCAGTTTGCAAGAAAAGGATTGATTACACCTGATATAACTATTGAATGGTTGCTAAATAAAGATGGAACATTAAGGGTGGTAGGATTTAACCGTACCAGTGCAGATTATACAATAGGACAAAGAAACCGTTCAGGTGTGCAGCTCTCCTATAGGAAAGATTTTGAAAAGTTATCAGACATTTTTAAACCAAGGAAAAAAATAATTCAACAGGCCAGGGTGGAGAATGATATTAAAGTTGTGCAATTGAATTAAGATGTGAAAAAGTGAAAAGTGAAAGGTGAAAGGTGAAATGTGAAATGTGAAAGTGAAAAGTGAAATGTGAAACGAAGCTTACATTCAAAATTCATAATTCAAAATTCAACATTTCTTTTTACAGTCCATTTAAAATTTCATGTCCCAGTTTATCTCTTTTTGTTAAAAGGTATTTTTCGTTATGTGAATTTGGTTTCATCTCTAAAGAAACAGTTTCCGTTATTTCCAAACCATAACCAAGTAATCCTGCGCGTTTACGCGGGTTATTGGTCATAAGCTTCATTTTTGTAATGCCAAGTTCCCTTAATATTTGCGCTCCTACTCCATAATCCCTGTCATCCATTCCAAAACCAAGTTGAATATTGGCTTCAACCGTATCCATTCCATCTTCCTGCAGCTTGTAAGCTTTAAGCTTATTTAATAAACCTATACCGCGCCCTTCCTGGTTCATATATAAAACAATGCCTTTTCCCTCCGTTTCAATAATCTGCATTGCATGATGTAACTGATCTCCACAATCACATCGCAGGGAACCCAGTATATCCCCGGTCATACAACTGCTATGAACCCGCACCAGTACGGGTTCATCTTTCTTCCAATCTCCTTTTTTTATGGCCATATGAATATCCCCCGTATTCACCTGCCTGAATGCTATTAATTCAAAAACCCCGTATTTTGTTGGCATTTCAACACGCACTTCTTCTTCGATCAGTGATTCCGTTTTTAACCGGTATTCTATCAGGTCCTTTATAGATATCATTTTCAAATTGAACCTTTTGGCAATCTCCCGCAATTGGGGAACCCGGGCCATACTGCCATCTTCGTTCATAATTTCTACCAATACTCCTGCAGGTTCAAAACCGGCAAGTCGCGCAATATCAGTCGTAGCTTCTGTATGGCCCGCTCTTCGGAGAACCCCGCCTCTTTTGGCTCTTAACGGGAAAATATGGCCTGGCCTGCCAAGATCTTCGGGTTGTGTATTTGAATTTACAAGGGCCTGTATTGTTTTAGCACGGTCATTGGCAGAAATTCCTGTAGTACAACCATTACCTAAAAGATCTATACTTACTGTAAAAGCAGTTTCATGTAAAGAAGTGTTGTCTATTACCATAGGTTGCAGGTTCAATTCATCGCACCGGTCTTCAATAAGAGGTGCACATATCAATCCCCTGCCATGGGTACTCATAAAATTTATTATCTCAGGGGTAACATTCCGCGCTGCTGTAATAAAATCACCTTCATTTTCCCTGTCCTCATCATCTACAACTATAATCATTTTACCATTCTTAATCTCTTCAATGGCATCTTCAATCCGGTTTAACATTATATGATTTTGATTGCAAAGTTACTAAGCTTCATTCTATTAAAACTGTTGTTTTCGCTTTTCGAAAAATGGGAAAATTCATCAATTATAAAAAATTTAAATTCGTTCTGAATGATTGTATAGGTGCAGCATTACAGTTAATACCGATGCCTAACAATTTGTTAATAAAACTTAGATGGTATTAGGCAATTATTCTGTTTCTTTGCGCTCGTAAAACCGAACTAATATGATGAAAAAATTTTTACCTGTTATTATTGCTTTTATGGCAATGCCATTCTTTATAACGGCACAGGTAACAACAAGTAGTATTTCAGGATTTGTCAGGAGTAAGGCCGACGTAATACTCCCTGGCAGTACAGTGGAAGTTACCCATGTACCTACTGGCACAAAATACAGAACAAGCAGTGGAAGAGACGGACGCTTCAGCCTCGTAAATTTAATACCGGGAGGGCCATATTCAATTGATATTTCATTTGTGGGGTATACCAACCTGAGTGAGACCGGTGTGATATTACCATTGGGTGAGAATACCCGTTTTGATGCGAGCCTTGAAACAAGTACAACTGAATTAGCTACAGTTACTGTAGCATCTACCGGTACTGTTAATGCCAGGAGGAAAACAGGTGCTTCAACTAGTATTAGCCGTCAACAAATTAATTCCTTACCAACCCTTAGCAGAAGTTTACAGGATTTTACCCGGTTAACTCCACAGGCAAATGGCAATTCTTTTGGTGGTGTAAGCAATCGTTTTAATAATATAACTATTGATGGTGCCGTAAATAATGATGTATTTGGTTTATCCGGTTCAGGCACACCTGGCGGACAGGCAGCAACCACTCCTATCTCTCTGGATGCAATACAGGAGATACAGGTTGTACTTGCACCATACGATGTATCTTATGGAAATTTTACCGGGGGAGGCATCAATGCAATTACACGTTCGGGTACAAATAATTTTGAAGGATCTGTTTATTATTTATTACGTAATGAAAATACAATTGGAAAGGATCCAATATCCCGTATAAAATCAACAAAATTTGATGATAAGCAATATGGTGTGAGATTCGGTGGCCCCATTATTAAAAATAAATTATTCTTTTTTCTGAGCGGAGAAAAAGCCAAAAGAACAGCACCGACTATTTTTAATGCAGGTGAAAACAATGCATTGCTGACAACTGAAGAAGCCAGTCAGCTTGCAGATACTTTAAGAATAAAATACGGCTATGACGTAGGTACAGCCGGAGCTTTTGATGCAGCCACTGAAAGTGATAAATTGTTTGGGCGTATTGACTGGAACCTTTCTTCAAAACACCGTTTGACACTGCGTCATAATTATATCAAAGCATTTGACGATAATATTTCACGTTCAACAACTTTATTCCGTTTCGGAAATAATACCTATCGTTTTGAAAATTCCCAGAATATCACTGTTGCAGAATTGCGTAGTACTTTCAGCAGAACGATATCTAATAATTTAATTTTAAGCCGTCATAAAATAAGGGATTTCCGTACTACTCTCGGCAATCTTTTTACCCAGGTTGAAATAAGCAAAGGGCCTGGAACTATACAGCTTGGTTCAGAAAGAAGTTCTACTGCAAATGAACTTGACCAGGACATTTTTGAAGTGACAGATAACGTTAAGATATTTAAAGGCAAGAATACTTTTACAATTGGTACGCATAATGAATTTTTCAAGTTCCGCAATTTGTTTATTAATAATTTAAATGGCAGGTTCAGGTTTGCAAGCCTCAATGATTTTTATAATAATAATCCAAGGAATTTTGATGTTACTTATTCTGCCAATAAGCAAAATTTAAAACCTGATGCAGAATTTAAAGCTGCACAGTTAGGTTTATATATCCAGGATGAAATACAGTTTAATCCTAAATTCAGGCTTACACTGGGTGTTAGGGCAGATATGCCGATTGTACAATCAAAGCCCGGGTTTAACCCCATTGTAGATTCTACTTATGCCGGAGCGTATAACACTCAAAATATTCCCAATAAACAATTATTGTGGTCTCCAAGAGTTGGATTCAATTATGACGTAGAAGGAAACAGGAACCTGATCATTCGTGGTGGCATTGGTGTATTTACAGGCAGGGTGCCATTTGTATGGATTTCAAATCAATTTTCAAACACTGGCTTGTTGTTAAAAACTACCAGCCAGACTGATGATACGAGGACCCCTAACAATGAAGTAAATGGTGGAAATGGTTTTACACCGGATGTAGATTTAACCACAATTGGTACGGGCGGAGCTTCTTTTGAAGCAAACCTGATTGATAAGGATTTTAAAATACCCCAGGTAGCAAGACTGAATATAGCAGCTGATAAAAAACTTCCCGGTGGAATTAACTTAACACTGGAAACCATTTTTTCCAAAACCATCAATAATGTTTTATACCAGGATGTTAATCTGAAACCTTCCACTGGTTTTGCTGATACCGCTTTTAACAGGGGTTTTGATACGCGGATAGCTTATGCTTCCAATAGTACGGGAAGAAGGATAAATAATAATATAACAAATGCATTTCTTTTATCTAACACCAATAAAGGATATACTTTTAATATCGGTGCAACACTGAATAAAACCTGGAAGAATTTCTTTTCCCAATTATCTTATAATTACAATTCCTCAAGTGATATAAATAGCGGAGCCAGTTCAACGGCTTCATCTAATTTCGTATTTGTTCAGGTAGTAGGAAATCCAAATGATCCTAAGCTATCCATATCTAATTACGAACTGAGGCACCGTATCACAGGTGTTGTGAGCGCCAATGTGAACTATGCCAAACATTTTAAAACAACCTTTTCATTATTTTATGAAGGAAATTCCGGACAGCCTTTTACTTACCTGGTGAATGGTGATATAAACAGCGATGGCAATTTTGGTAATGACCTTGTGTATGTTCCTGCAGATCCGGGACAAATAAAATTTGTTGATTTATTAAACACTGCAGGTACTACAGTTGTGGCAACAGCAGCACAACAATCAGCATCATTTGATGAATTCATTACTAATGATAAATACCTTAAAAAAAGGAGAGGAAATTATACTGAAAGAAATGGCAGAAGCACTCCATTTACCCATATCATTGATGCGCGTATCTCCCAGGATTTTTATATAATGGCGGGAGGTAAAAAGCATGATCTACAGTTTTCATTTGATATCTTCAATCTTACCAACTTACTCAACAAAGAATGGGGTCGTCAATATTCAGTAGCTAACCAATCATACAATTTATTAAGTACAATAAACAGAACAAGCGGCCCATTTGCAGGAAAGGGATATAATTTTAACCGCAATGCAGTTCCATGGAGTTTAAATTTTGGATCAAGATGGCAGGGCCAGGTTGGAGTAAGGTATACTTTTGATTAAGGTAATAAAATAGAATTATAAAAAATGCCAGGTAAACTCCCTGGCATTTTTTTATTAAATGAAATCTTATTTGTTTTCAGTAACAACAGATCCCCAACCCCACTTTAAAAAAACCGGAAAGGCTTTTGCCCAGGTAGGCACATCATGCCTGCCATCCTTAAGTTCCAGGTAAGTAATATCCTTTGCAGCATCATACCCTTTAGCCGTTAACTCCTCTATTAAACTTACAGTATCATCTATAGAGTCGATAACACCATTTTTATTCCTGTCGGCAATTTCATCCAGGGTGCCTACTTCAAAAAAGAATTTTAACCAGGGATAATATATCCCATCTCTTATCTGGCGATGCATGATTCGATCAGTTGTTTCATCAAAATCTGAATCAGCCTGGTCTTTATCCCTCCACCATAATGATCCGCTAAAAACTCCAACCCTGGTAAATTCTTCCGGAAAATTCCAGACTAAATCCAACGCACACAAACCGCCTAAGGAAAAACCAGCAAATGCTTTTTCCTTAAAAGAAATAATAGAATAGGTCATGCGTAAATAAGGCAGCAATTCCTCAAGAACGAAACGGGCATATAAGCCGGCTTTAGCGCCACGACCTTTGTAATCCAATAAACCAGCTGTACCATATTCATTTTTCCGGTCAGGAGCACAGTGGATGCCTATACATAATATTGGCTCTATATCTTGATTGCGGTATAAATCTTTAAGAATATTTTCAAAATGCATGGTGCGCAGATCCTGGCCATCATTGATCAACAATAAGCTTAAGAAGGAAAAATTTGTACGATCGGGGGGCAGATAACAATCAACTTTAACATCCCTGGTTAAAAATTCAGATGCCAGTACATGGTTCTCAATAATGATCTCAGTAGAATTCTTTTCAGGCATTAGTTGTAAAATTATGAAAAGATATTAATTAGCTTGTAATTAGTAAAAAACATAATTTGTTTTATTCCTTTCTAAAAAATATATTTGAATACATTTAAATATATCACCCAACATTTTATAAAATATTTGTATGAAAAAAATAGGAATACTGCATGGAAAAGAAAGAAGCTTCCCGGAAGCTTTTATTGAAAGAGTTAATAATAAAAAGATAAAGGGGATCATTGCAGAACCTGTAATTATCGATAAAGTAATGCAGGGTGAGCCGAGTGGCTATGCAGTAATATTTGATCGCATTTCACAGGATGTGCCATTTTACCGTGCATATTTAAAAAATGCGGCGTTGTGTGGAACTACGGTAATCAATAATCCTTTTTGGTGGAGTGCAGATGAGAAATTTTTTAATAATTGCCTGGCAACAAAGATTGATGTACCCGTCCCAAAAACGGTGATACTTCCTTCACGTGATTTACCTACTGATACCTCAGCAGATTCATTCTATAATCTTTCTTATCCCCTGGACTGGGATGGCATATTTAAATACATTGGTTTTCCCGCTTATATGAAGCCCTTTGCAGGTGGTGGATGGAAGAGTGTTTACCAACTGAACAGTATGGAAGAGTTTTTTGAAAAACATGCAGAAACAGGACAGCTTGTAATGATGCTGCAGGAAGAAATTAAATTTGAAGAGTATTACAGGTGCTATTGTATAGGAGGAAAATATGTACGCATTATGCCTTATGAGCCACGAAACCCACACCATCTGCGGTATGTAGCCGATTTTAAGCCGGATGCTAAAAGGCATAAGCTGATGGAGGATATTGTTTTACGGATATGCAGGTATCTGGGCTATGACTTCAATACAGTTGAGCTTGCCATAAGAGATGGAGTTCCATATGCAATTGATTTTTGTAATCCGGCTCCTGATGCAGAAGTAAAAAGTGTGGGTGAAGAGAATTTTGAATGGGTAGTGGAAACTGCTGCTGTTTATGCAATTGAAAAAGCAGAAGAACATAAAGAAGGTGTTGATAATTTAACCTGGGGGGAATATGTAAAGCGTGCTGCACAGAAGAAGAAGTTGTACTAACGGAGAGGGATAGGTGAATACAAAATACGGGATACAAGATACGGGATACAGGATACAACATAAAAAAGTTGTCATCCTGAGCCCGTCGAAGGACGAAGCGGAATTTTGATAAAAATAAAACAGGATACTGGATACTGGATACTGGTTTCTGAATACGGGAAAGGATAATTCATAACTTATAATTCAAAATACATAATTCTTTTATGGCAAATTTATCCTACAAGCATTTTACAATTGGTGTGGAAGAAGAGTACATGGTAATTGATCCTGTAACGAGGGAGTTAAAAAGTCATGAGCAGAAGATCGTACAGGAGGGACAGAAAGTTATAAAAGATAAAGTGAAAGCTGAAATGCACCAGGCTGTAGTGGAAGTAGGGACAGATATTTGTCTTGATGTTGATGAAGCCTTTGTTGATGTGGGCACATTGCGTAAAACAATCAGCGGCATTGCGGATGAATTGGGGCTTTGGGTGGGCGCAAGCGGCACACATCCTTTCAGTCATTGGGAAAGACAATTGATAACCGAACATGAACGGTATAATGAAATTGTAAATGAATTACAGGAAGCTGCCAGGAGCAATCTTATTTTCGGTTTGCATGTTCATGTGGGCATGGAAACACGGGAGATGGCCATTCATATTGCAAATTCAGCACGTTATTTTCTACCGCACGTATTTGCATTAAGCACTAATTCGCCATTTTGGGAAGGAAGGCTAACCGGTTATAAATCATTTCGTACCAAAGTATTTGAAAAATTTCCACGTACAGGCATACCCGATGAATATGAAAGCATCGAAGACTATGATAATTATATCAAGTTACTGGTAAAAACAAATTGTATTGATAATGCTAAAAAGATCTGGTGGGATCTGCGGGTACATCCATTTTTTAATACAGTAGAATTCCGCATTTGTGATATACCGCTTACCGTTCAGGAAACAATTGCCATAGCGGGATTATTCCAGGCTATTTGTGCAAAATTATATAAGCTTCGCACCCAGAACCTTAATTTCATGATGTATAAGCGGGCATTACTTAATGAAAATAAATGGCGTGCAAGCCGGTATGGTATTGAAGGAAGCATGATAGATTTTGGAAAAGAATCAGAGGTGAATACGCGTGTATTGATCTATGAGCTTCTGGATTTTGTGGATGATGTTGTACCACACTTAGGCAGCCGCAATGCTATTAGCCATGTGCATAAAATGCTGGAAGGAGGTACAGGAGCTGACCGGCAGTTAAAAGTTTATAAAGAAAGCAATAGCCTGTTAAATGTAGTTGATCATATACATGAGAGTTTTTTATTTGGATTATAATGGGGTATAAAAGGCAAACCTGTATATTTGCCATCCGAATTTTGGCTGCGTAGCTCAATTGAATAGAGCATCTGACTACGGATCAGAAGGTTTTAGGTTTGAATCCTAACGCGGTCACAAGGCCTTCGCTTGAAAAAGCGAGGGTTTTTATTTGGTGGCGTTGAAAGCTTGCTTTAATAAGCAAACAAAATAAAAATACTCTCACGCAAAGCGGGAGGAAGGCTTTGTGTAAGCCCAACACGAAACGGATAATGGAATAATCCTAACACGGACTTTTGTTTTGAAGTAACTAAAAAGAACGTTTTCTGAATCATTTAAATCGTTATTCCAAGCAATAGCCAATTCGTAATTTTTCTCCTTGTGAGTTCCAATCTTTTTTTTAATGCTCCAAGATTTTAATTCTTTGATATTGTCTAAAAGGTTTGTGCTTTCAACAGTTATATATGATTTGTCTTTATTATGATAGTGCTTTTTGTAAATGATATTTCTAGTAGGTTGTCAATTTCTATTATTTCAATGTGGTTTAGAAATATCAATGTCTCCTTATTATGATGGAAAGAATTTGCGATCGTAATTCAATTCTTGGTTTGCTAAATCATTAATCAGGGGAAAGAAATCTTCGGAAGACATTTTGTCAATTCTTTCCAAAGTTAAGTTCAATTCATTCTTTAAAAACATTTTGTCCGTAAAGTCATAAGTTAAAGTTGTGTCATTAGGATGTTCGAAATTAATAATATTCTCCTATTGTTGTTAGAATAATACATTTATAGTGTACGGAGCTTATGTATTATCTGCTGCAAAGACACTGTACCGATTATAATCTTATTAATGCATCATTATAGCGACACAGTTTGACGTGCGTGCGTTTTACTTTTGACAGTATATAAATGATAGATATTGGAGCCCACATTGATAACCATAAATGAAGTGCAGCTCAATTCATTAGGAATTGAAAACACATCTTCAAAAATTACTTTAAGCGAAGTATTTGCCGAAAGGACAGGTTTATACTTGAATGAATGCACGTTGTTTATTGCACACTTCAATGCAATTCCGAATTTCATTAATGAAATTAAAATTGATTGCAAAAAAGCTAACAATTGGTTTGCGGAAACATACAAAACGGAAATTAAAGACTTCTATTTTGACAAAAGATATTATAATGGAAGTAAGTCAGCAGAATTAGACGACATATTTTATATTCTTTATGATGACTTACTTGTGGGCTTTGATACGCACTGCTCAACGGTTAGATTTCTTTTCCGCAAAACAGAGATTTCTAAAGTTGAAACTGTTATAAGAGGCATTAAAAACTTTAAAGAAAGAAAAGCAAAATGGAAGCCGAAAATCTTACTACTTGTATCCACTAATCGAGGCATGGATACAAAATCCTTGCAAATATCAAAACCAAAATTAAACATTGATGATAATTACAATGACGATTTTAAAGATATACATCAAATAATCCTTAAAAGGCTATCAAAAAAAAATGATAAAGGTCTGGTGCTTTTACATGGAAAGCCGGGAACAGGCAAGACTTCTTATATTCGATATCTAATCTCTTGCCTCAAAAAAGAAGTAATTTTCCTACCACCAAATATGGCTGGAGCAATAACGAATCCAGCGCTGATTTCAATTCTGATTGAAAACCCTAATAGCATTTTTGTAATTGAAGATGCAGAAAACATTGTCGTTGACAGAGAAAAAGATGGCAACTCACCTGTTTCTGCATTGCTAAATATCTCTGACGGTTTACTTTCTGATTGCTTAAACATTCAAATCATTTGTTCCTTCAATACGGATATTTCGAAAATTGATAGTGCCTTAATGAGAAAAGGGAGGTTAATAGCAAATTATGAGTTTAAAGAATTAGAAGTTAGGAAAACACAAGTGCTTTCACAAAAGTTAGGATTTAATACAATCTTAAATTCGCCAATGACACTTACAGCCATTTACAATCAAGAGGAGAAAGATTTTCAACAAATTAAAAAACACAACTCGATTGGTTTCAGACCGTAAAAAATTCAACATGTAGCCTTTTATCTTGGAGACGAACAAATTGGAAGCATTTGTTTCCTAATGTTTTATTTAGCATAAAGCCAGACAGTGTAGACCAACCAATGAAATGGAATTCACTATACATCGGGCTAAATTTTAGTTAGTGTCTTTTCTTGATTAATCAATCTAATCCTCACTGGAGGTAAATAAACCATCTTAATTCTTTAATAATGCCAAGCTGTGTCAGACGTTAGTTATGGAATACGCTCAAATAGTAAATATTATTCCAGGTGGGAGGTCTGTCTTTTTGAAGGAAACAAAACTGAATGGTTATCACAGCATACAAAGGGACTGGTCGCGTTATTAAAGCTGATTTCCCCTACCCTGTCTCAAGGAGATTATTATAAAGTAATGTTGTTGCAAAGAAGTCAAATATCCATTCGAGAAAAACTTAAACGAGAAACAAAATAATTTAATAATTAAACTTAGTCAACAATGCCAAAACATGATGTTTACGGAACTTTACCTTATGCATTAATAGGAAAACAAGATGCCTTTTTTGAAGTTTACCAAGGTGGGGAAAAACTTGGGAAGATCACTATTTCAAAAGGAGCTATTGAATGGTATTCGAAAAATGCAAAAAAGCCTTATAAGTTTACCTGGATTCAATTTGATAAAATGATAAAGACCGAATATGGAGACATTTGATTACAAAAAACCAATTAAAAACTATTCTAGCAGTTATAAAGAAGCTAATGAAAGAAAAAATTGAGTGTGTATGGTTTGCTTTAAGTCCTTATCATGGCTTTGATGACAGTAACAAAAATAGTTACGGGCAACTATATAATGTAAGTTTTGCGGGAATAACGTGGGAATGTACAACAGATAATTACTTACCATTTTATCTAAATATAAAAAACAAAAAGAAGCCCTACCTCAACCTGAATTTTATCAGTTATAATGTCATGTCCTATAAAGAGGATTTAGAAGATGATTTATTTGACATTCAGTTATCTCTAAAGGAATCTGTAAACCTCTTAAATTATCTGATTTACGAATACAAATCGGGTTTAGAGGAACGGGCTGGCAAGAGAACTGCTTATAAATATAAATTTTATAAAAATAGTCCCGCTCGAAAGGCTTTCCAACCAGTTCAAAAAAGGATAAAAGATGAGAAACTGATTCGCGAAGTTGAGTAGATAAAAAATATATAAAAGACCTGCTGGGTCATTTTAGTATTAATACAACAAATCGTTAGCTGCATGTAAAACGTAAGAGCCTGGTAAATATAGTAAGCCCATTGGATGCTTTTTATAGAACAGGGAAAATGGATTTCTGACATATTTTAATAATTCAACATTTTCATTATCGCAATGTTTTTATGTATGGTTTTCTTATAACAAACTGGTGGTGATATATTTGGAATGAGATGGGAGACTCATTAATGCGTATATTTAATTGTTGTGCGTCATGCAATCGAACACTCTATTACCTAACCAACCAAGACTAAATGGTAGACAATACAGACGAAGAACATAACGAAAATCCGACAAATAATCAATCGGAAAATCCTTCAAACGAAATTGTTCCTGTTTCTGACACAGAGACTATTACCCCCAATCAAGTAACCGAAAATATGGAAGTACATCATCATGCCCATCACGATGGAAAGAAGAACTGGAAAACTTATTTTTGGGAATTTTTAATGTTATTCTTTGCTGTATTTTGCGGTTTTCTAGCCGAATACCAGTTGGAGCATGTAATAGAAAATAAGCGAGAAAAGAGGTATATGAAGTCAATGGTTGAAGACCTAAAGCAGGATTCAGCATTTTTAGTTTTGAGTATCGAGAAGCTGATTCCTTATCATCTACAATGGCTGGATTCAACAGTAAACTTACTACAAAGCCCAGAGATAAAAAATAATGGCAGGTTAGTATATCAGGCATTCCTGGTGGCTACTGGTTGGACTTACAATTTCCACCCTACAGAGCGCACTTTATCCCAACTGCATAGTGCAGGATTTCATCTTATAAGAAATACTAGTGCAACATATGCCATAAGCAAACTGGAAAAACAGTACAAAATATTAAACACGCAGACTAAACCGTATTTGGAAAATTTGCAAAACGATATTGACATTTCTGCGTGGGTATTTGCTGACAGAGTTGTAACAGACAATATCGCAACTACTGCATTTAAGAATTTTTCAGAATCTTCTGTTGATTTACAATTGTCTGACGTACCTGAATCTGCAACAATTAATGTAGAAAATAAAGAAGGCATTAAATCATATATCGAACAACTTAAAAAATATGGTTTTTACGTGCAATATGTTATGAAGGTGGGGCAGGTTGTTTTATTGAGAGATATCAGCAAAACAATAGAAGTTTTAGAGAAAGAATATCATCTTAAATAATTTCGGAAAAGCACGAACGCACAACAAGCAGTTTGGCAATATGGCGGGGCGACAAAGTATTCTCAGCTTTTTTCAGGACGGGTCAACTTTATTCAGCACAGCAGTTCCAGCTTGACGATTTTCAAATACCGCCACATCGCCAAGCCGTACCGTTAGCTGCAAGGCTATAAAACCCCACAGTCTGACACTTGTAAAGTCATTGACAATCATTTATAATTACAACAGACAAATTTATTTTGCCAAAATGTTTAATTTTTTATTTTTTACCAATTGGTAATTGCGTTGTGCTATCGCTTCTTTTCCTTTGTATAAATTATTTATTTAAAACAAAAAGCACAACACAATGAAACATTCCATCTTCACAATTGTAATCGCATTATTTTTATTGACAAGTTGTAATAATGCCCACAAAAGTACTCAACAACCTTTACAAACAAAAAGGGCAACTGTGCAACCAACTTTGAACCATATTGGTATTGCTGCAATCAACATAGATTCCACCTTAGCCTTTTATAAAAATGTATTTGGTTACAATAAGCGATACGAATATACTCAGTCAACAAATGCTGAAAATGGTGAAATTACTTATAATGGAAGAGCTGTATTTCTCGACTTAGGTGGTGAAACATACATTGAACTTTTTCCTTTTGGTAAGAAAGGGATATCAATGACAAGCAGTACTGTATTTCATTTTGCTTTGTTAGTTAATAGTGTTGACGAAACATATAAAAAGGCACTTCAATTTGGTGCGAAAAAATTCGGATTTCCAGGTTGGGAGGGAACACCTACAACAGTAAATATGAAAGGCGAACCGCCACTAAAAGAAAGAATTGCTTTTGTGGAAGGGTTGAACGGTGAGATTATTGAGTTATATGAATTGCTTACACCTGTCACTACAAAACAATATTAAAGTGTACTACTCAAAAATATTTGATATAAAAAATACAAACAATGAGCAAAAGAGTATTACTAACAGGCGTGACAGGATTTTTAGGTTCTCACACGGCGATTCAACTTTTGAATAAAGGCTATGAAGTGGTTGGGACATTGCGAAGCAAAGACAGAATAAATTCTATTAGAGAAGTTATCGGAAAACACACAGCAAATATTAATAAACTAACGTTTGTAGAAGCAGACCTTAATGATAGCAATATATGGCTTAAACTTACCAAAAACATAGATTACATACAGCATGTTGCATCGCCTTTTCCGAGAGATGTACCCAAAAACGAAAATGAACTTATCATTCCTGCAAAGCAGGGAACTTTAAACATACTGAAAGCGGCAACCTCAAACAATGTAAAACGTGTGGTTATGGTATCCTCATTAGGAGCAATTGCTTACGGAAAAACAAAAAGCGAATTGGATAAAGTTTTTAATGAAAATGACTGGACAGATGTAACTAATCAAAAAGATACAACACCATATTATAGAAGTAAAACAATTGCCGAAAAAGTAGCCTGGGATTTTATCAAACAAGAGAAATCTACTTTGGAATTGACGACTGTTTGCCCGGGGGCGATTTTAGGTCCAGTAATAGATAATGATTTTGGTACATCTGCAAACATAATCATTAGCCTGTTAAATGGTAGTCTTCCTGCACTACCTAAAATTGAGTTTGACATTGTGGATGTTCGTTCTGTTGCTGACTTGCTGATTAGAGCTATGGAAATGTCAAAAGCCGCAGGCAACAGGTACATTGCAGCTTCAGAGCATTTTACTTATAAAGAAACTGCACAAATTCTAAAACAAGAATATCCTGAAAGAAAAATACCCTCTTTGGAACTTCCCAACTTTGTTACAAAACTATTTTCTATTTTTCAACCATTATTAAGACCTGTCTTACTGGAAAATGTGAAAAGAAAAATCAACATTAGCAAAGCGAAAAAAGACTTACAATGGCAACCATTATCAGCAAAAGAAGCGATAATAGCTTGTGCAGAAAGTGTTTTAGAAAAAAAAATTGTATCGTAAATGGAAAAATTAAAATCTGCATTAAGTTTCGGTGGAATTTTATCAAAAACTGACATTGATAAAGTTGCCTCTAATTTTAGCAGTAGAAAGTTAAAAGCCAGTGAACACTTTCTGGCTTTACACAAAGTTGCAAAAGAGATTGCTTTTGTGGACAAGGGGGCTATGCGAATATATGGCGCAGATTTAAATGGAAATGATGTTACAAAATATTTTGTAAAAGAAAATCAGTTTTTTGCGAATTTAGAAAGTTATTACTCAGCACAACCGGCAACAGACGCTATTCAGGCAGTTGTGAATTGCGAACTTTATACCACTACTTTTTCTGTTTTTGAAAAACTATATATTGAAATTCCCAGTTTGTACATTTTGGTTAAAAGCATAACTGAAGTAACCTTGCTAAACAAAATCAAAGACAACGACTTTTTGAATTTCGGTGATTCTAAAACAAAGTACCTTGAATTTGTAAGACGTTATCCAGCATTGGCACACCAAGTACCACAACAATACATAGCTTCTTATTTGAAAATCACACCACAATCGTTAAGTCGTATCAGGAAAGAACTTGTAAAAAGTAGTGGCTGAAATTTAAACATCATCAATCAAATTCGAAAAAAGCCCAGCAGCTAACATGAACTGTGCAAAAATCAAATATTTTTTGGTTATTTTATGGCCTTATCGAACAATAATTAGGCTGATATAAACATCTCTGAATATCTATTACAAGAATAGTTTTAAAATGCACATTGATAAACTCAACGAAATATTTAGTATTTG
>Ga0136634_10000386_pt1 | contig 20320 bp, 20 predicted proteins | sample AntDrymUQ8332106_2_FD_104654 | JGI IMG/M metagenome (GOLD analysis project Ga0136634, IMG submission 104654) | Polar desert sand microbial communities from Dry Valleys, Antarctica - metaG UQ833 (21.06) | ecosystem: Environmental > Terrestrial > Soil > Desert | place: Antarctica: Dry Valley... | reverse complement strand
GGCGGTGCCAGACGCCTGCGGATACCCCTGACTCACCTGTCAACCTCAGCTATTTTCGGGAACTCGCAGGTGAGGAAGTTAGCACGTCAACCGTGGTATCCCTCAGCGACTTCCGGAGGTCTGAGCCTGACCGGTTCGTGCTCGCTGCTCTTGCTGACCGGCCCCGCCCGATGGGTGCGCGGGGGGCGTCATGACCACGACCTATGATCCAAACCTCGACTTCGCCGTGGCCCCATCCTTGCACCCCCGGCAGCCTGCCCACGATCTCACGCTGGTCGCACTCCACACCGCCATCCGGTTCTCGGGACTGTTCGCCAGATTCACCGCGCAACGGTGGTGTCTTCGCCCTCTGGGAGACGTTGCTGAACGAGTCGCGGCGGAGCTGATAGCCCGCGCGGTGGAAACCACCGGCAACCCCGATCCCTGTCCGCGTTACAGCGAACTAGGCGAGCTGCGCATCATCGGTATCCGCGTGAGCGCAACAGATTCCGGCCTGCTCATTGAGGTGTGGGACAGCGACCCCACACCACCACACGAATCCTACCTCGATGACCACTTATCGGCTGTGGAGGAAATCAGCCAGCAGTGGAGCTGCTACCCGATCAACAGCGGGAAGGTGATCTGGGCTGAACTTGCAAGCCACGCGAGCCCAACGTGCTCCGGCTAAGACGTCCTGCACAGTTGGAGTTGTACCTGCCCGGAGCCGGGCAGGTCCCTTCGATCTGAGAAGGGAATCGCCTAGAAGACACCTGGTTTTTGTCCGCTGATCAGTTATATGTGAAGAGAAGAGGAAGGTATGTCTGTCACTGCTCTAGTGTCTGGCGACCCGTTGTTTCGCCCAGGGGATCAGTTTCCGATGGGTCGCCCGTTCGGTGTGATCGAGCCGGTATCGGCTGTGCCCAGCCGGCCGGGGGTGCGGCCGTTCGGTTTGGGTTTCGCTACCAGTGCGGCGGCGGTATCGGTGGATGTGTCGGGGCTGCGGTATGACCCGGCGCAGCAGCGTGAACTCGGTGTGATCGAGGCGGGTGGGAGGCACTCGACGGGGAAGACGAACACCCGCACCTCGGACGAATATAAGAGCATGGACTCCGACACCGACCACACCGAGGACTAGGAAGGAATCATGAGCAAGCACACGGTGTTGATCGTGACACAACCGTTCGACGTGACTGCCGACTACGTGGTCACCGAGCTGCACGAGCGCGGAGTGCCGGTGTTCCGGTGCAACCCCGGCGATCTCCCGCACCGCTTGACGCTCACCGCTCATCTGGGGGAAGGCTGGACCGGCAGCCTTCGCCTCCCCGAACGGGACGTGGCACTGTCAGATATCGGGTGTGCCTGGTATCGGCGGCCAACGGCGTTCGAGTTCTCCGAAGAACTGAGCACGGAGGAACGGCGCTGGTGTAGCGCGGAGGCCCGGTTCGGGTTGGGCGGCGTGCTGGCCGGATTGCCGAGGTGGCTCAACCACCCGTGTGACATCGCCCGCGCCGAATACAAACCCCTCCAGCTCCAGAACGCCCGCGCTGTCGGACTCACGGTACCCGACACACTGATAACCAACGATCCCGACGCCGCCCGACGTTTCGTCAAAGAGCACGGCCACGTGGTCTACAAGCCGCTGTCGGCGGTCGGGGTGTCCGAAGAAGGCGAATACCGGTTGGTGTACGCGAACCGGGTCACCGCCGATGACATCACCGACACCGTCTGGACCACCGCGCACCTGTTCCAAGCATGGGTGGATAAAGCCTTCGAGGTGCGGCTCACGGTCGTGGACGACGACTTCTTCGCGGTCCGTATCGACGCCGAGTCACCGGCCGCCGCCCTCGACTGGCGCACCGATTACGACAACCTGACCTACTCCGTAGTGGACGTGCCCGACGCCGTGCGGCACCGCGTGTCCGGCTTGTTGGACATGATGCTGTTGCGGTTCGCGGCAGTGGATCTCGTCGTCACACCGAGCGGGGGATGGGTGTTCCTGGAGGCCAACCCGAATGGTCAATGGGCGTGGTTGCAAGACGCCACCGGCGCACCCATCGCCGCAGCTATCGCCGACGCGCTCACGAAAGGACCTCGCCCGTGACCGACGCCGCGCACCTGCGCGCCGCGATGACCACCGAACTCGCCCTCGGTGGCCGGCTCACCACGAAACAATGGGCCTCGGCGTTCAGCACCGTGCCCCGGGACGAGTTCCTGCACCGGTTCTTCGCGCTCACTGACGACGGTACGACATACGAAGCGGTGGATGACAGCCGCTCCGAGTGGTTGGACATGGTGTACCGGGACGCGGTATGGCCCACCCAGCTCGACGGCGACCCGACCGCGTGGCAGCGCGCCCACGACACCGGCCCCATCAGCGGAGAACCGACCTGTTCGAGCACGCAACCCAGCCTCATGGCCTCGATGCTGGAAGCCCTCGACACCGAACCCGGGCAGCGCGTGCTGGAGATCGGCACCGGCACCGGCTACAACGCAGCGTTGTTGGCCCACCGCCTGGGCGATACGAACGTGACCACCGTGGACGTGGACGCCGACCTGTACCGCCCAGGCGCGTGACAACCTCCACCGCGTCGGATACGCCCCCACCGTGGTCACCGGCGACGGTGAACGCGGTCACGCTGCTGGCGCACCCTACGACCGCCTCATCGCCACCTGTTCAGTCGCGGCCGTGCCTCCAGCATGGCTGGAACAAGTCCGTCCCGGTGGGGTGATCGTGACCAACCTGTATCGGCGACTCGTCGGCGGCAGCCTCGTGAGGCTGGTCGTCGGCGACGATCACACCGCCGGCGGGAAGCTCCTGCACGACTGCGCCGGGTTCATGCCGCTACGCGCCCACCACACCCCCGACCTGTGGGAACTCGTCAAAGCAGCATCCCAACAGGACGGCGACACCGGAAAATCCAACCTGCCGGAACCGGTGAGCGACGACGGCCCCGCGTGGACCGTGCTCGCGGACCTGCTCATGCCCGATGTCGCACGAACCGACATCACCCGCGACGACGGCACCGTGCAATGGCTCGTACACCCCGACGGCTCCTGGGCCTACCACGACACCACGACCAGCCACGTCGAACAGGGCGGCCCCCAGAGACTCTGGGACCAGCTCGAACAGATCTACACGGTGTGGGACGACAACGGGCGAACCAGCCGCGACAACATCGGCCTCACCATCAACGCAACCGGCGAACAAGTTGTATGGCTAGACGACGAAACCAACACCATAGACCCGCAGGAGAGGACAAGAAATAGATGACAGTTGCTTTTCGCTCGGCTTGCCTGAATCGTCGCCGGACTTGATGACGGGGATCTCACCGGCCGTCAGGCTTTGGCCACCTGAACCGTCACGTTCCACGATCCGGCTGTGCCCGTGAAGCCGCTGTCCAGGTGGTCGACCAGTGTCACCGATGTGGAGAGGGTCTCGTTCGACAGGAAGTGCTGGTAGTCACGTACCGCGTGCAGCATGTCGTCCGGCCCGGCAACGGTCAGTGAGATGCGGTCCGCCACGGCCAGTCCTGCCTCTCGGCGAGCCTGCTGCACCACCCGCACGAGGTCACGGACCGTGCCTTCAGCAAGCAGGTCGGGAGTGAGCTCGGTGTCCAGCGCGATGGTGGCGCCGCGTTGGGTTTCGACGACCCAGCCGGTGCGCGGAGTCTCGGTCACCACCACGTCGTCAGGGTGCAGGCTGGCTTCGCAGCCGTCGACGGTGATTGTTGTCGTACCGCTGGTTCGCAGGTGGTTGATGATGTGGCTCGGATCGGCGGCGAGGATCGCCTTGGCTGCGGCCGGTGTCTGCTTGCCGAACTTCTTGCCGAGTGCTCGGTAGTTCGGTTTGACGGCCACGTCGACGACGGCGCCGGCCGCGTCCATCGTCGTCAGGAGCTTGACGTTGAGCTCGTCGGCGATGTCGTCGAGAAGAGCTCGGGGAAGCTGTGTCCCATCGGGGAGGCCGACGAAGGCCCGACCGAGCGGCTGCCGGATCCGGACACCGCTGGACTTGCGAGCGGCCCGTCCCGCTTCGGCCAGCGCTCGCGCCACGTCGACCTGCGACGCCAGAACCGGATCGACAACAGCCGGGTCCGCCACCGGCCAGTCGGCGAGGTGCACGGAGTCTGGGGCCTGCACTGCACCCGGTCGAACGACCCGCTGCCAGATCTCCTCGGTCACGAACGGGACGAACGGCGCGAGGAGGCGGGTGAGCCCGTGGAGGCACTCGTAGAGCGTGACGAGCGCATCCTGGTCGCCGTCCCAGAAACGCTGTCGGGATCTCCGCACGTACCAGTTCGAGAGGTCGTCCACGAACCCGAGCAGCACCCGGCCCGCGCTGGCGGTGTCGTACTGCTCCAGACGGTCGTCCACCTCGGCGATCACGGAGTTGAGGCGCCCGATCACCCACCTGTCCAGGACCGGACGCCGCGTCACCGGCTGTGCCGTATCCGGAGCCCAGTCCACATGGCTGGCGTAGAGCGTGAAGAACGACGCCGTGTTCCAGTAGGTCAGCAGCAGCTTGCGAGTGATCTCCTCGAGGGCGGCCGGGCCGACCCTGCGGGTCGACCACGGCGAGCCGGAGCAGGCCATGAACCAGCGCAGGGCGTCCGCGCCGTGGGTGTCCATCAGCGGGATCGGCGCGAGGACGTTACCGAGGTGCTTGCTCATCTTGCGGCCGTCCTCGGCCATGATGTGTCCGAGGCAGACGACGTTCTCGTACGAGGAGCGGTCGAACACGAGCGTCCCGATCGCCATCAGCGTGTAGAACCAGCCGCGGGTCTGGTCGATCGCCTCGCAGATGTACTGCGCCGGGTAGCTCCGTGCGAACTTCTCCTCGCTACCTTCGACATAGGGGTATCCGAGTGACGCGAACGGCATGGCGCCGGAGTCGTACCATGCGTCGATGACTTCGGGTACGCGCGTGGCGGTCGCACCGCAGTCTGCGCAGGGAAAAGTGATCGCGTCGATGAACGGCCGATGCGGGTCGAGCTCGGAGAGGTCCGCACCGCTTCTCCTGCTGAGCTCGGCACGAGAACCGATGGCGGTGATGTGGGAGTTCGGGCAGCGCCACAGCGGGAGCGGCGTGCCCCAGTACCGGGTCCGTGACACCGCCCAGTCGATGTTGTTGTCGAGCCAGTCGCCGAACCTGCCGTGCTTGATGTGGTCCGGGTACCAGTTGGTGTGCTCGTTCTCCCGCCGGAGCGCCTCGCTGACCGACGTCGTGCGGATGTACCAGGACAGCTGCGCGTAGTACATCAGCGGCGTGTGGCAGCGCCAGCAGTGCGGGTAGGAGTGTTCGAACCGCTGCTGGCGGAACAGCAGGCCTCGTCGTTCCAGGTCAGCGAGGAGCGGAGCGTCAGCCTCCTTGAAGAACGCGCCGCCGACCAGCGGGACGTTGTCGTGGAACCGGCCGTCGGCGGCCACCGGGTTGATAACCGGCAGCCCGTTCGCCTGGCAGGTTCTGAGGTCGTCCGCGCCGAAGGCGGGAGCCTGGTGCACCAGCCCGGTACCGTCCACGACGGTGACGTAGTCTGCGGCGACCACGACATGGGCCCCTGGGATCTCGACGAGGTCGAAGGGTCGCCGGTAGCCCGCGCCCACCACGTCACGACCGGGCAGGGTCGTGACGATCTCCACGTCGGCGCCGAGGACGTCGGTGAGCAGCGAGGCCGCGACGACGAACGTGCCGTCCGAGGTACGCGTCACGGTGTAGTCGATGTCCGGGTTCACGGCGACTGCGGTGTTCGCGACCAGCGTCCACGGCGTCGTGGTCCAGATGAGCAGCTCGACGTCGTCGTACCCGGCCAGCGGCCGAAGCAGCGGGAACCGCACGAACACCGATGGGTCGGTCACGGTCTCATAGCCTTGGGCCACCTCGTGGTCCGACAGCGTCGTCCCGCACCGTGTGCAGTAGGGCGCCACGCGGAAGTCCTCCGTCAGACGACCGTCGGCGAAGATGCGTTGCAGCGACCACCACACGCTGTCGATGTACTCCGGTGACATGGTCTCGTACGGATGGGCCAGGTCGATCCAGTAGCCCATGCGCTCGGTGAGCCGTTCGAACTCGCCGACGTGCCGCATCACCGACTCGCGGCAGCGGGCGTTGAACTCGGCGACCCCGACCTTCTCGATGTCCGGCTTACCGGACAGACCCAACTCCTTCTCGACCGCAAGCTCCACCGGCAGTCCGTGACAGTCCCAGCCGGCACGACGAGGCACCGAGTAGCCCTTCATCGTCCTGAAGCGGGGAAACACGTCCTTGAACACCCGGGCCTCGACGTGATGGGTGCCGGGCGACCCGTTGGCGGTCGGAGGACCTTCGTAGAACACCCAGCTGGGGCCACCCGCGGTCCGCGCCAGGCTACGAGCGAACACGTCGTGTGCTCGCCACCACTCGATGATCCGCTCGTCGATCTCAGGGAAGTCGACGCGGGTCGGCAGGACCTCGAACGGGGTTGAACGATGCTGCGCCATCTTGGGAGCTCCTCGAACGTCGTCTGCCGCACAGGGCAAGCATGCTGACCTGTACGGGGACGATGCACGACCTGCCAGCCGGAACTCCGCGGTACCACCCCGCTTGCCACCCGTGCAGGGTGACCACTCATCGTTCGGCTATCACGGGCCGACCCCGTCCGGTTCTACTCCGCCAACGTACAAGCGTTTCTTCCGGAGGCTCCCCGGTGATGGCCGGATCGATGCCTGTGGGCAGATGATAACGCCAGCAACCCTGCGGCCGCCCCGGCACCTGTCGGCGGGCTACCAGCGTCCTCGGTCAACCCGGCGTCGAGCGTGCGTCGTGGGTGGCCGACGGTGCGCGGGGGCCGCCCCACGGCCCGCTGCGCATCGAGAGTGCTCGCAGCACGTGCGGAAACGGGGCTCCCCAGTCGCGTTCCCACGTTCTGTCGCCGGCCGCCGAACCCGGTCGACATGCGATGCAGTTCTCCCGGCCCGTCGGCCACCGACACCGTTTCTATCGTTCCCGGGCCTGCCGTGGAGGCGTTCGGATCCGATCGTCAGCTACTCGTCAGGTGACCGGCGCCGGATATCGCTCACGATGACGGGACACCGCCCGGAGCCCGAGGAGAGCGATGTCTGGAGACCTGCGCGGGCCGGAGTGCTGCGCGAGCGCAGTCGCTGCGCATCTCGCCGCTCAGTACGGTGGGCAGCTCCCCGCCGACATCGTGCAGACCGAGGTCCATCTCGCTGAGCGTGATCTCAGCGGTCAGGTGCGACCGGAGTCGATGGGCGAGCTGCTCTACCAGCTTGCCTCGTACCGGTTGCACCGGCGGATCGCGCGCAGCGGGTCGTCGAGCGGCCCGACGGCCGTCGCCGACCAGCACTGATCTGACCATCCGGGTAGGCGAGGTCTTCGCCCGCGCGGCCCTGTTGTGGTGCGATCGGCGGGTGGACACGAGAGCTCACCGCGGCGGTGGGCCGCAGAAGGGCTCGGTGCGAGCCGATGCCGAGCGATCGCCGGCGTGGCTCACCGTGATCGTCTCGGCGCTGGCGTTCGCGTCCGCCTATGTGCTGACCACCGCAGTGCATGAGCTGGCACATGCGCTGGTCGCCGTCGCTTACGGACTCGACCCGGTGTGGCGCGGGGACGATGTTCCCCACCTGGCGGGCACGGCCGGGCAGGAAACGGTCGTCGCGCTGGCCGGGCCCGCCTGCAGCCTCGCCACCGGCGCGCTGGCCCTGACCCTCGCCGCACGCACCCGCGGCTACCCCGGGTTACTACTGAACTGGTCCGGACTGATCGGCCTCGCCGGCTTCTTCGGCTACCTGATCAGCGGCGTCTTCGCTCCCAGTGGTGACATCGCCGACGCGTTGTCCCTAGCGCAGGCACCGTCCTGGGTTGGCTGGCTCGGCTTCGCGCTCGGCCTCGGTGGGCTGCTCGGCCTGGCTCGGGTGGCTGCGACTCGGCTGGTGGCGTTGGCACCGCGCCGCTGGAGCCCAGGTCACGCGTTGCGCATCCTCGGGCTGCTGGCCGTGCCGATCGCGACGATGCTGCTGATCGTCGGTGGCATCCCCATCGGACCACCCCTGATCGCGCAACTGATCGTTATCTTGCTGGCTCTGCTCCTCGCCCTGGTCTTCGGCCGGGCCGGCCATCCGGGAGCGCTCGCCGCAGTGCCCCGGCTGGTCCCGGCCGCAGCGGTGTTCCTGGTTCTCGCCCTCATCGAGTGGCTGGTGCTGCGCCCGGGCCTGCCACTGGGGTGATCGGTGCGGCCGACTCGGCCAGCGGGGTGGTCGAGCTTGGCAGGGTCGTGGGGCTGGGGGAGGGACTCGGCCGGACCGTCGTCGTCGGGATCGCCGCCGGCGTCGTGGTCGACAGTGGTAGCCGCTCGGGGGCGGACTGCGCGCTGACGCCACACGCCGCGAGCGCGATGAGTGCTCCGCTCACCGTAGTGATCGCGACCGTTGCCGCCGTCCGCCTCATCGGTCCAGCTCCGGCAGCTCCACGACGAACCGGGACCCGCCGCCGGCCCGGTCCTGCACCCACACGTTTCCGCTATGGCGGCTGACGTGCTGGGCGACCAGCGCGAGGCCGAGGCCGCTGCCGGAGTCGTTCCCGCGGTCCCCGGCCCGGTGGCCGCGGGCGAAACGCTCGAAGACCCGCTTCCGCAGCTCGATGGGCACTCCCGGGCCGGCGTCGTCGACCTCGAGGCGAACGCGACCGTTCCGTCGCAGCACCGCCAGCCGGACTGCGCCGCCGCCGTGTCGTTCGGCGTTGTCCAGCAGGTTCGCGACAACGCGGTCCAGGCGCCGCCGGTCGCCCGACACCAGCGGGGCCGGATCGGTCGTGACCACCTCGACCCGCTCGGCTCGGGAGGCCACCACGTTGCGGGCCAGGGCCGCGAGATCGACGGCCTCGAGCACCCGGTCGTCGGCGTCCTGGTCGGTCCGGGAGATCTCCAGCAGGTCGATCACCATCCGCTGGAACCGCTGCACGTCGCCGTCGAGCAGATCCACAGCCTGCCGCGCCGCGGTCGGCAGGTCGTCGCGGCGGTTCCGGAGGACCTCGACCGCGTTGGCCATGGTGGTCAGCGGTGAGCGGAGCTCGTGGCTGACGTCACCTGCGAACCGGGCGTCCCGGCGCACCCGCTGCTCGAGCGCGTCGGCCGTGACGTTGAAGGTGGCGGCGAGCGGCGCGAGGTCCGGGTCGTCGCGTTCGGGCAGCCGGGCCTGCAGATCCCCCCGCGCCACCCGGTCCGCCGCCGCTGTCAGCTCTCGCAGCGGGCGTAGCGCGCGCTGTCCGGCCCAGCGACCGACCCCGAACCCGAGCAGGCTGCTGATCAGCGTCCCGGCGGTGAGCAGCGCGCTCATGAACCGGAAGGCGCGGTCGATCTCGACGAGCGGGAACAGTTCGACGTAGGTCGCCGCGGCGGCTACGGGAGCTGTGGCGTCCACGGGAAACGCGACCGCGAGGACCGGGACACCCTCGACGACGGTCCGTTGCCGGGTCGCGACGCCGTCGCCGGCGAGGGTGAGCAGTGCTGGGGGCAGGGTCGTCGGGTCGACCTGCCGCCCACTGGTGATCAGACCCTCGGGTCGGCTCAGCAGGATGGTCGACTCCGGGTCGCCCGCCAGGCCGGTCAGGAGCTCGTTGAGGCCCTCCGAGCCCGACCACAGGGCGGCCCGAACCAACCGGACGTTCACCGAGGCCTGCAACGTAGCGCTCTGCTCGCGCTGGTCGATCATGTACCCGGTCGCCAGGTTCCAGGTGGCGACCGCGATGAGGCCGGTCACCGCGAAGGTGGCCAGCCCGAAGGCGACCGCGACCCGGCTGCGCAGCGAAAGCCGCAGCGCTCGTGCCTCAACCACCGGTACCTGTCGACACTGTCATCCGGACCTGCTGATCTTGTAACCCGCGCCGCGAACGGTCAGGATGAGCGTCGGCTCGTCCGGATCGATCTCGATCTTGCGCCGCAGCCTGCGGATGTGTACGTCGAGCAACCGGGTGTCGCCGAAGTAGTCGTAGCCCCACACGCGCGCCAGCAGCTCCTCCCGGCTCACCACCCGCCCGCCCGCCGCTGCGAGCTCGACCAGTACCCGGAACTCGGTTCGGGTCAGGTGTACCTCCACAGTGCCACGCCGGACGACCCCCTCGTCGGGCCGGATCTCCACCTCGCCCAGCCGGATCCGGGATCCTTCCACGGGCCGCCTGCGCCGCAGCAGCGCCCGGATGCGCGCCGCCAGCTCGCGAGCGACCAGCGGTTTGGTGACGTAGTCGTCGGCGCCCGCCTCCAGACCGTTGATCACGTCGGCGGTGTCCGAGCGGGCGGTGATGATGATGATCGGCAGGTCCCCCCGGGACCGCAGGGTGCGGCAGACGGCCAGCCCGTCCATGCCGGGCAACATCAGGTCCAGCAGGACGACGTCGACCGTCGTGGTGTCGAGCCAGGTGAGGGCGTCCTCCCCGGACGCCGCCTCGACGACTCGGTAGTCCTCGTCACTGAGAGCGAGTCCGAGCGCCTGGCGGATCCGGGCGTCGTCCTCGACGAGCAGGACACTGGTGCGCATCAACCATCCTCTGCACCGGGCGACACGTGGTGCGACCGTACCGGACGGGGTGGATTCGGCGGTTGACCACGCCCTGTCATATTCGTGATCGCGCATTTCGTAACGTTCACCGAACTGGGGGTTCCGGTGGACGGGTTTTGGCCGTACCGTGCATTACGGTACGGCCCGGTCCGCCGATCTCAATCCGGAGGTCATGTTGTCCCTCACCGTTCCCGACAGTCTGCTCGCGCAGGCGCAGCGCGGTCCCGTGGAAGACGCCGAGTTCATCGCCTGTATCCAAAGCTCTCTGCCCTATGCCTGGTCCTTGGTGGAGGAGCTGGCAGGTGAGCTCGAAGAAAGTGGGAAAAATTCTGTACAGAGCGTGTCGGTGCCGCCGGACGAGGAGTCCTGGGGGCAGCTCTTCCGGCTGGTCAGCAGCGATGCGATGAAGGATGCAGTGCAACGCCGGTTCGGCGTTCGGCTGGCTTTTCAGAACTGCTGCAAGGTGGGCCTTTTCCGGCCGGCGGCGGAGAGCGAGTATCGTGAGTTCGTCAGTCCGCGAGCTCAAATCCTGAACCAGAACCCGCTGCTGCTCAACTGCTAGCGACCGCTGCGGCTCGGAAGGGCGCAGCGTGTCCTGCGCACGGCACCCGTGCGTGGTCATCAGATGTGGCAGGCACGAGTGATATCGTGTCGCCTGAAGCACCGTCCACCCGCAGCATAGGTCGCTCCTCGAGGCTCGCATCCGCGAATCACGGTCGCGGCTCTCGTGGCCGAGGCTTTCCCGCGAGGATCCTGCAGGCGGTCTGTGAGTATTTCGACTCCTCGTGTCCTTGCGTGTTCGGCCCGGATGAGCTACCCTACTACCTGATCACGACCAAGATCGTAATCGGCACGGGGGAACCTCGTAGCGTTCGCGCTGATCTGGTCGCCAGTGGACTGATCGGAGTAGCTCATGCGCCGGGCAGGTGAGCATGCACAGGTCTCGCGGCTGGCCCTGTTTCCGCCCGCCTGCTCGGCGTCGCGCCGGACGTCGCTGGTCCCCCGGCTGCTGCGGGAGCTCCGGCGCCGGCGGCTCACCGCCCGGGTGGAGCGGGTGACGTTGCAGGATCACGTGGCGTACTGGAAGGCGCGGGGATGGCCGCGCTGGCCGCAGTGGCACGTGCGGGTATGGCGCGCAGCCAGGGGGCAATGACACAGCGGCGGTGAGGTGGATTTGCGAGGCGCACGTTGCCGCACCCGCGATGATCGAGGGTGGTAGACCTGCGGGGTGAACAGCGCAGGCTGGGAGCCGCTCCACGACCTCACCGCTCTTGAACAGGCCGCCGCCCTACGTCGGCGGGAGGTTTCTGCCGTCGAGCTCGTCGAGCATCACCTCCGTCGCATCGACGACCTCGACGCGACACTGGGCGCGTTCGTCACGCTCACTCCGGAAGCCGCGCTCGAGCAGGCGAAGGAGGCGGACCGGGCGCTGCGCGACGGTGACGAGCGGCCCCTGCTCGGCGTGCCGACCGCCATCAAGGACCTGGCCATGACAGCCGGGGTGCGCACCGCGTTCGGCTCACCGGTGTACGCGGACTTCGTGCCCGACGTCGACGACGACGCCGCCCGACTGCTGCGCGCTGCAGGCACCATCAGCCTGGGCAAGACGGCCACTCCCGAATTCGGCCTGCCGCCCTATACCGAGCCCGCGGGCCGTCCGCCGGCGGTCACGCCGTGGGACACCGACCGGCTGGCGGGCGGATCGAGCGGCGGCGCGGCCGCGGCCACCGCGGGCGGGCTCGTCCCCTTCGCGCACGCCACCGACGGCGGTGGGTCCATCCGCATCCCGGCCGCGGCGTGTGGGCTGGTCGGACTGAAGACCTCCCGCGGTCTCGTCTCCCGCGGCCCGACCGGCGGGGACGCGCTGGGTATGTCGGTATGCGGCCCGCTGGCTCGCACTGTCACCGACGCCGCGGCCATGCTCGACGCGCTCGCCGTCCCGGTGCCGGGGGAGCCCTACCCGCTGCTGGCGCGCCCCGCGGGCAGCTACCTGGGCCACGCGCGGCGGGCCGAGCCCGGGCGGCTGCGGATCGGGCGCTACGCCACCTCGCCGGTGCCCGACGCCGTGGTCGACCCGGCCTGTCTCGCCGCCTATGAGACGGCCTCGGACCTGCTCGCCGGGCTCGGCCACGAGGTCGTCGAGTTCGACCCCCAGATCAGCGCCGACTTCCTTCCGGCGTTCGAGGTGCTCTGGGCCGTGCTCGCCCACAGCCTTCCGGTACCGGCCGAGGCCGAGTCGCTGCTCATGCCGCTCACCCGGTGGTGGCGCGACCGGGGCCGCGCGATCAGCGGGCCCGAGTACTTCGCCGCCACGCAGGCCGCGCTGCGCGTGACGCGCCGGATCGTCGGGGCCCAGGTCGCGGCGGGGGTCGACGTCGTGCTGACACCGATGCTGGCGCAGCTCCCGCGTCCGGTCGGCTGGTTCACTGCGGGCGGCGACGCCGCCGAGGACGTCGAGCGGCAGAAACGCTTCACACCGTTCACCGCCATCTACAACGTCACCGGTCAGCCGGCACTGAGCCTGCCGGTGGCGTGGGGGCGCGACGGGGACGGCCCGGAGCTGCCGGTCTCCGTCCAGCTCGTCGCCCGCGCGGGTGGCGACGCGCTGCTGCTCGCGCTGGGCGCGCAGCTGCACGACTGCATCGGGTGGGCCAGCGGGTGGTGTGATCGACGCCCGCCCACCTGGTGAGCAGCGCGGACCGGTATCGACTAGGTTCTGGGCCGTGAGCGTGCTGGAGACGATCCTCTACTTCGTGGTGCCCTCGGCCGGGTTGTACCTGCTCATCTCGCTGCTGGTGGTCGCTCCCCGGTTCGCTTCCTCCCGTCCGCGGTACCAGGTGGGTCAGCCGTGGCCACATCAGCCGCTGTGGTGGACGGTGAGTCCGGAGGACGCCAAGCTGCCCGTCGTGGACGGTCCCGCGGTGACCGGTGAGCGAGGAGGTGCCCGTGGCAACTGGTGAGCACGGTCACGGAACCCTGGTCGTTCCCGACTGGGAGGATCTCCCGACCGGCGCTGTCGTCACGTCTTCAGGGCGGGTGTCGGTGGCCGAGGTGTTCCGCCAGCCTTCCCGCGCCGATTACCCGTTCACCCCGGGCCAGATGACCCGCCTCGACGAGGCGCTGACGTTGGCCAGCCGGGAGACCGGGCTGCTGTTCAGCGTCTATCTGGGTGACCTCGGTGAGAAGCCCCATGAGCGCATCTCGGAGCTGCACGGCGAGCTCACGGATGCGGCGGTGCTCGTGGCGGTGAGCCCGGGACAGCGGGTGGTCGAGGTGGTGACCGGCCCCGAGGCACGGTTCCGGCTACCCGACCGTGGTGCCGAGCTCGCCGTGCTGAACATGGTGGCCTCGTTCAAGAAGGGCGACCTGCTGGGCGGGCTGCTCAGCGGCCTGCGCATGATCGCTGACCAGGTATGCGGCCGGAGCAGCGAACACTGAGGCCCGTCCGGGCCAGCCCCTCTCAGCCACGTACGGCGTGCCGGTCGGCGATCCGATCGACCAGCAGGGCCGCGCCCAGCACGACGGCGACCGCGGTGCCAAACCCCCCGACGGTATCGGTCGGATAGTGCACCTCCAGTGCGGTCAGCGCCAGGCCCATCGCCGTCCCGGCGCCGATAGCGACCGCTCCAAGCAGCAGTAGACCGGCCACCGGTCCGGCCGCGATCAGGTCAACGAGCAGCAGCGCGGCGACGATGGCGAGTGCCGTCATCGCGGCGGTGTGCCCGCTCGGATAGGCGAGCCCGCCGCCGATCATGCGGTCGAACACCGGTTTGAGCCCGCTGGTGGCGACGCCCGCCAGCCCGGGCCCGGCAACGGCGAGCACTGCGAGTCGGCGCCGACCGGAGGCCCAGCAGGCCGTCGCGAGCAGCCCGGCCGCGATGACGACGGGCACCGGGTCGCCGAGCATCTGGACGAACCGGAACACCCGCCCCGGGTCCGGCACCCACGTGGCGACCAGTAACCGCAGCCGATCATCGGTGCGGCTCGACGTCGTCTGCCCCGCGTAGCGCACACCGAGCACGACGACGGCGATCGCCGCGGCCAGAACCAGAGCGCCCGCAGGCCAGCGCAGTGGCGCGGAGAGGACGGCAGGTCCGGTCCGCGTCGTGCTGCTCATCGATGTGACGGTACCGGCACCCGCCGGACGATGCGGGTGCCGTCGCGTCGCCCGTTCAGAGTAGCGGCGCGAATACGCAGATAGATTTCCTGGCCCGGTGCGACCCGGATTGTGGTCCGGGCGTCGCGACATCGGTTATTCCGGTTGGGGACTGGTTTGTGCTGATGGGCTGGTTTCAGCAGGTGAGCTGGCTTGTGATGGTGAGCTGGTTTCAGCAGGTGAGCTGGTTTCAGATGGTGAGCTGGGTGGCGTCGTTGGGCTGGGCGGTGGTGCTGGTGGGCTGGGTGGTGCCGGCGGGAGGGGTGGTGCCGGTGGGCCCGGGTTCGGCGGTGGACCTGGGTTCGGCGGTGGGCCGGGGTTCGGGGGTGGGCCGGGGTTCGGGGGTGGGCCCGGGTTCGGCGGTGGGCCCGGATTCGGCGGTGGACCTGGGTTGGCCGGTTGATTACCGGGCTGCTGACCGGCGGCTGGGGGTATCTGTCTGCCCGGTGGGGCAGCGCTTGGAGCCGTTCTGTCACCGGTCGGTACCGTTCCGGCTGCACCGGTATCGGTGACCGTCGGGCTGCTCGGCTCGGTGGTGGTCGTGTCGGCCCCGTCGCTCGGGCGTGCGGGGCTGGCTGCGCCGCCGATCGCGGCGAGCCCCGAGGTGATCTCGGCCGGGCCGATCCCGGTGGCGAGTGCGGCGATACCCAATCCGAGGCTGGTCGCGACGCTGAGCGCGGCGGCCAGCGTCAACAGCCGGATCCCCCGCGGCCGGACCGTCCCCGGCTCCTGGGCGCCGAGGACAGGGTCGAAGAACAGAGATCGGGGCGGCGGAGGCTGATCACCGCGGTCGGCCACGTCCATGGCGGCGGGCGGGAGCGTCGCTGGCACGGCCAGCTGGCTGCGTGCGGCTACGGCCGCACCGGTGGCGATGGTGCTCGTGGGGTCGGTATCGACGGTGACGGGCCTGTCCAGCTCGGCAGAGACCAGCTGTGCGATCAACGGGATACGTGAGGAGCCGCCGACCAGCAGTATCGTGTCCAGGTCAGCAGCGGGTGTGCCAGCCGAGTCGATAGCCCGGCGCAGCGCATCGACGGTCTCCGTGACCGCTGGCCTGATCTTCTCCTCGAACTCCGTGCGATCCAGCCGGACCTGCGTGTGGTGGCCGGGCAGGTGCACCGGAACCGTCACCTCGGTGTCCGTCGAGAGCGCCTCCTTGGCCGCCGTGCACTCCCGCCGCAGTTCGGCTACGGCAGCCTGGACGGTGGGGTCGGTGTCGTCGAGCTGCTGCCACGGGTCCCCGACGGCCGCGACGACGTGGTCGAAGATCGTCTCGTCGAAGTTGACCCCGCCGAGCTGCTCGATCCCGACGGGCTGTCCGACGACCTCGACGCCGCCATCGGGAAGCGTGCGGACGACCGCGGCGCTGAACGTGCCGCCACCGAGGTCGTAGACCGCCACGGTGGTGCCGGCGTCGAGCTGCCCGGTGCCCGCGTGTCCGATCGCGGCGGCTTCGGGCTCGGAAAGCAACAGCACGCCGGCGACACCCTGCGCGGCGAGGGCCGTGGCCATGGCCTCGCGCTTGTGCTGTCCCCACTCGACGGGATGGGTGAGCGTGACCCGATCGGCGGGTCCGCCCTCCTGCTCCGCGACCCGCTCCAAGATCCACACCGCGAACCTGGCCGCCACGGTCTCGGCGGCCACGGGACGACCTCCGACCACCAGCGGGACACCGTCGCCGATGCGGCGCATGAACTCGCGCACCACCCGCTGCGGGTCGGTGACCGCCCAATGCTGGGCTGACTCGCCGTACTGCATCGACTCGTCGAGATCAAGGAACACGATCGACGTCACGGAGCTGGTGTGCGTGCCCAACCGCACTGTCTCTGGCCGCGGGTCTCCGTCTCGGAACAGGGCTGCGGTGGCGTGCACCGTCCCCAGATCGATCCCCACGCTGTAGGACAGCTCCGCCATTGCACGACTCCACAGTGGATAGATTGGCACGGCGAGGCATCGGGGCCTCGCTCTCGTCTTGTTAGTCGATGCGCAGCGACCCGATGTTAGCCTGTCGGCAGGACCAGATCTGGTCACGATCGGCATCTGGCGGGTGGCGGGCTCGTTTCCACCTGCGGGCAACGGGCCGGCGTCGTGATCCATCCGACTGCTCAGGGTGAAGGGGATCCTGTTGGTCAGCACCCCCGCAGGACCTCACGCTGATCACACAGTGCAGCGAGGTCCGACAGCACCCGATCGCCAGGTCCCCAGCCGTAACCCTGTATCGCGGGGTGCATGATCGGTACGAGGACGGCGCCGGGACGTGGCGTCGTTGGGTCGAGCCCGCTCGGGCGGCGGTTCCAGCACCGCAAGGTTGTGCTCGCCACCAGTGGCGATGGCGGGGTTGTGGCCGTCATCACCACTGGACGCCAGCTGGCGAACAGGCGTTCAGACGCCGGTGATGTTCCTGCCGTGGTCATAGCGGTTTGTCTCCGGGTTTTGGATGGTGCCGGAAGCCGTCCGCCTGGTAACAGACGGTAAACACGATCACCGGTGAGCTGTCAAAACGGTGCTAAAGGCGGGACCAGGCGGTGAGGGGTCGGGCGTGGCATGGTGAGGTAGCGCGTCGGCAGACTCAGGTGAGGAGGCCAGCCGTGGACGACGATGTGGCCGTGGACGATGTGAGCGTCTCGGGCGTGGGTGAGCGTGTGGCTGAGGAGCGCAAGCTTGCGGGGTGGTCCCAGGTCAAGCTCGCTCATGAGGCCAACGTGTCGGTGAGCCTGGTCAGCGGCGTGGAACAGGGACGGTTACCGGCTTCCTCGTTGTTCGTGGCCGCCTGCGCCCGTGCCCTGGGCGTTGGGGTAGCTGAGCTTTCGGAACAGCCTTACCCGTGCAGGAACCGGTCCGACCACGAGGTTCACACCTCCATACCGGCGATTCGGCATGAGTTGGCCGTCTCTCGTTTAGAGCCCTTCGGCGAGGTACCCCTGCGGTCGCTGGACGAGCTGGCGCGCGATGTGGCGGAGGTGTCTACGCTGCGTCACGCGGCCGACCTGCATGAGCTCGGAGCCAGACTGCCAGGGTTGTTGGCTGAGCTGCAGGCTGTCGTCCACACTTTGGGTGGTATCGAGCGGGAACGGGCCTTCGGGCTGCTGGCTGAGGCGTACGCGGCTGCCTGGGATCTCACGGGCAGTCTCGGCTACACCGACCTCCGGTCCTTGACGACCGAGCGTTATGAGTGGGCCGCCGCTCAGTCCGGTGACGAGCTGGCCGTGTGTGTCGGTGACTACTTCCGTGCCGGAGAACTGATGTTGACAGCCGATTGGAACTCCGCCCTGACTTTGCTGGAGAAGAGTCGGCACCGCATTGAACCAGACATCGACAGGGCCGATCCGGTCGTGTTGTCGGTGTGGGGTAACTTGAATCTTAAATCCGGGCTCGCGGCAGCTCGCGCCGGAAATCGTGATCTTGCCGACGCTCATCTAGGGGAGGCCAAAGAAACCGCCAAGCGTATCGGTGTCGACCGGGACGACTACCGGTTATGCTTCGGACCTACTAACGTCAATATCTGGTCCGTAGGGCTCGCGGTGGAGATGCTCGATGGCACCGAGGCGGTCAAACGGGCAGAGGGGTTCGCCATCCCAGCGACGGCTCAGCGGGAACGCGTAGGCCGCCATTTCATCGACCTTGCCCGGGGACATCTGCTGCACGGGAGCAAGGACAGGGCGTTCGCTGCCCTCCGTCGCGCTAAGAAGATTTCCCCTGCTCAAACCCGGTACCATCCCATAGTGCATGAGACCATCCGCGTCATCGCGCGCCAGGAAGTTCGCGCCAGCGACACCGTCCGGGGATTCGCTGTCTGGTGTGGGATTCGAGACTGAAAATGCAACTGAGGGTGTCCTGTGGTTCGTAAACAATGCAGCGCCGAAGGCGGGACCATGCAGCTGGCCAGGGTCGGGCATAGCATGGTGCGGTAGTGCGTAGGCAGACCCAGGTGAGGAGGTCGGCTGTGGACGATGTGAGTGTATCGGGCATCGGTCGGCGTGTGGTCGAGGAGCGTGAACTTGCGGGGTTGACCCAGGTCGAGCTCGCCCGCGAGGCCAACGTGTCGGTGAGCCTGGTCAGTGCGGTGGAGCAGGGACGAGCTCCGGCTTCCCCGGGGTTCGTGTCTGCCTGCGCTCGTGCGCTGGGCGTGGGGGTGGCGGAGCTGCAGGAACAGCCTTACCCGTGCCGGAACCGGGTCGAGCATGAGGTTCACGCCGCCGTATCGGCGATCCGGTGTGAGTTGACCGTCTCTCGCTTAGAGCCCTTCGACGAGGTGTCTCTGCGACCGGTGGAGGAGCTGGAGCGTGCCGTGGCGAGAGTGTCCACGCTGCGACACTTGGCTGATCTGCGTGAACTCGGAGCCCGGTTGCCAGGGTTGTTGGCTGAGTTGCGGGCTGTCGTCCACACCGTAGGCGGTGTCGAGCGGGAACGAGCTTTCGGCTTGCTGGCTGAGGTGTGCGCGGCTGCCATGATGCTCACGTCCAAACTCGGCTACACCGACCTCGCGTCTCTGACGACCGATCGTTATGAGTGGGCCGCTGCTCGGTCCGGTGACGAACTGGCCGTCTGCGTCGGTGATTACTTCCGCGCGTGGGTGCTAATCAGAATGGCCGATTGGGACTATGCCCAGGCCTTGCTGGAGAAGAGCCGTCGCCGTATCGAACCGGACATCGGTAAGGCCGACCCGGTCGTGTTGTCGGTGTGGGGGATGCTGCATCTCAAATCCGGGCTCGCGGCAGCCCGTGCCGGAAATCGCGACCTCGCGGACGCTCATCTCGGTGAGGCCAGAGAAACCGCTGAGCGTGTCGGTGCCGATCGGGACGACTACCGGTTGTGTTTCGGACCCACCAACGTCAACATCTGGTCCGTGGCGCTCGCCGTGGAGCTGCTCGATGGCACCGAGGCCGTCAAACGGGCGGAGCGGTTCACCATCCCGACCACGGCCCAACGGGAACGTGCAGGCCACCACTTCATCGACCTCGCCCGGGGTCACCTGCTGCACGGGGACAAGGACAAGGCGTTCGCCGCCCTCCGCCACGCCAAGAAGATCGCTCCCGCTCAAACCCGATATCATCCCATGGTGCATGAGACCATCCGCGTCCTCGCTCGCGAAGAAGCTCGCGCCAGCGACACCGTCCGCGGATTCGCCACCTGGTGTGGAATCCGAGACTGAAAAGGTCTGATCTAACTGCGTAGACTCCGCACTACTGCGGTGCCGCAGCAGCTGCTCGGTCTCGCCGGGACTGCGTCTCCTCCTCCAGCGCGCGGGCCTGTTGGTGTTCGCCCAGCGCGTGCAGGTCGAGGGCGAGGTTGCCGGCGGAGGTGAGGGTGTCGGGGTGGTCGTCGCCCAGGACCCGCCGGGAGCGGGTGAGGGTGTCCTCGTCGAGGGTGCGGGCTTGTTGGTGTTCGCCCAGTGCGTGCAGGTCGCGGGCGAGGTTGTGGGCGGAGGTGAGGGTGTCGGGGTGGTCGTCGCCCAGGACCCGCCGGGAGCGGGTGAGGGTGTCCTCGTCGAGGGTGCGGGCCTGCTGGTGCTCGCCCAGCGCGCGCAGGTCGGCGGCGAGGTTGCCGGCGGAGGTGAGGGTGTCGGGGTGGTCGTCGCCCAGGACCCGCCGGGAGCGGGTGAGGGTGTCCTCGTCGAGGGTGCGGGCCTGCTGGTGC
>Ga0136634_10000385_pt1 | contig 20321 bp, 13 predicted proteins | sample AntDrymUQ8332106_2_FD_104654 | JGI IMG/M metagenome (GOLD analysis project Ga0136634, IMG submission 104654) | Polar desert sand microbial communities from Dry Valleys, Antarctica - metaG UQ833 (21.06) | ecosystem: Environmental > Terrestrial > Soil > Desert | place: Antarctica: Dry Valley... | reverse complement strand
AGATAGAGCTAGCATTTGAGCGTTTATTTTCTAACAGAATGGCTGAAATCAATATTTTTGGTAAAAGTCTTATGCTATAAGCCTTCCAGATTATTTCTTGCCGAAAGTGACAGAAGAGGGATAAAGTATGTAAAAGTTGAGGGTGCGGAATGTGGGTTATAATCTTTGTTTAAGGAAATGTAAAGTTTTTTTCTAAGATTCAACATTTCTGCTAAGCTATTTTTATAGGTAAATTATTCTAACTATCCCTCTTCTGTCACTCTTCGAGGAGTATATTCTGAAGCCGTGGGTATAGCTGGATTATGTAGTTTTGCAAGAAACCACATAATCCAGTTAGAACATCAAGCCTGAAATACGGGTGGAGGATAACTTCCCTAAGATTAAAAACATTTAACTTTCCGGAGAGTGACAGAAGACGGCTATAGCGGTTCTTGGATAGAGGAGGTACACAATTTAGATTAAAAAGCTTGACAACACAGGGTTTCTACGTAATCCATCTTTCTGATAAAAGTTATATATCTATCTTACTCCTGCTTACGCCTAATAAAAAGTCGTGAAACAACTCTTTTCTAAATTCCCTCCTTTCCGCGTTTTCGAGGATCGCGATTTCGAGTTGCTCGAATCGCTCGGGCAAAAGAAAAAATATCAATCAGGAACGGTTTTAATAGACGGGGGTAAATCTGCTTCATCTATATATGTTTGCTTCAGCGGCAATTTAGCGGTAACGATGTCGCTGCAAGAAGTCAGCGACCAAGAACTCACGACATTTTCTGCGGGTGAGATTATTGGAGAAAATTTGCTTTTAAAGCAGCAAGGAGCGACCGTAACCGTTAAAGAATCTGCCGAGCTTTTAGTTTTACCTAAAGAACAACTAACAAAAAGCTTGCAGCAAGACCGGGATTTTGCGGCTCGATTTTATCACTTCTTGTCAATTTGCTTGTCGGAACGATTGCGGAAACTGACTAAGCTAATGGCAGCCCGTAACGTCAAAGAAGGCGAACCTTTGCGGAAAGTTTTAGTTGTATTTGCGACCCTTAATGATAGCGATATCGCTTGGATAGTAGCCAACGGCGTTGCTGAAAAATTTGCTCAGGGTAGTGCTTTAATCCAACAGGATCAGGCAGTACCTGATGTTTACCTGCTACTAGAAGGAATGCTAGGTATCTATGTTTCTATCCCTGCTGAAAATGGCACAGTTTTAGAGAAAGAAATCGCTAAACGTGTTAAAGGCGAAATTTTAGGCGAAATGTCTTTCGTAGATGGCGGTGTGGCTTCTGCTAGTGTCAAATCGTTAGAAAAAGCTTGGGTGTTAGCACTACCGCAGAAAAAGCTTGCAGCTAAGTTTAAAGAAGATCGTGGATTTGCAGAACGGTTTTATCGTTCGTTGGTACTCATTCTCTCGAATCGCTATTTGGACTTGTTGGTGCGTGGAAGCTTGGCTGATAGCGGTCAATCCTCAATGGAGATGCTTTCAGAAGGTATTGAAGTAGAGGACGAACTGGATCTCGACTTTTTAGAAGGAACTGCGATCGCAGGTAGTCGTTTTGATTGGATGATTCAACAACTCCGTCGTTAGGTTCTACAAACACAAGAATAGAACTCTTGCAAAAGTCCACTATACTTCAGTCTAGGCTTACAAAAACAAACTCTACCTGTGTAAAAATTGCGAGTTTTTGCAAGAAGTTTAATAAACTATACTGCGTACAGAGTCAATTATGGTTTTCAATCGGGACAACAAAAAAGAAGGCATCTTTCGCCAAGAATCTTTAGAGCGCTTGTCTTCACCAGAGCGTTTAGACCAATTGATGCAGGTACTCGCTCCTAAAGATTGGTTAGCTCTGAGTGTTTTTGGCTGTTTGACAATCTTCGGTGTGGGATGGAGTATTATCGGCCGGATTCCTATTACAGTTCAAGGTCGGGCTATTTTCTTACAACCCCGACAAGTTGTTGATTTGCAATCTTCTATTGCCGGACAATTAAAATCTTTGAATCTCACTAACGGGCACTGTGTCAAGAAAGATGAAGTGCTAGCAACTATCGAGCCAGTCGCTCTGCAACAACAATTACGATTGGCTAAAGAAAAGTTGGATAAGCTGCAAAAACAAGCAAGAGATGCCTCATTAATATCTAGTCAGAGAATGCAATTGGAAAAAAGCGCAATTGCAGCTTCCCAAGCAACTCTGCGAAAAAGTTTACAAGATACTCAAACATTGGCTCCTATTCTCAAAGAAAAAGGCTTAAATGCGCTCGATAAACAACGAGTTAGTTTAATGCAACGCTTGCAGGAAACCCAAGCCTTTGCGCCTAGATTAAAAGAGAAAGCATTAACAGCAATTCAACAACAGCGAAGCAGCTTACAACAACGCTTAAAAGATGCTAAAGGTTTAATTCCGGTACTTGAACAAAGACTTCAGCAACGCCGCGAACTTGCAAGAGAAGGAGCTATATCCGTAGACTCAGTTTTAGAGCTAGAACGAGAATATAAACAGGAAGTACAAAAGTTTTCTGAGCTTGCAGTTCAGCAAAAACAACTCGATCTAACCGAGACTCAAACTCAGCAAACTTACCAACAAAGTGTTAATACAATTGGGGAAATGCAATCTCAATTGCAAGAACTAGAACTCCAAAGTGTTAAAAACGAACGGGAATATTTAGAAAATCTTCGCTCTAGTAACGAGAGGCAAGCACAACTGCAAGAATTAAATACTAAATATAAACGTTTAGAGCAAGAAAGCTTAGAAACTTTTAACCAACGTAACAAAGAGGTTCAAGAAGCTGGTCGAGAAATTATTAGACTTGAGCAACAATTAACCGAAAACAGTCGCATCTTAAGCTCTCAAGATGGCTGTATTTTGGAAGTAATGGCTACCGTGGGTCAAGTAGTGCAGCCTGGTAGTCGTCTGGGAAATATGAGAGTTGGCCGGGAAGAAAAACTAGGTCTAGCAATAGCTTATTTTCCGATTAAAGATGGCAAGCAAATTAAGCCAGAAATGACTATTTCAATTACTCCCGATACGGTACAGCGAGAGCGGTTCGGCGGTATCGTCGGTAAAGTTACGGCTGTTTCTCCCCTTCCTGTCACCGCAGAAGGAACCGCCACTCTAATGGGCAATTCAGAAGTAGCAAAAAATCTTACAGGTGAGACAGGAGCAGCGATTCAAGTTACTGTTAATTTGGAAACTGAGGAGCGCAATCCGAGCGGCTATAAATGGTCTTCTTCCAAAGGCCCAAACTCTAAAATTACGCCAGGAACAACGGCGACTGTGCGGGTGACTACTGAAGAACGAGCGCCAATTACTTTCTTACTACCGTTTCTCCGAGAATTGGTTGGAATGAAATAAGCAGGGGGCAGGAGGGAAGAGGGGCAGGAGTGTAAGAAAACTTTTTCGCTCAAAACTCAAAACTTCCCCACTCTCCAGTCCCTAATCTCCAGTCCCCACTCTCTACTCTAAACTTTTTCATAATTAACTATGCAATTACTCGAAAAAATCAAAAAATCGGCTGCGACAAAGCCAAAAACCGAAAAACCAAAGCATTACAACACTCGCTTTAGAACTCCAACTTTATTACAAATGGAAGCGGTGGAATGCGGAGCAGCCGCTTTGGGGATCGTTCTCAGCTATTACGGGCGAATTGCCCCTTTGCCAGAACTGCGAGTTAGTTGTGGGGTTTCGCGCGATGGTTCTAAAGCCTCAAATATTCTGAAAGCAGCGCGTAATTATGGAATGCAGGCGAAGGGGTTTAAAAAAGATATCAAACAACTCCAAGAAATTAAACCACCATTTATCGTGTTTTGGAACTTCAATCACTTTCTGGTGGTGGAAGGGTTTGTGGGTGATAGTCGGGGTGAAAGGCTGCGCCAGCGCGTTTTGTTAAATGACCCTGCAACTGGCCCCCGTAGCGTCACCATGCAGGAGTTTGACGAAGCTTATACTGGTGTCGTGTTGGTAATGGAGCCAGGAGCAGAGTTTAAGAAAGGTGGGCATAAAGCGAATATTATTGGCACTTTATACTCTCGGCTCAAAAATTCCCTTGGCGAATTGTTGTTTTGCGTCTTGATTGGTTTTTTGTTAGTGATCCCCAGTTTTGCCCTCGCCGCTTTCAGCCAAGTCTTTATCGATAATATATTGATGGAAAAGCGGTATGAGTGGCTCAAGCCAATGTTAATCGGGATGGGGGTCATTGCCTTGCTGCAAGCGGTGATGAACTTGCTGCAATTGCAAAAGCTCAGATATCTGAATCTGCGACTTTCCATCAGCATGACTGGGCAATTTCTTTGGCACCTCTTGTGCTTGCCCACTGGCTTCTACGCTCAGCGCTATGCTGGAGAAATTAGCAGTCGCATTGGCATTAATAATAAAGTTGCTTCAATACTTTCGGGGCAGTTAGCTAGGACTGCGATCGATGCGGTGATGATTATTTTCTATGGGGGGATGATGCTGGCTTACGATTGGTTGCTAACACTGATTGGCGTAGCTGTTGTTGCCATCAACCTTGTTGTGATTCAGTGGGTCTCCCGCCGTCGAATCGATACTAGCATGAGGTTAGCGCAAGACGGTGGCAAACTGGCTGGGGTAGAAATTGGAGCCCTGCAAAGCATTGAAACGATTAAAGCTGGTGCTTTGGAATCCGACACTTTTAGTCGCTGGGCAGGGTATTATTCTAAACTGACGAGTGCCGAGCAGGAGATGAACCAGAACGAGCAGTGGGTATCCCTGCTACCGTCGTTTCTCTCATCTTTGACCACGATGTTGTTGTTGGTTGTCGGTGGGTTGCGGGTAATCGACGGTCACTTGACCATCGGGATGTTGGTTGCTTTTCAGGGGTTGATGGGGAAGTTCCAAGGCCCAGTAAATACTTTTATTGGCTTGGGGACGACGATTCAGAACCTCGACGGCGATCTAAAACGCTTGGACGATGTGCTGCGGAACCCTACCGATCCGTCTCTGAAACTGGAAGCTAGCAGCGAGGAATCACCCGTTCAATATGCTTGGCCTATAGAAAACTGTCGCTTACAGGGGTATGTGGAACTCCGCAATCTGACTTATGGATACAGTCGTGTCGAGGAGCCGTTGATTCAGAATTTTAGTTGTACCCTAAAACCTGGACAGCGGGTAGCTTTTGTGGGTGGTAGTGGTTCGGGCAAGTCCACACTATCCAAAATTGTCACGGGGTTGTACGAAGCGTGGGAGGGCGAGATTTTGTTCGACGGTGTTCCGCGAAAGCACATTCCCCGTCAGGTGATTACAAATTCGCTGGCGATGGTAGAGCAGGAGATTTTTCTATTCGGCGGTACGGTGCGGGATAATTTGACTCTGTGGGATGAGACGATTCCTGATGTACAGTTAATGAAGGCGTGTCAGGATGCGGCGATTTTGGACGTAGTGATGGCAATTCCCGGCGGGTTGGATGGCAAGTTGCTCGAAGGCGCATCTAATTTGAGCGGCGGACAGCGACAGAGGTTAGAAATTGCCCGTGCTTTGGTGAATAATCCATCGATTTTAGTCATGGATGAAGCGACAAGTGCGCTGGATGCAGAGACGGAGAAGGTTATTGACCGCAACATCCGGCGGCGAGGTTGTAGTTGCATCATTGTGGCGCACCGCTTGAGTACGATTCGCGATTGTGACGAGATTATTGTTTTGGAACGGGGGAAAGTCGTGCAACGGGGGAATCATGAAGAAATGAAAGATGTAGAGAGTCATTATCAAAGATTGATTCAGGCAGAATAAAATGTTTTTACAAATTGACGAAGCACACAGTAATTTTTTAGCTGGTTATGGAGCTACATCAGCAGAAATTGCCGAATTATTAACCTATACTCAAAATATTTTTAGCTATCCGAATTTAGCAGAACTGCCACCTTTTCCTTTAGCTTCAGAACCCCACGTTGCTAGTTGGGAAAGGTATTATTCACAGGCTCAAAATGTAGGAGCGTTTAAGGCTTTGCGTTTGGCTTTAGTGCAGTTGCAATTTCCGATTAAAAAAGGAATTAGCCAAACTGATAATTATCGCGCTGCTACTCGCAAAGGTTATTTAACTGAAGGAATGGTAGAAGCAACGGGTTTAGAATTGGAAAAACCAAAAGAGTTGCAATTAATCATTCATCAAACTTTAGCAGGTACAATTCCTGTGATTATTGCTGGATGTCGGGCAGATTTTATCAGCTTGGTGCAAGCTTTAACTAAGCGCAACGAACCGGAACCCATTCCTGATTCAATGGGGGCAACAATTGTCGCCGGATTTAATAATTGGGAACGAATTCGCCACTATCGCCAAGAGTGGGAAGCAAAACAATCGACATCTCCAACGGATACAGATTGGCAAGCAGAATTTCAACGGATCAAACTGCAAAAACACCTCTACCAAGATTGTTTTATCGTTCTCAGTCGGGGAAACTATAGCGCGATTTCGGCGGAAGAAATAGGAATCAATAAAGAAGAATGGTTGCGCCTTTCCCTCATCATTCGCTTGGAACATGAATGCTGTCATTATTTCACCCGGCGGGTGTTTGGTTCTATGCGAAATAATATGCTTGACGAACTAATTGCAGATTATCAAGGGATAGTAGCAGCCAACGGTGGACGCTATCGCGCTGATTGGTTTTTGCGATTTATTGGGTTAGAAGCATTTCCTGAATATCGCCAAGGTGGAAGGTTACAAAATTATCGGGGTCAGCCGCCACTTTCTGATGGTGCTTTTAAGATTTTGCAAATTTTAGTTAAAGATGCTGCTGAGAATTTAGAAAAGTTTAATATTCAACATCAAATAGAGTTAAATAATTCTAAAAATCAGCAAAATTTACTAACAAATTTAATGACTATAAATTTATTAGAATTGGCATTAGATTTGAATTTTAAACTCAAAAAAAATAGACCACCTTAAAATTAAATTTGCTACAGATAGCCAGAAAAATATTGTCTAACTCCAACTTAATTCTTACGTTTCAAGAGATAATTGACGATTGCCATGTTAGTTTCCGAAATTCTTTATACCTTGCCTGCCTCTTTAGAATGGATGGTTTTATTTAACCTTTCGCCCATCCGTACTTTTGTGAATGAAGATATCATTAAGGCCATGTACCACTTACCAGGGGAGATTAATTTGACTCCCTACAGCCATGTAGTATTAGCCAATTCAGGGCGATTTTTAGCATTAGTTGACCAATCTAGGCTGGTGGAGGCTGTTTCGGGCAAAAGCTGGTCTCGCGAGCGGATTAGCCATTCTCTATTTGATCGCTTTGCCGAGCAATTGGCGTTATTTCCTGTTGACGAAGCTGATTGTCTGGGACTAGGGGAGTTAGATTCCTACCCTTCTGTCTTGCTGCATATCAAAATTCAGGAGGGAATAGGTCAAGCTCAGGCTATCTTTGAGCGAGAACCGTCTAGAGAACACTATGAATTGCTGCAAGCAGTGGGAGTCAAATTCTTGGGTGGTGAAGCCAAAGGAAAGTATTATCTGGCTCAGTTCCAAAATCGTCTGCCAGCCCATATCCATGCTGGCTTCTTGTCACACTTTAGTCGCACTGCTCACTGCAACCTATTTTTCCTCCAGCATGGCAATATTGACCCACCGTTAGAGAATGGTTTGCTTAATGCCGCAGAAGGTCGGATCGCCTGGGCAAGAAATAGTAGTATCAACGCCTTGACTAAACTAGCCCAAGAGGCTTGTCAGCGATCGCTATCTATGATTTGTCAATCACCGCCTCCAACTCCAAATTTTCCCTATGGCGATTTAGTTCCCTTGGGCTTTGTGTTGAATGCTTTAAACAGATCGATAAATTTTAGCCAAGACCTTGATACCTCAGAGGCTAAGTCAATCTTAGATGCATGTGAAGCATTGAGGCAATTTTTAGGGAATCAGCGTCAAGATAATCTTTGGGCGTTTCACTCTAATCGGTTAATTACATCAACTGACTCTGCCTTAATCCTACAAGGATTCAAAGATCCTCTAGGCGTGGAGGCGTTGGAACGCTTTGCTGATGGCAAGGGAGGCTACTATCCGCAATTGTGGTCTACAGACCAACAGCCTAGAAAAATGGTATTTGATCAAAGCTGCCGCCACTGGTGTCAAGCTGACTATGCTACAACCTGCATGGTTAAGGAACTCAGGCAAGACGCAGAATTGAAGACTAAAACTCCATTAGATTATTTAGCTGCCAAAATGTCCAGTCGCAGTGGTTTATATTTTGCTAATCCCTATTTGGTGGACTGGGTTCTAGCTCGTGCCATTAGCCATGAGCAATCAGCAGCACCCTTACGGCAACAACTTCTTTCTGAGGTTCTAGTTAGCATAAACGCGGACTATTCTTTTGGCCAGTATGACATTGCCCTTTCCACAGCTTTGGCGATTTTGAGCATGGCAGCTTTGGGATTTAGAGGCAGGATAATGCGGGCGGCGCAACTCCGTTTATTAGAGTTCATAGATATAGATACTGAAGGGCGTTGGCCGGTAAGTATTCCCTTTTATTCCAGTCTGCGTTTAGATCCTGATATTCCGACCAAAGATTTGCTTGAGCTATCGCTAATCAATGCCTTTGCACCAAAAACAGCAATTCACCAGCAGCGACAGATTAGAAACATTGAAAATCAGTATCATGGTATTTCTCTTTATTGGGATGTTCATAGCTGTATTTCCACATCTCTGGCAGTTCTAGCTCTATCAGAACCCTGTTCCCAGACTCAACAGGATTTACCCGATCGGCAGCAGGATGTCCACCCCCGTTACCGTTGTCATAATCACTGTGAATATATTGCTAAGTTTGCCCTTCCTCCCTATTTAGTTACCTAAGAATTGGTCAAGGTTTGCCGGAAATAATAAGCCTTCCCGTCCAGCCTCTGCTAAGCATTTTTTATTTACTAACCTAGCTGATGAGAAATATATCTATTTGTGGTAGTAAGCTCCAACACTCACTGACTTTGCCCAACATTGTGCAAGCAATGCACATTGACGGAATTGATGTTTTCTGCGGACTCATTCACACGAAAGAGTCTGAATTTGATGCCAATGTCCCCAAAAATAAATTCAATGTTTTGGTAAAAAAACGAGCTTTTTCCTGTAATTATCGAGACAAAAACCTGATTTTAAAAACAGCGGTTCATGTACCCGAAGAGCGCTTTTATACAGTAGGTTCTGATTTTGTTGGGGAAGTAGTAGCTCTCGGTACAGAGGTGACTGAGTTTCAGGTTGGCGATCGCGTAATTGGCAATAATAGTTATCCTGATTCCGGTGTAGTTGGTTTGCTACCAGGCGTTCCCACCAATAATGCCTCAAAAGAGTACCAGAGTTTTCATCAGGCTAAACTCTTGAAGATCCCACCAGAAATATCAGATGAGTGCGCTGCGGCTTTTAGTATCGGGGGGCAAACTACATATAGCATGATTCGGAAACTGGACATTGAACCTGGTGCTAATGTCGTGGTAACTGCCGCTAAGTCTAATACGTCCTTATTTGTGATTAACGCTCTGAAGCAGCATAATGTTAACCTTTATGCTACATCCACTTCTCGGCACTTTGAACAAGAACTGAAAGAAATGGGAGTGAAGCAGTTGATTCAGGTAAATCCTGATGACGATGACTGGCTCACATCCCCAGATATGCTACACATTTATCAGGAAACAGGTGGTTTTAACTATATCATTGATCCTTTTTTCGATCTCCATATTGGCAAGGTTATTTCCCTATTTGTCCCTGGGTTTGGAGGGAAGTATATTACCTGTGGTTTATACGAGCAATATTCTCAATTGACAGGTAATGAATTTCAATATCATGGGTTGCAATTCAGCCAGATATTAGCTACCATGATAGTAAATAATATTGATCTTATCGGGAATTGTTTAGGGACAACTAAAGATTTGCAACAAGCAATTCAAGACTGTGCAACAGGACGCTTTCCTGTAGTTGTAGATTCTGTCTTCACAGGAAACCAAATTAAAGATTTTTTTGAAAGAACGTATAATGCCAAAGAGAGATTTGGCAAAGTTATTTATCGCTATGAATAAACTAGGGGAAGACCAATGAAAATTGATATGATTGGCCATGCGACCATCTTCGTAGAAACACAAGATTGCAAAATCTTAATGGACCCGGTTCTGTGGGATCCTTTCTGTGAAGGGTTAAATGAATCTTGTCCGAAGCGGGAAGTAATACCAGAAAAGTTACCTGAATTTGATTTTCTAGTGATTTCCCACCAGCATCTCGATCATTTTGATATCCGTTCCCTGGCTTATCTGCCGAAAAAAGTTGATGTTTTAATTCCTCGAGATAAACTCCTCGAAGATTGTTTATCTCAGCTTGGGTATACCCATATTTATCCATTGGCTGACTTTACCAAAGTCCGCTCAGGGGCAACTACCTTAATGACAACTCGTTCTGAGGTGCGCGTGCCGGAATTTGGCATGGTTTTCGCAGATGATTCAGGGGTTTTCTGGAACACAGTTGATACATATTTTTCTCCTAAAACTATTCAACGTGTTCGGGCATCTTTTCCAGAAATTGATTTTCTGCTGACAACTTGGCACATCAGTATGGAAGGCAAATTTCAATATAACCAGAGGAGTTCATTTCCCTTTGAATTATACGGTCATCTATTCAATTTGATTAATTTAATTCAGCCCAAAGCGCTTGCTCCTGGAGCTAGCGGCTTCAAGTATATTGGTACATCTTCCTGGCAAAATCAACTGGTCTTTCCTGTGACCCGTGAGCGATTCTGCCATGACATCCAAACGGCTTTTCCAGAACTGGCAGAAAATATCTTTCAACTCGATCCAGGCGATCGCTTAATGTTTAATGGTGGCGAATACCACTACATAAAGGGCAAATCTGAGTATGCCAAAATGCTGGTTGATAATCGTGAATCTCTGGATTTTATTCCAGTTAAGTTTGGCAATAAACAAGTTGATCCCAATCCAGAAAACTATCCTCTAAAGGATATGAGACAACTGATTGAGGAAAAAGTTTGCCTTGCCCTACCTCAATTTATTAGGGATAATCGAACCTCTATATTCAGCGAACATTGTCAATGGCAGGTTATTTATCAGCTAGAGATCGCTTTTCCCGATGGTGAGCAAATATGGAATATTGATTTCTCAGAGGAGACTATTCAGGTCAAACAGGGGCGTAACCCATTAGCTAATTTGTTCTCGTATATTACAGCATCAACATTCTATAGTTTGATTCACAGGAAACGCGATTGGGACTATTTGGTTTGTAGTGGAGAGTATCGGACGTTTCACAAAATCTATTCCATCACTAGGGAGGGAATTAATTCAGCGGAAACAACAACCATTGCCGATCCTATTCAACTTCAGTTTCCTTCTACTTACATTGCTGGTAACAATGTTTATGAAGACCTAGCTAAATGGGTTTCATCCAGTCAGAATCTGTCTCAAAGTGAAGATGAAGCTTCTATGATGTGTTTAGGTAATCTTTGGATTAAGCGTAAAAAGCAGAAGCAAAGCAGTTGAGACGATATTTGCTCTGGCTTCTCATCCCTCTTTTGTTACTTTGGGGCTTAGTTATTAGGCGAAGCATTCTTGGATAAGGCTCGTCACCCCTTCAGCTTGCTAACGCTAACGCCCCTACAAAAATTATGATCCTTGCCCGGAAATAACAAAAGAGAGATCACAGGATGTGGAAGAGTCAATTTTGCTTCAACATCATTTGTTTACTGAGGAGGGAATGCCTCACCCAACAATACGCTTTTGCTTCAATAGCTCGATCGGATTGATAGACTACTTTGATATGATGCAATCCCCTTATAAACACATTTTCATGGTTCTGCCCCAAGAACTGGGAAAGCTTTAAGAGGTGTGAGGGCATAAGCTCTGGGTGTTTTTTTTCGCGCACATATCCGGAATATGTCAAGAGTGGCTCTCGTTTCTGAGGCAGGCACAGCCCGATCTTGACTAGATAATCCAGAAAAGACATCCACCGAGGTTCAAATTTTGGCTGTAGAGCCAAGTAGCATTCCAGACCAATTTTGGCAGCTACCCCAGTTTCACCAACATCTAGATCGAGGTCAATTCGATCTGTATAAGTCGATAGATCCTGTAACAAAGTTTTCAGGGTATCAGTTGAAGCCGACCAACCTATTTGGCTGAGGTAGTCTAAGATTTGTTCTGGTGATATACCACGCAGACAGATTCTCACTAAATCTGAGGGACGAGCCAACATCAGACCAACCTGAAAGACATAGACACCTGTTGGTAATGCGTTCACACAGCGAAAGAGTTGCTCCTCAAGAGCAGGTGAGAGGACATGGCCACGCAACAATTGAATTGCAGTTTGAGTTACCCATGTGTGAGGATAGGGGATTACAGAGGATGCAGCATGAATGGTCTGGGAACCAAAAAAGCAGCTAGGAATTGGAGTTTGATCTAATTTTCCATCAACATCAAACTCTAACCAGATGTTGCTTACATTGGAGTGGAGAGGGGAATCTTTATTCTGCCAACAGGTTACAAAGTTGCGAATTTGAGACCATACAGGCTCTCGCAACAGGCAGTCTGAGAGGGCAGATTCGCTTGCTAATATCTTCTGACCTACCTCTGCTGCACCGATACAAAGCAAAAAATCTGCCTTGGCTGCCTCAGTTCCCAAGCGACATTCAAAGCCAAAAAAGTTAGTAATTTGACTTGGTAAGTGACGGGTGATCGCTTCAATCTCACACCAGCTTTTAGCATCAATTAATTGGGAGGATACATAGGGTTTGACTAGGGCTAAATATTCGGTTAATAAATGTTCCTGAGTATGGCTCATGAGACTGAAATGTTATGATGAATGAACTACAGGCTATATAGCAATCCTAAATCACTTTCAATAACTGGTTCCCAGGCTCTGCCTGGGAATCAATGTCAAGAGGCTCTGCCTCGGCGCAGACAATGGAGGCAGAGCCTCCGGATATGCGTTACCAGGCAGAGCCTGGTAACGAGTATAATCATTTAGGATGGCTATAGAACACTTGCTATTGATTAGAATAATTGCACATGGAAAATATTTATCGTTTTTTTTACTACATTTTTATCCTTGCTTTTGATAAAACCTCAAATTCGGGAATGGATTGCAACCTATCTGAGTCTAAGGTGTATTGTTCACAGATTAAACTAATACGTGTTTCTGAACATTGAACCGGATTGACTGAATGAAGTAAGTTACCAATAAAATACAGCAATGTGTTAGATTGAGGCTGAATTTGAGCAAGTTTCTGATCGTTATTTTCCAAAACCAGTTCTCCGCCTTTCAAATCTTTTGGTATATAAACATAAAGAACACTCACCAGGTTAGGGGTAGTCCACACCTTCCCATATTCTGAGAGGCTACAATCGACATGAGGTTCCACACGAGAGCCACTTTCTAGAATAAGCGGGTTCAGATAAAAGGCATTACAGGCTGACTTTAGTGCCACCTGCAAGTAGGGTTCAAAAAAAGGGAATTGTTTAACCACTTCAGGAATGCCAGAACTCTTAAATACCACTGAAAAGCCCTTCGTATTTGTGAAGTGATCGCTCAGTTGACTGGCTGCCAAATATGGAGATGAGACGATAGCAGACTTTAGCTCATTAAGATATTTCAACGAGAAAATATTGACCTTACGAGCATAACATCGAGTGCCAGAGCTTTGTCTCGATTGCATCAGGTTTTTAAATGATTCTTTGAAGGAATTTGGTACATCAGACTGCAAGGATGACTGGTTTACTTGGGTCATAGCTTTCACAATTTTATTTCATTATGGTAGGACTTTTTCATCCCTCCCCTAAGTTACTTAATATTAGTTCATGAGGGATAAGTTGGCATCTATCGATCAATGGTTTGGCATCAAAGTTCCATCTTGATGCTCCCATTTGAATTATTTCGATCGCACAATCTGGCAAACAAAATATTTCCATTAAACTAGCCAGCTTCAGGATTTTAGTTTTGTCCCATTCCCTAGTAATCGAGTCAGATTTGATTTCACCGACAAAATCTCTAAAATATAGAGCTTGCCCCCAGAGAACTTGACCTATTTCCGTATTTCCAAATAGTCCTAAAGGCAGATCGAGTGTTTTTCGGGCATGACGATAAATTGCTAAGTCAAAAAGATGAAATCCTAGAGAATTGAGAAATAAATCAATTTCACTAAATCTGGGTTGAGAGCGTAATGATGAGTGAAACAGGACTTCAAGGCTAACTCCTAAAACAGACTGTTTCAATATGTTTTCCGCACCTTGTAAAATATCTAGTTCGCTACCCTCCACATCAAGCTTAATAAAATCAATGTTAGAAATAGATTTTTCTTGAGTTAGTAAATCCAAATCAACCGTGTTAAGTTCAGCAGTGTTAATTACCTCCAATTCTTCTGAATGTTCAGAGGGAAAGCGTTCTAGAAACGACCTATTGGCTGGATAAAAACTAGAACCACCTGGATATCGACAAATGAAGAAAGTTCTAGTTTCTTTTTGTTTGCCTAGCGCCACCGGATAAAATTCATAGTTTTGCTCGGTAAACTCCTGATTCAATCGGTTGCATTCCTGGGAATCTGGCTCAAAGCCAATAAACCGAGCCTGTTGACCATAGCAATGCCAATGCTGTTCTATTCCCCCTCTGGCACCAATATCACAGATCACCACCGGATCGGATGCAAAGGCTTGGAGATGCTTAACTAAAAATTGAGTCATTTGTGGCTGAATATTAATCCGATTATGCGCCATTTGATTCTCCTTTAATACAAGAGGCTACTGTCAGCCACATCACCGTTATTATTAAGATAGCTATCACCAATCCGCCAGGGAATCACCTGAGTAGAACAACCCAGGGTTTCTAGTTCAGTCATGGCTTCTTGAATCAGCGATCGATCGACTTTAGTGTAGTCTCCCAGTTCTGCCCAACTATGAGCGTATGGTAAACAAGCCTTTGCACCCACAATAGCGCAAATTTCAGCCACACCTTTAGCCCCTAATGTAGCCAGGTGAAATCCTTCCTTCTTATTAGTAACGGAAAAAATTTGCGGGTTACTAAGCAAATTTCCCACGATATCTGCTCCCCAACCCGAAAGATCGGTGCCGATCGAATTGTAGGATAAGGATAGGAAATTACTCAACACTTGCTCAACCCCACCAAATTTTTGTTTCACATACTCTGCAACATCCTTCATCGACCCCATTGGATCGTTGCCAGCGTCAATCAGAAACCAAGAGGTGTAGTGCGGTGTACGCAGTAGATAGGTATTGCCCCAGTTGCGTAAGTGTGGATGTTTGGGTTGGTTGTACTCAGGAACCAAGGGCTGCTCTCCATAAAAGGGTAATACATGAATCTCAATATCGCCGATCGCAATTGGTTCTGCATACCAATCCACTGCTATCACATTATGAAATCCCAGTCCTTCGAGGCGAGCTTTCATATCTTCGCAGGTGATTGAACCTCGCGGCACTTTGGGAACGATGATGGGGATTTCCGGTGCAAACTGCATCAGTGTGGGGAAGTTCCAGTGATCGTAATGACTGTGGGATATGAGAATTGCATCGACAAACCCCTCTAGCATGGCACGGGTAATATCGCGCTTCAAATTGCTTAGACCATAGTTCGAGTGTAACTGTGGATCGACAAGTATTCCTGTTGTCTTTGTGCGATAGAGTAAGGCTGCGTGTTGTAAGCGAAAAACTCCTGGGGTTTCTACAGGAACCCCTCTAGCTGGTTGGGGTTGTTCTTGAACTACCCATGACTTGATCAGCTTATCCAACAGAGTTATCATATCACTACTCACCTGTTGGCAAATCTGGTCATAGTTAAATTTGGCTTGACCGCATAGATAAAGTAAGTGCTGAATTTCTGGTAAGACTGACTGTTCTTGGATCTTCTCTGTCCCACCAACGGACAAAAATTGAGACATTTTTGTGTTAATAAAGGAAAAAGACACAACTGGGTTATGCTCAGGAAATAGCAAAGGTTCTTTCAGGGAAAAACTGGCAGCGACATTGGTTGGATCGATATCAAAAAAGTTTTCAGCTATTCTCGGATACTTTTCGGCTGCATGAACAATCGCTCGATCCATATTGTCAGTAGCAACAACCTGATTCAATATCTCTTGAATCAAGGGTTGGATGGTATAGCTAAGATACTCACTAGCCGTTAAAGCTTGCAGTTGCGATCTTTTGGCAAAAGAAATAATTTTTTCCATTTCCATTTTTTCCTAAAAATCTATCAAAACAATAAGTATGTATGCTCAAAAAGAGTCAAACGCAACTTGGCTGCCTTATTGCCAAAGCAACACAGATGGTAGCTGATCAGGATAAGCTAATCTCAAGAGTTCGTAGCCGATGCCAGATAACCCCTGAAAGAATCCCGGATTCATAGTTTGAGAAGACCCGTGAAGAAATAGGGTAAAGGTCCCCTGAGAGCGAGCTTTTTCTAGGACAACTGCTGTAGCTTGATGAGCCGCCGTCAGCAAATCGGGGCAATTTAAGGTTTGAGCCGCCACTAACAGGGTTTCAATTCTACCAAAATTGCCCCAACACAGAGAGTCAAGGCCCCAAATCATAGACTGTTGCGTAGTTTCTAAGCCGATCGCAATTTGCTGACGAATACTATCTGTATCTAAAACGGATAGAGCCCCCAACCGGGCTAACGCTATACCTGCGGCTCCCTGCGCCCAACTTACTTGAAACTTAGGCTCCTCTGAGCGCATATCTAACCAGTTTTGGGCATCAGGGGAGAACTTTGTTTGTTCGTAGGCGATCGCTTCCTGTGCAGCTTCTAGCCATCGAGAATCTTCGGTGATAGCATAGAGCCTGAGTAGAGCATAAGCAATTCCCGCCGCACCTTGAGAAAAACCTGTTAGTCGGCGATCGCGCCAAGTTTTCCAGGCTCTTGGTTCATCTTGATTCCCTGCTTGATGGTTAAGTAAATGTTCTCCGCAGGCGATCGCCAATTCTAATACTGGAGAGGGTGTCATCTTCTCCGTAGCTGTAAACAAGCTTAACAGCCCCAGTATTGTACCCGCAGTTCCCCCTACAACATCAAAGATTTTATCAGATGTAATCTGTTCTGGAGTAATTAGCACCGTGACTTCGTGAGCCTCTTGTAGGAGCGTAGGTTCATCAAGCAACTGACTAATGCGGACAAGCCCATAGATCAACGATGCTATGCCTTCAGCACCACCAATTCCTAACCGCTTAGGCAATTTCTGATTTGTGTCAGATGTTAACCCTTGCAGCACCTGACGGAGTGGGTTTAGGGTTGTTAAAGACAAATCCCGCCATTGTGAATCACTTGTAACCTTAGCTAAAGCTGCCAGAAATAAGCTCACCCCTACACAACCGTCGTAGAGGTTTAATCCAGTATTTTGGATGTAGAAGCTTTGATTACTATGCTCATATCCCATCCCCAGCCAAGCCACACCATTGCCAGATGCTCGATCAAACTGCTGCTCGAAGGTACGAGCAATATTAATGGACTCATTTAATAGAATTTGTGGTGTAATGCTATCCTTTAGGGCTGTCCCATGAGCAGGGGAACTAAGTGGATCCGATTGATTAAGCTTAGGCTCTTCTAGGAATCGCGAACAGAGAGAAAGGGAAATAACCTGGCTTTGAAACATTAAATCTGCCTCAGACAAAGACTGAACTCGGCAGATAACTCGCTCGAAACTTGATTTTTCAAACAAATCAGGAATAATGATTCCATTAACCAGATGCAGGTGCTTACTTGAAGTATTCGCCGTCAGCATGGGAAGGTCGAGTTGTTCCATTTCCTGTTTTTCTGCCGCTAAAATAGCCCAAAAGTCAGGCTTATTAGAGCTTGTCAAAAACCCTCGACTCAACATATCTAATCCCACACTGTGAGCCATACCAACTTCCATAAAATCGGGTTGGCATGAGTTCTGTAAAATCGTCGCATATATTCTGGTATTGCGAAACACAAAACGGCACTCTCGATCGGCAAACTGCATCAGTGGGCTGTCTTCAGAGAGCAGTTGTTCTCGTTGCTCTATCACCCAACGATACATTTGCTCAAATCCAGTTACAACTTCATTGATAAAAATTTTCGGTTCTACAAAAACTTCTTTTAAAGTTGGTACATTGGGTTTAGTAGTAAAGTTGATAGTTTCCTGTTCTACCTTAATCCCATCAGTGTTGATGTGTTTCCAGGTTAAGCTTGGTACAGTTTGCTCTTCTACTTTCCCCAAACCACTCAGATCAATTGATAGGCGATCGCTCTCAACTACTAACTCTTTCATTGGTAATAGAGCAGTACGCAAGACAGAGGTTGCCAGTTTTTGAGTAATTTGTGGATAATCATGTATTTGCACCGATTCTGAATTTTTGATTTGTGGGTGAAGCAATGTTTCCATATCCACTAGCACTGGGTACTCACCACTAGCAATCAGGTTTTCATGGTGGCAGTCAGTTCCTTCTAGAATATGAATCAGGCACATCAACATTCCCGACCTTTGATAGAATCGGCGTACTTCATTCTCTGTTTCACAAGATAAAGACTCAATAAATTCTGCCCAACCGTGAGTTGAACAATTCAATACTTCCGGGAATTTGAAGGCTAGGTTAATTTTATGTTGATTGCACCATTTCAATAAATCGCCCAAGGCGACTTCTAAGGCAAGGTCTTTCGGCTTGTAAATCAGCTTCAGCCCACTATCAAAGGTAAGAGCGGCTACTGTGCGTCCGCGTTTGTGATTATCTGAAAGTCCAAGTGCAATATCCACAACCTGGTTTAAGGGTTGATGTAGAGAGAAACGCTGTTCAATTGCTAACCAATCAGTTACTAGGCGGTTGATTAGTTCAGATGTAGACTCAACCCAGAAGTCAATTGTGATTGCAGCTAAGCGACCTAGAACGCTATATTTCTCAAATAGCGAACGGAACCCATCCTGCAAGTGATACTGGAGAAACGCTTGGTATTTATCGCGTTTAGAAGCTCCTTGCACGGAAATAGTCAGAAAATCCCGTAAGGCATTTCCTGATGTGCGAAATTGGGCGAACTCCTGCATCAGAGTGGGCGCAAATATCTGGGCAAGAGATTCTAGTAATTTGCGTTCCAAGGCGGTTTGAACGTCGCCTGCCAGTAGTTTTTTGTAGTTGTTATCCTCTTTAAGTGCATCTTTAAGCAAATTTTGAGCTACTTGCAGACAGGGCAAATAAAAGTCTTCAAATGGGATTGGGCGTTCAGAATTGATTGCTGGTTGCTTTTTCCCGGCATTTGCAGAGGAAAATTTTTCTGCGGTTTCAATTACTTGCTTCAGGATATTGAGCCAAACAGGTGGTATCACTGGCTCGATGCGATCATAGTTAGCCAGTAGCCAACGCACTGTTTCATTACTTAATCCATCCCATGCCAACCGCCGTTGAAACTTTTCCCTATCACCTTTAACCGCAATCTGACACCACAATTCCAGTCTCTTTTCAATTTCTCCTTGCTTATCTTCAGTCAGATTATTGTCAGTAAACTTCGGACTGGACAAAGCGGTTAAACACTCTGATAAGGAACTAGCTTTGATAGCGATTTTTTTGAGAATGTCAGTCGATGAATCAGTCAACAGCATAAGAGTGGTATGGAGAATGGGCAACTTAAAAACATCTACAAATTTACGGTCAATTATAACATAATTTAGGAAAACTTCTGCTAAGTTTCAGCGAGCGTCACTCAAAGTAACTAAAATAATCTACCTAAATCAATTTCATCAACTTTTAAGAGCGATCGTGAATCAAATCTAATAGATTTTCTTGGTTAGTTGCTATTAACCTAAGCTAGGAAAGACATACAGCTTTGGGTTAGTAACCTGATTATTGGAGTCTTTTACCACTTTGGTCTGGGAGTGACATACTCCTACACTAACACAAGCTGTCACCATTGGTGTAGGCTTCTGGGCGACTCCAGCTATTGCTTCGGACATTGACTGAGCTTTAAGAACGGGATGACCCACCGCCCTATTTTTGATCACGATAGCTGCATTGTGATCACGGTCAAGACTACATCCACAATTTGGACAGTCATGCCATTTTTCATGCAGCTTTTTTGGTACTTTTTCACCACAACCATAACAATCTTGTGAAGTATTGTAGGCACTTACTGGGACTACCAACAAACCAGCATTTACGGCTTTATTTGTTAGAATCGACAGAAAGCTTGACCACCCAGCGTCCAACACAGATTTAGCTAGCTTAGTGCGAGCAAGTCCCTTGACATTCAAATCTTCAAATGCAACAACATCGTAAGGATTCAGGTCTCAATTAGAGGAATTAAAGAAGGAGTCTGCACAGCCGAGTCAACCATTGCTTTTATAGCTTGGTCAAAAAACTCAATTACAGAACGTCCTTGATGGCGACAAGTTT
>Ga0136634_10000384_pt1 | contig 20333 bp, 16 predicted proteins | sample AntDrymUQ8332106_2_FD_104654 | JGI IMG/M metagenome (GOLD analysis project Ga0136634, IMG submission 104654) | Polar desert sand microbial communities from Dry Valleys, Antarctica - metaG UQ833 (21.06) | ecosystem: Environmental > Terrestrial > Soil > Desert | place: Antarctica: Dry Valley... | reverse complement strand
CAAGGAAAGCTTCCTGCGCCTTGAAGACAACAGCTTCATAACTGTTTTTATCGCATGTTTTAATGGAAGCAATCAACTTGCCATCGACCGGCGAGTGCGAAGAAATGATTTCCCCTTTTGTCTCTATCCAGTGCTGGCCTGTAGATACACCCTCATTGACTTGATTTATACGTAGGCTTTTTAAAAAATCCATATGAGACTTTATTAGGAAACAAAAGTAAGAATTTGAAAATATGATTTAATGAATTAGATAATCCAGACAATGAGTTAGTGACTGAATGAGCAATGCATTAAAAGTTGAATTCCAACTTTGCAACATTATTTAATACTGCTCTTGTTCATTCGGAAAATCATTAGACTTCACATCCTTTATATAGTGTTGTACCGCTGCAATTATTTGTGGGTGAAGATTGAGGTATTGTCGGAGGAAACGGGGTTTGAATTCAGTGTTGATTCCAAGCATGTCGTGCATTACTAAAACCTGCCCATCGCAAAATTTCCCTGCACCAATTCCTATTGTAGGAATATCTACACTTTCAGAAACTTCTTTTGCCAATGTGGCTGGGATTTTTTCAAGTACCATAGCAAAACACCCTGATTCCTGTAATAATTTGGCATCTTTTTTTAATTTTTCTGCCTCTGCTTCTTCTCTTGCCCGAACGGTGTAGGTTCCAAATTTATATATAGATTGTGGTGTTAATCCCAGATGGCCCATAACCGGGACGCCTGCCGCAACAATCCTGTTCACTGATTCTAAAACTTCTTCACCCCCTTCTAGTTTTACCGCATGTGCACCGGTTTCTTTCATGATGCGGATTGCAGAAGCCAACGCCTCTTTTGAATTGGATTGATAAGAACCAAAAGGCAAATCCACCACTACCAGGCTGCGGTCAACGCCACGAATTACGGAAGAGGCATGATAAATAATTTGATCAAGGGTTATGGGCAAGGTAGTCTCATGTCCCGCCATTACATTAGAAGCAGAATCACCAACTAAAATTACATCAATACCCGCGGCATCGAATATTCTGGCAAATGAAAAATCATATGCCGTGATCATCGAGATTTTTTCTCCATTCACTTTAAGTTTCAATAAAGTGTTGGTTGTGATTTTTTTTACCTGCTTGTGTATACTCATGCTAAATTATTATCGGAATGTATTGAATGAGGTGATTGTAATAAATATGGCTGATGCGAAGTGTGTGAAAAGAATATGGCTCTGCGTTAGAATAAAACATATCCAGATATATCTTCGCTATATCTGAAAACAGTATTGAGGAGCAAATCTAAAATAAATAAATAACTATGAGGTATGAAGTTTTAGCTAGTAGTTCAGGACGTTATTTCGACATTTTAAAGAATTTTTTCCCTCAGCACATTCGCTAATTAATTACAGTTTCTTTTAGCTTAAGTTCTTCATACAAATGTTGAATCAGACCATCTGCAAGTCCGATTTTGGGTACGAATATTTCTGCAATATTTGCCCAACGCATAACATTAATATAAATGGAGAGTGCCGGTACGATAACGTCTGCCCTGTCTTCTTTCAAATGATAAATCCGCATGCGGTCAGGAACCGAAAAACTGCTGAATTCTTTGTAATAATCTTTTAGTAATTCGATGTGAAGCGGTTTTCCTTCTTTTCGTTTTGATAATGAAAATATCTTATTAATGTTGCCGCCCGAGCCGATGGCGATCATGTCATCGCTATGGACTTTTGTTTCGCGTTTAAGGAAATCTCTCATATCGTCCCACATCCATTCATCAACCTGTTGCTTTATGATTCGGATCGTTCCAATATTAAATGACCGTTTAAACACCAGTTTATTATCTGCGAAAAATGTAAGCTCAGTACTTCCTCCTCCAACATCAATATATAAATAGGAGTGATCCTTGTCAAGATTTTCTGCAATATGATTTTCATAAATAAAACTAGCTTCCGCGTCTCCTGTGATTACTTCAATCTCGATCCCCGTTTCCTCCTTTACGCGATTAATTATAGCCTGAGAATTTACGGCATCCCGCATTGCGGAGGTAGCACAGGCTTTTATATGCTTCACTTCATAAACATCGATGAGATATTTGTACGATTTGATTGTTTTTACAATCATCTCTTCCTTTTCCGGTGAAATCGTTCTGTTTTCGAATACTTCAAATCCTAGCCGAAGGGGAACCCGGACTAAATTAAGTTTCTGAAATTCAGTTTTGCCACCGTCATGGATGATCACATCGGAAATGAGTAGTCTGGCGGCATTGCTGCCAATATCAATTGCTGCCAGTTTCATGGGTGGTGGTGATTATTTCAAGTTGGTCGGTGAGTAAGGCTTTTTGCATGGTCAAAGGTTGAAGGGTTTGCGGTATGTCAAGCGTTTGTTGAAATAAGTAATTATAAATATCTACCTGAGATCGAACTCTTTTTTTTGTTTTGTCCCGTACATACCAGTTACTAAGGTCATTGTCCAAAATTCTGGCTTTTACATTATCATTCATTTGAATCTCAAGTATAGTTTTCAACACTTTTTTAATATTCTCATCAAGTATGGGACAGGTGGCTTCTACACGGTGATCAATATTACGCACCATCCAGTCTGCTGAGGAGATATAAACTTTTTCGTTTCCTTCATTATGAAATATATATACCCGTGCATGTTCCAGGTATTCATCAACGATACTAATGGCCTGCACAGGTCTGATAAATTTTTTACTTTCCGTAAACATGCAGAAGATACCTCGAACGATAAGTTTAATATCAACACCAGCCCTGGCTGCTTCGTATAAACTTTCAATTAATTCTTCGTCCGATATAGAATTCATTTTTAAAATCATAGAGGCCTGTTTGCCTTCCTTTGCATTTTTTATCTCGCGGGCAATCAGTTTCAGTAATTCTTTTCTCATGCTGGTAGGGCAGGGGATAAGAGTATTACAGGCTTTCAAAAATTGCATTCCATCTTTCCATTTTTCCAAATGATTGAACATTCGGTTTACATCGGCCATTATATGCCGGTTAGATGTTAAAAGACAGTGATCGCCATAAAGGGTAGCTGTTTTTTCATTCAGATTCCCCGTACTGACAAAACCATAATGAAGTGTGCGGTTATTCATTCTTTTTTTGATAAGACAGATCTTTGCATGCACCTTCAGATTTGGAATACTGATTAAAACTTTTACACCTTCATCTTCCAATAAAGCTTTCCATTCCAGGTTGGCTTCTTCATCAAACCTGGCTCGAAGTTCCAACATTACCGTTACCTGCTTGCCATTGCGAACAGCATTCAATAATGCATTGATCACTTTAGAATTCGAAGCAAGCCTGTAAGCTGTTATTTTTATCACTGTCACATTCGGGTCTATAGCCGCTTCCCGTAAAAGATCAATTACCGTATTAAATGAATGATAAGGAAAATTGAGCATGATATCTTTTTCCAGCACTGTATCGGTAACCCGGATAGAATTTTTAACCAGGGGATGAGTGAAGGGTTTTTTCCGCTGGCTTTTTTTCTGGAACACATCCGGAAAATCCATGAAATGCCTGAAGTTATGAATACGGCCGCCGGGAATGATTCCATCTTTACGCGAGAGATTCAGTTTGCGCATTATAAAATCCAACAAACCGGCATCCATTTCCTTATCATATACAAAACGAACAGGCTTTCCTTTCCTGCGGTTCTTAAGACCTTTTTCTATTTTTTGAATAAAGGAAGTAGAGATATCATTATCGATATCCATTTCCGCATCTTTCGTTACTTTAAATACCCATGAATCGTAACGGTTATAGCCGAAATACGAAAAAATACTTTTTAGGTTAAATCTTATGATATCTTCTAATAAAATAATATGTCTCTCACCTTCAGGCGAAGGCAATAATTTAAACCTGCCTATTGCCCGGGAAGGAACTTCAATAATAGAATATTTCCGCTTATGGGCACCATCCCGATGTGATAAAACGACCCCCAGGTACAATGACTTTTCACGCAGGTAAGGGAACTGGGGTATACTTTCGATCATTAGAGGTATAATATTGGAACGGACTTCCTCCTCAAAATAAGTCTGGATATAGCGTTGTTGCTCTTTGTTCAATTTTTTTTCTGTGACAAGAAATATTTTATCTTTCTCCAATTCCTGGCGAACATCTTCCCATATATCAGCAAAGTCGGCCTGTTGTTGTAAAACGATCTGCTGTATCTCAAGGAGGATCCTATCGGGCGATTGTTCCAGGTGCATATTCTTAACTTTCCCGTCCATTTCCAGCATCCTTTTTAAAGTAGCCACTCGTACCCTGAAAAATTCATCAGTATTATTCGAAAAAATACCCAGAAATTTCACCCGCTCCCGCAAGGGTACTGTGGGATCCGCAGCCTCCTGCAAAACCCTGGCATTGAATGATAACCAACTAATATCCCGTGCAATTGTTTTTCTTTTCATTTAAAGTTTTTGCCGTCTGATTCCTAAACACATAAAAGGAACAGGTAACCAGATTAAGTTTCTTTTTATTTTGAAAATAACGATCAGGCCAAATGCCTGCGATATATTTTTATTCTCCCTCATCTTAAAAATAGGAGAACTGGTGGAAAGAATCATATTAAATTCATATCGACCTGGAAAAATGCTGAAATAACTGGACATTCTCTTTGCTGGATCAATAGATTTACCGACCTTCGCCGTCCTAAATTTTGAAGTTATGGCAAGAGTATGTCAGGTTACGGGGAAATCTCCAATTACGGGTCACACGGTTTCACACTCGAATATTAAGACGAAACGCAGGTTTCTCCCTAATTTACAAACCAAGAAATTTTTTCTTGCTGAAGAGGATAAATGGGTCACTCTCAAATTATCAACCGAAGGGATCCGTACCATAAATAAAAGAGGTTTGCTCAATGTAGTAAAAGAATTGAGAGCAAAAGGAGTAAAAATATAATGATCCCCCTTTAACACAAGGGTGTCACATCAAAAACAAATACAATGGCAAAGAAAGGCAGCAGGGTTCAGGTGATACTGGAATGTACTGAACATAAAACCAGTGGTCAGCCGGGCACCAGCCGTTACATCAGTAACAAGAATAAAAAGAATACTCCGGAACGACTGGAGTTGAAAAAGTATAACCCCATTTTAAGGAAATATACTGTTCATAAAGAAATTAAATAATTCTATTAGAAATTAGCCCCGCCATAGCGCGATGAAAATTTCAAAATGGAAATGCAAGGAAAGCGACTTTTTTCATTTTCAAATTTGCTAATTTTCACATTACTTTTCACATTTTCAAATTTACATCATGGCAAAAGCAGCAAAAACCGCGATTAAAACCAAAGATCAGAAAGCGGCATCCGAGGCAAAAAACTGGACTAAAGTGATCCGTGCCGTTCGTAGCCCCAAATCTGGCGCATACACTTTCAAGGAAGCCATTGTACACAAGGATAAAGTAAAAGAGTTTTTAATACAGAAATAATTGAGTGCTCTGTAATATTTTAAAAGCTGTTCTAATAATGGAACAGCTTTTTGTATTTAAGTTTAATAATTTGATATGGGCTTTTTTGATAAATTGTTTGGGAAAAAAGAAAAAGAAAGTCTTGACCAGGGCCTTCAAAAAACCAAGGAGAATTTTTTATCAAAAATAACCAAGGCAATTGCAGGAAAAACCACGGTTGATGAAGAAGTACTAGACAACCTTGAGGATGCTCTGGTTACTGCCGATGTTGGAATAGAAACGACCGTTCAAATCATTGAGAAAATTGAAAGAAGAGTAGGGAAAGATAAATATCTAAATACAGGCGAACTCAATAAGATATTGCAGGAAGAGATTGAAAGCCTTCTGGTGGATGCTCCCGAAGCGAATGCTTATACATTTTCTTCACAGCTTCCTGCAAAACCATATATTATTTTAGTAGTTGGCGTAAATGGAGTTGGTAAAACAACTACTATTGGAAAGCTCGCTCATAACTTCAAGAAGGCGGGAAAATCTGTTTTATTAGGCGCTGCAGATACGTTCAGGGCCGCTGCAGTTGACCAACTTACCATATGGAGTGAGCGGGCGGGAGTGCCGATCGTGAAGCAACCCATGGGCTCTGATCCAGCCTCTGTTGCCTTTGACACAGTACAAAGCGGTCTGTCCCGGGGTGCAGATGTGATCATCATTGATACTGCAGGACGGTTACATAACAAAGCTCACCTGATGGAAGAACTCAGTAAAATTAAAAGGGTCATTCAAAAACATATTCCAGAAGCCCCTCATGAAGTGATGCTGGTTTTGGATGGCTCAACCGGCCAGAATGCATTGGAACAGGCAAAGCATTTCACCGCAGCTACGGATGTTTCGGCTTTGACAATAACAAAATTAGATGGTACAGCAAAAGGCGGTGTAGTTTTGGCTATTGCCAACCAGTTCAAAATTCCTGTGAAATTTATCGGGGTGGGTGAAAAAATGGAAGACCTGCTGGTTTTTGATAAGCACGAGTTTGTGGATAGTTTATTTAGTCTTGAAAACAAATCATGAAAACAGGGACACTCAAAAAAGATAAAGTCAATATCATAACCATGGGTTGCAGTAAGAACATGGTAGATAGCGAAGTATTGAGTGGTCAATTATTGGCTAATGATATTGCTGTGGTTCATGAAAATAAAAAACTCGATCACAATATTGTAATTGTTAATACCTGCGGCTTCATCGATAAGGCAAAAGAAGAATCTATCAATACCATTTTGCAGCAGGTTGACCTAAAGCGAAAAGGAAAATTAGATAAAGTATATGTTACTGGTTGTTTGAGTGAACGCTACCGCAATCATCTGGAACTTGAGATTCCTGAAGTAGATGCTTATTTCGGAACAATGGAACTTCCACTTATTCTAAAACAATTCGAAGTTGATTACAAAGCTGAACTTTTAGGAGAAAGATTATTGTCGACTCCTCAACACTATGCCTACTTAAAAATAGCTGAAGGTTGTAACCGCACATGTGCCTTTTGTGCAATTCCCTTGATGCGTGGTACACATGTAAGCCGAACTATTGAATCACTTGTTTCGGAAGCTGAAGCTCTTGTGCGCAGAGGTGTTAAAGAAATAATGGTGATCGCACAGGAGCTGACCTATTATGGTCTTGATCTATACAAAAAAAGAATGTTACCTGATCTCCTTAAAAGGCTCAGTGATATAAAGGGGTTAGAATGGATTCGCCTGCATTATGCATATCCACATAAATTTCCATTAGAGATATTGGATGTAATGCGCGAGCGCGACAATATTTGTAATTACCTGGATATGCCTTTGCAACATGCATCTGATAATATGTTAAAGATGATGAAGCGGCAAATCACCAGGATAGAAATCGAAGAGTTGATTCAGGCAATACGCGAAAAAATTCCTGGCATATGTTTGCGAACTACCTTGATCGCAGGATTTCCTGGCGAAACACAGGAAGATCTTGAAGAATTAAAAAATTTCCTACAAAAAGAACGGTTCGACCGTGTAGGCATATTTACATACTCACATGAAGAAAACACATCTGCCTACACGTTAGAAGATACCCTGCCACAGGATGAAAAAGAAAGAAGGGCACAGGAAGTGATGGAAGTGCAGCAGGAGATATCCTATGAAAAGAACCAGGAAAAAGTTGGAAAAGAGTTTAAAGTATTGATAGATAAAAAAGAATCCGGCCGGTATCTTGGACGCACTGAGTTCGATAGTGTTGAGGTAGATAATGAAGTTGTAATCCATTCGGCTACCAAACTAATTGTTGGGGAATTCGTGCAGGTTCAGATTACAAAAGCTTATGATTACGACCTCGAAGGACAAGTGATATAGCATAAAGCTCGGAATATTATTAGTAAAATATTTCCTGTAAGATGATTTCAGAATCTCATAATTGAGATCAATACCATAAACATAAAGAATAGATTCTCTTCTAATTCTTTGCTCTCTACTAAGTGAAATTGCAAGTTGAGTAAGCACCATTTAATCCAAATTCAGAATTATTTTTCTTCGTCACAGGCATCATTGCTGAAAGGCCGTACCCCATGGTATCAGTTTTGCAAACATATATTTGTTAAAATTAAATTCTTGCTGACCGAATGGATTAATTATCAGTCTATAGGTATTGTAAATCTTTTACAAATAACAATTGAATACATGAGCATGAAAAAATATTTAATTATCTCGTCATTTATTGCTACGGGCTTGCTTTATAATTCCTGTGCAACCAATCCTGTATCAGGAAAAAAACAGGTTGTACTAATGTCTGAAGCGCAGGAAATTGCTATGGGGAAAGAAGCGGATCCCCAGATCATCGCCCAGTTTGGCTTGTATGAAGACAAGGCACTGCAGGATTTCATTACTCAAAAAGGGAAGCAAATGGCGGCGATCTCTCATCGTCCTGCACTGGATTACCAGTTCAGAGTGGTGGATTCGGATGTATTGAATGCTTTCGCTGTCCCGGGCGGATATGTTTATTTTACCAGAGGCATCATGGCCCATTTCAACAATGAAGCGGAGTTCGCAGGTGTACTTGGGCATGAAATAGGCCATATTTCTGCACGACATTCTGTGGCACAACAAAGAAATGCCATCCTTGGACAAATTGGAATAATTGCGGGTGTAGTACTCGCACCGGACCTGGCACAGTTTGCAGAATCTGCATCGCAGGGCCTGGGTCTTTTATTATTAAAATTTGGCCGGGATGCTGAACGTGAATCCGACAGGCTAGGAGTTGAATATTCTTCCAAGATTGGATATGATGCTACTGAGATGGCAGGCTTTTTTCAAACGTTGGAGAGAAAAAGCGCCGAAAGTGGTCAGGGCGAATTGCCTGGCTTTCTTTCAACCCATCCCAATCCGGGAGATCGATTTGTAACCGTTGGAAAATTGGCAACGGAATGGAAACAGAAATTAAATCTAACAAATGCGCAGGTGAATCGTAACACCTATCTTAAAAGAATTGAGGGATTGATATATGGTGAAGACCCTAAGCAGGGTTATTTGGAAAACAATGTTTTTTATCATCCCGTTTTGAAATTCCAGTTTAGCGTTCCTTCCAATTGGAATTATCAAAATACTCCCCAGCAGGTGCAACTTGCACCGAAAGATGGCAAGGCCATGATGATGTTGGCGCTCGCAAAAGGTACATCCTTACAAGAAGCCGCAAATGGATTTCTTCAACAGAATAATCTCCAGTTACTCGATTCCAAAGATTTAAATGTGAATGGCCTGTCCGCTGTAGCGATGGTAGCCGATGTAAAACAACAACAGGGGCAGCAGCAACAGCAGCAACAACAAGCCATCAGGACCGTTTCGTATTTTATCCAATATGGTCAACTGATTTATATGTTACTCGGGGTATCTGCAACCGCTGACTTCAATAATTATCTTTCATTTTTTACCAATGCACAACAAAGTTTCAAGGAATTAAGAGACCCCACGAAAATCAACAAGAAGCCGGAGCGTGTTCAGTTGAAGACCGTACGTTCAAATGTTACTCTGGAACAAGCATTACGCGAAAATAAAGTTGAAACAAAACGGATGGAAGAATTGGCCATTTTAAATGGAATGAAACTAACGGAAAGAGTACAACCTGGTACACTAATTAAGGTGATCGAACAATAAATTTTATCAATAAAGATTTATCAACCTGTGGAGTTACAAATCTTCACAGGTTTTTTCGTTTTATAAACCAGCTAAGAAAATTCATTTCACACACTCTACATTATATTTTCGGAACCGGATTCCCATTTTATCGATTTTCACCTGCGATTCGTCGAAACTTTTTTGTATTCCTACGCCAATTGGTAGCTTTAGAACTTATGGATGACGGCAAATTCATCAAATAACTTTGAATTAGTTATGTCTTAAATGTTACCAAGTTTATGGAATACTATAATGACAGAATAATAAAGCCGATTTATAAAATTGAAATATTTTATTGGCTCCTTCTTATCTTAATGAATCCCCTTATCAATGGCATAACCTTTTTTTTAACTGAGTGGAGGATTTGGCTGGTATTAGTACTCGTAAATGGAATTGTTTTCCCAACGTATTTTTTGTACTCTAGATTGATGGGGGCGTTTCTATCCCAGAAGCGTTATATTTTTTTCACTCTCGGAAGCCTTTCTTTCTTTCTTCTATTGCAAATATTTTTATTTGCAGTTTATTCCGTTATTTTAAAATTTACTTTGTCTCCCCAGGCACAATCCTACTTCTCTTTTAACCCCAATACTATGATCCGGGAAATCCTGTGGGTGGTTTTAAATTTGTCGCTGGCCATTGCCGTGTTTTTCATAAAGAATGCTCTTGATGAAAAGGAGGAATTGCGAAATGTTCAAAGAGATAATATATTTTTTAAGATGCGATATCTTAGGGCACAATTAAATCCTCATTTTCTATTTAATACGTTAAACAGTATCTACTCTCTGAGTCTTCAAAAATCGGATAAGACACCTGAGGTTGTTGTTAAACTGGCAGATATTCTTCGTTATCTTGTTGAAGATTGTAATGAACCGAAAATCCTGCTGACCAAAGAGATTGAATTTATTCAAAACTATCTTGAGATTGAAAAAATAAGACACAAGGCTGATATCCGCTTTACAGTGGAAGGCGAAACACAAGGTATCCTGATCGAACCTTTTTTGTTTATCTCCTTTATCGAAAACGGTTTTAAGCATGCGCTGGACCACTCTTACAACAATTCATTTATTTATATTACTTTAAAATCTGAGCCCGGTCAGATTACATTAACAGTAGTAAACAATACCAATATTGATATTGAAACACAATCAAAAAAAATACAGGGCACCGGTATTAAGAATAGCAAAAATTTACTTGAACTTCTTTATCCTGGTGGGTACGCTCTAAATATCATTCAAACTGAAACACAGGAGGGAAGCAAGAGCCTTACGAGGATGAAAAATGCAAGACAGCGACTGAAGTCATTGTATCTCGATACTCATACCCTGGACGTAATTTTACAGAACAATGCTTTTACGGTTTCATTAATCATTAAATATGGGTTAACGTGATTAAATGCATTATAGTAGAAGATGAAATGCTTGCTCAACAGGTTATTCAAAGTCATTTAAAAAATATTGACCACCTGGAATTGGTAGCGATCTGTAACAATGTTATAGAAGCAAATGATATTCTCAATAAAAACGAAATTGATTTAATTTTTCTGGATATTCAACTCCCCGGAATGACAGGGTTCAATTTCTTAAGATCATTTCCAGAATCTCCCCTGGTCATCATCACTACCGCTTATGCTGAGCATGCGTTGGAAAGTTATGAATTTAATGTTATTGACTATTTACTAAAGCCCATATCCCTGGAAAGATTTACTCGGGCTATCAATAAAATCAGTAATGGAAGACTTTTAACAATGACTGCAAAAGACAAGGATAATTCTTATGATCATATTTTTATAAGGTCGGGCAGCAAGTTCTTTAAAATTAATTTCTCGGAAATTATTTATATCGAAGGCATGAAAGATTACCTTAAAATACATACTAAGGAATATAAACTCATTACTCATCAAACCATGGGCGAAATGGAAAACCTATTACCTTCGAAACAATTTAAAAGGATACATAAATCATTCATCGTTGCCGTAGAGCATATCAAAGTTATTTATGGGAATACGATTGAAGTGTTGCATGGTGTTATCCCAATTGGGAACAGTTATAAAAATAATGTGATGGATTTGATGGGAAGAAAATAAACGATTGAAAACATATTCATACTAAATAAGCAGGCCGATAATTAATCCGCTTAAATTAGCATTTTAAATTATTATATGCCACAAAACGCCACTATAGAAGAAATCAATGCCCTAATGGAACAAGCCTGGCAGGCCTTTCTTGAATACAGGAAACAATCACTACAACAGCGAGCCCGATTCATGCGCACCATTGCAGAACAATTGGAAGCCTTGGGGAATGATCTTTTACAGCTGGCCGCATCCGAAACCAATTTACCCGAAGCGCGGTTGAGAAATGAAAGGGCCAGGACTATTTTTCAATTGACAAATTATGCAGAAGCCTGCGAACAGGGTTCGTGGCTTGAAGCAAGGATTGATACTGCCATACCCGATCGGATCCCGCCAAAACCTGATGTCAGAAAAATGTTGATACCACTTGGGCCTGTTGTTGTGTTTGGTGCCAGCAATTTTCCTTTCGCTTATTCCACGGCAGGTGGAGATACTGCCTGTGCATTTGCGGCAGGTTGTCCTGTAATCGTAAAAGCGCATCCTGCACACGAGCAAACTTCGGAACTTGTTGCTCAGGCAATTTTTAAAGCCGTTGAAATCTGCAACATGCCAAAAGGAATTTTTTCGCATGTCCATGGTTCAGGGCACGAAGTAGGTAAGGCATTGGTGACACATCCTTATACCAAAGCTGTTGGTTTTACAGGGTCATTTGCGGGAGGGAAAGCTTTATTCGAATGGGGTAACCAACGTAAAGAGCCCATCCCGGTGTTCGCTGAAATGGGAAGCATTAACCCTGTTTTCCTGCTTCCTGAAAAATTGAACGATTCTGCAAAAGATATTGCGAAAATGATTGCGGGTGCGGTTACATTAGGGGTAGGTCAGTTTTGTACCAATCCCGGATTACTTATCGGTATTGAGGGGGTGGGCCTTCAGCATTTCATTGAAACATTAGGCACAGAAGTAAAAAACATAGCGCCGGGCACGATGTTACACCCGGGCATAGCTAAAGGGTATTCAGAAAGAAGTGCACATGCTTTATCGCAACAAGGTGTTGATACGATTGCGCAATCTAAGACCAGCGGTGGAGATAACCAGGGCATTCCAACAATAGCTACCGCGTCTGCACAGGCATTTTTAAATAATCCTGTTTTACAGGAGGAAGTATTTGGACCCTATTCCATTGTGATCCGTTGCAAAGACATTGATGAGATGATTGAAGTAGCCAGGCATACCGCAGGGCAATTGACCTGTACCTTAATGGCCACTGAAAGCGAAATGGTGAACAACGAAGATTTAGTGGAAGCTCTAAAAAATATTTGTGGCCGACTCATTGTAAACGGTGTTCCGACAGGAGTGGATGTTTGTTTAAGCATGCATCACGGTGGTCCTTACCCGGCAACTACAGATTCCCGTTATACCTCCGTGGGTGCGGATGGAATTAAAAGATTTGCCCGGCCCATTTGTTTTCAAAACTTCCCAAATAATTTATTACCCGATGAATTGAAAAATGAAAACACTCTGAGTATTTGGAGAACTGTCAACAATGAATCGACTAAGGATATAATAATTCATAATCATTGACCAATTCGGCCTATGATTAATCAATCATTACATATCGCTCTCCTTCTTATGTTCTACATCAGTTCCCTTTGTGGTTAAATATAACATAAACAATTAGGACTGGTAAATTACAAGAGTTTTCCACAGAAAGTGTACAGGAGGTAAAGCACAGACTGCCACGGAGAGTAACTAATTTATAAGCCCTATTTGAAATACCAAATAAGCTGAGTATTTTAGGCCATCCAATATTCAATATACCTATGAAAAAGAACCGTCCTGTTGCTTTTCTTAAAAAGTTTTTTAAGATCTTCTTTGTCGTCCTCATTTTACTCGTAAGCTTTGCCTTTGCTGCTCCCTACCTGTTTAAAGACAAGATCATTGCCCTCGTAAAAAAGGAAATCAATGAAAATATTGATGCGAAAGCCAACTTTAAGGATGTTGACATCTCTTTCTTTACGAACTTTCCAAAGGTATCGGTGGCTCTCCAAGACCTCCAAATCATTGGAAATAATGAGTTTTCAAATGATACTTTAATTGCAGCAAAGGTTGTTAATACTTCTTTGAACATTATCAGTGTCATCAGAGGGAGTGATTACAAACTATATTCCATTTCAGTAGATGAACCTCGCATTCATGCGATTGTAACTAAAGATGGTAGAGCTAATTGGGACATAGTAAAGGAAGATACTTTAATAACGACTGTAAATACAGAAGATAAACCATATACCCTTAATCTGCAACATTACGCGATCAATAACGCTCATCTTTTTTATGATGATGCAAGTATGAATATGAGCACTGAGATCATCAATTTGAATCATGAAGGCAATGGTGATTTTACCGCAGACCTATTTACACTCGCAACCAAAACATCTGCAGAGGCAGTGAATTTCTCATATGGCGGAATACCTTATTTATCACATACCAGATCCTATATAGATGCAGATATTGAAGTTGATACCAAAACCGGTAAATACAGTTTTAAAAATGGTGGTGTAAAGCTAAACCAGTTGATCCTTGCCGCAGAAGGATTCTTTCAACTGGTAAACGATAGTACTTATAATATGGATATCCGCTTCAATGCACCATCAACGGATTTTAAAAACATACTTTCTTTAGTGCCAGCTATTTATAAAACTGATTTTGACAAAGTAAAAACCAGTGGCAAAGCCCTTTTCAATGGATATGTGAAAGGCACCTATAGTCCACAACAAATGCCCGCGTATAATATGAATCTCGGTGTTGAAAATGGATTCTTCCAATATCCAGATCTGCCGCTACCTGTAAAAAACATTAACCTTACCCTGAATATAAATAACCCGGATGGAATTACAGATCATACTGTAATTGATATATCGAAAGCACATCTTGAATTGGATAATGAAACTTTTGATTTCAGACTCTTGGCTAAAACTCCCATCAGCGACATGTTTATTGATGCGACAGCAAAGGGGAAACTCGATTTGTCAAACGTAGCAAAATTTGTTAAGCTTGAGCCGGGTATGCAATTGAATGGTTTATTGAGCGCAGATGTTACACTTGCTGGAAAAATGTCGGCCATTGAACTACAACAATATGAAAAGTTTCATGCAGCAGGTGATATCCGGATCAGAGAATTTTTATATGCTTCGAAAGATTATCCGGATGGTGTTGCTCTGAATAATCTGATAATGTCATTTAATCCAAAAAATGTTACAGTTTCAGATGTCCAGGGACAGTACATGAAAACAAATTTTTCCGGCAATGGTACCATCAATAACCTTTTGGGATACGTATTAAAAGATCAAGCACTCGATGGAGCATTGACCGTAAAAGCGGATCATATTAATCTTGATGAGTGGATGGGTGTTTCAATGGATACCGCTACCGCTTCAGCGGAGGCTAGTAAACCCTTTGCTGTTCCCTCAAATATTCATTTAGTAATCAATACTACGGTTGATGAAGTGCATTATGATAAGATTGATCTTCAACAACTTTCAGGGAGATTAAAAGTAGGAGATGAAACTATCCAATTAATGGATGTAAAAGCTAAAGCGTTGGACGGCACTATGGCCATTAACGGAATGTACTCTACCAAAGAAAGTAAATTAAAACCCGAAATAAGTCTTACGTACGACGTCAAAGGCCTTGATGTACAAAAAACATTTTACGCCTTTAATACTCTTCAAAAATTAATGCCTATTGGAAAATTCTTATCCGGAAAGCTTTCTTCCCAACTCTCTTTTAAAGGATTATTGGGTGATAATATGATGCCCGACCTGAATTCACTTACCGGACAGGGAAATCTTTTATTGATAGAAGGATTCCTTAAGAAATTTGCCCCCGTTGATAATCTAGCTCAAACTTTAAATATAAAACGATTGGAAACTATCAGTCTTCGGGATGTAAAAAATTATATTCAGTTCGCAAATGGAAAAGTGCTTGTAAAACCATTTACTATTAAGACAAAAGAAATTAATCTTGAAATAGGAGGGATGCACGGGCTGGATCAATCCCTTGAATACATTGTCAATTTAAAAATTCCGCGCTCTCTGATGGGGGACAAGGGCAACAACCTGGTGAACAGTATGATAACCCAGGTGAATCAAAAAGGGGTTCCGGTGAAAGTTTCCGAAGTCATGAACCTTCAGGTTTTTTTAGAAGGTACGATAACAAATCCTGTTTTTAAAAGCAATCTGAAGCAATCAGCTACCAATTTGGTAGCGGATTTTAAGCAACAAGCCACAGATTTCGCTAAACAAAAAATAGATAGTACAAAAATAGCAATCACCACTGCTTTAAAAGATACCATTGCATCTGTAAAGAAACAGGCCGCTGATCTTGCCAGGCAGGAATTGATGAATAAATTAACCGCTCAAAAAGATTCATCATCTCCAAGCGGTTCGAAAGATTCGAAAACAAAGCTGGAAGAAACAGGGAAAGGATTAATTGAAGGTTTTAATCCATTTAAGAAAAAGAAGAAAGCGTTAGATAGTACTCAAACAAGTACGGGCAAGCTTTAAAATCCGGAAGCCTGAGATTAGCATGGTTAGATTAACCTATAGAAGCATCGAATTATACATTGAAGCGGAAATGCATGACATCGCCATCCTTTACGCCATACTCTTTGCCTTCAATTCGTAATCTTCCATTCTCCCGGCAGATTGATTCTGATCCGTATTGAACATAGTCGTCGTATGAAATGACCTCGGCCTTTATAAAACCTTTTTCAAAATCAGTATGAATAACACTTGCAGCCTGGGGAGCCTTCCATCCTTCATGGATCGTCCATGCCCGAACCTCCTGAACCCCGGCAGTGAAATAAGTATACAGATTGAGCAATTTATAAGCAGAACGAATTAAACGGTTCAAGGCTGGTTCTTCCATTTTATATTCCTCCATGAACAATTGCTGATCTGCAGGATCTTCCATCTCGGAAATCTGTGCTTCAATAGAATTGTTCATGATGATAACCTGGGCATTTTCATTTTTCACAGATTCCCGTAAGGCATCTGAAAATCTATTTCCGGTATGCATGGAAGGTTCGTCAACATTAGCGACATACAATACGGGTTTTCCTGATAGCAAAAATATGTCTGCAATAGCCGCCCTTTCTTCTTTTGATAAGGTTAATTCCCGGATACTATTTCCTTTTTCAAGATGCTCTTTACAACGTATGAGTACATCGTACTCATATTTTATTTTAGGGTCGCCTATACGAATTTGCTTTTCTAGCCGACTTATTTTTTTCTCAACGCTATCCAGGTCTTTCAACTGTAATTCGGTATCAATAATTTCTTTATCACTAACCGGGTTAATAGGTCCTTCGTCGCGTAAAATATTTTCATCTTCAAAACAACGAATAACATGTATAATGGCATCCACTTCTCGGATGTTAGCCAGAAATTTATTTCCTAATCCTTCACCTTTGCTGGCACCTCTCACCAATCCTGCAATATCAACAATTTCAATTTGGGTGGGAACAATACGATTGGGCTTTACCAATTCAGCTAATTTTTCCAACCGGGCATCCGGCACATCAACCAATCCAATATTAGGTTCAATGGTACAAAAGCGATAATTACTTGCCTGGGCTTTGGCACTATTACTCACAGCATTAAATAAAGTTGATTTTCCTACATTCGGTAACCCGACAATCCCTGCTTGTAAAGCCATACTATTTTTTTGAGCGGCAAAGATAGTTGGGAAAATGTTATCAGAACTGATTGGTATTATTTACCAGTACCCTTTTTCTTAACCGGTGCAGGCTGCTTTTTTACAGGCTCTTTTTTCGGAGGATTTTTTTTGTCTATATTTCTTTGAGAGGCTTCTTCCAACTGCTTTTCGTCAATATTTCCGGCATCATCAAGTATGGTAGCTTCTTTGGGGAATGCTCCATCTTCTAATTTAAAATCGAAAACTTTAGTAACATGTACCCACTGGCCATTTACCCATTTAAAACCTTCAAAATCACCATCAGGGATATAGGTATCTTTTTTTTCAGGTTGATCCGTTTCAGAAATCAAATGATCAAAAATGATCATATCCAGTTCCGGATTGTAATTAAATACGGTGCCGGCTTCTTTTTTATATTCAATATTAAACCGAGCCTGAACAGGTTTTTTTAAAGTATCTTCCTTAAATGAGATAAATGGTCCGCCAAAAACGGGTTCTCCATTTGCATTGAAAGAGAGTACCTCCATCCATTTTTTGTTGCTGCTAATACTGAAGTTATCAAAACCAAGAAGAGTATAATATTTTATTCCGTTATGTTCCTTCATAATGATCTTATAATAGATAGCGCCTATCCAGTTATTTCTATTACGGATAGAATCTTCCGGCTTGCGCGTGAACATCGAAACATCGAACAACGGAAATAGTTTTAAAGATCCATCGGGGGTTTTCATTTGGATGGCCCCTTTTTGAAGCAAAACGTATTCATCCTTTTTCATTTGCCAGGTAAAAATCCTAAATGAACTATCCGGTGAATATAATCTTGAAACCGTATATAAAGAATCAAATGAGTAGTTAAAAGAATGCTTCACCTTAAGTGCGCGAACCAACCCACGGATAAAATTACTATCTGCCCTGAAACGGGCGGAAGGAATTTCTGAATTGATCATACTATCGGCCAACAACCTTAAAGAGTCTTCTTTTTTTACAAGTTGTCTTTTATCAGTTGAAGAAATAGATTGGGCAGATACCTGGTGTAAAATGCTTACTGAAAAAAGTAAAAAAATAATGGATTTCATCCGGAACATGAATATCATGATATAAAGTTATGGAATGTAACTAAGGCCTAACGGGATCATAGACGCAAAATTTCAAGGACATGCATGCAAATTTCTAAAATTAACAGGAAGTTGAATACAACCCGTAAACACGAATGATTCAATGGGTATATAAATACTCAAAATAACTGAAATATAAGCCCTCCACGCTTTCAGGTTCAAGAAAAAGTAAAACATAGGCCTTGAAAATCAGTTATTTAAGATTATGTTTCTAAATCACCTTCTTAGCAGGGTTTTTTCAATAATTCTACAAAAACAAAAACTATGTCATCGCCAAACCAATTCTTACAATGGGAGGACACCTTTGATCCATCATTGTCACCACCTAAGGAAGGAACCAGCATTAATGTCAGCAATTTTGAAAGAGGATTATCCATTGCAATAGGAGCGTGGATGTTATACCGCGGGTTAAAAAAACTACCAAAATCCCCTATCAAGAATCTTATAAAAGCAACTAGTGGTGTGGGATTATTATATAGGGGCATAACCGGAGTCTGTCCTGTATATGAGCATTTCGATGTTGATGGTAATAAAACTACATCGGTAAATATTAGAAATACCTTTATTGTGAACAAGCCACGTCATGAGGTATATGCGTTTTGGAGAAAATTAGAAAATCTGCCTTTGTTTATGCGCCATCTGGAAACCGTAGAGGAGCTGGACAGTAAGAGGTCTCATTGGGTTGCTAAACTCCCTAATAACTTAGTGAGCTTAAAGTGGGATGCAGAGATTGTGAAAGAAGAAGAAAATAGTTTGCTTTCATGGCAATCCTTACCTGGATCAACCATTGAGAATGCAGGAAAGGTAGAATTCAGAGATGCATTGGGACACCGGGGAACTGAACTTAGAATAATGATTACGTATAGACCTCCAGCGGGGAATATCGGAAGTCAGGTTGCCCGTTTATTCAACCCAATATTTGAAAAAATGGTGAAAGAAGATATTACCAATTTCAAACAATTTATAGAGTTAAAAGACGATTTAGCGGTCGGAGCACATCCTCAAAATACTAATATTTCGAATTTTCCTTAAGGGTTTGCAATGTAATAGCAAATTCAAACAGGTCTTCGTATGAAATATCAATGGAGTCGTGGGGTAAAATGACATCCGGGTTTGTTGTTCGGAGATAAATTGTATGCATACCCGCCTTGCGACCAAATTGCATATCGCTTAAATTATTTCCCACCATAATTGATTTATTAAAATCAATAGGTGGGAATTCTTTTTGTGCCCTGTACGCCATGCCCGGATTTGGTTTTCGATCAGGATGTGCATTGTCAGTGGAGGTACAATAATAAATGGCATCAATTCTTCCCCCGGATGTCTGAATTTCAGTAAGCATGTGATGGTGTATGTCAAGCAAATCATTTTCCGACATGAGTCCACGTCCGACTCCTCGTTGATTGGTAACCACTATCATTTTTCCGAATGCATCTGATAGGATTTTCATCGCATCCTTAACCCCGTCGTAAAAAATAAATTCTCCGTAATGATAAATGTAATCCAATTTTTTTTCATGATTGATCACACCATCACGATCGATAAATAAGGTCCAGGTAGTATCAATAATTTTTAAATCAAGCATAATTTTAAAACAAATTAGCAAATTAGCAAATTAGCAAATGTGAAAATGGAATAATAAACAGGAATGTGAAAATTAGCAAATGTGAAATTAGCAAATGTGAAAATGAAATACAGTAAACAAGACAGGCTTTACCATTTCAGGATGAATTTAAAAGGTCAATTCAATTTCAATACATCCATAATTTAGGTAATTTCCCTATTTGCTAATTTGCTAATTTTCACATTTTCACATTTTCACATTT
>Ga0136634_10000383_pt1 | contig 20357 bp, 17 predicted proteins | sample AntDrymUQ8332106_2_FD_104654 | JGI IMG/M metagenome (GOLD analysis project Ga0136634, IMG submission 104654) | Polar desert sand microbial communities from Dry Valleys, Antarctica - metaG UQ833 (21.06) | ecosystem: Environmental > Terrestrial > Soil > Desert | place: Antarctica: Dry Valley... | reverse complement strand
GCGCCGACCCATTTCTCCTGACCGCGGCTGTGCGCGTCGCCGCTTGTCTGAATAACGTCTTTGGCTTTCGGCACGGTGAGCGCCCGCGGAAGGGAAAGCGGCACCTTCGGCAGCGCAAGCGCCATCACCGCGCGATTCTTCAGCAGGCCGGCGCGTTCGAGAAAACGGAAAAAGGCGCGCAGCGCCGAGAGCGAACGCGAAAGCGAGCGGCTGCATGTGCCTCCCGTCCGGCGTGCCGCCATGAAGGCGCGCAATTCATACGGACCGAGGCAATTGAGATCGGCGAGCGACACCGCCCTGCCCTGCCTCTCACACAAGAAGACGAGCACTTGGCGGATATCGCGCTCATAGGCGTCCAGCGTGTTGCCGGCAAACTGCTTCTCCGTGCCCAAATGCACGAGCCAGGCGCGAAAAGCTTGCGCCACATCGGCGGCGGCGGCCGAGACGGGTTGCTCCAGCGCGGCCGTCATGCTGCCGCCTCCCGCAAGCGCCGCCGCGCTCTGGCGGACGGCGGAGCCGGGAGCAAGGCGCAACAGGTATGAACGCGTTGCGCCCGCATCGCTGGTCCTTACAGGATTTTCTGCCCGGTCTCGGCCCAATCGGCGACGAATTGGGCCAAGCCCTTATCCGTCAGCGGATGCGACGCAAGCTGGCGCAATACGGCCGGCGGCAGGGTGACGACATCCGCGCCCGCGAGCGCACACTGGGTCACGTGCTGCGGGTGGCGGGCGGACGCTGCGAGGATCTCGGTCCCCAACACCGGGTAATTGTCGTAGATCTGGCGGATTTCGCGGATCAGAACCATGCCGTCCTGGCCGACATCGTCGAGGCGGCCGATAAAGGGAGAGATAAACGCGGCGCCGGCCTTGGCGGCCAGGAGCGCCTGATTGGCCGAGAAGCACAGGGTGACATTGACCATGATGCCGAGCTGACTGAGCGTGCGGCAAGCCCGCAAACCCTCCCAGGTAAGCGGCACCTTGACCGTGACGTTTTGCGCGATTTTGGCGAGTTCGCGGCCTTCCCCGACCATGGTGTCGGCATCCGTCGCGGCCACTTCGGCGCTCACCGGCCCTTCAACAACCGCGCAGATTTCCCTGATGGTGTCGATGAAGTTGCGCCCGGATTTAGCCACCAGCGACGGATTGGTGGTAACCCCGTCGACCATGCCGGTCGCCGCCAGATCGCGGATTTCATCGATATCCGCAGTGTCCACGAAAAACTTCATCGCTGCCTTCCCACGTCAACCATGTTTCATAACGCGGCGCAGGTTTACGCGCCGTTAACAAACGCGCCTGTCAGGCGATAGCCAATCACCCGCTTTTGTATGGCCTAGATAAATACGCCCTGTATGTTTTAGCCGCATCGCCGCGTCACGGGCAGCAACAGGACACTCATGATCGACCTTTACACTGCCGCGACCCCCAATGGCTGGAAAGTATCGGTCATGTTGGAGGAGGTCGGCCTACCTTACGAGGTGAAGACGCTCAATCTTTCGAAACTCGATCAGAAACAGGCTTGGTTTGTAAAAATAAACCCCAACGGACGCATCCCCGCGATCGTTGATGGCAATGAGGATGACCTGGCGATCTTCGAGTCCGGCGCCATTCTCATTTACCTGGCCGAAAAGACCGGCATGCTCCTGCCGAGCGACAGGAAAAATCGCAGCCAGGTGATGCAGTGGCTGATGTTTCAGATGGGCGGCATCGGGCCAATGATGGGCCAGGCCAACGTCTTCTATAGCTATTGGAACGAGAAATATCAGCCTGCCATCGACCGCTACCAGAATGAGGTGCTGCGTCTGTTCGCCGTGCTTGAGGAGCGGCTTCCGCAAAACGAATGGCTCGGCGGCGACGACTATTCCATCGCCGATATCGCGAATTGGTGCTGGGTGCGGACGCATCGCTGGACCGGCGTTTCCGTGGACGAGCTGAACCATGTGCAGCGCTGGATGGCCGCGATCGAGGCTCGCCCGGCCGCTCAGCGCGGCGTTAACGTACCCAGCAGTCAAGATACGCTACGCGAGGCAGACGAGGACAAGGCACGGCAGCTCATACAGAGCATTCAGAAAATGGTTCAACACTGAAAATCTCAAGGAAACCGTTTATGACAATCTCAACTTTTCACGTCACCCGCCGCGCCGTCTTAGCTGGCGGGACTGCCTTGGCGGCAATGCCAATCGCCAATTCCTTGCTGTCGGGTGCCGCCTCCGCGGCGGTGCCGCTGCTTGGCCCGATCCGCCCCGCGGTTTATCGCGTAAGGCTTGGAGATTTCGAGATCACGACCATCCTCGATGGAACGACCCAGGGTGACGGCCCGCATCCAATTTACGGGAACAATCAGCCGGAAGCCGAGGTCAAAGAGCTGGCCGCGGATAATCTTCTGCCGGAAACGAAATTTGAAAACTCGTTTACGCCCGTGATCGTGAATACGGGGCAGCAAGTCATTCTGTTCGATGCCGGAAACGGCGCCCCGCGGCGGCCCAATGCGGGCAAGCTTGCAGCCACGCTCGATATCGCCGGTATTTTGCCCGAGCAGGTGGACACCGTCGTTATCACGCATTGCCACCCCGACCATATTGGCGGGCTGATGGAAAGCGGCAATCCGACCTTTCCCAAGGCGCGCTATTTCATCGGCCAGGCGGAATATGATTTCTGGTCTAACCCGGACCGCTTGACCGGCCCGACAGAGCCAGTCGCCAAGGTAGTGCAGACCAATGTCGTTCCGTTCGCCGAGCAGATGACGTTTCTGCAACCGGAACAGGAGGTCGCTCCCGGCATTCGCACCCTCGACGCCTCGGGCCACACACCCGGCATGCTGGGGATCCATATCGAAAGCCAGGGCAAGCGCTTCGTCATTCTCGCCGATACCGTCAATCACGCGGTCATGTCACTGCAACGACCGGAGTGGCATGTGCGGTTCGACATGGACAAGGAAAAAGCGGCGGCAGTTCGCAAGCGCATGCTGGATATGCTGGCAACGGACCGCGTGCCATTTACCGGTTACCACCTGCCGTTCCCCTCCATCGGCTATGCCGAGAAAACCAGCGAAGGCTATCGCTGGCTCGCGCACACCTACCAGCTGCATCTCTAGGTCATCCGCCACAACTGCCCCGGCCCGATCTCAAAAAAATGGCGTAACGGGAGCACCGTTACGCCATAGAGGTTTGGGCAGGTTTGCGTTCGCTAGCTTTGCGCGCCCGGCGCTGGGGCGTCGGGAGCGGGCGGCGTCTGCGGCCGCGTGCGCCGTTCGGCCATGAATTGGTCGAACTCGGCTTTGTCCTTGGCGTGCCGCAGATTGTGCAGGAACTCCATGAATTCGCTCTGCTCCCCTTCAAGGCGCCGCAGCGTTTCTTCGCGGTAATCGTCGAAGGCGGTGTTGCCGCTGCCATGATGCCTGCGGGCAGGATGGCCATTACGGTGCATGTCTCGCATGCGCTCCCATTTCCCCTGGCGCCATCCGCTCCAGGACCCGCGATAGCCACACCCCATGCGTCTGCTCCATAGCAAAAAGCCCAGGATCGCCAGTCCCATGGGCCACCAAACGATAAAGCCTAGGATCATCAAGGCGATCCAGGCCGGTTTTCCGTAATCGTCGATTCTTTCGGCTAAGTACATGTAACCCTCATGTTAATGTAAGTTACATTCACATAATTGGGGTGCTGGACGGTCTTGTCAAGTCACTTGGCTGGCGAGCGCTCGATTCCGAGCCCCTGGAAGTAGATGAGCAGCACCGCTTCCAGCAGGTCCTCGGGAGACATCGGCATCTTGCGAACCCCTCCATCGGGCCGCCCGAACAGTGAGGCAATGCCATGGGCGACGGCCCAGATGTGCAAGGCAACCATGAGCGCTGGCGGGCGCTTTTCTGGCGCAAGCGTCGCGCAAACCGCTTCCGCTGCCTCGCGCAGCACGGCAAAAGCCCCATCGCTCGCCTGGCGCAGTTCGGGCGTGACATCGGCCGGCGTGCCAGCCTCGAACATGGCGGCGTAATAAGCTGGCTCGTCGCGTGCAAAGGCGAGATAGGCCTTACCTAGTGCTTCGAAGGCGCGCACCGGATGGGGCAGTCCGGCATTCCAAGCGCGTGTCAGGTCTGCTGCGAATTGCTCAAAACCGCGCCTTGCGACATCGGCCAGCAATTCCTCGCGGTCGCGAAAATGGCGATAGGGCGCCGCAGGGCTCACCCCTGCCGAACGCGCTGCTTCCGCAATGGTAAATCCCGCCGGGCCTTTCTCCGCAATCAGATCGAGCGCGCCGCGAATCAGCGCCTCGCGCAAATTGCCGTGGTGATAGCCCCGGCGGCCAAAACCGCCCTTTTTCGACCAGCTCATGTAAACCGTTCTTACATGGAATGCCGATGCCGCGCAGCTTTTCTAGCAGCGGGGCTGTCGGCTCATCAGCCGCGCGATATACGTAAAACCCGCAAGAGAATCTCATCGCGAGGAACTGTTGCCGATCAGCAACAAGGCTGCCAGCAACAAAAGCCTTGTTTTTTAAAACAAAAATCTCTTTTCCGCGAATCGTGCTAGGTGCGTTTTAGCAAGCTGCAATCCCAGGTTTGTTTCGTTGAGGGCAGCACCTCCTAATTTAGACCTAAGCACAAATACAAAAAGGGGACGGCGATGCTGCCACGCTCTCTCGCGACAACGCTTCTGCTTCTCGCGACGGCTCTTCCCGCGCCACTTTTGGCCGCCGATCTCGGTGGACCGCATTCGGGAAGCCTGAAGGACGCGCCTTTCTATGTTTCGCAAAAGTCCTGGTCCGGCGCTTATTTCGGCTTGCACGGTGGTTACGCGTCGGGAGACAGTTCGTTTCGCGACGGCGGGACAGACCTGTTTGGTGGGACAGGCGATATCTCGGTACCCCCTTTCGGTGCGTTTGCCTGCGGCCCCGCCCTTACCGGAAATTATTGCGGCACACCCTTTGAGCTCGACCCCGAGGGCGGGTTCGGTGGTCTCCAGCTTGGCTCGAACTGGCAGAACGGACGCATCGTTTTCGGCATCGAGGGCGATCTCGGCTATCTGGGTGTCAGCGAGGACCATGTTCTCATCCGGCCGTTCGACGATCGCGATTTCGCCTCAGTCGAATATGGCTTGTACGGAACCGTGACCGCCCGGATTGGCTATACATTCGATCGCGCCCTGCTCTATCTCAAGGGCGGCTTTGCCGTTGCGCATATCGAGACGGAGGCTGCGGATATCGATCTGCAGGACGGGAGTTTTGAGATCTTCGAGGGGAGCCGCATCCGCTCCAGCGAGACCCAAACCGGCTGGGCGCTGGGCGCCGGCGTTGAATATGCGCTAAGCGGCCGCCTCTCCCTCAAAGGCGAATATCTCTACATGGATTTCGGGTCGGAGACATCGCGCAGCCCGCAAGGCGACATCTATAAGCAGGAGCACGAGCTGCACACAGCCAAGCTCGGCTTGAATTACCGGCTGATGCCGGAGCCAGAGCCGCTGCGATAGGCAAGGATCGCGCGAGCCCGGCAGCCTTGACCTGGTCCGCACGCAGGTTGCCGCGCGTTATCCCTTGCCAATGACCGCGTTATCGCCATGTTTGGCCTGACATGCGCGCATTCTCCGAACTTCTCGACCGCCTTTACTTCACCCATGGCAATCTGGCCAAGGCCGCGCTTCTCCATGACTATTTCATGCGCACCCCGGACCCAGACCGCGGTTATGCCGTGGCGGCGATCGCCGGCGAGCTGCGCTTCGATCTGTTCAAACGCGCTTTGGTCCGCGACCTGATGGCCGAGCGGGCCGACCCGACGCTGTTTGCGCTGTCTTACGACTATGTCGGCGAGATGTCGGAAACTGTCGCCCATCTCTGGCCCTCCCCGCCGCTCACCGCGTCACGCCCCGCACTGCCGCCGTTGCATGAGGTCATCGCCGATTTTCGCCGCCGCACGAAGCCGGAAATCCGCGCCTACCTCGCGCGGATGCTCGACATTTGCGCGCCCGCAGAGCGCTGGGCGCTTTTAAAGCTGGGTACGCAAACGCTGCGCGTGGGCGTTTCCGCCCGCTTCCTCAAGCGCATTCTCGCCGATTACGGCAAGGTCCCGCTCGGTGAGGTCGAGGAAGTCTGGCACGGTCTCGCGCCGCCTTACGAGGATCTGTTCGCCTGGCTGGAAAAGCGCGGGGCCAAGCCCGACACCGCCGACAGGGTCGTTTTTCACCCAGTGATGCTCTCCAACGCCTTGGATGACGCCGATGTCGGCCTGATCACGCCGGACCTGTTTCAAGCCGAATGGAAATATGACGGCATCCGCGTGCAGATCGTCAGCCTGCCCGCGGGCAAGGCGCTTTTCTCACGCACGGGTGACGATGTCAGCGGCGCGTTCCCCGACCTTCTCGGCCGGATCGACTTCCATGGCGTGCTCGACGGCGAACTCGTGGTGCGCCGGAACGGCGAAATCGGGTCCTTCAACGACCTGCAACAGCGGCTGAACCGCAAAACGCCCGCGGCCAAACTCGTCACCGATACGCCTGGCCACCTCATCCTTTACGACGTGCTCCGCCTTGGCGAGGAGGATTTGCGCGCGCTGCCGCTCACCGAGCGCCGCAGCCGCCTGGAGGCCTGGCACGCGGCGCTGCGGCCCGGCTATATGGACCTCTCGGCCCTCCTCGCCTTCGAAACCGCCGACGACCTCTTCCGCTTGCGCGCGTCCGCGGCCGAGCTTGGCGGGACCTATATCGAAGGCCTGATGCTGAAGCGCATGGCGAGCTCCTACGTCGCCGGACGTCCGCAAGGCCAGTGGTACAAATGGAAGCGCGACCCGCTGCTCGTCGATGCGGTGCTCATGTACGCCCAGCGCGGCAGCGGCAAGCGCTCCTCTTTCTATTCCGACTACACCTTCGGACTTTGGCGCGACGCGGAGCTGCTGCCCGTCGGCAAGGCCTATTTCGGCTTCACGGACGAGGAGCTGCGCCAGCTCGACCGCTGGGTGCGCAACAATACCGTCAACCGCTTCGGCCCCGTGCGCGAGGTGGAAAAGGCGCTGGTTTTCGAGGTGGCGTTCGACAGCGCGCACGCCTCGACGCGGCATAAATCCGGCGTCGCCATGCGCTTTCCGCGCATCAACCGCATCCGCTGGGACAAGCCCGCCCAAGAAGCCGACCGGCTGGATGTGCTGGAGAAGTTCATCCGTTAGAGCGTGCTGCGCAGAACTCATAACGGCGAAGGGTTGCCGTTCTACGCCGATCGCGTAAGCTCCGCCAAGAACAATAATCAGGGAGCGGGCAAGATGCTGACAATCCATGGCCGGGCCAATTCGATCAATGTGCGTAAAGTGCTCTGGACGGCCGACGAGGTCGGCATCCTTTATGAGCGCGAGGATTGGGGGCGCGGCTTCCGGCCCGTCAGCGATGCGGCTTTTCAGGCGATGAACCCGCTCGGTGTCGTGCCGGTCATCGACGATGTCGGCTTCGTCCTCAGTGAATCCAACACGATCGCCCGCTACCTCGCCGCCAAGCACGGGCGCACGGACCTGCTTCCCGCCGACCCGCAGGGCCGGGCCGTCGTGGAGCGCTGGATGGACTGGCAAGCGCAAGAATTCAACAACAGCTTTCGCGCGGCCTTCCTGGCGCTGGTTTTCAAATCACCGCTCCCCGGCGGGCAGGAAACGATCGACGCATCGCTTGCCGACTGGCCGAAAAAGATGGCCATCGTCGAGGACCAATTGCGGCAAACCGGAGCCTATATCACCGGGCCGAACTTCACGCTCGCGGATGTGGCCATCGGCATGGCGGTAAACCGCTGGTTCATCACGCCGATCCAGCGCCCGGAATTTCCAGCGGTGAGCGCCTATTACGACCTGCTCGCCGAGCGGCCGGCCTACCAGAAGCACGGGCGTAACGGACTGCCGTGAGCGCAAAGAGCGTCACCCAAATTTCTGAGCCATTCCTGCCTCAAGCGTAGCTCTTGACTCCCTATCCCGTTTTGCTTATTAGAACAAAACGGGAACAATCTCATGTTTGCAAGCACCAGAAAATCTCTCGCTCTCAAGGAGCTGCGTCAACGCCTGAACCTTCCGGCATACCGGGACAGCCCGCAACCGCTGCTAAGGCCCGGACAGGAGAACCCTTTCCAACCCGCGGAATTTGCGCATGGCCTGCAGGAAATGCTCAGCGCAGCGGCGGCCGACTACCCCGCGGCCTTTGCCTTTACGCTCGCGGCAGCCGCGCATGCCGCCAAGCAATCCCAAGGTCCGCTCTTCTTCGGCCTGCTTGCAAGCGAAAGCCAGGAACGCGGCCTCGTCTACGCCACCGGACTCTCCCGGTTTGGTATTGATCCCGCTTCCGTTTACCGCCTTGGCGCGGCATCCGAGAAAAGCCTGCTCTGGGCAGCCGAAGAGGCCGCCTCGTGCAAGGATCTCGGCGCGGCCGTCATCGTGCTGGGCCGGCGCGAAAAGCTTTACGGCTTCACCGCAAGCCGGCGCCTGAAACTCAGGCAGGAAGCCTCCGGCGTTCCCGTCTTCATCCTGCGGCAGGCTTGCGGCGATGCAACCGCCGCCACGGCCCGCTGGCGCATTCTCTCCGCGCCTAGCCAAGGGCAGATGACACCCGCCTCACCCGTGCCGTTGCTTGGCATGCCGCGCTTTCTTGTCCGGCTGGAGCGCTATGCCGGTTTGCCGCCCCAGGAGTGGGAGATAGAACTCGATGCGACGCATTCTTTGCGTGTGGTTACCCCGCTTTCCAACCGACCGCTTGACGCGCGCCAGGGCGACAGACGCGCCGCCTGACGCTTTGCTGGTGCTGATCGCGCCCGGCAAGGGCGGCAATCGCCTCATTGCCGTAAACGCACAGGCTGAAGCCGCGGGGTTGAAGCCCGGCATGCTTTTGACCGACGCAACGGCCATCGCTCCTGAAGTGAAGGCCGCGTCCCACAACGCCCGGGACGAGGCGGCCCATCTCCGGCGCTTAGCGTTGTGGTGCCGCCGCTATTCGCCTTGGGCCGCGCCCGACGCACCCAACGGCGTTTGGCTCGATATCACCCGCGGAGCGCATCTGTTCGGCGGAGAAGCAACCCTGCTGCGTGACATCCGCAAACGTTTTCAAGGCGCGGGCTTCGCCTGCCGCGCCGCTATCGCCAGCACGCATGCAACGGCCTGGGGCATGACCCGTTACGCGCCATCGCCGCTCGCGATCGTTGCCGAGGGCGAGGAGAAGAAGCGGCTTTCGCCATTGCCTATCCGTGCGCTGTGCGTTGCGGAAACCAAGGCGGCTGTCCTCGACCGCCTAGGTCTCAGGACTATCGGCCAGCTATTTGCTGTGCCCCGCGCGCAATTGCGCGCTCGGTTCGGCGATGACCTGTGCGCCCGGCTTGATCAGGTTTTAAGCCTCAAGGGCGAAGGATTGACCGCGCTTGCCTATGAACCCGTCTATTTTCAAAAGCTTGATTTCAATGAGCCCGTCACCAGCCTCGAGGCCCTCCTTGTGGCGGCAGGACTCTTGATCGAACCCATCGCCGCGCGTTTGCGCGGGGATGGCAAGGGCGCGCGAGATTTTACGTTCACCCTCTTCGACACGCAGGGCGATTGTGTCGATGTCAGCTTGGCGCTCACCCAGCCCAGCCATCGGGCGGAGCATATTCTTTCGCTGCTCCGCGAGCGCTTCGCCGCGCTGCAGGGGCGATTTCGCGGCGATTTGGCTTTTGACGCGGCGACGCTGCTTGCCAATCGGGTTGAAAAGCTTTCCGCCGTCCAAACCCATTTGGCCGCGGAAATCACAGCAAAGACAGCACATGAAGACGCGCTCGCTCAATTTCTCGACCGCCTGAGAGCCCGGCTCGGGGAGGCCGCGGTGACCCGCTTTGCCTTCCGCGAAAGCCATATTCCCGAGCGTGCCTTGATCGCCGCGCCCATTTTTAGCAATGCCATGACTTCGGCCAGCGCTCAGGCCGCCACGCCCCGGCCTTTTCTGCTTTTGCCCCGGCCGGAAGAAATCGACATTCTCGCCGAGCTTCCCGACTATCCGCCACGCCGCGTCACCTGGCGGCGCCTGCACCACCGCGTCGTCAAGGCCGAAGGCCCGGAGCGCATCGAGCCCGAATGGTGGAGCGGCAAGGGCCAAACGGGGACCGCGCGCGACTATTACACCGTCGAGGACGCGGAGGGACGCCGCTTTTGGTTATACCGCGAGGGACTTTATGCGCCGGAAGCGGCCAAGCCGCGCTGGTATTTGCACGGCCTGTTCCCATGACCGGCTATGCCGAGCTCGTCGCCATGAGCAATTTCTCCTTTCTGCGCGGCGCCTCGCATCCGGAGGAATTCATTCATCAAGCCAAAGCCTTGGGCGTGAAAGCCATCGCCATTTGCGACCGCAACAGCCTTGCCGGCATTGTGCGCGCGCACGGCCAGGCAAAGACCGAGGGCGTCCATTTCCTCCCTGGCTGCCGTCTGGTGCTGATGGATGGCGTCGAGATCGCCTGCCTGCCAACGAACCGCGCCGCTTACGGCCGCCTGTGTAAGCTGCTTACCACGGGCAATCGCCGCGCATCCAAGGCGCAATGCTATCTCTGGCTGGATGACGTGCTGGCGTTCGGGGAAGGACAGATTTTCATCGCTATGCCGCAGGCCGGTTTGCAACAGGACGCGGTCTTCATTGACGAATTGAAGGTCCTTGCCGCCCGATTTCCCGGATCGGCCTATCTGGGCGCGACGCCGCGCTTCGACGGGCTCGACGCGCGCCGTTTGCAAAGCTTGGCCGCGCTCGCAAGCGCAACGGATGCGCCGCTCGTTGCCATCGGCGATTGTCTTTATCATCATGCCGATCGGCGGCATTTGCAGGATGTGCTCACTTGCATCCGCGAGAAATGCACCATCGCCAGTGCAGGTTTCCGGCTAGAGGGCAATGCCGAGCGGCATTTGCGGCCGCCGCAGGAAGTGATGCGATTGTTCCGCGGCTATGAACACGCCGTGACGCGAACGCTCGATATCGCCGCGCGCTGCCGCTTTTGCCTCGACGAACTGAAATACGAATATCCCGACGAGCCTTACGAGCCCTATGCCGGCCCGCAAGAGGCGCTGGAAGCTTATGCTTGGGCAGGCGCTACCGCCAAATTCCCCGGCGGCGTCCCGGACAAAGTGAAAGCCCAGATCGAATATGAGCTCGCGCTTATCAGCCAGCTCGATTACGCACGCTACTTTCTCACCGTGTACGATGTGGTCCGCTATGCCCGCAGCCGCGAAATCCTGTGTCAGGGGCGCGGCTCGGCCGCCAACTCCGCCGTCTGCTATTGCCTTGGCGTCACCTCGGTCAATCCGGCCGAAATCGACTTGCTCTTCGAGCGTTTTATCTCCTCGGAACGCAATGAGCCCCCCGATATCGACGTCGATTTCGAGCACGAGCGGCGCGAGGAGGTGATGCAGTACATTTACGAGAAATATGGTCGGCATCGCGCCGGGCTCGTCGCGACCGTCATCACCTATCGCGACAAGAGCGCCATTCGCGAGGTGGGCAAGGCCTTCGGCCTGTCGGAGGATGTGGTCGGCGGCCTGTCCGGCATGCTGGCCTGGTGGTCGGAGAGCATTGGCGAGGCGGATGTGCGCGCTATTGGCCTCGACCCGCATGACCCGCTACTGCGTCTGGCAGTCGCGCTCGCCCGCGAACTGACCGGTTTCCCGCGCCATTTAAGCCAGCATACGGGCGGCTTCGTCATCACCCGGCACGCGCTTGATGACACCATTCCCATCGGCAACGCGGCGATGGAAAAGCGCACCATGATCGAATGGAACAAGGACGATCTGGACGACCTTGGCCTTTTGAAAATCGATGTGCTGGCGCTGGGTATGCTCACCTGCGTGCGCAAGACCTTCGACCTGATCCGCCAGCAATACGGCGTTTCCTTCGACCTTGCCTCCATCCCGCAAGGGGACGCGCCGACTTACGACATGATCTGCCGAGCGGACACGCTCGGCGTGTTTCAAATCGAAAGCCGGGCGCAGATGTCGATGCTGCCGCGCCTGAAACCGCGGTGCTTCTACGATCTAGTGATTGAGGTCGCCATCGTCCGGCCCGGCCCCATCCAGGGCGATATGGTGCACCCTTATCTGCGGCGGCGGGAGGGGATCGAGAAGCCTTCTTACGAAAGCGATGCCCTCAAAGGCATTTTGGCGAAGACGCTGGGCGTGCCGCTGTTTCAGGAACAGTGCATGAAAATTGCCATTGTCGCGGCCAGCTTCACGCCGGAGCGCGCCGATCAGCTGCGGCGCGCGATGGCAACCTTCAAACGGGTCGACACCATCCACACCTTCAAGGCGGAATTCCTGGACGGCATGCGCCGCAATGGCTATTCGGCCAGCTTCGCCGAGCGCTGTTTTGCGCAGATCCAAGGATTTGGCACCTATGGTTTTCCAGAGAGCCATGCCGCCAGCTTTGCGCTGCTAGTCTATGTCTCGTGCTATCTTAAATGCCATTATCCGGATGCCTTTGCCTGCGGGCTCCTCAATTCGCAGCCCATGGGCTTTTATGCGCCGGCTCAGATCGTGCGCGACTTCCGCGACCATGGCGGGGAGGTCCGCCCTGTCGACATCAATCACAGCGATTGGGATTGCGCGCTGGAAAAGTGCCAAAGCGGCCCCATCGCGCATGCGCTGCGGCTCGGCTTGCGCCAGGTGAAAGGATTTTCGCCGGCGCACGCCAAGGCGATCGCAATAGCGCGCGCGGAACCGTTCCACAGCTTGGAAGCGTTCGCCCAGCGCACCGGGCTTCCCGTGGCGGCCTTGCAAGTGCTCGCCGAAGCCGACGCCTTCCGCTCGGTGGGCCTCGACCGCCGCCAAGCGCTCTGGGCCGTGACGCGCTTTGCCGAGATCGGAACCCCCGCGGCGCTGCTCGCCGATCTGCCCCTCTTCGGGGCCCGCCAGGCAAAACCCCTCCCCATGGAGGACGCGGTAGAACTGCCCGAACTCACCTTGGGCGAGCATGTGCTTCAGGATTATGCGTCCATCCGCTTGTCGCTCAAAGCGCACCCTTTGAGCCTGCTGCGCGAGACCTTCGGCGCGCTGGGCTATGTCCAGGCGCGAAGGCTAGCCGCGTTGGAGAGCGGCAGGCGGGTGCAGGTGGCCGGCATCGTTCTGGTGCGGCAGCGGCCGGGCAGCGCCAAGGGCGTCGTCTTCGCCACAATCGAAGATGAGAGCGGCGTTGCGAACATCATCATCTGGCCGAAAGTCTTCGACCGTTTCCGCCGCGTCGTGCTTGGCGCGCGGCTTCTTGGCGTCAAGGGCAAGCTGCAAAAGCAAAGCGGGGTCACCCATATCGTGGCGGCGGCATTAACCGACCTAAGCCCGCATTTGGAGAGCCTGAACCAGGCAGTGCCCAGCGGCCGCGATTTCCTCGCCAATGCCGATGAGGTGCGCCGTCCCGTCAACGAGGACGCCCGCCTCAACCGCCGCCAACGCAGCCCGCCGGCCGAGGCGAAGGTGCTCCCCAAGGGACGCAATTTTCACTGAGCGCGATGGGGTATGTAACTCGGTCCTTAAGCGCCGATGCTGCCGCGGGCTGCGTCGCATTCGGCGCAGCCTGCATGCGGAGGGTGCAGGAAGAGCAGCGGGTCCTGTTCGAGATATTCGAGCGCAACGCCGACAATGTCCCGGGCGCGTGCAAGCCGTGCCTGCGCATGTCCGACGCGCCCTTCCGCTTGCAGGCCACGCTCCCGCAGCCATGCGTCGGCCAAGGTGAAGCGCGCGCAGCAATGGTCGTTCTCGCCGTAGTCGATCCGCACCGGTGCCCGTCTTGCAAGATCGTGCAGTGTTTGGGCACGCGGTAGGGAACGCCCGCAAGGAGTTCCGCTAGGTGCAGCGTGGTGTCCTCGCCATGATCGACCCCAAGAAGGAGCACCTGCCCGTCCAGCTCGTAAACGCGGCCGACGGGGCTTTGGCGGATATGGGGCGGAAGCGGCAGCGGATCGGAGATGATCGGGCAGCCTCCGGCCCAGCCGCGGCGCAAGCGAAAGGATGGTTGCTGCGCAGAACGCCGGGCAGCCGCCAAAAACTATCCGCGACGACGCCGAGGTCTGGTGCCGCTGGCGAGGTCATCGGGTCGAAAGGTTCGTCGTCATCCCCCGACCAAGAAGGCATCGCCAAAGTTCCACCCTCACCGAGGGCGTCGCGGAGCGACGCGATCAGCCCGAGCGGCCCACCCTCGACCGGCCGCGCGGCCCGGAAGGACGTGTGCACCAGCAACACGCCGCCCGTTTTCACGCCGAGCGCGCGAAGCCGATCCGTCACCTCGGCTTTGCTCAGCTCATGTCTACAGGCAGTGCTCTCCGCCATGTGTGCCCGTCATTTGAGAGCCCGTGACCGCGGCGTGTGGCGGCCCGCTAGTCCCACGTCCGACTGGCTTCAAATCGAGGCCCTTACGGACATCCCTTTCGCATCAGCGCCCGCGCAAGCTGGAAAACAGCTCGTCCGAGGGATAGCCGTCCGCCGGCAGCCTGTATTTGAGCTGCGCCTGCCTAATCCCCGCGCGCGTTTGCACGCCGAGCTTGCCGTCCGGCTCTCCGGCATTATAGCCCTGGCGATTGAGCAGCTGCTGCAGCTCGCGCACCTCCGGCAAGCCATAGGCCGGGACTTGGCCGCGGCCCTTATTGTAGGCCGGCGCGCCGGCAAGCCGGGTGGCGAAATAGGCGGCGGTCGTCGCGTAGACCAGGGATTGGTTCCACTGGGTATAGGCCTGGAAGTTTTGATAGGCGAGAAAGGCCGGTCCGTTGCGCCCCATGGGCAGGAGCAGCGAGCAAGGGGTGTTGTCGGCGATAAGCGGCCGCTCGGTCGCGGATTTGACGCCCCACCCCACCCACTTCGAGCGCGCATGCTGGATGGTCAGATCGGCCTGTTCCCAGGGCAGCTCGCTGGGGACCAGTACCTCCTGGATCCAGGGCTGTCCGCGTTGCCAGCCATGCGCCTTGAGGAGATTGGCGGAGGACGCCAGCACATCGGCGTCGCTGTTGCGCAGGTCGACCTTGCCGTCGCGGTCGTAATCGACGCCGTATTCGAGATAATGCGAGGGCAGAAATTGCGTCTGGCCAAGCTCGCCGGCCCAGGCGCCGACCATTTCGCTGGGGTTCAAATCGCCCTTGTCGAGGATTTTTAGCGCCGCCATCAGCTGCTCGCGGAACAGATCGGGCCGGCGGCAATCATAGGCCAGCGTGGCGAGCGAGCGAATGGTGGGGCTGTTGCCGCTATTGGCGCCGAAATCGGTCTCGAGCCCCCAAAAGGCGACGATCACCGCCGCCGGCACGCCGAAATCGTTCTCGATACGCGAAAATATCGCTCTGTTCCTCTGGATGCGCTGCGCCCCGCCCTGGATCCGATAAGGCGCCACCATGCGTCCGGAGAACTGCAAAAAACTCTGCGCGAAAACACCCTGGGCGCGGTCCTTGTTGACGATGCTTTGGTCATAAGCAACGCCGTCCAGCCCCGCCGCGATGGCCCGCCGCGAAATCCCCGCCGCGAGCGCCTCACGCTTGAACGTCTCCAGCCAGCCATCGAAGCTTTGCGTGGGCTTGCATTGCTGCGCCGACGCGGGCAAGCCGGCGAGAAACACGCCAGCGAAAACCGCCAAGATCCAGGTCTGTAAGCCAGAACAACGCATCGCCGATTGCCTTTCCCTCGTACGGACGCCACTTTGCCGCTGAATGCCGCAGCGTCAAGAGCTAAGCCCAGTCGATGGTTGAAGTGCGGCGCTCTGGAAAAGGGCTCGCGACGGCTCTGGGTTGGTGATTCAATCTTTCCCGTGAGATCCGGGAGTGGGTCATGGCTATCCTCAAAGCCAAACGGGATACTTCTTCAACAGCCTGCAAGGGCTCAATACGCCTCGCTTGTGAAGATCCGGTCGATATCGCCGTGCCAGTCGCGCTCATATTTGGTGAGCAGCGACTCGGCCGGCGTCTTCCCGCTTTCCGCGATGGATTCGACGATCTCCAGGAAACTGCTTTCATCGCCGCAGAACGGGCTGACCTCCGCCCTCGCTTTCAATCCGCTTTTCGCAATGGACACGACGTCGCGCGCGATATCGAGAACCGTGCCTTGCCGGAACGGCGCTTTGAGCCCGAGACGCGGGACGGCGTCGCGCAAAGCTTGCCGTTCCTGCTCTCCCCAATTCTTCACCAGCGACCACGCCGCCTCGAGGCTGGCATCGTCGTACAAAAGGCCGGTCCAAATTGCCGGCAAGGCGCAAAGCCGGCGCCAGGGACCGCCATCGGCGCCGCGCATCTCGAGAAAGCGCTTGAGCCGCACCTCGGGAAACAGCGTCGTGAGATGATCCGACCAGTCGGAAAGCGTGGGACGCTCGCCCGGCAGTTGCGGCAAGCGGCCTTGCAGAAAATCGCGGAACGATGCCCCGCTCAAATCGACATAGCGGCCGTCGCGGTAGGCGAAATACATCGGTACATCGAGGGCGTAATCCGCATAGCGCTCAAAGCCCATACCGTCCTCGAAGGCGAAGGGCAGCATTCCGGTCCGCGCCTTGTCCGTATCGCGCCAGATCTCGCTGCGGAATGAGAGAAAGCCGTTGGGCCTGCCCTCGGTAAACGGGGAATTGGCGAACAATGCGGTAATGACCGGTTGCAGCGCTAGGCCGACGCGCAGCTTTTTCACCATGTCGGCTTCGTTAGCGAAGTCGAGATTGACCTGCACCGTTGCCGAACGGAACATCATGTCCAGGCCGTAGCTGCCGACTTTGGGCATATAGTCGGCCATGATCTTGTAGCGGCCCTTCGGCATGGACGGGATTTCGGCAAGGCTCCATTTGGGCGAGAAGCCCGCGCCCAAAAAACCGATACCAAGCGCGCCCCCGGCCTCCGCCACCTGGCGCAGATGCGTGTTCACCTCGTCGCAGGTCTCATGGATGGTTCGCAGCGGCGCGCCGGATAGCTCGAATTGCCCGCCCGGCTCCAAAGTGATCGAACCGCCAAGTTCGCAGCTCGGGTCGTTCAAGGCGATGATGGTCTCGCCTTCCAGGATCGGCTGCCAGCCGAAGCGCGCGCACATCTCCCGCAGCAGCGCCGCGATACCGGCCGGGCCGTCATAAGGCACGGGGGAGAAATCGGCGCTATTGAAACCGAATTTCTCGTGTTCCGTTCCGATGCGCCATTCGCTGGTGGGTTTACACCCGGCCTCAAAATGCGCGACCAGCTCATCGCGGCTTTCGAGCGGGCGGCTTCCGGCGTCATCGTCGCGTGCGAGCATGGGCGGTCTCTCGGCCAAGTGTCAGCGTTCCTGCGCGAAGCAGTTGTATCCGGGGGACCACTTAGTCGGAGAGTGCCACGTGCTGCAAGGAGGAAGGTTGATCGACGGCCGAGAGGCCCATCAGGCTTGCTGGGACCGCGACCGTCGCGGTCCCATTGAGGATGCTTTGGATGGGAGTGACTAACCGACCATTCTGGGCCGCGGCTTCGGACCCCTGCCAAGTGCGACAGAATAGGATTCGACGCCCCTATACATTTTGAGGTTTCTGAAATAGGCGGTTTTCGTCCCGAACCCCAGATTATGCGCGGCGTCATATACGCCTAATTTGAAATACGGGGCATCTGCGTTATAAGCGGACCCTTGGTCGAACCGCCTGTGGACCGATATGTTGTTGATGAACACCTCCAGAAAACCTGTTGTATTGTTCATCCATTTCGCATGAATGCCCACTTTGTTCCAGATATTGAAATCGAATGGGTAAGCCGTCTGCTGAAAATTTGCCTGTTCGATCGGCGGATCCTGTGCCGGTGTCCATACCTGCCAGGCCTTGTACTTCACGATCAACAAAACGGGGACGGCCGCCAAGATAGTGTCTTTGTTGTGCACCTGGCAAATGGATATCGTCCCGTTATCGTTCCAATCTCCCTCGTTGATCCGCATCTCGAAGGTGATCCAGTCTTCATCGCCTAGGGCAGACGGGTTGAACACGCATTCAGACCGCACTGCGGTCGCGGTCGGAGGATCGGTCTCGACAATCGTCGATTTGAACACGCTGTTTACGATTTCTATTCTTCCGCTGACACCAGCAGGAGCTGAACTGCCCGCGATGATCGTCCCCATGGCCTGAAGTTGTCGAACCGTGGAGAAGTTGATGTCGAAATTTTGCGAGTAAACGAGGGTCATCAGAAAGCGCTATCCAAAATGAGTTTTGCGGGGTCTCTGCGTAGGGCCTGGAACAGAGCGGTTAATTGAGCGACAGTCGGCATCGGATCGGCGGGGCCGAGCCTGAGCAGAGCGAAAGTCCTCGTCCGCATTGCGATGCCATCGGTGCTGGCCGCTGCCTTCGGCGAGGAGCTTCCGATCTGGAAGGTGTTGCTATTCCTCGTGTCGAAAGCCGTGCCGGAGCTGAAGGTTGCGTAACCGCCGCCTAAAGCCGGGGAGAATACGGTGTCGACCCAAATGCCGTATTTCCTTGTGGCGCCGTCGAGCGCCCAGGCCATGCAGTGCAAATTGCCATCGGCGACAACAGCCGATGGACCGCTAAACCCCGATCCAGACGCGCTGATGAGCGAAAGCTGGGAGGTTCCTGCAGTGTTCACGCGGACCCTAACGCCAGGATATGTCGTCGCTACGCCTCCGTCGCCGAGAACGTAGGCTCCAGCCGCTTCGGGGGAGACCTTTCCCAGCCACCAAAGGATCAGCTTCTCGCCGCCATTGTAATCGAAGTTGAGGCTGGGCATGCGAATGACGCTGTCGGTGGAACCCACAGCTGGATTGACGGTTGAAACATGCCCCTGATTTGCCCAGGCATTCGCATTCGACAGGTTTACGCCGAACACGCCGTCATGGTTATTTCCTGACATATCGAAGAAATTGGGATCACCGGTGATCTGCTGGCCGGCGAAGCCATGGAAATGATATGTATTTTTGACAAGGAATGTTGAAGGCATATAGGCGGGGTTCTGTTTTCTTTTCGCTGCCAAGAGATTGAACGCATTTACGAGACTTACGGTCTTATACGCTGGAGATATTTGATTCCGCGCACAAGCAAACCGTAAGACTATTTTCTTCTCGCGCAGTATGGCCACCTGACATAAGCATTCATACTGTTGATGCGTCCGCATCTTGGCGGAAAGGCGCCTATAGGCTTAGCTGTCACATCGGCCCGCTACACCGCGCTCGCGATGCCGCCAACCCATCGCGCGCGAGCCGCACATTTGCCCCGGCGCGATTTGTCGTCTATGCCAGCATCGGCGGCTTAAGGGAGGCGGCGATGCCAAGGCACGGCACACCCCGGCTTATCGTGTTCGACTCTGGCCTTGGCGGGCTGACCGTCCTGCGCGCGCTGCGCGAGGCCGTGCCTGAGGCGCGTGTCATCTATATCGCGGATGACGCCTTCTTTCCTTACAGCGTGCTGGCGGATGAGGCGCTGATCGCGCGCGTGCTGGAGGTGATCGGCGCGGCCATCGTCGAGCTTGCGCCCGATGCGGCGGTCATCGCCTGCAACACCGCCTCCACCGTCGTGATGTCGCATCTGCGCGAGCGCCATGCCCTGCCCTTCATCGGCACGGTTCCGGCCGTGAAACCCGCCGCATTGCTCAGCCGGAGCTGCCTGATTTCCGTGCTCGGCACGCCTGCCACGGTGAAGCGCGACTATACCCGCGCGCTGATCGCCGCGCATGGCGGGGGCTGCGATTATACGCTTGTCGGCGCGCCACGGCTGGCCGCCATCGCGGAGATGTCGATGAGCGGCGGTGAGGTTCCGGACGGGGAAATCGCCGACGAGATCGCGTCCTGCTTCGTCGCGCATAACGGACGCCGGACCGATGTCGTGGTGCTGGGCTGCACCCATTACCCGCTGCTGATCAGCCGGCTGGAACAGCTCGCGCCCTGGCCGGTGACATGGCTCGACCCCGCCCCGGCGATCGCCCGGCGAACCGCCAATGTTCTCGCCGAGCTTGGCTTCGTGGTCGGCGTCGGCGCGTCCCGGCCGCGCGGCGAGATCCGCTTCACCTCCGGCAAGGCGCCGCCGCCGAACGTCGCCACGCTGCTTGATTTCTGCGGTTTGGAGGCCATGCCGGAGCATGCCCGAGACATCCCCTCCCCTATCCTGGAACTCCCCCGATGATTCCACGCTATTCCCGCGCCGAAATGGCCGATATCTGGTCGCCCGAGAGCCGCTTCCGCATCTGGCAGGTGATCGAAACGCTGGCCACCGAGGCCATGGCCGAGATCGGCGTGGTGCCGAAGGAGGCCGCCGAGGCGGTTCGCGCGCGCGGCGGCTTCGACATCGAGCGCATCGACGCCATCGAGCGCGAGGTGAAGCACGACGTCATTGCCTTCCTCACCAGCCTGGCCGAGCATGTCGGGCCGGCAGCCCGGTTCGTGCATCTGGGCATGACCTCCTCCGACGTGCTCGATACCTGCTTTAACCTGCAGCTCGTGCGCGCGGCCGACTTGCT
>Ga0136634_10000382_pt1 | contig 20392 bp, 16 predicted proteins | sample AntDrymUQ8332106_2_FD_104654 | JGI IMG/M metagenome (GOLD analysis project Ga0136634, IMG submission 104654) | Polar desert sand microbial communities from Dry Valleys, Antarctica - metaG UQ833 (21.06) | ecosystem: Environmental > Terrestrial > Soil > Desert | place: Antarctica: Dry Valley... | reverse complement strand
CCGGATTGCTGAGCGCGCCGGCCGGCACGGTGCTCGGCCGACACATCCGAGGACTTCGCCCGCCGCCAGGACCCTGCCCACTGCACGGGGGGGTCTTCGGGGTCTGCTTCGGAACGCGCCCGCGCAGGCGTAGGCACTGCGTCGAGCCCCACCGTCCGCGCCACGGCGTCGAACTCGCCGCCCAGAGCAAGAGTCGCCGAGGTGAGCACCACCGTGCGATCTGCGAACAGCCGATCGCGCAGCAGGGCGGCCACCGACAACGGCGCCACGCGCAGCGCCTGACCTGCCCGCAGCCGATCCTCGAGCCATGCCACGTCGAAATCCTCGTTCGCAACCAGCCGCTCGGAGACCTCGAACACCTGGCTCACCAACGCCTTGACCTGGCGCTCCATTGCGTCGGCGCCGGCTTCGGCCGACGCCGAGCCGGACGCGGCAGCCAGCCTCTCGGCCTTGCCCAGCGCGCTCGTCACTGTCCGCGCCGCGTCGCGGACGACAGTGAGCGCCTCGGCAAGTGCACCCGGAAGTTGGTCGAGGCGCCCGACCGGTGCTAGCGCCATCGCCGCGCGCAAAGCTTCCCCGGCGTCCTCGAGGGCGCCCGCCGGCTCCTCGCCGGCCAGCTGGCGCGACCAGCGCGCGGCTCGCTCGACCATGCCCGCGGTGAGCTCGGCCGTCGCCGCTCCGGTCACCCGGGCGGCCAGCTCGTGCGCCTCGTCGACGACCACCACGTCGTGATCCGGCAACACCGTGCGCCCATGCAATGCGTCGATGGCGAGCAGTGCGTGGTTCGTCACCACGATGTCGCAGTGTCGGGCCTGGGCGCGGGCTCGCTCGGCGAAGCATTCCACGCCGTACGGGCAGCGCTCAGCGCCGAGGCACTCTCGCGAAGACACCGACACCTGCGCCCACGCCCGGTCGGAGACGCCGGGCACCAGCTCATCGCGGTCGCCGGTCTCGCTCGAGCCCAACCACTCCCGCACCCGGACTACCTCCTGGCCGATCGGCGACGAGGGCGCGACCTCGACGAGCATGCCCTGCTCGTCCGGGACGCCGGTGTTGAGCCGGTGCAGACATGCGTAGTTGGCCCTGCCCTTGACGATGGCGTACGTCGGCTCGCGCCCGAGTGCCGGAGTTACAGCCTTAGCAAGGAGCGGGATGTCTCGGCCGGCGAGCTGTGCTTGGAGCGCGAGTGTCGCCGTTGCGACGACGACCCGCTTCCCGTGCGCGACCGCGGGAACGAGGTAGGCCAGTGACTTGCCGGTGCCCGTGCCGGCTTGGACGAGCAGGTGCTCGCCGGTGTCGATGGCGGCGGCGACGGCCTCGGCCATCCGCACCTGACCGGGACGCTCGACCCCGCCGAGCGCGCCCACCGCGGCGAGCAGCAGCTCAGGAACGGTCGGCGCCATGCACCCACCGTACGGGCGCCGAACGTCAGTCCTCGGGGGTTGACGATCCATCTGTGGGCGGACCGTCTGCTGGCGGAACGGCTGTGCGCGAGGCCGCTGCGGGCGGACCCTCGCCCGATGGGGCTTCCTCGGCCACGCAGAACTCGTTGCCCTCCGGGTCTTGGAGCGTGAACCAGTGAACGCCCCACTCGCACTTCTCGTGCACGATGGTCGCGCCGAGCCCGACAAGGCGCTCGAGCTCGGCCGGAAGGTCCATCGAGTGCAGGTCCAGATGGATCCGGGTCTTGCCCGCCTTCGCCTCCGGCACATGTATGAAAAGCAGCGGCAAGGAGCCTTCCGGGTGCGCCGGTCCACCGACGCGCGCCACCCACTGGGATGCGCCCGGCTCAACCTCCCACTGCAGCGCGTCAGCCCAGAACCGTGCCAGCGCCGCGGCGTTCCGCGCGTCGAACGTGACCTGTGCCTGCCGTAGCGTCGTCATGGCGACAATCGTGCCGGATGCATCCGACAATCAGCCCGGGCAGACCAACACTGCCACCTGGTCGACGGACCTGAGCCGAGGAGGGACACATGGCCGACCCGACGATGGTGGCGGACTACCTCGACGCGCTCCCGGCCGATCGCCAGCAGGCGCTCCGGGCCGTACGCCAGGTCGTGCTGGACAACCTGCCCGCGGGATATCAGGAATGCCTGACCTACGCGATGATCGGGTATGTCGTGCCGCTCGAGCGCTACCCCAAGACGTACAACGGCCAGCCCTTGATGTACGCCGCGCTCGCGTCCCAGAAGAACTACATGACGGTGCACCTCATGGCGGTGTACGGACCGGGCGAGGAGGAGTTCCGGGCTGCGTACGCAACGACGGGCAAGCGCCTCGACATGGGAAGGAGCTGTGTCCGATTCCGGACGCTTGACGCACTCGCACTCGAGCCAGTCGCCGCGGCGGTCGCAAAGTTCTCGGTCGAGGACTTCATCGCGCAGTACGAGGCATCCCGCGCCCGCCCGGAGCGCCGCTGACCCGCAACGCCCGCCCGTGCGGATACCGGGTCAAGATTCTTCCCTCGGCAAGGGTTGCGGGCCTAGTCTCACGAAACACACAGTCTCACCAGTCACTTGGCTCACCAGTCACACGGCTCACCAGTCACACGGCTTACCAGTCACACGGCACTCACGACGTCGGACGTTGAGGTGCGAGATGGCGCGGCACGGACGCAGACGGCCGGCTCGAACTGTACGGCGCACGCTGGCGGTGATGATCACGCTGGCGCTCGCCTGCACGGGATGCGCCGGCACCGTGAACAAGGAGGGTGACCTCAGCCGCGTACGGATCATGGCTCCTGCGAGCCCCGGCGGTGGGTGGGACACCACCAGCCGCGTACTGCAGCGGACGCTGCAACGCGAGGGCCTTGTCCGTAACGTGCAGGTCTTCAACGTCGAGGGAGCGGGCGGCACCATCGGGCTGGGGCAGCTCGCGCGGGAGGACGACGCAGCCCTGCTCATGACGATGGGCCTCGTGATGCTGGGCGCGGTCCAGACCAATGAGTCCGAGGTGACGCTGGACGAGGTGGAGCCGATCGCTCTCCTGACGGGCGAGCCGCTCGTCATTGTGGTGCCGGCCGACTCGCCGTTGCAGACCGTCGAGGACCTCGCCGCAGCGCTCCGGGACGATCCCGGCGGCACCGCGATCGCCGGTGGGTCGGCGGGCGGCGCGGACCACATCCTCGCTGGCCTCGTCGCGAAGGCGGTCGGCGGCGATCCCGAACAGATCAACTACATCCCCTACTCCGGAGGCGGCGAGTCACTCGCCGCACTGCTCGGAAGTCAAGTCGCCGCAGGCATTTCCGGAGTCGGCGAGTACGCGCCGCAGGTGGAGTCGGGCGACTTGCGCGCGCTCGCGGTGTCGGGCGAGGAGCGGTCCGACCAGCTCCCGGACGTGTCAACGCTGCGGGAGCAAGGTGTCGACGTCGAGGTCACGAACTGGCGCGGTGTCATGGCAGCACCTGACATCAGCGAGCAGGAGCGTGCCGATTTGATCGATCTGGTGCAGCGCGCGCACGACACCGAAGAGTGGGCACTCGCGCTCGAGACGAACGGTTGGGAGGACGAGTTCATGACCGGCGACGAGTTCCGCGCATTCCTGGATTCCGAGGACGAGCGCGTGAACGGCATCCTCCGCGAGATTGGGCTGATCGCGTGAGCACGCAGGCGAAGCCGACGACGACCGACGTGAGCGGGGGCACGCAGGAGCCCGAGCGCTCCCCGTGGGGCGAGTACGTCCTGATCGGGTTCATCGCCCTGCTCGGCGTGAGTGTCCTGCTCGGAACGGGCGGCATCACGGTCCCCGGGTCGAGCAACACGATCGGCCCGCGCTTCTTCCCGTACATAGTCGGCACCCTGCTCGTGCTGGTGGCCGCGGCGCTGGCCGTTGCCGTGTGGCGGGGCGACCAGGGGCCCGCAGAGGACAGCGAGGACGTCGACCCCAGCCAGCCGCTGGACTGGACCGCGATCGCGATCATCGTGGTGGCCTTCGCGGCCCACGCCCTGCTGATCAACGTCGTGGGTTGGCCGCTCGCGGTGACGGTGATGTTCGCGGCGGTGGCGAAGGGCCTCGGCGCGGCGGGGTACGTGCGGCCACTCCTCGCAGGCGGTGTGCTCTCGGTCGTGGTCTGGGTGATCTTCGTCAAGGGCCTCGGTGTCGCGCTGCCCGGCGGCGTGCTGCTGGAGATGATCGCAGGTGTCTAGCTTCGAGCTGCTGCTGGACGGTTTCGCCGACGCCCTGACCCCGGTCAACCTGCTGTTCGCGCTCGTCGGGGTGATCCTCGGCACTGCCGTCGGCGTGTTACCCGGCATCGGACCGGCGATGACGGTGGCGCTGCTGCTGCCGATCACGTACGCCTTCGAGCCGACCAGCGCGTTCATCATGTTCGCCGGCATCTACTACGGCGGCATGTACGGCGGCTCGACGACGTCGATCCTGCTCAACACACCAGGCGAGTCCGCGTCGATCATCACCGCCCTCGAGGGCAACAAGATGGCGAAGGCCGGCCGCGGGGCGGCGGCTCTCGGCACAGCCGCCATCGGCTCGTTCGTCGCCGGCACGATCGCCACGCTCGCACTGGCGTTCGTCGCGCCACCGATCGTGGACTGGGCAGTGTCACTTGGCCCGGCGGACTATTTCGCTCTGGCAATGCTGGCTTTCGTGGCCGTGTCGGCACTTCTCGGTGCCTCGCCCCTGCGCGGACTGGCATCCCTCGGCTTCGGCCTGTACGCCGGCCTCGTCGGCACCGACGTCCTCACCGGGCAGATCCGCTTCACGTTCGGCATTCCGCAGCTCAGTGACGGAATCGACGTCGTCGTCGTCGCTGTCGCGCTGTTCGCGGTCGGCGAGGCCATCTATGTCGGCGCGCTGCTCCGGCATGGTCCGGTCGAGGTGATCCCGGTCGGCAACGCCTGGCTCACGAAGCAGGATCTGCGCCGATCGGCCGGTCCGTGGCTCCGTGGCACCGCACTGGGCTTCCCCTTCGGGACGTTGCCCGCGGGCGGCGCCGAGCTGCCGACGTTCCTCTCGTACTCGCTGGAGAAGCGTCTCACCAAACACAAGGACGAGTTCGGAAAGGGCGCCATCGAAGGCGTCGCTGGTCCGGAGGCAGCGAACAACGCTGCGGCCGCTGGCGTCCTGGTCCCGCTTCTCACCCTCGGCCTGCCCACCTCGGCCACGGCAGCGATCATCCTGGCGGCTTTCCAGGGTTACGGCATCCAGCCGGGTCCGTTGCTCTTCACCACCGAGTCGACACTTGTGTGGACGCTCATCGCTTCCCTGCTCATCGGCAACTTCATGCTGCTCGTGCTCAACCTGCCTCTCGTCGGCATCTGGGTGCGGCTGCTGCGCGTCCCGCGGCCGTACCTCTACGCCGGCATCCTGGTCTTCGCGTCGCTCGGCAGCTACGCCCTGCACTCCGACCCGCTGGATCTGATCTTGCTGCTGTTGTTGGGCATTCTCGGATTCTTCATGCGGCGGTACGGCTGGCCGGTCGCGCCGGCAGTGATCGGTCTCATCCTGGGACCGGTCGCCGAGACGAATCTCCGCCGGGCGCTCGCAATCGGTGAGGGCGACATCGACGTGCTCGTGCAGTCGACGTTCAGCAAGGTTCTGTTGGCCGCAGCTGTGCTCGCTCTGATCGGGCCGCTGGCGCTTCGACTCCGCAAGCGCCGCATGTCACGGGGGAGCACAGTATGAGCGTGACAATTGTCGTCGGGTATGCACCCACCCGCGAGGGCAAGGCCGCGCTCGCGACCGGGATCGAGGAGGCCGCTGTCCGCGGCGGCGGGGTCGTGGTGATCAACGCCTCCCGCGGCGACTCCTGGGTCGACGAGGGCTTTGTCCAGGGTGACTCGCTGGCACGGTTGCAGTCGGTCCTCGCCGAGGCGCGCGTCCCCACCGAGCTGCGGCAGCCCGTACGCGGCAACGACCCCGCCGAAGAGGTGGTCGACGCAGCGGAGGAGGTCGGGGCGGAGCTCATCGTAGTCGGCATGCGGCGACGCACACCGCTGGGCAAGCTGCTGATGGGCAGCACCGCGCAGCGCATCATCCTCGACGCCACCGTGCCGGTGCTGGCGGTGAAGGCGCCGCGCTGAGCTCGCCGGAAGCTCTACTCGCGGTCGATAGGCTCGACCGCATGCTGCCGCCCTTGGTCCCCCGTGAAGTGCTGTTCGGCAACCCCAACAAGGTGCCGCCCGAGCTGTCGCCGGACGGGACCCGCATCGGCTACATCGCGCCGGACGAAGGCGTGCTGAACGTATGGGTCGGGCCGGCCGACGGCAGCGAGCCGGCCAAGCCGGTGACGTTCGACCGTGACCGCGGCATCCGGACGTACAGCTTCCTCCACGACAACATCCATCTCGTGTACGCGCAGGACACCGACGGCGACGAGAACTGGCGCCTCTATCTCCTCGACCTCTACAGCGGGAAGCCGACGCCCCTCACGCCCGGAGAGAAAGTGCAGGCACAGGTCCTTGCACACAACCGCTGGCAGCCCACCGCCATGCTGGTGGGACTCAATGCCGACAACCCCCAGCTGCACGACGTCTACCGCGCCGACCTGGTCACCGGAGAGCTCCACAAGGAGGTCGAGAACCCAGGGTTCGCGGCGTGGCTCATCGACACCGACCTCGTCGTGCGCGGTGGCTACGCCATGAACGCCGACGGCGGCATCACCATCCTGCTGCGCACCGTCGACCCCGGACCGGACGACGAGGACTGGAGCCCGTTCCTCACCATTCCGGCCGAGGACGCCCTGGGCACAGGGATTCTGACATTCTCGCGCGACGGCACCCGGATGCTCGCGAGCAGCTCGATCGGTGCGAACGCGTCACGCCTGCAGTGGATCGACATGGCCACGGCCGAGGCGACGGACATCATCGGCGACCACAAGTACGACGTGTCGGGAGTCTGGCTGCACCCGCAGACGTTGGAGCCGCAGGCCGTGGTCTTCGCCAAGGACCGCGACGAGATCACGCTGCTCGACGACTCCCTCGGCCCGGATCTCGAGCGGTTGCAGGCTCTTGGCGATGGTGAGCTCGGCGTGAGCCGGTCCGAGCGCTCGGACCAGCGCTGGCTGGTGAGCGTCGCCCCCTCGGACGGCCCGACCGCGTACTACATGTACGACCGCGGGAGCCGTGACGCCACGTTCCTCTTCCATCATCGTGCGCAGCTGACGGAGTACGACCTCGCCCCGATGGAGCCCTTCCACTTCACCTCGCGCGACGGCCTCGACATCCACGGGTACGTGTCGTTCCCGCCCGGTGTCGAGCGCGCCGGGTTGCCCGCCGTGCTCAACGTGCACGGCGGGCCTTGGGCGCGCGACACATGGGGTTACCACTACGAGGCCCAGTGGCTGGCCAACCGCGGCTATGCCTGCGTGCAGGTGAACTTCCGCGGGTCGACGGGATACGGCAAGGCGTTCACCAACGCCGGCGACAAGCAGTGGGGCGCCGCCATGCACGACGACCTCATCGACGCCGTCGACCACGTGGTCAAACAGGGTTGGGTCGACCAGGAACGCATCGCGATCTACGGCGGCTCGTACGGCGGATACGCCGCGCTCGTCGGCGCGACGTTCACGCCGGACGTCTTCCGGTGTGCCGTGGACATCGTCGGGCCCAGCAACATCATGACCCTCATCGAGACGATCCCGGAGTACTGGCAGCCGCAGATCGCGCTGTTCCACCAGCGGGTGGGCAACCCGGAGACCGAGCGAGAGCTGCTCTGGTCTCGCTCACCGTTGTCGCGTGTCGACGACATCCGCATCCCGGTGCTCGTCGCCCAGGGCGCCAACGACCCTCGGGTGAAGCAGGCCGAGGCCGAACAGATTGTCGCGGCGCTCGAGGAGAAAGGCCTGCCGTACCAGTACTTGCTGTTCGAGGACGAAGGTCACGGCTTCGCCAAGCCCGCCAGCCGCGAGCGGTTCTACGCTGCGGCCGAAGGCTTTCTGGCGCAGCACCTCGGGGGGCGTACGCAGGAAGGCTGAGCGCCGGCGTCAGCCGCCGACCGGTCCGCGAGCCCGCCGGCGGGGACTGACCAGCACCAACATCGAGCTGACGAGGACGAGAAGCACGCCGGCCGTTCCGACCAGCGTGAAGCGCTCTCCCAACAGCAGCGCCGCCAGCACGAGCGCCGCCGGGGTTTCCAGGCTGACGATAAGCCCGGCGGTCGTTGCGCCGAGCCGCCCCAAGCCGACGACGAACAGCAGGTTGGCCAGGTATGTGGCGCAGGCGCCCAAGGCGACTACACCCAGCCATGCGCCGAGCGGTCGCGCCTCGAGCCGTACGAACGGCAACAACGCCAGCGCGCCGATCGCCATGACGAATGCCGACACGGCAGCGGGTGTGTACCTGTCGAGCAGCGCCTTGGTGCCGAGGGTGTAGCCCACGATGCTGAGCATGGTCGCCACGCCGAAGGCGATGCTTGCCGGCGTCACCTGCACGCCGCTGCTGCCGCCCAGGGCGGCAAGGACGAGACCGGCAACCCGAGCGCGACGAAGACGACTGTCCGCGGGCTCAGGTCCTAAGACCACGTCGAAGCGCGCCCCCTGGTACGAGGTGACATCGCCCGGCATCTCGTCCCTCACGGCCGAGGCGCTCGCCGCTGCCTTCGGCATCGAGGTATACGACCTCAGCGACACGGGCGCCTTCCGGTACGTGTCCGAGCGGGGCTATCTCAGGCTGCCGATGGGCGAGACGGAGGCCGGCGTCGGTGAGCCCGACGAGAGCGGGGCGGACACCGTCGCCGCCGCGCTCGACTTCGACGCGATCAACGCGCTGCCGGTGCTCGACCCGGACGAGGCCGTGTCCACCACCGAGGCCATCCTCGAGGAGCTCGGTCTGCTGCCCGCCAAGGCGACCCCGGTGGGCTCGCACACGACCTTCGACGCGGTCGGCGTGGACGGCACGCCGGTCGTCGACGCCAAGGCGATCGACACCACGGTGTCGTACGGCTTCAAGCTGATGAAGCGCCTTCTCGAAGTTCCGGGCCAGAAGATCGCGGTGAGCTATGACGGCGATGGCACGGTCACCCAGCTGACGTACGACGTGCGGGAGTTCACCAAGGCCGGGAAGGTCGACGTGGTCGGCCGCAAGGAGGCGCTCGACCGCTGCGCCACGCAGCTCGGGCCCGCGGTGACCGTCACGGACGCCACCAAGGCGTACGCGGCGCCGCCGCTGACGGACGCGCTCGACGCCCTGTATCTCTCCTACCGCTGCGAGGGGACGACAGCGGATGGCGCCGACACCCGGGCTGTTTTCGTCTCCGCGCTCGCCGAGGGCGGCGGGCCGCCGGCTCCGGACAAGCCCCGGGCCGTCGAGCGGCGTGAAGCCGCGCCGCCGAACAGCCCGGACACCGGTTTCCAGATCGACGCCGGGACCTCCTGGATCGGGCTGAGCCAGGGGCTGGGCGGGTCGGAGCAGAACACGGCCGGTTTCATCAACCGGATGGCGGGCGCCGGTGTGCCGATCCAGTTCGACTACGGCGACGAGAACGCGTGGGAGACCGACTGGAAGGACCCGCTGCTCGGCGGCGAGGACCACATCGTCACCGACGACGTCGATCTGACGTTCTACACCGGTCACGCCAACGCCGACGGGTTCACCGCGGGCGGCGATCACGACGACGACTTCGTCGGCTACTGGGATGCGCTGTGGGGTAACACGGACATGGAGTGGGCGTCCATCGCGGCGTGCGGACCGCTCCAGGTGGGGGAGCCTGGGAGCCTGTGGTACGAGCGCTGGGGTCCCTCGTTCGACGGGCTGCACCAGATCAACGGGTACGCCACCGGCAGCTACGACAACACCATCGAGGGCGACCGCTTCGCCAGCTACCTCCTCGGCTCGCCGTTCTGGTTCTGGGAGGCGCCGATGCCGGTGCACGTCGCCTGGGCCACGATGGCGCGGGACTCTCAGCCCCGCGGTGTCGAGTGGGCGTCGATGGGCGTCTACAACATCGATGGATTCAGCACGTTCGGGGAGCACTTCTGGGACCGGGGCTGGACCGGTCCCGACCTCCGCGGTGTCCTGAACTCACCCGATGACCCGCAGGCCTCCACCCGCAAGGCGGGGTACTGGCGGATCTCCGGCTGGACCTGAGCCGAGACGAAGTGCGGGGAGCCGGTGCTGACCACCGGCTCCCCGCCGCTCGTCTACGCGACTCAGGGCGCCACGGGCAGCCCGCTCACGGGGTCCACCTCGAGGGCGAAGATGTCGCCCTCGCCGAGGTTCGGCGTCTCGTCACTGCTGCCAAACGTCAGCCCAGAAACCCACATCGCGTCGCTCGCCACAGCGAGATACAGGTTCTCCTCGCCGAACAGGTCGGAGCCATCGTTGGTTGGCGTCCCGAACTGGCTGACGCGCTTGACCTTGCCCTTGCCGTCCCCGAGCGTGAGCATCGCGACATCGAAGGCGCCGGCGGGCGTGACGAAACCGCCGTTGCTGTAGGCAGCGACCTCTATGTCGCCGTCCGTACGCACCGCGATGTCGGCACCGCGGTCGTCGTCGGCCGTGCCGGTCTGGTGGACCCAGCGCTCAGCACCCTTCCCGCCGTACGCCATAGCGACGATGTCGTCCCCGCCCGCGGACTCGTCGCCCATCACGCCTTCTGACTCGCCGGTGACGAAGACACCGCCGGGCGTCCTGGCGGCTATACCGTTGAGCTGGTCGGTGGTGGCGCTGCCGACCTGGCGCGTCCATCGGTGCGCGCCGTCGGCCTCGAACGACGCAACCCACCCGTCGTACCCGCCCAGCCCTTCAACGCCGGGCAGGGCATCGCCCGCGAGGCCCGCGGCGAAGACATGACCTCGCTCGTCGACCGCGACGGCGAGGCCCTTGTCCTCGCCGGTGCTGCCGAGCTGGGTGATCCACGCCACGGATCCGGCGCTGTCGACGTGCGCGGCGAACACGTCCTTGTCGCCGGCGTTCGGCACGCCGCCGAGGGAGCCCTTGGTGTAGCCCGCGACGTAGACGCCGCCGGTCGGCGCTGCCGTTGCGGCATAGATCCGGTCGGCCTGGGCGGAGTCGCCGAACTGCGTGCGCCAGGCGATCGAGCCGTCGTTCTCGAGGCGCACGACGAAAGCGTCGTCCCCGCCGTCTGGGTGGCTGCCGTCCAGGTCGCCCGCGGTGTAGCCGGACACGTACAGCTCGCCGGATGTGCCGGCCGTCAGACCGTACGGCCGGTCGGTCGCTATGGTGCCGAGCTCGGTCGTCCAGACGGTGGCGCCCGCCGGGTCGCGCCGCGTGACGGCGATGTCGAGGTCACCGAGGTAGGGCTGCCCGTCGATCGGCCCGTACGCACCGAGCGCCACCGTCACCGAGCCGTCGTCGGAAAGGACCAGGCCACCGGCCCGGTCGTCGCCGGCCGTGCCGAGGAGCGGTCCGACGAGGCCGGGCGCCGGCGCCGTCGTGAGGAAGGTGAAGAGGTCCTCGACGCCCTCGACGAACATCGGCTGCCACACGTCCCAGTCGTGGCCACCGTTCACGACCCGCAGCTGCGAGCTCAGGCCGTCGGTGCGCTTGACCCGCGCGGACAGCAGCGCCGTCTCGGTGTCGATGCCGTGCAGTGCGTCAGCCGGATCCGGGTTTACGTACTCGTCGTCACCGACTGCGAGGAACAGGTGGACCGGGAGCGCGGGGTCGACCTCCGGCAGGAGTGACGGGTAGTTCTTGTTGCGATAGAGGCTCTCGACGAAGAGCTCGTCGCCCACCCCGTACGCGCCGAACTCACGCGTCGAGGAGTCGGCGGGCGGCAACGGCGTGTAGAGCGCAGGGCTCAGGACCAGTGCCGCCGAGAACAGGTCCTGGTGCGCGAGCGCGAAGCGCAACGCCCCGGCGCCGCCCATCGAGTAACCGCCGACGCCCCGAGCGGTCCTGTCGTCGACCGTGCGGTAGGTCGCATCGATGTGCGGGACGAGGTCCTCGACGAACGCCGTCTCGACGGGCCGCCCGGGCGGCGCATCCGGGCCGGTGTAGGCCGAGTCGACGTAGTAGCTGGCCCGCTCACTCCACGGCGCGTCCGGCATGACCACGACTGCGGGGTCGATGGTCCCGTCCTCGATGAGCTCGTCGAGATCGCTCTTCACCTGGGTCCAGGCGTCCATGGTGTCGCCGCGGCCGTGCAGGAGGTAGAGGCTGGCGTACTCGTCGGCCGACTCGTCGTACCCGTACGGCAGGTAGACGGTGTAGGCGATGTCCTCGCCGAGTGTTGCCGAGGGTGCGACGGCGACGACCAGCGTGCCTTCGTCAACCGGATCGGCCGCGGCCTGGCGGTCGACGGCAACGAGCGCTACGAGGGGCAGTGCGACGGCCAGGACGACAGCGGCATGACGGTGAGCGGGCATCGGACCTCCGGCGTCTCGGCAACTCCGTGCCGACCCCAGGTCGCGACAGGTCGGCGTACCCGGCGTCAGCCGAGCTGCCGCTGAGTGTGGCGCCAGAGGCGTCGGGTGATCAAGACCGGACAGCGCAGTCGGCGCAAGCGGTTCTGAGAGTCAGAGGGCGTACGGCGCGAGGTCCGCGGCAAGGCCGGGCTTCACGCGCGCGACGACGTGCGTGCCGTCGCCGCCGTGCTCGAGCTCGTCGATGTCGGCATCGTCGTGCAGCCGGGACATCAGGTCGCCGCGGTCGTAGGGCAGCAGCACGTCGACCTTCACGTCCGGGCGTGGCAGCGACTCGGCGATCACGCGCTCGAGGTCGGCCATGCCCTCCCCCGTACGGGCTGACACCACGACCGCGGTCGGCTCGGCGTGCCGGAGCTGCGCGACGACGACCGGGTCCGCGACGTCGGTCTTGTTGACGACGACGATCTCGCGCAGGTCCCCGGTGCCGATGTCGGCGAGCACCGCGCGCACGGCGGCGATCTGCGCGAAAGGGTCCTCGTCGGCAGCGTCGACGACGTGCAGAACGAGGTCGGCGTCGCCGATCTCCTCCAGCGTCGATCGGAACGCCTCGACCAGCTGGTGCGGCAGGTGGCGTACGAACCCCACGGTGTCGGTCATGGTGTAGCGCAGCCCGTCCGGCGTCTCGTGCTTGCGGACGGTGGGGTCCAGTGTCGCGAAGAGCGCGTTCTCGACTAGCGCCCCGGCGCCGGTGAGCCGGTTGAGGATCGAGGACTTCCCGGCGTTGGTGTAGCCGGCGATCGCCACCGACGGCACCGACCTGTCCCGGCGGGAGTGCCGCTGCGTGTCGCGGGCCTTGCCCATCTGCTTGAGCTCGCGGCGCAGGCGTGCCATCCGCTGGCCGATGCGGCGGCGGTCGGTCTCGATCTTCGTCTCGCCGGGACCGCGCGTCCCGATGCCGCCGCCGCCCGCGACGCGACCGCCGGCCTGGCGTGACATCGCCTGGCCCCAGCCGCGCAGCCTCGGCAGCATGTACTGCATCTGCGCCAGCTCCACCTGCGCCTTGCCCTCGCGGCTGCTCGCGTGCTGGGCGAAGATGTCGAGGATCAGCGCCGTCCGGTCGATGACCTTGACCTTGACGACCTCCTCGAGATGCACCAGCTGGGCGGGCGTCAGCTCCCCGTCGGCGATCACGGTGTCGGCGCCGGTGTCGGCCACGACATCGCGCAGCTCCTTGGCCTTGCCCGACCCGATGTAGGTCGAGGAGTCCGGGCGTACGCGCCGCTGGATCAGCCCGTCGAGCACCTCCGACCCTGCTGTCTCGGCGAGGGCGGCGAGCTCGCGCAGCGAGTTCTCGGCGTTCTTCGCGGTGCCCTCGGTCCAGACCCCCACGAGCACCACGCGCTCCAGCCGCAGCTGGCGATACTCGACCTCGGTGACGTCCTGCAGCTCCGTCGACAGGCCGGCGACGCGGCGGAGGGCCTGGCGCTCCTCGAGCGCCAGTTGGTCGCCGTCAGGGGCGGCATCGTCGGGGCGGAAACGGTCCGGCAGGGTCACGCCGGAGGTCGCGTCGTCGACCTGGTCGTCCAGTGCACGTGGTGAGGTCATCGCGTCGATCCTGACACGCAGGCATGGCCGACGCATCCCCTTAGTCGTCCGGCCGGCTCGCCGCCGCCCGCAGCCAGTCGTCGTCGATCACACCCGAGCCGACCAAGACCGCGGGGCCGGCGAGATCGACGCGCCCGTCCGTTCTGATCGTGACCGTGAGCCCACCGCCTGGCGGCTCGACCCGATAAGTCAGCGCCTCCTCGGGAGGCGTTCCGTTCGACAGCTCACCCGCATCCACCGCGGCCGCCACCGCGACTGCGGCAGCTCCCGTGCCACACGATCTGGTCTCGCCGACGCCCCGCTCGTGCACCCGCATCTGCACCCGCCGCGCGCCGACCCTGGTCACCAGCTCGACGTTGACGCCGCCGGGATAGGCACCCTCCGGCCGTACGGTCGGCGGCGTCCTCAGCTCGCCGGCCAGCGACAGGTCGACGATCATCGCGACGGCATGCGGGTTGGGCATGGTGACCGCGTACGCCGGCCAGCACAGCGCGCCGACCTGCACCTCGACGGAGCCCAGATCCGGCAGGCCGTACGGGCCGAGGTCGACCGTGACGTCGCCGACCATGCCGAGCCTCGCGGTGAGAACCCCGGCCCGTGTCGCGATGGGGACCTCGCCGGGACTCTCCAGATGCTGGTCGACGAGGTAGCGCGCGAACACCCGGATGCCGTTGCCGCACATCTCCGCGATCGAGCCGTCGGCGTTGCGGTAGTCCATGAACCAGCGGGCCCGGTCGGACATCGGCGCGCCCTCGGGATCGGCCGCCGCGAGGACCACCCGCAGCACGCCGTCGGCACCGATGCCGGCGCGTCGATCGCACAGCGCGGATGTGAGACCTGGCGTGAGGTCGATCTCGCGTTCCGGGTCGGGCACCAGGATGAAGTCGTTCTCGGTGCCGTGACCCTTCACAAATCGGACGGCGTTCACAAGGCCGATCGTACGGGCGCCGCCGTCGGACCTCCCCCAAGCTGCCAGCGCCGCAGGACCAGGCTCAGCGCACTGATCCGGCCTCGGGGCCGGGTTGGCGGTGGGCGACGTCCAGCGCCCGCGCCAGCAGTCTCTCGTCGTCGTACGCAAGCCAGGACACGCGCGGGTCCGGCCCGAACCACTGCGCCTGGCGGCGGCCGAAGCGACGCGTGGCGCTCGTGGTCAGGCGCTTGGCCGTCGGCTCGTCGTGCACACCGTCCAGCAGCTCGAGCACCTGGCGGTATCCCAGCGCGCGCGACGCGGTCTGGCCCTCCCGCAGCCCGATCTGCTCCAGTTCGCGCACCTCCGCCACGAGACCCGCAGCCCACATCCGCTCGACCCGCGCCTCGATCCGCGCGTACAGGTCGGCGCGCGGCACGTCGAGTCCGATCATCGTGACGGCGGGCATGGGGTCACCCGCCGTCTGGGGCTGCGCCGTCCGGGCGTGGCCCGGCAGCCGAGCGGTGTACGCCCCGCCGGTGAGCGCCCGCACCTCGAGCGCTCGGACGATGCGCCGACCGTTGGCCGGGCCGATGGCCGCAGCCGCGGCCGCATCCTCGCGGCGGAGGCGCTCGTGCAGCTCGTGCGGCCCGACGCGGGCCAGCTCCGCTTCCAGCTCCGCGCGGACCGCGGGGTCGGTTCCGGGGAAGTCCAGCGGGTCGATCACGGCGCGAACGTACAACCCCGATCCGCCGACGAGGACCGGCGTCACGCCGCGACTGATCAGGTCGCGGATGACGCCGCGGGCGAGCTGCTGGTACGCGGCGACGGTCGCGGTCTGCGTGACGTCGAGCACGTCGAGGAGGTGATGGGGCACTCCCCCTCGCTCGTCGACAGGCAGCTTGGCCGTGCCGATGTCCATCCCGCGATACAGCTGCATCGAGTCCGCGTTCACGACCTCGCCGCTGACCCTGCGGGCGATCGAGATCGCGAGGTCGCTCTTGCCCGCCGCGGTCGGCCCGACGATCACCACGAGCCGCGGCAACGCGTCACCCGGCACCAGCGCAGACACGACCGGAGTCTCGCACCCAGGACCTGCCGCAAGCGCTGCCCGACCTCCGCCACTGCGGCAGTCCGGCGTCCGTTCCGCGACCGCGGTGGCTGGTCCGGCGTCCGGTGATGACAGCCCACATCAACGCGCGGTGTATCTGAGGGCGTCCCGCCAGATCCGCACTAGTCAACTGGGCTTCGTGCTTACCGGCCCCCCACCCGAACGAAAGGGATCAGCATGCGGACGCACTCGAAGGCGTCCCTCGTTCTCCTGTCCGGCGCGATGTCGGTATCGGTCGCGACTGCTCCGGCCTTTGCCGGCAGCGACGCTCCCGTCCTCGGCGCCGACCCCGAGATCGTCACCCACAGCGCCGCCACGACCGGTTCTGACCGGGCCGCGGAGTACTGGACGCCGGAGCGGATGGCGGCGGCGATCCCGGTCGACGTCACCCTCGACGCGCCGGCCGACACCGACGGGGCCAGCGAGGTGACGGTCGGCACACCCGGCCGAGCCGCACCGGCGGCGCCGCTCGACCGCTCGGTCGATCTCGACGGAGCACGTACGGATGACATCGAGACCGGCTCCATCGCAACCAAGTGGAGCGGGCCGCGAAAGAGCCCCCCGGCATCCACCTCCGGACGGGTGTTCTTCGTCGCCGACGACGGTGGCTCGTACAGCTGCTCGGGCAGCACTGTCAACAGCGACGGGAAGAACGTCGTCTTCACCGCGGGTCACTGCGTGCACGGCGGCGGCGCCGGCCGCGCGTGGTTCGACGCGGCGCTGTGGATCTTCGCGCCGAGCTACAACGAGAAGAAGAAGAACGTGACCCCGTTCGGGTGGTGGACGGCGTCGCAGCTGTGGAGCCTGTCCGGCTGGGTCGACAGCGCGGACCGTACGTTCGACATCGGCGCCGTGGTCATGCAGACCGACGCGGCGGGCACGCACATCGTCGATGCGGTCGGCGGCCAGGGCATCGAGTGGAACTGGCCTCTCGTCCAGGACATCTACCAGTTCGGCTACCCCGCCAACGCGCCGTTCCAAGGCAAGAAGCTGCAGTACTGCTCCGGCTTCACCTACGACGACGGCGGTCACGTCGGCATCAACTGCAACATGACCGAGGGCGCGAGCGGCGGGCCGTGGCTCGACGACTTTGACGGGACGTTCGGCTGGCTCGACTCGGTCAACAGCTGGGTCTTCTGGGACGGCGCGGGCGTTCGCTACAAGTGGAACGGACCGTACTTCGGCGACGCGGCGGCCGACCTCTACGCGGCTGTCGAGTTCCTCTGAGCCGGCTTCGACCGGCAGCGCTGCTTTCGTCGCGGTGCTGCCGGTTGGGCGCAGAGCCGGACGGTGCATCGGCACAGGCGTGACAGGCTGGGCGTTCACGCGCGTGTCCGTGCGCACCTGCGCGGACCTGTCGCACCGACCCGGAAAGTGAGCCGCAGATGAGCTTCATGGACAAGGCAAAGGACGCCCTCACGCAGGCGAAGGGCAAGGCCGCCGACCTGGCGGACCAGCATGGCGGCAAGATCGAGCAGAGCATCACCAAAGCCGGTGACTTCGTCGACAAGAAGACCGGCGGGAAACACGCCGGCAAGATCGACCAGGTCCAGGCGAAGGCACGGCAGGCCGCGGAGAAGCTCGCTGCCGAGCGCACCGAACCGGGCGGGGCCGTCGTCGGCGAGACGCCGGTGCCGGTGCCCGGCCCGATCGTGAGCGGCCCGGTCCAGACGGGCTCCCTGCTCAAGGGAGACCTGGTGGGTGGTAGCGACCCGGTCGTCGGCGACCCCGTAGTGACGGACCACGCGTTTCCGGCCAAGCCCGCGTTCCCGACCGATCCCGTGCTCCCGACCGACCCGGGCGCACCTCAACCCGACCGTGGCCCGACCACCTAGTGACCACGTATCGGGGGCGTCGGGGTCCTTTCCGTGGCGTCGACGCCACGTGGGGGACCCTCAGGCCCCCGATACGTGGTCATCGGCCGGGTAACAGCGCTCGTACATCCTGGATCGTGTCGGTCTCCTCGGCGCTCTTGTCGTCGCGATAGCGCAGGACCCGCGCGAAGCGAAGGGCGACCCCGCCGGGGTAGCGCGGCGACTGCTGGGCTCCGTCCAGCGCTATCTCGACCACCAGGGTCGGGCGCACCCAGACCGTGCCTCGCGTGCGCCGCTGCTCGACCTCCTGCAGCGCCGCTGTCTGCCAGGTCAGCAGCGCGTCGGTCAGACCCTTGAACGTCTTGCCGACCATCACGAAGCCACCCGGCTCGCCGTACGTCCCGTCGGGATCGCGCGCGCCGAGATGCAGGTTGGAGAGCCAGCCGACCCGCCGGCCGTGCCCCCACTCGGCAGCGAGCACCACCAGGTCGAGCGTGCGCACCGGCTTGACCTTGCGCCACGACCCGCCGCGGCGGCCGGCGGCGTACGGGGCGTCGAGCGCCTTGACCACGACGCCCTCGTGACCGGCCGCAAGGGCGTCGGCGAGCACCTGCTCCCCGGCTGAGCCGTCTGCCGTCAGCACGCCCGGCACGCGCCAGTCCGCCGCGACCCGCTCGAGCACGTCAAGCCGCTCGGCCAGCGGCCGGTCGAGCAGGTCGACGCCGTCGACGTGGAGGACGTCGAAGAAGTACGGGCGGAGCAACTGCTCCCGCGGCGCATCGGCCCCGAACCGGCTCATCGTGTCCTGAAACGCCCGCGGCCTCGAGTCGGAGTCCAGCGCGAGCGACTCGCCGTCGAGCACGACCTGGTTCACCGGCAGCGCGCGTGCGACCGCTACGACCTCCGGCACCCGGTGCGTCATGTCCGCGAGGCTGCGCGTGTAGACACGTACGTCCGGGCCGTCGCGATGCACCTGGATGCGCGCGCCGTCGAGCTTGAACTCCACCGACGCCGCGCCGGTGAGTGCCAGCGCCTCCGTTACGCCGGCCGCTGTCGCAGCCAGCATCGGCCGCACCGGCCGCAGCACCTCGAGCCCGACCGAGGTCAACGCATCCGCACCTCCGGTGAGGGCGAGGCTTGCAGTGACACGGAGATCGCCGGAGAGCATGTATGCGCGCTGAACCACGTCGACGGCGACCCCGGCCGCGGCCGCGATCCCGGTGACGAGGACGCCGTCGAGCGCGCCGTGGCGCACCTCGCCCATGAAGACCGCGGTCATGAGCTGCTGCTCGGCGCGCGAAGCCGGCGCGAGCAGCTCGCGCAGCAGCGCGTCACGCTGCGCCGCGGAGCCGACGCCTCTCGTCGCGGCGAGTCGGTCGAGGGCAGCGTCGAAGTCGAGAACCTCGAGCCCTTGGGAACCCTCACTGCTCGACTGCAGCACGCGGGCTGCGACCTCGTCGTACGCGTCGCTCGCGGCCGGCTCAGCCGACTCAGCGGTGGCTCCCTGACCATCGTGCTCGCCCTCGGATGCCGGAAGCACCTTGGCGAGCGCGGACCAGCCCACGCCGATCCGCCCCTGGCGCGGGTCACCGATCAGATAGCCGACGACGGGTCCGACCTCCGCCGGTTGCGCCCGGCTCAGCAAGTCCGCGAGCAGCGCGGTCTTGGCCGTGCGCGATCGGGTCGCGGCGAGCGCGCGGGATGTCTCGGCAACCTCGGCGAGCAACACCCCCGCAGTCTCCCAGGAGGTTGATCGCTGAGCACCTGCACGTAGATTCGGCACCGTGACTCAGGATCCTCCGGACCCGGCTTTCCCTCGACTGCATGGCCGCCCGCCGCGCGGGTGGGTCAACGACCCCAACGGCTGCTCGTACGTCGACGGCCGCTACCACCTGTTCTTCCAGCACAACCCGGACGCCGCGGTGCACGCGACGATCAAGTGGGGGCACGTCAGCTCGACCGATCTGGTCGATTGGCGGCTCGAGCCGATCGCCTTGGTGAACCGGCATGCGGAGCTCGACTCGTACGGTTGCTGGACCGGCTGCGTCGTTGATGACGGCGGCGTGCCGACCGCGGTATACAGCGCGGTGGCGGATGACACGGGTCGGGCACAGGTGATGCTGGCCCGCAGTGACCGGGAGATGCGCACCTGGGTGCCGGAGCGCGCGTCGGTCATGGGTATGCCCGACGACCCCGCCGTTACCGATGTGCGGGACCCGTTCGTGTTCGAGGTGGACGGCCACCGGTACGCGGTCCAGGGGGCGGGCCACCGGCAGGGCCGGCCGCGGATCCTCGTGTACGGGTGCGACGACCTGTCGGACTGGTCCGCGCTCGGCACGCTCCTGTCGGCCGACGACCCGGTCGCCGCGGCGGTCGCTCCGGCGAACATCTGGGAGTGCCCGAACCTCTTCCGCCTCGGCGACCGGTGGGTCCTGATCCTGTCGCTGTGGAGCCAGGTCGCCGGAGTCCACTCCCTCGACGGCACCCGATACCTCGTCGGCGACCTCGCGGTCGGTCCGGGCGGGCCCCGGTTCACCCCCACGTCGGGCGGTCTGCTCGACGACGGTCCGTGCTTCTACGCGCCGCAGGTGCTGGTCGTGGAAGATCGCGTCCTGCTGTGGGCGTGGTCCTGGGAGCTCGGCCGATCGGCGGCCCAGACCGAGGACGCCGGG
>Ga0136634_10000381_pt1 | contig 20405 bp, 15 predicted proteins | sample AntDrymUQ8332106_2_FD_104654 | JGI IMG/M metagenome (GOLD analysis project Ga0136634, IMG submission 104654) | Polar desert sand microbial communities from Dry Valleys, Antarctica - metaG UQ833 (21.06) | ecosystem: Environmental > Terrestrial > Soil > Desert | place: Antarctica: Dry Valley... | reverse complement strand
TCACTAATTGCTGTATCTCATCTTCATTATAGACATTATATTCATCCCAATCATTTACGTCTGCTGTGCCATACTTATCTCTTAAAAAACAAAATGCGGAATAAGGAACCAGCCAATGGCGATTCAGATCAAAAAATTCAAACCATGCAAAATCATCTTTAAATGATTGCTTCTCTATATTATACAATTCTTTCAGGATAGTCATTTTTAGTTTATGCACCCGCTCATAATCCACATATGAAAGCTGGTTAACACTATGTATATTATCCATGGTTTCCATAGATAGTTCTACACCAAAAGCTGTAGCAAGCTTTTGAACATTCATATACAAAGGGTGTAACGCAAAGACAGAAATAGGTGCATAGGGATAAGAATCTTTTTTTGTAAGTGTTGCAGAAGTATCGTTTATGGGTAACAGTTGTATTAACTTAATTCCGGTTTTTTTTGCCCAGTCTATCATTAAGTGTAATGTTGTAAAGCTTCCTATACCCCAGGTTTGTTCGGTTTTTATTGCTGAAACAGGAATGTTTAATCCAGCACCCTTCCATTTATTTTCATTTAATCCGGTTGAGCAATAATAGATAGTCATTACATCTTTGCTGACAGGGGCGTTCAATATCCTGTTTTTTCCATCCTCTAAATAAATGGTCTTCTTTTTATTTAAATCGTAAATGCCAAATTTAAATTCTATTGGAAACTTTTCTTTTAACAGGTTTAATTTAATACTCCATGTATTTTCTTTTTTTGATAACTGAAGCGGTTTATGATCATCCCAGTTTTTCAATTTTTTTGATGAGCCTGATATGCAAACAACTTTATCATCTCCCAAAGGAGATAACTGAACATTGAAAATTATATTTGGATCACTGTCAGAATGTTTTTTTGATTTCTGCTTTTGATTTTTTAATATTTTATTAAACGGTGTCGTTTGGAAAACGGATTCATATAATTCAATTACCTGGGGAACATCAATGATCTCGATCACTTTTTGTTTCACTTTTTTAAGATCAGCTTTCCTGTTATTTATGATTTCAATTAGATCTCCATTTTCTGTATGTAATACCACGTTATATATAAGTAGATCTTCGTTGGGCAAAGCAGCTGATTGTATACTTACATGCCAATATTCTTCATCAAGATAATTAAGGGGAAAACCAATCATGGAATCAGATTCATTTCTACCTGAAAAATTGATATAAAGCGATTCCCCATATTTAGATGTAAATTTTATATAAAAATGAATCAGCATAATAATAGTTGAAACAGCAATTTAATAGAATGAGATTGTATTTTTTCTTTTTATGTTTAAATCTGCTACTTAATCTCTTCTGTACTATATTTGCCAAAAATAATTTTTTAGCTATGGAAACAGTAAAAAAATCAAGAGGCCTTTACTGGATATTATTTTTTGTATCTGTAGCCGTTTTTATTGGAGTATATGTTGTTGCAGGTGGATATTGCTCAATGATACTTCCTTTTAATATTACTTTCCTGGCACTCGCTATGGATCTTATGTAAGAATAATTTATTAAAATAAAATACCCCGCAATCACGGGGTATTTTTATTTGATATTGTTGTTGTTTTATCGAACAATTAATTTACCTCTGTACAACTCAATATTTTTTGTATCATATGCGGTAATTAAATAAAGATCTGCCGGCCATTTGTTTACTGGTAATACTGCCGGATTCTCTGAATTTGCCAGATATACTAACTGGCCCATAGAATTGAAGACTTTAATTTTTAGGTTTGCAATATTTGACCATCTTAATTCAGTACGGCCAACAGCAGGATTTGGAGAAAGAGTAAATTGTATGCCTCCATTACACGAAGCCGATATTACTCCAAATTCTTCCTTTCTTCCATTCAGATCTTCACTTACGAGTTTATAATATGATTTTACAGACGATATAGTGTTATCAGTATAGGAATAAGATAATGGAATATTTGAATTACCTCCTTGTGCAAGTGTATTAATTTTTGAAACTACTTCAAAGTCGCGGCCATTGTTGCTACGATACAATATAAACTGTTTACTGTTTGACTCAGCCTGCGTTTTCCATTTAATTACCAATTTATTCTGATTGCAAAAAACATTATAATCTGTTAAGGATACCGGCACAGGTGCAAGAGGATTACGAATCCGGATGATTCGGTATGGTGCTGAATTAGTAGCCAGAAAAATATCTCCGTTAGGTGCTGTGGTAATGTCTCTTAATCTTCCAAACAAGTCATTAAAAAAATCATCCTGGTCTGTAATTGCAGTACCAGCGGCGTTTAATGTTACCCTCCTTACTTTAGCTGTTTTTAAAAAAGTTACTAAAAAGGTATTTTGAAATTCAGGAATAGATGGATGAGTATACCAGATAAGGTCATTAGGAGCCCATGTTCCACCAGGCACCGGATTCCAGGAGGCTAATGGCTCCATTACATTATTTGCAGTGCAATAATTGGTTTCCGTTGATCCGGCTCCAATATCATTGTCACAATAACCTTCCACATTGGGCCATCCATAGTTTCTTCCTGCTTCAATGATTTGAAATTCATCATTGTTGCCAGGGCCGTGCTCAGTTTCAAATATAGTGCCATTGGGATGTAATGCAAGTCCTTGCGGATTGCGGTGGCCAGTTGTATAAATATGGCTTAACGGATCCGGATTGTCTGCAGGGATACTGCCATCCAAATTAGTTCTTAGTATTTTACCATTATAACTTCCTGTATTTTGTGCATTTCCTGTATTTGCGGCATCTCCGGTTGTCATAAGAAGCGTATTATCAGGAAGAATAAGTAATCGCGATCCATCATGAATGGTTGCGGCATCTATTCTTTCATCATCAATTAAAACAACCTCATTTATAAGCGAATTTGTACTATATGTGAACCGGGATAAACGTTCATATTCGTCTCCTCCACTTGTATAAGTATAAACAATAAATACATGTGGTGTATTTATAAAATCAGGATGAAAGGTCATCCCCAGCATACCTGACTCTCCACTTTGCCAAACATTGGAAGTATGTTCAAGCAACTGCGTAGCCATTCCGGTTATTGGATGGATACGAAATACATCTCCTTCCCGTGTTGTCATCCATAAAGAATCACCAGGTCCATATTTAAGTTCCCATGGTACGCCTGGAGATGTATACAATGTTGTAGCCTCAACAGTAGTAGTTCCTAAATCAATGGTCTGTCCACACGATACTGTGAAACAAAAAACACCTGTTAATAAGGATAGTAGTAATTTTCTCATATAGATTCTTTAAGTAAATGGTAATGTGTGGAAAATAATAAATGCAAAAATGATTCCAATTGATTCCCGGAAATATTAAATAAAAAAACCGCCCTGTTTTATAAGGCGGTTAATTGTAATTAATTTTATTAAACTTTATTTTACTTCTTCAAATTCTGCATCTGTTACATTTTCACTTCCACTCCCCTCCCCACCTGCAGGTTGTTGTTCTGCTTGTGGTTCATTTGCCTGCTGTCCGCCATTAGCTGCTCCTTCCTGTGTTGCTTTATACATTTCTTCACTTGCTGTTTTCCAGGCTTCATTCATTTCTGTAACTGCACTATCAATCTGCACGATATCCTGTGATTTATGTGCTGATTTTAATTTTTCCAATGCTGATTCAATAGGGGCTTTTTTGTCTGCAGAAATTTTATCACCATATTCTTTCAGTTGTTTTTCCGTTTGGAATATCAGGCTATCTGCCTGGTTGATCTTATCGATCTTTTCCCTTTCTATTTTATCTGTAGCTTCATTCGCCTTTGCTTCATTCTTCATTTTTTCAATTTCTTCTTTGCTCAGGCCACTTCCTGCTTCGATCCGTATCTTTTGTTCTTTACCTGTTCCCTTATCTTTAGCACTTACGTGAAGGATACCGTTTGCATCAATATCAAAAGTTACTTCAACCTGCGGAACTCCACGAGGTGCGGGAGGTATTCCATCCAGGTTAAACATTCCAAGGCTTTTATTTTGAGTTGCCAACGGACGCTCACCCTGTAATACATGTATCTGAACTCCAGGCTGGTTATCACTTGCTGTACTGAATGTTTCAGATTTTTTTGATGGGATCGTTGTATTTGAATCTATAAGTTTAGTCATAACCCCACCCATTGTTTCAATTCCAAGACTTAGCGGAGTTACATCGAGTAACAAAACATCTTTAATATCACCACTTAATACAGCACCCTGGATAGCTGCACCTATAGCCACAACTTCATCCGGATTCACACTACGGTTTGCTTTTTTATCAAAGAATTTTTCAACTATTTCCTGCACTTTGGGTATTCGCGTACTTCCACCAACAAGTATCACCTCATCTATCTGGGATGTTGAAAGATTTGCATCTTTTAATGCCTGTTCACAAGGCTTTAAGCAACGTTCAAATAATTTGTCAGCCAGTTGTTCAAATTTTGCACGGCTTAGTTTTTTAACAAGGTGCTTTGGTACTCCATCTACAGCAGTAACATATGGAAGATTTATCTCTGTTTCTGTGCTTGAGGATAATTCAACTTTTGCTTTTTCTGAAGCTTCTTTTAAACGTTGTAAAGCCATTGGATCTTTACGTAAATCAATGGCTTCTTCTTTTTTAAAATCATCTGCAAGCCAATCCATGATCACTTTATCAAAATCATCACCACCAAGGTGTGTATCACCGTTAGTTGATTTAACTTCAAATACACCATCGCCAAGTTCAAGTACAGATATATCAAATGTTCCCCCACCCAGGTCAAACACAGCTATTTTCTGATCTTTCCCTTTTTTATCCAAACCATAGGCAAGAGCTGCAGCAGTGGGTTCATTCACTATCCGGCGTACATTTAATCCTGCTATTTCACCGGCTTCTTTTGTTGCCTGGCGCTGAGCATCATTAAAATAAGCAGGAACAGTAATTACTGCTTCATTTACTGTTTGGCCAAGATAATCTTCAGCAACTTTTTTCATTTTCTGAAGGATCATCGCACTGATTTCCTGTGGAGTATATGGCCTGCCATCAATGTCAATACGAACCGTATTATTGTCACCTTTTACAATTTTATAACCCCAATGACTGATCTCTTCTGTGACCTCATCATGATGACGGCCCATGAATCGTTTTACACTGGTAATAGTATTGCCGGGATTTGTAATAGCTTGTCGTTTTGCAGGGTCACCTACTTTCCTTTCTCCATTTTTAAGAAATGCGACCACCGAAGGTGTTGTACGGCGGCCTTCCTCATTTGGAATAACTACAGGTTCATTGCCTTCCATGACTGCGACACAACTGTTTGTTGTACCCAGGTCTATACCGATTATTTTTCCCATATTTTATAATGATTTATAAGAAGTTGTCAATCATTGTGCCAAGCAAACCAGAGTGAAAAAATGGCAGAAAACAGGTTGGTTATGATGAAACCCTGAAGCTAAAATGCTTCTGTGTCATGTAACTGATAACTATTATAAAACAGGTGGTTAAAAACTGGCTTAAAAAAGGGTCCCAATGAAAAACTTCCACCAGTAATTTTAAAAGGAAATAATTGATAACCAGGTTAAAAAAGAAAGATAAAAAATATCGGAATAATTGAATTCTGCCCCTAAGATTTGATCCTATAAAAACCACATATTTATTTAAAAGAAACCCGACAAGAAAAACAATGCAGGAAGAAAGGAATAGTGCGGCATTATGAGGTTTAAAAGCCGAAATGCCGAAATTAAAAATTTTATTGTTAAAGAGGTACCGTAAACTAAAAGCATAAATTAAAAGACCCATAAATGTATTCACCCCTCCACAGGCAGCATACCGGAAGGTTTGCAAAGACATTGCCTTTTTAAAAGGGGGATATAAATAATCAAGTAAAGACGTTACTTTTTGTTTCATGTAAAAACAAATGTCCGACACCTATAGGCGTCGGACAAATATTAAAATACGTACCTGATAGCAAGGCCACCCCAGCTTCCGCCAAAGCCATTTCCAAATGTATTTCCGAATTCAAAAGATGGCTGCCAGTCCAATGAAAGATTAATAGGTGCAGAATTGATTTTATAATCCAGGCCCAATACACCATCAATACCAATGGATGTTCCACCACCATGATCATTATTATAAAATCCAATATGTGCCCCCGGACCTACATACCACTTCAATCCTGTTACACTGCGAATATCAAAATGAAATTCATAAAGGCCCGTTATACGGGTGCCATTGTTATAAAAATAACCCAGCCCTTCCAATGCAACATTATCAGCAATGAAATGCTTGAGAGTTACAGCACCCGGATAGAATTTTACACCAAGTGCAGTTTTATATTCCGTTGAATTTGAGTTATCCTGTGCAGAAGCGCCTGTTGCAATAATCAGCGTGATTGCTGCAATTAAGAAATTTCTTTTCATGTTTATCTGGGGGTTATGGGTTCATAAGGAATATGTATTCCTATATGGACTTGGTTATCAATAAGTATGTAATTTTTATTGGATGTTCTTACTATTCAGAATATCGGATAACAATATCGTAACATTTTATATTCCATATTCCTAATTACAAATTACTTAACAAACTACCACTCAGTAATCTTTCCCACGAAACCATTAATTATACAACTCTTCTCTCATCAGTTTCACTCTTTCATCAATGAGGTATTCATCATAGGTCATTAATTTATCGATCATACCTTTAGGAGTGATTTCAATAATCCTATTTGCAACTGTTTGCATAAACTGGTGATCATGCGTTGTAAATAAAATGGTACCTGTAAAATCCATCATACTATTATTAAATGCAATAATACTTTCCAGGTCAAGATGATTGGTCGGTTCATCCAGTATCAACACATTGGGATTCTGGATCATCATTTTACTAAGCATGCAACGTACTTTTTCACCGCCGCTGAGTACTGTGGTTTTCTTTAAAATCTCATCCCCGCTGAATAACATTTTTCCCAGGAAACCCCGGAGAAAATCTTCATCAACATCCTTTACATAGGGTGGCACATATTGTCTCAGCCAATCCATCAGGATGAGGTTACTACCTTCAAAATATTCTGTATTATCATTGGGTAAATAAGCGGTGGTAATTGTAGTGCCCCATTCATATTTACCTGAATCCGCTTTTATCCTGCCATTTATCAATTCAAAAAATGTTGTAAGGGCAATAGGATCACGACTTAAAAAAGCAATTTTCTGACCCTTCTGCATATCAAAATTGAGCTTGCTGAATATAGATTTGCCATCAAGGGATTTGCCGATATTTTCTACTTTTAAAATATCATTGCCTGCTTCTCTTTCCTGTTTAAAGATTATACCAGGATATTTTCTGTTGCTGGGGGTGATATCCTCAAATACAAGCTTGTCCAATGCTTTTTTCCTTGAGGTAGCCTGCTTTGATTTTGATGCATTTGCACTGAATCGCGCAATGAATTCCAAAAGATCTTTCTTTTTTTCTTCCTGTTTTTTATTCTTATCAGTGGCCTGTCTTGCTGCTAACTGCGAGCTTTCATACCAGAATGAATAATGACCTGTATAAATTTTTATTTTATTCTTGTCTACATCAGCAACATGGGTACATACCGCATCCAGAAAGTGCCTGTCATGACTAACTACCAATACGATATTCTGGTAATCTGCAAGGAAATTTTCCAGCCAGCTTATCGTCTCTACGTCAAGGTTATTAGTAGGTTCATCCAGTAATAAAATATCAGGGTTACCAAACAAGGCCTGTGCAAGCAATACCCTTACTTTTAAATTAGCACTCACGTCTTTCATTAATACAGAATGCAATGCATCTGTTACGCCCAGCTCACTAAGGAAAGTTGCAGCATCACTTTCAGCAGTATAGCCACCCATCTCACCAAATTCATGTTCCAGTTCACCAGCTTTTATACCATCTGCTTCTGTAAAATCTTCTTTGCTATACAATGCATCTTTTTCATGCAAAACCTGCCACATTTTTTTATGACCCATCATTACGGTATTTAAAACCGATACATCATCAAAAGCAAACTGGTTTTGATTAAGTACAGCCATGCGTTCTCCTGGGGTAATATCAATACTTCCTTTATTAGGCTCAATTTCCCCGCTGATGATTTTTAAAAAAGTAGATTTACCCGCGCCATTTGCACCTATTACACCATAACAATTGCCCTTTACAAAATTAATATTGACCTCATCAAAGAGAACCCGTTTTCCGTAAGCAAGTGTCACATTATTAACGCTTATCATGCTGCTGCCTGTTTTTTAGAGGCGCAAAGGTATGCATTTACTTTTGGGAATTATTTTAAAAGCATTAATAACAAGTAGCTAATTGCAACAAAACCCGGAATATTATCAATTAAATAATCTTAAATGCTTTTTTATCAAAATATTTTAACCCGTGAGAGTTTTCCCTTTTATCAATGCTTAAACATTAACCAGAACGTTACCTTTGCAACTTTAAAAAGAATACCCGGGATGTCAATAACAAAAGCTTTGCAGCAGGCGACTATTAAAAGTTTAAAAATATTATATGACAAAGAATTTACTGAAACAGATTTCCAGGTTAATTTAACCAAACCGGAATTTGTAGGAAATTATACTGTGGTTTTGTTTTCTCTGTTAAAAAAAACTGGCAGGTCACCGGAAGCGTTAGGTAATGAACTGGGTAATGAACTTATAAAGTCTTATCCCCAATTATTTTCTTCTTTTAATTTAATCAAAGGTTTTTTAAACCTTGATATTGCCGAAACATATTGGCTGGAATTGCTAAAAGATAATTTTGATAATTTAACTTATGGCAAACAGGGATTAAATGGGAGTAGAGTAATGGTAGAATATTCATCTCCTAATACCAATAAACCGCTTCATCTTGGCCATCTAAGAAATAATTTCCTGGGATGGAGCGTGGCTGAGATCCTTAAGGCAAATGGGTATGAGGTTTTAAAAAGCTGTATCATTAATGACAGGGGAATTCATATATGCAAAAGCATGATTGCCTGGCAAAATTTTGCAAATGGAAAAACGCCGGCGTCTGTTGGAATGAAAGGAGATCATTTTGTAGGTGATTACTATGTAAAATTTAATGATGAATATAAAAAACAGGTTATTACTCTTGTAAATTCAGGGATGAAGGAAGAAGAAGCAGAAAAACAGGCACCTATAATGAAGGCTACGCAGAATATGCTACAGCAATGGGAAGCAGGAGTTCCGGAAATTATGGAACTATGGAATAAAATGAATGGATGGGTATATGAAGGATTTGATGTGACATATAAAAAAATAGGCAGCAATTTTGACATAAAATATTATGAGAGTAATACCTATCTTCTTGGAAAAGATATTGTGCAGCAGGGACTGGAGAAAAAAGTATTTTATAAAAAAGATGATGGAAGTGTGTGGATAGATCTTACTGCAGAAGGCCTTGATGAAAAACTGGTATTGCGTAAAGATGGCACTGCAGTATATATAACACAGGATATTGGGCTGGCTTTGCAGAAATATGAAAAATTTAAAATCAGTCAGAGCATTTATGTAATAGGTGACGAGCAAAATTACCACATGAAAGTTTTAAAACTTATTTGCCAGCGGCTTGGTTTACAATATGCAAATGATATACATCATTTAAGTTATGGTATGGTTGAGCTGCCGACCGGAAAAATGAAAAGCAGGGAAGGAACTGTTGTTGATGCAGATGAGCTTGTGGATGAGATGATAGCAACTGCAAGACAACATACAGAGGAACTAGGAAAAGTAAAAGATTTTACGGGAGATGAATTAACAGAATTGTTTGATACTATTGGGTTAGGTGCAATGAAGTTTTATTTATTAAGGGTTGATCCAAAAAAAAGGATGATTTTTAACCCGGAAGAATCAATCGACTTTCATGGCTTTACTGGTCCTTTTATCCAGTATACATATGCCAGGATAAAAAGCATTTTAAGAAAAGAATCGATAGCAGGTTCAAACCCGTTGTATACAAAGTTTTTAAAACCTGAAAAGGATGTTGTTGTATTACTTGAACAATATCCTTCCGTTGTAATACAAGCTGCAAAAGAATTAAACCCATCAGTTATTGCAGGATATATTTTTGCATTGGCAAAAACCTTTAATTCTTTTTATACAGCACTTTCAATATCTAATGCTGAATCAGAAGAAAAAAAGCAATTGCGTCTACAACTATCCGTTATGACAGCCAATGTATTAAAAAGCGGCATGCAGTTGTTGGGTATCAAAGTACCGGAAAGAATGTAATATTATGAATGGCTGATGATAATCGTAAATGTACGGACAGAAATAAAACATAAAAATGGAAAAAAAAGTTTCGAAGATCGGGGTTCTCTGCAGCGGTGGTGACAGCCCCGGGATGAATGCAGCCATACGGGCTGTTGTAAGAACAGCAAAATTTAACGAACTGGAAGTGTTTGGTATTATGCGGGGTTTCAGTGGTATGATTGATGATGAGATCATCACCATGGAAAGCCGCAGCGTTGCTAATATCATTCAGCGAGGTGGTACCATATTAAAAACGGCGCGATGCCCTGAATTCTTTGAATTAAAAGGAAGGCAGAAAGCACATGAGAACCTTAAGAAAAGAGGCATTGACGGACTGATTATAATTGGTGGTGATGGAAGCTTTCGTGGCGCACAGACATTTAGCAATGAATTTGATATACCCTGCATCGGATTACCCGGAACAATTGATAAAGATATTGCAGGCACAGATTTTACAATTGGATTTGATACAGCCGTAAACACTGCAGTGGAAGCAATAGATAAGATCAGGGATACAGCCGATTCACATGACCGGTTATTCATTATAGAGGTAATGGGGCGTGACGCAGGCTATATTGCTTTGCATAGCGCTATTGCAACAGGAGCGGAAAACGTATTGATACCGGAGAGGAAAACAATAATGGATGATATTATAAAATCATTGCAGGAAAAAGAAAAACGTAAAAAACTGGTAAACCTGATCGTGGTGGCAGAAGGAGAAGATTTTGGCGGCGGTGATGAATTGGCAAGGCACATAAAAAAAGTAATGCCACTTTTGGAAATTCGTGTTTGCATTTTAGGACATATACAAAGAGGTGGCTCACCATCCTGCATGGATCGTGTTATTGCGAGCAGGATGGGTTATCATGCAGTTGAATGCCTGATTGAAGGGAAGCACAATGTATTTGTTGGCATCCTTAACAACAAAATGCATTATATACCGCTGAACGAAGCAGTAAAAAAGAAGCAGCGGATCAGCGAGGAATGGATGAACATTGTTAAGATCCTTTCAACATAAACAAGATGCAGAATGTAGTAGTAATTAGTGAATCTAAAAGCACACATCTTACATCTTATATAACATCTCACATCTAACATCTCAACATGAGTAAAAATATCAGTAAATACCTGCACACTCAGATGGATAAAGAGGCGGGTATTGCACACTCTCAGAAAAGAACAAAGATCGTTGCTACTGTAGGGCCCGCTTCTGAAAATTATGATAATCTCTTATCCCTGGTTAAAGCGGGTGCAAATGTTTTCCGTTTAAATTTTTCGCATGGTAGTTATGAAGATAAAAAAAATGTAATTGAGAACATCCGTAAAATTATTAAAAGTGAACCCTATAATATTTCCATACTTGCTGATCTGCAAGGCCCGAAATTAAGAGTGGGTGACCTGACGGATGGAAAAATTATTTTAAAAGAAGGAAGTGAATTCATTTTAACCACCGAAAAAATATTAGGAACATCAGAAAAAATTTATGTGTCGTATCCGCACCTGACAACTGATGTTCAGGTAGATGAGCGTATTTTCCTGGATGATGGCAAAATGGAACTAAAAGTAAAAGCCATACTTAATGATAAAGAAATACTTGTAAGTGTTACATTAGGCGGAATACTTACTCCCCGGAAAGGAGTGAATTTACCAGATAGCGGTTTAACCATGCCTTCTCTTACTGAAAAAGATCTTGCAGATCTTGATTTTATCATTGAGCAGAAATTAGATTGGGTAGCACTTTCATTTGTAAGAAGAGCAGTAGATATCACGGAACTTAAAAAACTTATCAGGGACAAGGCAAGCAAAATAAAAGTAATAGCAAAAATAGAAATGCCTGAAGCATTAAAAAATCTCCGTGACATTATTATTGAAAGTGATGGAATAATGATCGCACGTGGTGACCTGGGAGTAGAAATTCCTATTGAGCAGGTGCCTGTAATACAAAAAGATATTATCCGCAAATGCATGCACAGGGCAAAACCAGTGATAGTTGCAACACAGATGATGGAAAGCATGATGGACAGGACGAAGCCAAACAGGAGTGAAGTAAGTGATGTGGCAAATGCTGTTCTGGAAGGAGCCGATGCTGTTATGTTAAGCGGCGAGACGGCTACCGGCCTCTACCCCACACTGGTAGTTGAGACCATGAGCAAGATCATCCTGGAAGTAGAACGAACAGTATATGAGTATAACAAAAATGATATTTTAACTCCCCAGCCTCATTCTCCCTCTTTTACAAGTGATGCGATATGTTACACGGCCTGTAAACTCGCTGAAGATTCACAAGCTACTGCCCTTATTGGGATGACACAAAGCGGCTACACTGCATTTATGTTAAGCAGCTTTCGCCCCAAATGCCCTCTTTATATTTTTAGTAAGGAAAGGTCTCTCATAAGCCAGCTAAGCTTAAGCTGGGGTGTGCGTGCATTTTATTATGCCGAGGAGGAAAGCCTCGATGATATTATTTTTGACCAGATCAATATTTTGCGTGAAAGAGGCTTTGTAAGAAAAGATGATGTAATTGTTAACACAGGCAGTACACCCATAGATCTTCATCTTCCTACAAATATTATTAAGATCACAAGAGTAGATTAGTGAATCATCCGATAGCTATCGGGAGTGATTAGTGATTAGTGATTAATGATTAGAAAGATCAGGTACTTTTAAACAGATAGTTTTATAAACTCACAAATTGATCTGATTATTTCCAGCAACAAATAATAATCGCGGCAATAATATTTCCTAAGAGGGTATATCCTCCGTTAATGAAATGCAAGCCCATAGGGCGTTTTTCATAGAGATAAGAAATGCTGATAGCTGCCATTCCAAAACAAATTCCTGTAACCGACCCAAGCTTCAAACCACTTTGCCAAAAGTCCAGGTCAAAGCGCGCACTAAGAATGGCTAAGCCAATACATGTAATAATAGTCCAGATAAAAGACATCAGCATTATTTGACCAATACCTTTTGAGGCGTCAGGATTCTTCACGTCAATTTTTGTATAAGCAAGCCATTTGTTTACAAACAATACTTTGGAATACCAGAGTGCGCCCAGGGCAAAATAAGCGATAGCAGCCACCAATACGGCTAACCAGTTAATGTCATTCAGGAAGGTAGTATCCATGTTGTTAATTAAAAGGGTAATAATTAAAATTTAACTGCCGGTGTATCATTAGTAAAATAAAAAATTTTATGGAATATACAAACTGTTTATTTGTTTTGCAACTATAATAAGTTATCATACCAAAAAATTCCTGGTAAAAAAAAGTGAAGGAAGTGGACAAGTAGAAATATAAGTAAAGGAGAATCTAACAGAAGGAAATTTAATTGATTGATTGTGTTTCCTGTTTTTTTATAAAACTCAGCAGGTTCCTGTGCGCCATATTTTTAATTTTCTTCTGGAAAAATGAATTCCATCCTAAAAGCATACCTGTGAAACCAAGCGCCTGCTTACTCCACTTGTGAACACTGAAGCCATCACTGTGTTCCACAATTTTGCCCTCACTGAAACGCATATGTGCTTTTATATTATTTACAACCTTTCTTCCGGTTTTTGAAAAAGTGTATCTGGCCACCCAGTCACAGGTATAATAATCATCTCCGAGGTTTTGTATATTTCCAAAGTCAATTGTAAGGTCAGTTGCATTTGCACAAAGCATCTCCCACATTTTTTTTACCTGCTGCGCCTGCAACAACCCGAATACCGGGTCAAAGAATACAACATCATCACTATAACAATCATTCATTTTTTTATAGTCCCGTTGCTGAAATGCAGAATAAAAATTATTTATTACGGCTTCATTGTTATCCATATACTACTAGTTATTTGCTAAATTTAGTATTTTAAAAAATCCCTTATGCAAAAGATCTTTTTAATAATTTCCTGGCTTTGCCTGGTATATAACAGCCAGGCACAGGATGCAGACAGCTCCTGGTTTGTATCCAATTACACAAAAAAAGAGGTTTATATTCCTATGCGGGACGGAATAAAACTCTTTACATCTATATATATACCCCGTGATAAATCTGAATTACATCCTGTTCTAATGACAAGAACTCCCTATTCCTGTGCACCTTATGGAGACAATAAGTTTGCACAGATATGGAAAAGCTTTCGTTTTGCATATGTGAAAGAAAATTATATAATAGTAACCCAGGATGTACGCGGCCGTTATATGAGTGAAGGTGTTTTTGAAGATGTAAAGCCTTTTATCAAAAACAAAAAAACAAAAAAAGAGGTGGATGAGGCAAGTGATTCATTTGATACAATAGATTGGCTTATTAAAAATATAACCGGTAACAATGGGAGAGTTGGTGTTATCGGAACGTCCTATCCTGGTTTTTATGCAACAGAAGCCGCATTAAGCAATCACCCTGCACTTAAAGCGGTTAGCCCGCAAGCACCGGTTACTGATTGGTTCATCGGTGATGATTTTCATCACAATGGTGCATTCTTTGCAATGGATGGTTTTAATTTTTATTCTTCTTTCGGCAAACCCCGGCCAGTACCGGTTACAGATTATGGTCCGGGTTTTAGTTCTCCCGAAAAAGACAATTATAATTTTTTCCTGAAAGCGGGAGCCTTACAAAATCTTGCATCACTTATCGGCGACAGTATTAAATTCTGGCATGAAATGTATAAGCATCCTACTTACGATGACTGGTGGAAGGCAAGAGATGCAAGAAGAGGATTATATAATGATAAGCCGGCAATGCTTTGGGTAGGAGGTTTGTTTGATGCGGAAGATTGCTGGGGTGCATGGAACAGTTATAAATCCTGTGAAGCACAAAGCCCACAGACAAACAGCAGGATAGTGATGGGGCCCTGGTATCATGGGCAATGGAGCCAGGAAGGCAGTTACCTTGGCAATGTTCGCTTTGGCAGCAATACATCAGCCTGGTACCAGGAAAAAATAGAGATCCCTTTTTTCAATTATTATTTAAAAAATAAAGGAAGCGATAAAAGTATTGAAGAAGCTACTGTATTTTTTACAGGCGAAAATATTTGGAAAACCCTTACCAAATGGCCTCCGCAGAATGTAGAATATAAAAAACTATATATTAATAAGGAAGGATTGTCATTTAGTTCAGGGAACACTAACGATTCAGCCAACACGAAAACTTTTTTTGAATACATAAGTGACCCGGCTCACCCTGTTCCTTATACGGAAGATGTACACCATGGCCGTACAAAGGAATATATGACGGATGACCAGCGCTTTGCATCCCGGCGTCCCGATGTAATTACTCTTGATATGAAAATTCAGGAAGACCTGACTTTAGCCGGACCAGTAATTGCTGACCTGGTAACCAGTATTTCAACAACGGATGCAGATTTTGTAGTTAAGCTGATAGATGTTTTTCCTGACGATTTTAAATACTCTGACAGTGGCCTTAATAACGGTATTGCCTATCCGATGGGCGGTTACCAGATGCTGGTACGGGGAGAGATCATGCGCGGAAAATTCAGGAATAGTTTTGAAAACCCGGTTCCCTTCTCTCCGGGAATGATCAGTCATGTAAAATTCGAATTGCCGGATGTTGCACACACCTTTAAGAAAGGGCACCGCATGATGATTCAGATCCAAAGCAGCTGGTTTCCTCTTGCTGACAGGAACCCACAAAAATTTACAGATATCTATAAAGCCAATGACAGCGATTTCCAAAAGGCCAGTATAAAAATACACTATGGCCTTACTGATCAGACTAATTTTATCTTACCCATATTAAAATGAAAATCAAAATAACAGTTTTGCCGGTCCTTATTTTTATTTGCATGAACAGTTATGCACAAAACAAGCCTTCCGGTTTTGTAAAAGAAAATTATAAAAAAACAGATACCCTTATTACCATGCGGGATGGTGTTAAATTATACACGGTTATTTATGAGCCTATTGACAAAACGAAAAATTATCCTTTTTTGATACAACGTACGCCTTACTCTGCAGGCCCTTACAGCGATACCACTTATCCCGGCAGGATCGGCACGAACATAGCCCTGATGAATGAAAAATATATTTTTGTGAACCAGGATGTGCGTGGCCGTTATATGAGTGAAGGAACCAATCTGGAAGTAACTCCTCATATCTCTGTAAAAAAATCAAAAAAAGATGTGGATGAAAGCAGTGATACTTTTGATACCATTGAATGGCTTTTAAAGAATATTAAAAATAATAATGGCAGGGCAGGAATTTATGGGATCTCCTATCCCGGGTTTTATGCAACAGCAAGTTTGCCTGGAGCCCACCCCGCACTTAAAGCAGTTAGTCCGCAGGCCCCTGTTACAGACGAATTTATTGGAGATGATGCTAATCACAATGGCGCTTTTTTCCTCCTGGATAATTTTAATTTTTTGAATTATTTTGGTAAGACAAGAACAGGCCCTCTGACTGATTATGGCTCCGAAGTTTTTAATGTACGCTTCCCGGATGCGTACGCCTTTTTTCTTAAATTAGGTGGCTTAAAAAATAGCCAGTCCGAAAAATATTTTAATAATTCAAGCTATATCTGGAACGAATACCTGTAGCATGATACCTATGATGATTACTGGAAAGCCCGCAATATCAGGACACATTTAAAGGAGATCACCATTCCAACATTAGTTGTAGGTGGATGGTTTGATGCGGAAAATCTTTTTGGTGCACTGCATACCTACGAAGCTATTGAAAAGCAGAGCCCCCGGAATAATACTAAACTTGTTATGGGCCCCTGGACACATGGATCCTGGGCCGGAAGTGATTGGTCCAGGTTTGCCAACCAGGAATTTGGCAGCAATACAAGTAAATATTTCCAGGATTCAATAGAAACAACATTCTTTAATTATTATCTGAAAGACAAAGGAAGTTTCAACGCAGCAGAAGCTACCATCTTTGAAACAGGGAGTAATCAATGGAAAAATTACAAAGTATGGCCACCTGCAAACATTACAGCAATTGAGTATTTTTTAAATTCTAAAAACAAATTATCAATACAAAAAGAAAATAAGCCTGGCAGTTTTGATGAATACACCAGCGATCCGGATAAACCAGTACCTTATACGAATGGCATTTATCCCGGGAGAAATAATGAGTATATGGCCGAGGATCAGCGTTTTGCTGCAATGCGTACAGATGTACTGGTTTATGAAACAGAAGTATTAGATGATGATCTTATACTTTCAGGAAAAATATTGGCTGACCTGTTTGTTAGTGTTACGACAACAGATGCAGATTTTGTTGTTAAGCTCATTGATGTTTTGCCTGATACTGCATCAAATAATAAAGGTGCTGTTCGGGGAAGCCAGGCAGGAGGTGCCCAAAGGCTTGTGCGTGCTGAAGTAATGCGTGGAAAATTCAGGAACAGTTATGAAAATCCGGAAGCATTCGAATCCGGAAAGATAGCTAATGTAAAAATCTATTTGAATGATGTTGCACACTCATTTAAGAAAGGTCATAAGATCATGGTACAGATACAAAGCAGCTGGTTTCCCCTGGTTGACAGAAATCCACAAAAATTTATGCGCATACCTGATGCAAATGATAGTGATTTTCAAAAATCAACAATCAGGATTTTTCATGATGAAACTTATCCAAGCAGGATCATTCTGCCGGTATTAAACTAATTATTAAATAATGAAAATTTTTTTTTCCTCACTATTCATGTGTGCATTTATAATAACTTCTGCACAAAAATTGAATGTAGTTCCCATGCCTGCAGAAGTTAAATTGAAAACAGGATATTTTACTATTAAAGAACCCATTGCGTTCATACAAAATAATAATATCGAACCCGGGGATGGGGGCATTCAATTGTTTAAAGAATTATTGCGTGTAAAATACGGGATTACAAAATTTAAAGATGGAGATACGCATAGCAATGGTTTATCTACAGAAATCTTTATAGATTTTGCCAAAAAAAGTAAAGATGGAGGATATGAAATAGATATTAATCCGAAAGGAATTGTAATAAAAGGAAATGCGGGCGGTATCTTCTTTGCTTTTCAAACCCTGGCCCAGATGATCATTGCTGATAAAGGCAATACAGTTAAAATTCCCTATGGAAAAATTAAAGACCAGCCACGTTTTAATTACCGGGGCATGCACCTGGATGTGGGACGTCATTTTTTCCCTGTAGACCTTGTTAAAAAGTACATAGATTACCTGTCTTTTCATAAGTTCAATAATTTTCACTGGCACCTTACTGAAGACCAGGGCTGGAGAATTGAAATTAAGAAATATCCAAAACTAACGGAAGTAGGTAGTTGCAGAGCGCAGACTTTATCCGGAAGGTATGGAAGTGACATTTACGACAGCACAAAATACTGTGGATTCTATTCCCAGGAAGAAATTAAAGAGGTTGTTAATTATGCAGCAGAAAGATATATTAATGTAATACCGGAAATTGAAATGCCCGGTCATAGCCTTGCAGCACTTGTATCATACCCGTTTTTAGGTTGCACCAAAGGACCATATAAAGTAATGGAAACATGGGGAGTAGAGGATGACGTAATGTGTGCAGGAAATGACAGCACTTTTATATTCCTGGAAAATACACTGGATGAAATCATAGAAATGTTTCCTTCAAAATACATTCATATCGGCGGAGATGAAAGCCCGAAGGAAAGATGGAAAGATTGTCCGGTATGTCAGCAAAGAATCATAAAAGAAAAATTAAAAGATGAACATGGCCTTCAAAGCTATTTTATTCAACGTGTAGAAAAATACCTGAACAGTAAAGGCAGGAAAATAATTGGATGGGATGAGATACTGGAAGGCGGACTTGCACCGAATGCAACTGTGATGAGCTGGCGCGGAATAACCGGGGGTATTGCCGCTGCAAAACAGGAACATGATGTAATCATGACACCTGAAACGCCCCTGTACCTGAATCATGCACAAAGTAAAAATGAAGATTCAATTACACAGGGAGGATTCAATCCTCTTGAAGCTGTATACGCCTATGAACCTGTACCTGTAGAGCTTGATCCTGAAAAATCAAAATTTATTTTAGGTGCGCAGGGAAATATGTGGTCAGAATACATATCCAGCAAAAGTAAACTGGAATATATGCTCTTCCCAAGGATGAGTGCATTATCAGAAGTATTGTGGACTCCAAAAGAAAAACGCAATTGGAAAGATTTTGAAAGAAGATTGCCTGCAATTTTTAAAATGTACCGGTCATGGAATGCAAATTACAGTAATGCATATTATGACCTGCAGCCTTCAATAGTGCGGATAGCTGATAAAATTGCCTGGAAACTGGAAACAAAAAATGCATCAGGCAAAATCATATATGTTACCGGAAAAGGAAGAAGTGCAACTTTCGATTATATTTCTCCGTTAGTTATAAACCATTCCGGTACTTTTGGTGCAGCATTAACAGCCCGTGATCATACAATAATAAGCAGCTGGGTATGGCAGGAGTTTTTTATTAATAAAGCAACAGGAAGAAAAATAAGCCTTACCGTGCTTCCAAATGTAAGTTATGCGGGAAGCGGTGGATTCAGCCTGGTGGATGGTGTACAAAATAAAGAAGGAATGGTAAGATCTGCACAATTCCTTGGATTTGCAGGCAATGACCTTGAAGCTATTATTGACATGGATAGTATCCAGGATATCAAAGAGATCATGCTACATACGTTTGAGCAACCAGGTAGCTGGATATACCGCCCTTCTTCCGTATCATTTTATGAAAGTGAAGACGGTAAAGATTTTAAATTAATTGAAACTTTGCTTTCCGGTATAGGTTCAAAGAATATTTTGTATAAAATAAATACAAAAATAAAAACACGGCATATAAAAATTATTGCAAAAAACACCGGTATCATTCCCTCAGACAACCCTGGTTCAGGTAACAAAGCCTGGTTGTTTGCGGATGAAATAGTCATTAACTGATATCTGGATGAAATATTAAAATGATATGTGTTACAGTAAGAGGATCATACTTAATTATCACATTATAGATTACAAACATTTTTGATGGCAAATAAGATCGACCTTACTGACTCACTTGAAAAAATTCCTATAAAAATTTTTAATAACCCGATTGAAGGTTCAGTATATGTTGCTGGTGTTATTGCAGACCTTATCAGGCAAAAAGAGCGTGCAGGAAAAAAAACTGTTATTGGCCTGGCAACTGGCTCTACACCCAAATCTTTATATGCAGAATTGGTTAGAATGCATAAAATGGAGGGATTAAGCTTTA
>Ga0136634_10000380_pt1 | contig 20485 bp, 21 predicted proteins | sample AntDrymUQ8332106_2_FD_104654 | JGI IMG/M metagenome (GOLD analysis project Ga0136634, IMG submission 104654) | Polar desert sand microbial communities from Dry Valleys, Antarctica - metaG UQ833 (21.06) | ecosystem: Environmental > Terrestrial > Soil > Desert | place: Antarctica: Dry Valley... | reverse complement strand
TCTTCGAGGGCGCGTTATGGCTCGACCTGCGCTGCCTGATGCCGCACGATGAAAGCACATTCGTTCTAAATCTTCAAAATCTGGACGTCAAATGATCGTCGGAACAGCTGGCCACATCGATCATGGCAAGACGTCGCTGATCAAACGTTTGACGGGGCGCGATACCGATCGGCTGCCCGAGGAAATCAAGCGCGGAATTTCAATCGAGCTCGGGTACGCATATGTTCCCGTGGGCGACGCTGATGTGCTTGGCTTTGTCGATGTGCCAGGACACGAGCGCCTGGTGCACACGATGCTCGCGGGCGCAACCGGCATCGACTTCGCTTTGATGGTAATCGCCGCTGATGACGGCGTGATGCCACAAACCGACGAGCATCTCGACATTCTGCTACTGCTCGGGATCAACGCGGGCGTTATTGCGTTGACAAAGATCGACAGTGTCCCAGTCGAACGACTCGATGAGGTGCGGCGGCAGGTTGCCGACCGCGTGCGAAATACGCCGGCTTCTAACTGGCCGGTGTTCGCGGTTTCATCGGTCACCGGTGACGGTGTTGCCGCGCTGCATGCGCATCTGACTGGCGCGGCAACTTCCATTCAGCGCAGCGTTGACAGCGGTCATTTACGGATGGCTATCGATAGGTGCTTCACGTTGCCCGGCGTCGGCACCGTCGTGACCGGCACCGTTCACGCGGGCCGGGTACACGTGGGTGACTCGGTCAGCGTAGGCCCGACCGCTCACGGGGCGCTTACAGCGCGCGTGCGGTCGATTCATGCGCAGGACCGCGCCAGCAATATCGGTTCAGCCGGCCAACGTTGTGCGCTCAATCTGGCGGGCGTCGACAAGGACGACGTCGAGCGTGGCATGTGGGTTCAAGCGGTGCCACTGAACAATTTTGCTGATCGTTTTGACGCGGCACTTGACGTGTCGCCCCGCGCCTCAAAGTTCTTGGCGGACTCGACAACCGTGCATGTGCACCTCGGCACCAGCAGCGCAATGGCGCGGATCGCTGTGCTCGATGCAACTCGAATTGAGCCGGGTCAAGCTCGTCTGATTTCGCTCAAACTGGATCGCGCGTTGGCATTGTGCAGAGGCGGCCGTTTCGTTATTCGCGATGCGTCGGCACAGCGCACCCTCGCTGGCGGCGTGGTGCTAGACGTCGTTCCATTGGGTGCCCCAGTGCGGCGTGGCCGGCGCGCTCCGGCGCGTTTGAAGTGGCTGGCAGCACTTCGTGATCTGTCGCTGGTCTCGGCCTTTCAGGCATGGCTCGAGCGCGAACCTGTCTCACTGCCGCGGCTTGCGTCGGGCTGGAATTTGCGCGATGAGGAAGTCAAGGAGCTGGTTGCAGCCAGCGGCGCGCGTGTGGCTTCGGGTGTTGCGCTATCGGCCGCGCACTGGCAGCGCTTGCAGTCCGAGATCCTGAGCGCGATCGAAGCAGGTCATAAACGCGAACCCGAGATGCCAGGCACCGAGCAGCAGAAGCTACGGCGGCTGATCGCGCCCGCGCTGGACCTCGCTGTGTTCGGCCTCGTCATCGAAGAACTGCTGAACCAATCCCTGCTGCAGAGGCGCGGCGCGTTTCTGGCACTGCCCACCCACACAGCCGAATTACGCAAGGACCAGCGCGTTCGTTGGGAGCGAATCAAGCCGTTGCTCGACGAACGCAGATTCGAGCCGCCGCGAGTGCGCGACATCGCGCGTGAAACGGGAATTGTTGAGATCGAGGTCCGCAATCTGCTGAAGACGGTGGCGCGAGCCGGCGATGTCACGCTGGTTGCACCCGACCACTTTTTTCTGACGACCGCTGTGGCAGAGCTTGCCGATATTGCAGGCCATGTTGCCGAGCGGCACGGTGCAGCGCGCGCCGCCGAGTTCCGCGACCAGATCGCCACCGGTCGCAAACTCGCAATTCAGATCCTCGAATTCTTTGACAAGGTTGGCTATATGCGGCGCGTGCGTGACGATCATCTGGTCAGGCGCGCCAATCCATGGCGAGCTTAAGATTCTTTTGCAAAAATTTTCGGAAGAGTGTCGCGTCCCGGTGGGCCGGCCAGACTTCAAATCTGGTAGGGGTTGCAAGCAATCTCTGGTGGGTTCGACTCCCATACTCTTCCGCCACGCCCAAGGCGGCTCTCGTTCTTGTGAAGTTGCGCGGTGATTTCGATACTTGATCAACTCGCCGGCGATTGCCTATACGCGCCGGAACAGGACATGTGGGTCCGGATGGATGCCGACGGTAACAGTGCTCGCATCGGTGCGACGCATCTGGTGTCAGCCCATGGTCAGTTCATGCTGTTCACTCCGCGTCCAGTCGGTAGCGCCATCGAGCGCGACCGCTCGCTCGGCGTGATGGAAACGGGCAAGACCGCAGTGGCAATTCACGCGCCGCTGTCGTGCCGCATCATTGAAGTCAATTCGGCCGCGGTGGACAACATTCACTTGGTGATCGCCGATCCGTACAGCTCGGGCTGGCTGTTTCGTATTGAGCCCTCCCAACTTGAGAACGAGCGCTCGACCTTGATGGACGTCACTGCGTATCGCGAATGGTTGCTGCCCCGACTTGCAGAAAAGCTGGTGCCACCAATCGACGATTTCTACACCGAGGATTTCGATATCGATCCTAATCGGGGGTATTGATTGTGACAGTCGACCCCCCAAAGCTCGTGATCGTTCTGTGGTCCGCCGATCCGTTACGTCCCACGCTGGCCGCGGCTCCGTTTGTCTACGCGCTTGCCGCGCGCGCACTCGAAATCGATGTCGATATGCATTTCACGTCGGCAACTGTTCGTTGGTTGCTGCCCGGCGTGGCCGACGCTGCGCATACTGACGCCGAGCGGACCAAGACGGTCGGAGATTTCATAAGTGAAGTCAAAGCGGCGGGCGTGAGGCTTTTTGCATGCGCCATGGCCACGCATGAGCATGCGCGCGGTGAGGCGCTGATTGCGGAATGCAATGGCCATGCGGGCGCGGCTACGGTCATCGCGGAGACGATGAACGCAGGGACCCGCACGTTGGTTTTTTAGGCCAGAGTTTGGCAGTGCTGCTCTGGACAGCAACGCTAGTTCCGATTAGCGACGATGCCATTGACGATGGAGAGCGCGCCGCTGGCGACGAGCTCGTCAATCATCCGACGCATGAACTCGTCGAACGGCATTTGAAAGAAGCGCTGATTGACGATCTCGACATAATGCCTGCCCTCGAAGTGCGCGATCAGATCTTCGGTGCGAATCTGACCAACAATCAGCAGATAGAACTTGATCAGCGTCTTCGCGACGTTGCGCGCGTTGCGCTCCGGGTCAGCCTCGAGTGCATTAAGGCGGGCAAAGGCACGTTCAAGCGCCTGGTCGACGTCGCTGAACGGCTGTCCATGACCCGGGATCACGCGCAGAGGTTTCAGCTGCTCAATCAGCTGCAATATCGCGCGCTGCTCGCGAAATCCGGATCCGCCTTCGACTTCGACGAAGATCGCGCCAAAGCCATGCTCCCAAAGGGCGTCGGCAGAAATCAGAGTGCGCTCGTGCGGATTCCACAGCACGATCGAATCGGGATCGTGACCCGGCGATGCGAGCGCGTGCCATTGAATACCGCCGATCGTTAGACGATCGCCTGGGTTGATCAGTGCGTCGAACATGAAGCGCTCGCACGCCTGCCCGCAAGCCGAATAGCCGAGCGCGGCTTCGTCCCAGTGCTGCACGGCGTCGGCATGTCCAGGCGGAATGGCGATCGCGGCGCCAAATTCGCGCTTGAGCATCGCATTTCCACCGCAGTGATCCGAATGAAGATGTGTATTGATTACGCGGGTCAATGTTCGGCCCGCCAGCGCGTGATGCACCAGTTGCAGCGTTTGCTGCTGGTGATCGACATAGCCCGAATCGATCAGCGTGGCGGTATTTTCGTCGTCGAATAGCAAAATGTTGTTGGACGATACCCAGCCTCGCTCGAGCACTACCATTGAAAAAGCCAGAGACTCTGAAATCATCGTCGCGTCGAGCCGCGCCGCATCTCAAGCTCCGCTAGCACGACTTTTTTATCGTGCTCAGTCATCTGCGACCAGCGCGCGATTTCCTCAATCGTACGAAGGCATCCAACACACCACCCGGTTTGCAAGTCCATGGTGCACACGGAAATGCATGGCGATGCGACCGTAGAAGTATCCGATGCTTGCAAACCGGAACGCACACTAAAGCTCAAGTGACGCTGCTCTTCTTTGCCAGAAGTTTCTGATTAAAGCGCGACGCGTCGATGATCACGCGCTGATGCGTACCTTCAGAGATCAGGTCATGTCCGTCGTGTGCGCTGGCGCGAAATGTGACCAATCGCCCCTCGATGCTCAGCACCTCGCAGTGCACACGTACTGTTAGCCCGGGCGGCGTGGCAGCGAGGTGAGAGAAATTAACGTGAGTTCCAACCGACTGCTCACGCGGCCAATCGAGAAAGGGTTTAATTGCCAACTGACAAACGCCCTCCATCAGCCCGACCAGAAAACCGGTTGCGAAAACCTCGGGCATGTCCTGGAACTCGGTCCACTCGGGATACAGGCGAGGCACGGTCTTCGTCGCCGGGACTTGATAGTCGAAGTCGAATGTCAGGCCCGGCTTCAAGTCAGGAGACATCGCTGAACGTTGCCGCTGCCAGACCTAAGCCGCGAGTTTCGCAGTCACCGCATTTCCTGCGCGCGAATGTGCCTTGCGGTCGAGGATGCCGCTGATCCACTGGCCGGCTGCGACTGCTTTTTCGAAATCGATTCCGGTCTCGATTCCGAGCCCGTTGAGCAGATACAACACGTCCTCGGTGGCAACGTTACCCGTGGCGCCCTTGGCGTAAGGACATCCGCCAAGTCCAGCAATACTGCTGTCGAAGCTAGCGATTCCGAGTTCGAGGCACGCATAAACGTTGGCCGTTGCCATACCGTAGGTGTCGTGAAAATGCCCACTGACGGCGTCGATGTCGTATACGCCGAGCACCGCTTCCATCGCACGTTGAGTCTTCTCAGGCGTACCGGTGCCGATGGTGTCGGCCACGCCGACATGCTGGACACCAATTTCCTTCATTCGCCGCGCGACATGCGCCACCGCGGCGGGCTCTACGTCGCCCTGGTACGGGCACCCCAGTGCACACGAGATCGCGCCCCTGACGCGAATGCCGTGACGCTCCGCCTGTTCAGTTACAAGGCGAAAGCGCTCGATCGACTCATCGATCGAGCAATTGATATTTTTCTGAGAAAACGCTTCGCTGGCCGCCGCAAAAACGACAATTTCATCGGGCCAAAGCGCTCGCTCCGACTCGGTTGCTTTCTGGTATCCCTGCGCGTTGGGCACAAGAACCGAGTAGACGACGCCTGGCTTGCGGCGAATGCGCGCCATCACGTCCGCTGCGTCGCTCATCTGCGGCACCCACTTGGGCGACACATAGGAGGTCACTTCGATATGCGCAAAACCGGCGTCGGTCAGGCGATCGACGAGCTCGATCTTGATCTCGGCCGGGATCATCTGCTTTTCATTCTGCAGCCCGTCACGGGGACCGACGTCAACAATTTGCACGCGTTGCGGGAGGTTAGGCATCAAACGTTCCGGGTCTGACTCTGTGTTCGTTCCGATGGTCTGACTCAATGTTAGCGCTGGCGTTCACGCGCCCGATTCATGCCTGGGCGGGTTCGCTCTGGACTGTGGCTGAAAATCGCACAAGCTCCGCACCTTCCGTCACCTGATCGCCGACGGCGTACAGGATCTCGATCACTTTGCCATCGCGGGGAGCGACGATCGTATGCTCCATTTTCATTGCTTCCATCACGAGCAGTGGTGTTCCGCGTTCGACTTGTGTGCCCGCCGTTATCGCGATCGCAATCAACTTGCCGGGCATGGGCGCTGTCAGCCGGCCAGTATCGGATTCACCGCTGGCCGCTTGTGCCATCGGGTCCGCAATCGACAGCATTCGATGCCGGCCGTCGTGAAAAATGTGCAGCTCCTCGCCGGTGCGCACGACATCGGCGCTCAGGGTGCGGTTGCCTAAGCGTGTCGACACTCGCGATCCGGTGGCATCGAGAATCGTCAGCGGCCACTCGGTGCCGTCGTAATAAAATACAAATCCGTTGCGCGCGTATTCGATTTCCACTTCGTGCGCCACTGCCGCCGAACGCAGACTGATCGCGCGGCGATACGTCGTGTTCAAGCGCCACCCATGCGTCGCACTCCACGGATCGAGCGTATTGGGGCGCCCCTCGTCAATCAAGATCCGCGCGCAGGCGAACGCGAGCATTTCGTCCTGCACCGGTGCGTCGCTATCGGCGTGCGGAAACAAACGTTCGCTTTCCTGCTCGATCAGCCCGGTATGGACGTCGCCACGCGCGAAGGCATCGTTGGCGACCAGCCGCGATAAGAAATCGACGTTATTGGTTACGCCTACGATATGAAAATCGTCGAGCGCCGAACGCATCCTTGCCAACGCGTGTGCGCGGTCTTCACCCCAGACAATCAGCTTTGCAATCATCGGGTCATAGTGCGGCGTGATTGCATCGCCAGCACGGATGCCGGCGTCGATGCGTACCGGCGCGGGATCGTGAAAGCTGTTGTCGTCACTGTTGCGGCGAAACTCGACCGCAGCCGGCTGCGCAAGGTGCGTAAGCGTTCCGGTCGCCGGCAGAAACCCCTTGTCGGGATTCTCTGCATAAATGCGAGCCTCGAATGCATGGCCGCGAATCGAAAGCTGATCCTGCGTGACTGGCAGCGCTTCGCCCGCCGCCACACGAACCTGCCACTCGACCAGGTCGTAGCCGGAAATCATTTCGGTCACCGGATGCTCGACTTGCAGCCGTGTGTTCATCTCCATGAAGAAAAATTCCCCGCTGGAGTCCGCAATGAACTCGACCGTTCCCGCGCCCTCGTACCCGACCGCCTTCGCTGCGGCAACCGCGGTAGCACCCATTGCATTGCGCCGCTCCGCTGTGATGCCGGGTGCGGGCGCCTCCTCAATGATCTTCTGATGACGGCGCTGCACCGAACAATCGCGCTCAAACAGGTGCAGCACGTTGCCGTGTTTGTCAGCGAACACCTGAATCTCGATATGGCGCGGCCGCTGGAGATACTTTTCGATCAAGACATGGTCATCATTGAAAGACGCCTTGGCTTCTCGCTGGCAGGAGGCAAGTGCGGCAATGAAGTCGCTGTGCGTGCCAACGATCCGCATGCCTTTGCCGCCGCCACCTGCAGCGGCCTTGATCAACACCGGATACCCAATGCGGTCTGCTTCAGCGAGCAGCTTGTCAGGTTGCTGCTGATCGCCGTGGTAGCCGGGCACCAACGGGACGTTGGCACGTTCCATTAGTTTCTTGGCTTCGCTTTTGCTGCCCATCGCGCGAATCGCCGACGCCGGCGGCCCGATGAAAGCCACATTGACGTTTGACAAAGCCTGCGCGAACGATTCGTTTTCCGACAGGAAGCCATAGCCGGGGTGTACTGCATCGGCCGAGGTCGCACGGACGGCCGCGATGATCGGCTCGACTTTCAGGTAGCTCTCGCTCGCGGCGGCCGGTCCGATCCTTACTGCTTCATCGGCCATCGCTACGTGGCGGCTGCTCGCGTCAGCGTCCGAGTAAACGGCGACCGTGCGAATGCCCATCCGGCGCGCGGTCGTCATCACGCGGCACGCAATTTCGCCGCGATTAGCGATCAGTATCTTGCTGAACATGTCGATGCGAAGCCGATCGAAATAACGTGCGCGCCACGCGAGCGATGAAGCGGAAAAGTTTCGGCAGTAACCACACTGCGAGAATCAACAGAACGATCACCACACCCAGCGCGACCAGCGGATAACTCAGCACCAGCCACATCAGTCCCGCGACGCCAACATCTTCGACGGCTGAGAGGCCGATGTTCGAAAATGGCTCGGGCGAAGTGTTAGCCGCTGCGCGTGTGCCAGCCTTGGCAAAGTGGCTGGTTGCGGCCAGTGACCCACCGACGATAGCGGCAACGGTCGTCCATGCCGCACTGTCCATGCCGCCGAAGACACCCGCCGCGAGCGCTGCGCCCGCCGGAATCCGAGTAAAAGTCTGGATCGCATCCCACACGCTATCGACGCCCGGAATTTTGTCGGCGAAGAACTCGATCGCGAACATGATGGCCGACGCTGCAAGCACCCATGGGTGTTGCAGGACTGCAAGGCCGCCAGGTAGTTCGACCCATCCCGCATAGCCAACCAGGCCGGCGATCAACAGAACCGCGTACAGGCGAATGCCGCTTGCAAATCCCAGCACGGCCGCCAGCGCGATCAACTGTGGAAGATCAAACGCCTCCACTACTCGCCCATCGATTCGTTATTCGCTGCGACCATTGCTTCGTACTCGACCACCCAGCGCGGCTTGCGCTTCTCCAGAAACGCTCGCACGCCTTCTCGCCCGTCGTCGCTTGCTCGAATGGTGGCGATGCGCTGCGCGGTGTCCTCGATCAGGCGATCGTCTATCGGGCGCGCGGTCAGGTCGCGTACGAGGCGTTTGGCTTCGACCACCGCACGGGTGCTGGTCAACATCAGGGCGCCCAGGATTTCATTGATCTTGCCGTCGAGCTCATCGGGCGGCGCGAGATCGTGGGCGAGACCGACGCGAAACGCTTCGGCGGCGGTGAATTTCTCGGCGGTCAGGAAGTAGCGGCGCGCGGCGTGAGGATGCATTGCGCGCAAGACATAAGGCCCAATTGTCGCGGGAATCAAACCAAGCCGCGTCTCGGATAGACAAAAAGTCGCGTCGAGTGACGCGACCGCGATGTCGCAGGCAGCCACCAGTCCCACGCCGCCGGCATAGACATCACCCTGCACGCGCGCGATCACCGGTTTCGGGCATTCGTAGATTGTCCGCAGCATCGCCGCAAGCTTCAGTGCATCGGCGCGATTTTCGGCGTCTGAGTACTCCGCCATCCGCTTCATCCACGACAGGTCGGCGCCTGCACAAAATGCCGGGCCTTTCGCGGCGAGCACGATTGCACGCACTTCATCGTCGGCGCCGAGCTGCTCGAACGCTGCGGTCAGATCAGCAATGGACGTCTCATTGAATGCGTTACGCACCGACTCGCGCGCCAGCCACACCACTGCAACGGGATGGTTGAAGTCGATTTCAAGTGTCGTAAATGTCATTTTTTTCGAAGATGCTGGCCGAGAAATTGATCGAGTTCAGCGAGCGAGGCTTCGCGCGCGGCAGCGTTGCCTCCGACGTGCACGCCTCGTTTGTCCATACCGGCAGGGATGTCAGCCCGAAAGCGAACGGGCGAGCGACTGTCAAAACCGTGGTGACCGTCAGCAAACGTGCGCACCGCCACCCTATCCGGGTAGTCTGCCTGAAAGCGTTTGCCCAGTTGCTGACACGGTGCAGCGGGCGTCCACTCGTCAGCCTCTCCGAGCAACAACAGGATCGGCGCGGCTGGTTCAACAAGGGCGCGGCGCGCCCACGCATTGCATCCGGGGTAATAAGCAACGATCGCGGCCGGGGCCTGGCCGCGCCATATCGAACGATCGACGACTTCGAGTGCGGCACTGGCTCCATTTGACCAGCCCACGATCGCAACGCGTGTCGGATCGACATCATCGCGTGTCGATAGCCAAGCGGCCGTACGCAACACGTCGGCACGCCGGTGCGCCACCTTGATGGTGCGTTCGCTCGCAGGCTGCGTGCAGATCGAACGTTGGCCGCGCGAGCCGAAACTGTCAGGCGCTACAACATGCCATCCTGCGGCGTTCCAGCGTTGGGCATATGACGTGTAACGGCCCTCGAGTTGGCCACGGCTGTTGTACAGGCCGCCGCAACCATGCAACGCAATGATTGCCGGCCGCCTGCCGCTCTGCGCAGCGGGTTGCCATTGCATTTGCAGTGGAAAATCCCCGTCGACAGCAACGCGCTCGAACGCAGGCGCCACGGCGCCTGTGGCCGACAGCACAAAGGCGACGACGAACTGCAGCGCTTTCACGCGGGTTGCCATCGTTTCGCGACTTCTTCCAGCATCACCTCGGTGGCACCGCCGCCGATCGCGAGCACACGTGCGTCGCGCACCAGACGTTCGATCGCGCTTTCGCGCATGTAACCCATGCCGCCATGAAACTGCTGACATGTGTAAGTCACTTCGTTGACCAGTTCGCCCGTCAGCGCCTTCAGCATCGACACCTCGCGCACCGCGTCGCGCTGTTGATCGACCATCCAGGCGCAGTGATAGAGCAGCTGCCGCGCGGCTTCGGTCTTTGCCGCGAGCATCGACAGCTGCTGCCGCACCGTTTGCTTGTCCCACAACGTCGCACCGAATGCCTTGCGCTCGTTGACATAGCGATACGCGAGGTCAAGCGCGGTCAGACAGTGGCCGACGGCCATAGAACCCAATGCGATTCGCTCGGTCTGAAAGTTGCGCATGATTGCGTAGAAGCCGGCATTCTCTTCGCCGATTAGATGACTCGCCGGCACACGGCAGTTGTCGAAGATCAGCTCGGCTGTGTCCGACGCGAGCCACCCGCTCTTCTTCAATGCGCGACCGACGCTGAATCCCGGTGTGCCTTTTTCAACGGCGAATATCGACAAGCTGCGCGACCCCTTTGCCTCGGCGGTACGCGCCGCGACAAATACCAGACCGGCGTGCACGCCGTTGGTGATGAACATTTTGCTGCCATTGATCACCCAGGAATCGCCATCGCGCTTCGCATGCGTACGGATGGCTGCCACATCGGAGCCAGCATCGGGCTCAGTGACGGCCACAGCCGTGATCAACTCGCCCGAAATGACCTGCGGCAGCCAGCGCGACTGTTGCTCGGCATTTCCCATGTGAGCCAGATGCGGGCTCGCCATGTCGGTATGCACCAGCACCGTGATTACAAATCCGCCGGAGGTCGAACGCGACAGCGCCTCCTGAAACACGACGTTTGTCGTCATGTCGGCGCCGGCACCGCCGATGTCGGGCGAATACATCAGGCCCAGCCATCCCAGCGCACCCATTTTCTTCAGCACGTCGCGCGGCGTGAAGCCGGCTTCATCCCACTCGAGTGCATGCGGTTCAACTTCGCTTGCAATGAAGCGCGCGACCTGGCGTCGCAGATCTTCGTGCTCGGCGCCAACGTAAATGGAGGCCGTCATTCCAGCTACATCCGGAACACGCCGAACGTCGTCTGTGGAATCGGCGCGTTCGATGCAGCCGACAGTCCGAGAGCGAGACACATGCGCGTATCGAGCGGGTCGATCACGCCATCGTCCCAGATGCGCGCGCTCGCGTAGTACGGGTGGCCTTGATGCTCGAATTGCTCGAGGATTGGCGCCTTGAATGCGGCCTCGTCGTCGGCACTCCATGCGCCGCCGCGTTTTTCAATGCCGTCGCGTTTGACGGTAGCGAGCACGCTCGCCGCCTGCTCGCCGCCCATCACGTTGATTCGCGCGTTGGGCCACATCCATAAAAAACGCGGCGAGTAAGCGCGGCCGCACATGCCGTAATTGCCCGCGCCGAAGCTTCCGCCGATGATGACGGTGAACTTCGGTACCTGTGCACACGCGACGGCGGTGACCATTTTTGCGCCATGGCGCGCGATGCCTTCGTTCTCGTACTTGCGACCGACCATGAAGCCGCTGATATTCTGCAGAAACACCAGTGGCACCTTTCGCTGACAGCAGAGCTCGATAAAGTGAGCCGCCTTTTGCGCAGTTTCTGAAAACAGGATGCCGTTGTTGGCGATTATTCCGACTGGCATGCCTTCGATCCATCCAAACCCGGTGACTAGTGTCGTGGCGTAGCGGGCCTTCCACTCGTCAAATTCCGATGCATCGACGATGCGGGCGATCACCTCGCGCACGTCGTACGGCTTGCGCGTGTCGGTCGGGATCACGCCATACAAATCGGATGGATCAAGGCTCGGTGGGCGTGCGTCGCGCACCTGTTGCGGAGCCGGCTTGACGTAATTGGTGGTGGCAACAATGCGGCGCGCCAGCGCAAGTGCGTGTGCATCGTCTGCGGCCAGGTGATCGGCGACGCCTGACAGTCGGGTATGAACATCGCCGCCGCCCAATTCTTCGGCGGTGACGATCTCGCCGGTGGCCGCCTTGACCAGCGGCGGGCCGCCGAGAAAAATCGTGCCCTGATTGGCAACGATGATCGATTCGTCGCTCATCGCCGGCACATAGGCTCCACCCGCCGTGCATGAGCCCATCACGACCGCTATCTGCGGGATACCCTGCGCCGACAGCGTCGCCTGGTTGTAGAAGATGCGGCCGAAATGATCGCGATCCGGAAACACCTCGTCCTGATTCGGCAGATTGGCGCCACCCGAATCGACCAGATAGATACACGGAAGCCGATTCTCTCTCGCGATTTCCTGTGCACGCAGGTGCTTCTTGACCGTGATCGGGAAGTAGGTGCCGCCCTTGACCGTCGCGTCGTTGCACACGATCACGCACTCGCGGCCGGCGACTCGGCCGACGCCGGTGATGATGCCGGCCGACGGCGCGGCGTCTCCGTACATGCCGTAAGCCGCGAGTTGTGACAGCTCGAGAAATGGCGTGCCCGGGTCGAGCAGCATCTGAACGCGGTCGCGTGGCAAAAGCTTGCCCCGCGCAGTGTGCTTGCTGCGTGCGTCTGTTCCACCACCCAGTGCGATCGCGCCGACTTTGTCCTTCAGGTCTGCGACCTGCGTGCGCATTGCATCGCGGTTGCGCAGAAATTCGGGACTGCGCGGGTTCAAGGTGGTCGTCAGCAGGGTCATCGACGTATGTTAGTGCGCTGCTAGCCCGTTTGCGCCAAACAGCTCAGCTTCAGTCCACCCAAGCGCAGCCAGGTCAGCACTGCGGTATTGCACCTCGCTCGGCATCAGGAATTCGTCGAGCTGTGGCGGTTTGATCGCTGTGCCGGAAAGCATTGCGTGCGCCTGACCGCGGTGATGTATCTGATGCGTCATCAAATGCATCAGAACATGCTGCGCCCGATCGCGTTGAACGAACGTTTCGCGATCCATGTCGACATACGCATCGAGAGCCGCGTCATCGGCGGCATCGCACCAGTCGATCAGGCGCTGGTCGGAAACCGCTTGCGCCGGTGCAAGTTCCTGCATCGTGCCGTAGGGTGTTTCGGTTCGAAACGCGCGCCTGATATCCGGCTCACGGCGCAGGGCCGCGATGTAGTACCAGTCGACTATCAGAATGTGATTCAGCGTTGCCCACAGGCTCGGAAAGAAACTCGTACGAGTCGCCTTGAATTCCGCGTCGGTCAGCTTGCTGCATGCTGCGTGCAGCCGGTGGTTGGCAAGACGGTTGGCGCGCGCCAGTGTGCGAAGGTGTTGCAGCAGCGTGCTCATCGAACGACATGCCCAGTACGGGCCGAGGATGAGCGGCAGCGCCGCCACTGTGCAAAAACATCGGGCTGAACGGGCAATCCAATCATGGCGATGGCGATGGCAATGGCGATGGCATCGCTGACACACCCGGCGCGGCGGCGACGCGCGTAAGCCATTCCGTTACCGCGGGGTAGGGAGCAAGGTCGAGACCGGCTTCATCGGCCTTGTGCGTGTACGCGAACAGAGCGAGATCGGCGATCGACAGTGTTTCGCCCACAAAATACCGGCGTGCCTCGAGGTGTCGGTCCATCACACCCAGCGCAGCGTAGCCGCGCTTTTCCAGATCGGGCAATCGCAAGTTGTCATGCTCTTTCAGAAATAAACGGATGTAGCGCGCAACGGCGACCGCCGTCTCATGACTGTATTGCTCGAAAAACATCCATTGCAGCACCTGTGCACGTTCGAGGCGATCCTGCGGCACAAGATGCGTGCCCTCCCCAAGGAACCAAAGAATCGCGTTGGATTCGGGCAGAAACGTCGTGTCGTCGATCGCAAGCACCGGCACTTTCCCGTTCGGATTGATCGCGAGAAACGTTGCGGTTTGCGTTTCTCCCTGCATCGTATTGATTTCGCGCCACTGATAGGGAACCCGCAGGTTTTCCAACGCCATTTTGATCTTATGGCAATTGCCGGACGCCGCCATCCCGTACACGACATAATTCATGGGCGCTCCCTTGCTGACAGGAGGCGGAGTTTGACACTGACCGATCAGGCAATATCCATCGCATGAGTTTCGTTCCGGGATCCGTAGGCGTCGTCTCGCCGCAGTCAATTCAGTTCGATGCACCGCTTGGCCTGTCGAGCGGTGCAGCGATCGACCGCTATACGCTGACGATCGAAACCTACGGCACGTTGAACGCCGATCACACCAACGCGGTGTTGATCTGCCACGCACTGAACGCCTCACACCATGTGGCCGGCATCTATGCCGACGAGCCGGCCAATGCGGGTTGGTGGGACAACATGGTGGGACCGGGCAAGCCGGTCGACACCGATCGCTTTTTCGTCGTCGGTGTCAATAATCTGGGCTCTTGTTTTGGATCGACCGGGCCGATGTCGATCGATCCGCGCGCGGGCGCACCCTATGGCGCAAGCTTTCCTGTCGTCACCGTGGAAGACTGGGTGAACGCTCAGGCGCGGCTCGCCGATGCACTCGGCATTACTTGTTGGGCAGCGGTAATGGGCGGCTCGCTCGGCGGTATGCAGGCGCTGTCATGGGCAATCCAGTACCCGGCTCGTATCGCGCACTGCATTGCAATTGCATCGGCGCCAAAACTTTCTGCGCAGAACATCGCCTTCAACGAAGTCGCCCGCACTGCCATTCGTTCGGACCCGGATTTTCACGGCGGCAACTATTACGCGCATGCGACCGTTCCCAAGCGCGGGCTGCGCGTGGCGCGCATGATCGGACACATCACTTACCTGTCGGGCGAGGACATGGCCGAGAAGTTCGGCCGGGCGATGCGAGAGGCCGACTACCAGTTTCACTACGAAATTGAATTTGAAGTCGAGCGGTACCTGCGCTATCAGGGCGACAAGTTCTCCGAATACTTCGACGCCAATACCTATTTGCTGATCACGCGAGCGCTCGACTATTTCGATCCGGCGAAATCGACTGGCGGCGATCTGGTGGCGGCCATTGCGCCCGCGCGGGCAAAATTTCTGCTGGTTGCCTTTACCACTGACTGGCGCTTTCCACCGGCGCGCTCGCGCGAGATTGTCGAAGCATTGATCGATAACGGCCGCGAGGTCGCCTATGCGGAGATCGATGCTCCGCACGGCCACGACGCATTTCTGCTCGACGACATGCGATATCACCGTGTCGTGCGCGCGTATTTCGACAACATCGAACGCGAGATCGGCGCGTGACTTCGGTGTCGACTCGCGGTGCTGCACGTGCCCCCGCGCACACGTCAACCCTGCCGCCGCCGATGCTCCGCGTTGACCTGCAGCAGATTGCAGACTGGGTCAATGTGGACAGCCGTGTGCTCGACCTCGGCTGCGGCGACGGGGCACTGCTTGCCTATTTACGCGAGCACAAGCGTTGCCACGGCTACGGCGTTGAGATCAGCGATGACCACGTGGCCGAATGCGTGCGCGCCGGCATCAACGTGATCCAGGCCAACCTGGACGCCGGCCTGCGCATGTTCACCGATTCGATGTTCGACACCGTGGTCCTATCCCAAACCCTGCAGGCGATGCACAACGCCGAAGGTATCCTGCGCGAGATGGCGCGCGTGGCAAGGCAGGGCATCGTCAGCTTTCCCAACTTTGGTCACTGGAAGCATGCAGCTTCGCTGCTACGCGGACGCATGCCTGTGACGCGACACATTCCTTATCAGTGGTACGACACACCGAACATTCACTTGTGTACGTTGCAGGATTTCGAGGATCTTGCGTCCCGGGTGGGGCTGAACATCACCGGCCGCGCGCTGTTTGCCGATGGCATGTCCGTCAACGTGCTGCCGTCGTGGCGAGCGACGCTGGCGGTCTATCGATTCGAAATCCGCTAGTCGAAGCGATAAAAATATCTGACCTTGCGAGGCCGTTAGATGAGCTTGAGAGAAAAACTGATCCGCAACATCGAGGAGGTCGAATGGCAGCCGTCAGACCGGGATGGCCTGTACGCAGGAGCGCGCTCGGCTAGCGTAATCGGCCGCCGCGTTGCAGGCACGGTTGCGAAGAAACTGGGAGCTTCGGTCGACATTGTCCCTCCCGGCAAACTGTCGTGCCCGTATCACTCGCACTACACGCAGGAAGAAATGTTCATCATCCTAGAGGGCGAGGGAACACTGCGCGTGGCTGGCGAAATGGTGCCGGTGCGCGCCGGCGATGTGATCGACATTCCGTCCGGTCCGGAATATCCGCATCAGTTGATCAACACGTCGAGCGCGCCTATGAAGTATCTGTCGATCAGCACGCAGGAAGATCCGGAAATCTGCGAGTACCCCGATTCAGGAAAATACGGCGTGTACGCGCGTGTCGCAGCGCCGCTGTTGCAGAAAGGCCGACTGCATCGGCCCGATACTGACCTCGACTATTGGGACGGTGAGCCCTGAGAGCTTAGCGCCGTGCTCGTTTTGCGTTGATCCGTATCGATCCGGCTCGCGAGCCATACCAGGACCAGTACCGGGACGCCCAGCCAGGCGGTGCTCTGAAAAAATGCGACATAACCGTAGGCGTCGACAAACGCGCCTGAGAATCCCGCTACGAATTTCGGCAACAGCAGCATGACCGATGAGAACAGCGCGTACTGGGTAGCCGAGTAGGCAACATTGGTCAGGCTGGACAGATACGCTATAAACGCCGCCGAAGCGATGCCTGCCGACAGATTGTCGGCCGAAATGACGACAATCAGTCCGGTCAAGTCGTGACCGCGCGTCGCAAGCCACGCGAACAGCAAATTGGACGCGGCTGACAAGACCGCGCCAACAAAAAGAATCCGCATCACGCCAAAGCGCAGTGCCAGAATTCCGCCGATGAATGCGCCGGCAAGTGTCATCAGCACGCCGTAGATCTTGGATATCGCGGCAACCTCGTCCTTTGAATAGCCCATGTCGACGTAGAACGGAAACGCCATCACACCCAGAACCACGTCGGAAATGCGATAGACGGCGATCAATGCAAGCAGCAACAGTGCGTGCCAGCGAAAGCGTCCGATGAAGTCTGCGAACGGCCCGATCACTGCGGTCTGCAGCCACGCGATCGCGCGCGCCAGCGAGGATGAGATACGGTGCTTGGCCATCAGTCGCTGGGCGAGCGCCAACTCTTCGGCGTTGAGGTCACCGCGCGCGGTGCCGACAACCGGCTCGGGAGCGAGCAGCACGGCGATAACGCCCACCGCCATCGATGCCGCCATGACCAGATACGCAACCGTCCACGCAAAGGCAGTACGTGAGCTGGCTTCGGCGCTCGCTCCAGTTACGTCGCCCGCCGCACGTGCGGCAATCCACAGAACGCCTGCGCCGGCCCAGATCATCGCGAGCCGGTAACCCGTTTGATAGGTTGCCGCGAGGGCCGCCTGCTTGTCGACTTCAGCGGACTCAATTCGGTACGCATCGAGCGCAATGTCCTGCGTGGCAGACGCGAAAGCAACGACGAGTGCGAACAGAATCATCGGGCGCAACCCTTCGAGCGGATCGGTCAACGCCATGCCGATCAGTCCGCCGATGACTGCAAGTTGTGAAGCGAGCAGCCAGCTGCGGCGCCGGCCCAGCAAGTGAGTCAGCCCGGGCAGCGGCAACCGGTCGACGAGCGGCGCCCACGCCCATTTGAATCCGTATGCGAGGCCAACCCAACTCAAGTAGCCGATCGTGGTGCGATCGATACCCGCTTCGCGCAACCGAAATGACAGCGTTCCGAGCACCAGCAGTAACGGCAGCCCCGCGGCGAAACCCAGAAACAGCATGCGCATCGTTGATGGCTCTGCATACACACGCAGTGAATCGCGCCAGCGTGGGTGGGTCGTCTTCATAGGCTGCCGGTATACCCGATCGTCAGCGGCGCGTGATCGGAAAAGCGGCGTTTGATGTAGATGTCCGCCGTGCGTGCGCGCTTTGCAATTCCCGGTGTCGCGATCTGATAGTCAATCCGCCATCCGACGTTCTTGGCGTACGCCTGGCCGAAATTGCTCCACCAGGTGTAGCGATCAGGGCGCGGATCGAGCGTGCGGAACACGTCGACCCAGCCGTGCTCGTCGAACAGTCGCGACATCCACGCACGCTCATCAGGCAGGAATCCTGAATGGTTGCGATTGCCGCGCCAGTTTTTAAGATCGATCTCACGGTGCGCGATGTTGATGTCTCCGCACAGGATAACTTCGTGCCCGCTGGCAACAAGGCCTTTCAGATGCGGAAGGAATTCGCCAAGGAAGCGATATTTCGATTCCTGTCGATGCGGCCCGGATGAACCGGATGGGAAATACACCGAGATAACCGTGACGTCCTTGAAGCGTGCCTCAACGTAGCGCCCCTCCGCATCAAATTCCGCCGAGCCGAAGCCACACCGAACTTCGCGCGGAGGGCGCACTGAATACAGGGCGGTCCCCGCGTAGCCGCGCTTGTTGGCGCAATGAAACACGGCGTTGAGCCCGCGCGGGCGACACCCTGCAGGAATGTCGCCTTCGTCGGCTCTTACTTCCTGAAGGCAAACGACGTCGGGCGCTTCACGAGTTAGCCAGCGAAACACCCCTTTTTTTGCAGCCGAACGGATGCCATTTACGTTGAGCGTGGTGATGCGAAACATGCGAGCGTCGGGAGCTAGCCTGAAAAATCACGCCAATTTTGGCTGTTCGAGGCTGATGCATCCGGCAAAATCAACCCATATGCAGTGCCGCGGTATCGACGTGAGGTTAAACGAACCCCTACCAGGAACCAACGAGTCAGAATGGATCGCCTTCGGCAAGAGTTCATTGAGTTTGCTTTAGCAAGCAAGGTGCTTGTGTTTGGCGAGTTCCTGACCAAGGGCGGGCGCTTGTCGCCATATTTTTTCAATGCCGGAATGTTCAGCCGCGGAGCGACGCTGGGCAAGCTGGCAAACTTTTATGCGCAAACGTTGCTCGCTGCCAAAGCGAAGAATGGAATTGATTTCGATATGTTGTTTGGGCCGGCTTACAAGGGGATCACGTTGGCCTCCGCCACCGCAGTGGCGCTGGCCGAGCTTGGCGCCGACGTGCCCTTCGCTTTCAACCGGAAGGAAGCAAAAGATCATGGCGAGGGTGGGATCATCGTTGGCGGCCCGCTAACGGGCAAAGTGGTGATCGTCGATGACGTCATTACCGATGGTGCGGCCAAACGCGAATCGGTCGCACTCATTCGCTCGCAAGGCGCGACACCGGTAGCCGTATTGATAGCGCTCGACCGGATGGAGCGCGGTGGGACGGTGGTGCCGGCCGGACAACCCCTGTCAGCGCTGTCGGCAGTCAAGGCGTTTGAGCAGGAGTTCGGTGTTCCCGTCGTCTCGATTGCCGACTTTGGTGACTTGATGCAGTTTCTTGATTCGGATTCACCCCTCGCACGGGATGCGCGTGCGTATCGTCCAGCTATGGAACAGTATCGGAATACCTATGGAGCATGACTCGTCCCCTCGTACATTTCCATCCACTCGATCGGACCATCGGGCGCCGCTGACGGCGTTGGGCCTTTGCGTCGGCTTGATGCTGGGCGCAATGCCAGCGCACGCAACGCTGGGCTCGATCTACAGCTGTACCGTCAACGGCAAGACGTTCACAGCGGATCGCGTGCCTTCGGAGTGCGCTAACTCCGACGTCCGTGAAATGAACCGCGACGGATCGGTGCGCCGCGTCATTGCACGGCCGCTTACATTGGATGAACAGCGCGCGCGTGCAATGGAGGCGAAGAAACGGCTCGAGGAAGAGGACAAACAGCTTGCGCAGCGGCGACGCGATAAGTCGCTGCTCGAAGCTTACGCAACCGATGAAGAGATCGAAGCGGCGCGCGGCAAAGCAATGGAGTCGAGTCATGCGCTTATCGCTCGCGCGAATCAACGGCTTGCAAGTTTGCACGGCGAGCGCAAGAAGCTGGACAATGAGTCAGAGTTCTACAAGAAGCGTGTGGTGCCCGACGACATCAAACGCGGCTATGTTTCACTGACGCAGCAGACAACCGCCGAGGAAAAGATCATTCAGGAAGCGCAGGTCGAAATCCAGCGCATCAACGAGCGCTTCGATGCGGAAAAAAAGCGTTTTCGAGAGCTGCTTGCGCAGGGTGCGCGGCCGGTCCAGCGCAATCCCGAAACAGACATCCTGCTCGATCCCCGCTTTCGCGGGAAGTAGCGGAGCACAATGCCGGCTGCTCAAGGCAATACCGCCTGGGCATAAGTGGTGGTGAGCGCAGTTTCGGCAGGCAGTCGTTGAGGTTCTGAAATGAAGCGCGGGCTCGCGTCATTGTTGTGCCTTTCAGCAGTCTCAGCCGCTGCACAGGGTGGCGGCGGCGGCCTATATGTGGCGGGTGGCGGTTTCGGCTTTACGCAGACAATCGAGCGTGCAGTGGCTCAAAATCCGTCGTCCTCGCGGTTTTTCGTGCTGGTCACCACGGACGCTTTGCGTGGCCTGACGCAACTTGCTCCCGACGAAATGGTCGCAGCGCGCAATCTGGCTGCCAGAAGCGGAGCGGTATTTCTGGTTTGCCGGCG
>Ga0136634_10000378_pt1 | contig 20542 bp, 15 predicted proteins | sample AntDrymUQ8332106_2_FD_104654 | JGI IMG/M metagenome (GOLD analysis project Ga0136634, IMG submission 104654) | Polar desert sand microbial communities from Dry Valleys, Antarctica - metaG UQ833 (21.06) | ecosystem: Environmental > Terrestrial > Soil > Desert | place: Antarctica: Dry Valley... | reverse complement strand
GCCTTCTCCCCGATAGGCGAGGAAGCGGGCGTTCGGCGTTTTTGCGGGTGGATTGAGCAGCGTGAAGCCCGCCATTGCGCAAACGCTATGGAAACGGTGTTGCAGCGCTGTGACATGGTTGCAAATCGCGGCGGTGCTCAGGCCGGCGGCATCGAGCGTGCGGCGCACCGCATTGAAGCGGTAGAGCGCGGTCGCGTCATAGGTCGCGCCCAGGAAACGCCGTCCGTCGGGGGCATAGCCGGTCGCGCAAGGTTCGGCTTCGAGGCCCTCGAACTCGGCGAACCAGCCGGTGACTGCAGGGCGCGGGGCAAAGCCGGGCGGGGCGTGCAAGAAGCCCAGCCCCTCGCCTGACATTGCATATTTATAACCGCCGCCGGTCAAAAACACGCGGTCCGCCACGCGTGAGAAGTCGCACGGGATCGCCATGAAGCTATGATAGACGTCCAGCGCAATCCACGGCCCTTCCGGCCGGGCGAGCGCGACAAGCGCCTCGATCTCGCGCACCATCGCGCCTGAATTAAAGAGCACGTGGCTGGCAAAAATCAGGTCGTAATCTTTGGCAGCGGCGCGCGCGGCGATCTCGCCGGATGCAACGGTCTCGAGGACAACCTCGCCGGCCTCGACCCAGCGCTGCATCTGGCGGCGAAAGCTGTGGAATTCGCCATTGGTGGAAAGTACGCGCACCGGTCGCGCGGGGATCGCCGAGACCAGCCGGACGATGAAATCGTGGGTGTTGGCGGAAAAGGCGATTGTTTCGGGGTCGGGCAGGCCAAGCTCGGCGGCGATATGCCGTTGCGCCTCCGCCCAGACTGGCCCCATCACCCGTTCCCACTTGCGGTCGGCGAGGCGGACGGCGTCGTCCCAAGCTTCGACGTGCCCCTCGTAGCTCGCGTCGGGCCAGAGGTGATGGCTGTGCGCGGCGAAGTGGAGCCGTTCCGGGTCTGCCGCCAGCGCACGCGCGAACAGGTGCTTCCAGCTCACAGTTCGGTCCGCAGTGACCAGAGTTCGGGAAACGCGCGCTTGGCGGTTGTCGATTGGAGGTAACTGACCCCGGCCGTGCCGCCGGTTCCACGTTTGCCGCCAATGATTCTGCTGACGGTCAGAACATGCTTGTGCCGCCAGGTCGCCATCGCGTCGTCGAGATCGACCAGCTTTTCGGCAAGCTGGTAAAGGTCCCAATAGCGATCGGGCTCACGATAAACGGTCAGAAACGCGGCCTCGACCTCGGGTGATGGCTGATAGTGTTGCGAGAAATTGCGGTTGAGCACCGCGTCCGGAATCGCGAGGCCCGCGCGTGCCGCCGCGGCGATGGTATCGTCCCAGATGCTCGGCGCTTCGAGCGCATCGCGCATCGCCACCTGCGCCGCCTCGCGGTCTTGCTGATAACGCAGAAAAGTCCCGTCCTTGAGGCCGAGCATATACTCGACCGTGCGGAACTGATCAGACTGAAAGCCCGAACTTGGGCCAAGGACATGGCGGAAGCGCGTGTAGTCGCTCGGCGTCATTGTCGCGAGTACGTCCCAGCTGAGTGTCATCACCGCCTGGATGCGGCTGACGCGCGCCAGCGCTTTGTAGGCCGGAATGAGCGCATCCTGCGCAATCTGCGCCTTGGCCAACTTGAGTTCGCGGACGACCTGCTTGAGCCATAATTCCTTCGTCTGGTGGATGACGATGAACAGCATTTCGTCATCGAGTTCGGACTGCGGATGTTGCGCGCCGAGCAGCGTGTCGAGCGCGAGATACCGCGCGTAAGTCATGTTCATTGATGCAACGTAGCGCCGCTGGCGGCCTTTGTCAGGCCGTGTCGGCGGTCAGCGGCTGCGCAGATCCTTGGCATCGGCCTCGGCACGCGTTTCGATGGCGTCGCCTTGGGCATTGCCTTGCTTTCGGATCAGGTTTGCCTCTTTGCGCAACGCTTCGGATCGCACCTCAAGCTGCTTGCGTGTGTAGCCGGTCGCCTGCGCGGCTTCGGCCTCGATCGTTTCGGCCTGGCTGATCAGCGCCTGCGAGCGCGCATTGGCATCGGCCTGGACTGCATCCGCACGGTTGTCGCCCGCCGCTTCGATGGCGTCGGCCTGAACCTCGGTCGGGTCGGTCGAACAAGCGGCGAGCGACAGCGCTGCGGCGACTACCGTTGCAATCTTTGCATAGGTCATGGGCATCCCTTTCGAGGGTTCAAACTATCGCCTTGGGCGCGCAGTTCCGCTGCTCCGCTTCAGTTCCGGAAGGAGGAATCGATGCGGTCGAGCTTGCGCAGCAGTGCGGGCCAGGCGAGCGCCTGGGCGACCATCGCCATCCCGCCAGCGGGCGACTGCCCCTCGACCTTGCCTTCTACACCCTGCGGCGGATCATAGAGCCGGTCGTAACCCGCGCTCAGCATCTTGACCTGCGCGTCGCAGGCGCGTTCGAGAAAATAGAGACGCAGGAAGCAGTCGCCGACGGTCTGGCCGACCGCGAGCGTGCCGTGATTGCGGAGGATCATCGCATTCTTCTGGCCAAGATCAGCAACCAGCCGCTCGCGTTCCTCGAGGTCGGTCGCGATGCCCTCATATTCGTGATAGGCAACATTGTGTTTGGCGATCATCGCCGTCTGCGTGTGCGGCAGCAGGCCGAACTCCATCGCGCTGACAGCCTGCCCCGCAGGCGTGTGGAGATGCATCACCGCATGGGCATCATCGCGCGCCATGTGGATCGCCGAATGGATCGTAAAGCCCGCCGGGTTGACCGGGTGCGCGGTCGGTACCACCGGCTGGCCCTCGGTATCGATCTTGACCAGCGAGGACGCGGTAATTTCCTCGAACATCATATCGTAGGGGTTGATGAGGAAGTGATGCTCAGGCCCCGGCACGCGCGCTGACAAATGCGTGAAGATCAAATCGTCCCAGCCATAAAACGCGACCAGCCGGTACGCGGCGGCAAGATCGACGCGAACGGCCCATTCTTCATCCGATACCGCTTCGCGGATATGATCATCGTTGGCAGGGCGTGCGGCAGTAGCCATGGCGTTTCTCCACTCGATTCACTCGACTTTAGCATGGGCGGGCGCGCGGAACAAAGATTCGCGAATCGGGTTCACGCTACGGCGTGGGGGAAAGAGGGCTGAGTAACCTGAATTTTTTGGACGGCGGTGGCGAATGCGGTGCGCTGATGCGCGCGCACGATTGGAGCCAATCGCCGATGGGCGAACCGGCTTCATGGGCGGTCAGCCTGAAGACGCTGGTCGGCGTTATGCTCAATTCGGCTCAGCCGATGTGCGTGGTGGGGGGAGACGAGCGGACGATCGTCTATAACGATGCTTATGCGACGCTGCTCGAGCATCGCCATCCCACCGCAATGGGCCGACCGATGGCCCAGGTGTGGTGGGACATTATGGATGTCGTCACTCCGCTGCTCGACCGGGCTTATGCTGGCGTATCGACGACGACGGACGACATGAAATTTAAGATGGCCGATGCGGAAGGGCATCGACACGAGCGGCATTTTTCCTTCAGCTACACACCCGTCCGAGAGGGCGACACCGTGGTGGGGATGTTCTGCGCTTGCCAGGAAATCACCGAGCAGCTCACCACTCAGCAAATGCGCGCGAGCGAACGCGCCAAATTGCTTGCCATGTTCGATCAGGCGCCGGGATTTATGGCTATTCTGGAGGGGCCGGACCACCGCATTGCTTACGCCAATGCTACTTATATTGAGCGCATGGGAGGGCGCGACGCAATTGGCAGGACCGTTGCGGAAGCGATCCCCGAGGCCGAAGAACAAGGCTTTATCGCTCTGTTCGACAAGGTTTATTCCAGCGGCGAAGCGCTAAGGCTGGAAGCCGCCCGCTTCGTCGCGCGGCTTCCCGACGGCAGCGAGGAAGAACAGTATGTTGATGTCGCGTATCAGCCTCTGAAAGACGCCTGCGGCGAGGTCTCAGGCATTTTTATCGAAGGTTATTCGGTCACCGACCGCGTCAAGGCCGAGGCCGAGGCCGATGCCCGGCGCGCGCGGCTTGAAAGCGTGATGCTCGCTGCACCCGCCGCAATCTATGTATCGGACCGCAAACAGCGGCGCATGGTCTTCGCCAACCAAGGCATGACCAAGCTGCTCGGCTATTCGCCGGAAGAAATTTGCGCGCTACCAAGCGGGGGGGTGAGCGATCTCTTCCACCCCGACCATGCGCACGAGGCGAAGCGGCTGATGGCGGAGGCCGAGAGCGCGGTCGATGGCGCAGTCGTTGATGGGCAGTATCGGATCAGGACCAAGGACGGCAGGTACCTGTGGATGCGGGACCGCGTGACCGTCCTTTCGCGGGCTCCAGATGGATCGGTTGCACAGGTGCTTGGCGTGGCAGTGGATATTGGCGAGCAGATTTCCGCCGAACAGGCGCTGGCCGCGCGAAGCCGCGAGCTCGAGCAGATCATGTCGGCGGCCCCGGCAGCGATCTGGATCGGACGCAGCTCCGAAGGCGGCGCGATCGAGGCCAATGCGATGGGGCATCGCATTCTGGGCCTCGACGACGATGCACCGATGGGTGTGGAGGGGCCGCCCGCCGGAAGTTTCACCAACGGCCGCTTCGTCCACCCCGATGGCCGCGTCTTCGCCGCAAAACAGTTTCCGCTTGCCCGCGCGATGGCCGGAGAGCGGATCGAGGGGCTCGAAGTCGAAGTGGCTTACGAAAGTGCACCGTCGCGCCATCTGCTGATTAACGCGCAACCGTTCGGCGAAGAGAAAAAAGGCGGCGCGGTCGCAATCGGCGTCGAAATTACCGAGCGTCGGCGGCTGGAAGAAGAATTACGCGCACTCAATGCCGATCTCGCGGCGCGCGTGGAAGAGGCGGTCGCAGAGCGCTCGATTTTCGCCAACATCATCGACGAAACCGACGCCTTTGTGCAGGTTGCGGCAACCGACTTCACTTATCTGGCGGTCAATAAGGCCTCGGCAAATCAATTCGCCCGGTTGTTCGGCATTGAACCTAAAGCAGGCGATAATTTCCTTGAGGTGCTCGATAAGTGGCCCGAACACCGTGATCACGCCCGCGCGTTGTGGGCGCGCGCTTTCGCGGGCGAAAGCTTTACCGAGGTCCGGGAATTTGCGTTGCGTGGGATGGACCGGCGTTCGTTCGAATCGCGCTTTCGCCCGCTGCGCGACGCTGAAGGCAAGGTTATTGCCGCCTATCAGTTTGTCACCGAGATCACCGATCGCGTTCGCAACGAAGCGCGGCTGCGGACAATTTTTGACACCAGTTTTCAATTCCAGGGGCTGGTCGATCTCGAGGGCACCTTGCTCGAGGCCAATCGCACATCGCTCGAAGCCATTGGCAGCGACGCGGAGGGTGTGATCGGAAAGAAGGTCTGGGACACGGCGTGGTTCGCGGGCACGGAAGATTTGCCAAAGGCGGTCAGGCTCGCGGTTAAAAGCGTAATCGCAACCAAGCAATCATACACGCAGGAGACCACACTCAACCTGCTCGGCAAGGAGCGCAGGTTCAACATTTCCATCCGTCCGATGCTGGGCGAGAATGGCGACGTCGTTGGACTAATTACCGAGGCGACCGAGACGACCGCATTGCGCGCAGCAGAGGCCGCTTTGATGCAGGCGCAGAAGCTCGAAGGCATGGGGCAACTGACCGGCGGTGTCGCGCATGATTTCAATAACCTGCTGACGATCATACTGGGCGGACTTGACATCATCGGCCGGCAGCTGCCCGCACTCGGCGCCTCGCCCGCGGCGGAACGCGCCGCCCGCGCACGGGACATGGCGGCGGAGGGCGCCCAGCGCGCCGCCATTTTGACCAGCCGCCTCCTCGCATTCTCCCGCCAGCAGCCGCTCGACCCCAAGCCGGTCGATACCAACAGGCTGATTGCCGGCACGGGAGAACTCTTGCACCGTACGCTTGGCGTACAGATCGCCCTGGAGACGGTGCTTGCCGGCGGTCTGTGGCGCATTCACACCGACGCGAACCAGCTGGAGAATTCGCTGCTCAATCTTGCCCTCAACGCTAGGGATGCCATGCCTAGCGGGGGCAAGCTGACGATCGAGACGGCCAATTGCTACCTGGACGAGGCCTATGTCGCAGGGATCTTGGAGCCAGTCGAACCCGGCCAGTACGTCATGATCGCGGTGACGGACACCGGCCTGGGCATGAGCAAGTCAACGCAGGAAAAAGCCTTCGAGCCGTTTTTTACCACCAAGGAGGTGGGTAAGGGTACCGGACTGGGGTTAAGCCAGGTTTATGGCTTCGTGCGTCAATCCGCCGGCCACATCCGCATCTATAGTGAGCTCGGCGAAGGCACCACCGTGAAGATCTATCTTCCACGCCAACACGGCGGGGAGGAAGCGCCAGAGCCGCGAACGTTGCCGCGCGCATCGCCGCGGGCGCTAGGCGATGAACTGATTTTGGTGGTCGAGGACGACGCCGCCTTACGCGCCCATGTGGTCCAGATCCTCGCCGAACTTGGCTACCATGTGGCGGAAGCCGCGGACGGACGAGCAGCGCTCGCAATCGTCGGGGAGCGCGACGACATCGATCTCCTTTTCACAGACATCGTCATGCCGGGCGGTTTGAACGGCCGCGAACTCGCCGACCAGGCGCAACGGCTGCGCCCCGATCTGAAAGTGCTATTCATGACCGGATACACGCGCAACGCCGTCGTCCATCATGGCCGGCTCGATGCGGGCGTGCATTTAATTGGCAAGCCGTTCTCTTTCGATGCGTTGGCCGTGAAAATTCGGGCACTCCTCGATGATGAAAGCAGTTGACCTCCCAAGCGCTGAAAGGCGCGGCTTGCCGTCTTGAGGGTTAGCGATGGCCGCTAAACGCGCCGAGCCGCCTTTTCCCCGCTACGAGGCGAGAACAAGCGCCGCGTGGCGGGAATGGCTGCAAGACAATCATTCGCGCGCGCCCGGCGTCTGGCTGGTCACCTTTAAAAAAGGCAGCGGCGAGCCCTATCTGCCCTACGGCGAGGCCGTCGATGAGGCGCTGGCTTTCGGCTGGATCGACAGCCTGCCGCGCAAGCTCGATGACAAACGCACCATGCTGCTGATGACGCCGCGCAAGGACGGCAGTTCTTGGTCCCAGCTCAATAAGCGGCGGGTCGAGCGGCTCATTGCCGAAGGCCGGATGGCCGAAGCTGGATTTATCAAAGTGAAAGCGGCGAAAAAGGACGGCTCGTGGGATAGGCTGAACGAGGTCGATGCGTTGGTCATGCCACTGGACCTCATGGCGGCCTTCAAGGCGGACCCGCTGGCGTTGGAGCATTTCGAAGCGTTCCCGCCTTCCTCAAGACGCGGCATCCTAGAGTGGATCTTGAACGCCAAGCGGCCGGAAACCAGGGCGAGGCGGATCGACGAGACCGTTCGCTTGGCCAGCCTTAACCGCAAAGCCAACCACTACCGGCAGTAGGTGTGCGGAGCATGTTTTTCATGAACCTTTCGGGCGCCCGCTGCGACACACAAGTGTCTGCAGCCCTTAACCGCCAGCGGCCTAGCAAAGCCGGGGCGGGTACGCCGAGCAGACCGCTGGCGAAAAGGCGTTCCTGATGGAATGATTGATGGCTCCTGAATGGAAGAGGGTCGCTTTTCTGATTTGCGCTAAAGCTCATCACGTTGGAGGCAATCACATGCAGCTTCTCACCATGACTTGCAGATGGGTTTCACAATACTCAGGCGTGACTTACAGGCCTAAGACTTTTGCCTTGCTGGCATTGGCGTCGGTGGGTGTTTGCGGTCTATCCCTCGCAACCGTTGACACCGCGCATGCCGTATCGCGAAAACAGCTCAACTCCATGCTCTACAAGCCTCAGCCGGGCTGGCAAGCAGGGACGCTCCCGAACGGCGCCAATGCGGGCAAGTACAGAAACGTCCCGGGTCAACCAAACTTGCGGCCGCAAGGCGGAAACATCGATCGCGGCGCTTCGCTGGGCGCCGGCACGCCGAATTTTCCCAGGCAGCCCCTTCCTCCGTCGGTAAACTGGCAAGCACAGGAGCAGGCGCGGCAACAAGCGCTGCGCAATATGCAGGCGCAAGACAACCTGCGGGCTCAAGAGGGCTACCGCCGCCAGCAGCAGGCGGATCAGGCGGCAAGAGCCCAGCAGCAAAACGCAGACATGATGAAAATGAACCAGCAGCAGAACGACATGGCTCGGCAGAACCAGATCAACCATCAAAACACGATGAGGGCGATGGACAAGGCCCTTTATGGCCGGTGAATGGCAACGACCATGACTGCATGTGCCGTAACATGCAGTCATGCTTCTAAAGCATGATCAGTCGAGCTGGATATCTCCGGCAACACAATTTCTGCCGTCAACTCCGCGCAAGCGGGGATCCAGTACGCCGCAGCGATCCATGTGTTTTACTGGATCTCCGCTTGCACGGAGATGACGATTCCCATGTGGCGACTTTCGTTTCCGTCTGACCTGATCATGCTTTAAGCAGCGTGCCCCGTGGTGCCAGCTTATGCGGGTGACGCCTTTTTGCCATTCCCGAGCACGTCACACGAGCTGTTGGGCATCCCCGCAGATGGAGATTGCTTGCCCCGAGATCGTCCGGCCCTTCGGCGAACACAGGAACAAGATTTGGTCCGCGAGCTGGCGCGCGGTGACCATGGTGTGCATGGAAACACTGCCGAGCGCCCGGTCCTGAATTTGCGTGACACTCTCGCCGAGCGCCTGTGCCTTGCCCTCGAAGACGCGCCGGATGCGGTCACCCTCCACGACACCGGGTAGTATGGCGTTCACGCGGATGCCGAATGCGCCAAGTTCGATGGCCAGCGATTTGGTGAAGCCGATGACCCCCCATTTGGCCGCGGCATAGGGCGAGCGCATGGCGAAGCCAAGCCGCCCGGCCACGGAAGACAGATTGACAATGGAGGGGTTGCCGCTTGCTTTAAGATGCGGGATTGCAAGGCGCGCGCAGTTGAACTGTCCGGTGAGGCAGATCTCGACACAGCGGTCCCAGTCCTCCGGGTTGATCTCCTCGACCCGCCCCGTTGGGCCCGCGATGCCGGCATTGTTGACGAGAACGTCAAGCCCGCCGAGCGTCGCGAGCGCCTCGCCGAACATCGCCGCGACCTGGCCGCGATTGGCGACATCCGCGAGCGAGCGGCTCACCTCCGGATCGCTGCGGCCGAGTTCTGCAAGGTTCTGCCGGTCCACGTCACAAATGTGTACGCGGGCGCCTTCTTCCAGGAATGCGCGGGCGATCTCGCGGCCGATGCCGGCGGCGCCCGCCGTGACGAGCACGCGAAGCCCGTTGATGCCCAGATCCATAGCTTCCTCCATGGCATGTGTTGTCGTCAGTGTTCATGCAGCCCCCGCTCGAGAATGAACGCCGCCGCGCCGGTGATATCTTGAGCGAGCGCCGCTCGCGCCCGGCTGCCGTCCTGATGCGCGATGGCATCGAGCACCTCGGCATGGAAACGGTAAGCTCCGCCGGTCACGAGACGTTCGGGGTTCTCGCGCAGATCGAGGTTCAGCACCGGCCCGATCTTGAGCCATAGGCCGCCGATGATCTCCACCAGGCTGGGGAGCCCAGCGGCCCGATAAACGGCGAAATGAAAATCCTTGTTGAGCTGGACCGCGGTCGGCAGGTCCGGCCGCGGGGAAAGGCTTTCGCGCTTGTACGCGGCATCGGCGGCGGCGATGGTCCGCAGATCCTGCTTCGTGCGCTTCAGCGCCGCCTGCTCGGCGGCAAATCCCTCGATTGCCACACGCACCACCGCCAATTCCCGAAACTGGCTCGCGCTCATCATCGGGACACGCACCGCCCGGTTCGGCGTCACTTCGAGGGCGCGCTCGGCAACCAGACGGCTGACCGCCTCCCGGACTGGCATGATCGAGACGCCGAGGGCCTCGGCCGCGGAACGAAGTGAAAGCCGCTCGCCGGGCGCAAGCCTGCCGGAAACCAGCAGTTCCCGCAGCTCGGTATACACCCGTTCGCCGAGCGTGCGCCGCTCGATGGGCGCTATAGTTTGGATGGCGCGAGCACTTGGCAATGAACACCAAAAAGCGCTGGACAGAAACGTCACTTTCCACCACCGTAACTGTGATCACAGATCACGGCAAGGGCAGCTTGCCGGACAAAGCGGCCGGACTGGTCAGGTCACGGCCTCTATGGGGATAAACACTTAGGGAGCTTAATGATGTCCAGGGACACGGATCTGTCGCGCCGTTCCGTCTTAAAAGGCGCAGCCGGAACGGCCGTCTTGGCGGGTTTAGGGATGCCCGCGATCGTACAAGCCCAGGCCGACGCCATCCGCATCGGCCACCTGACGCCGCTCACCGGCTTCCTGGGCCCGCTCGGCGAATATGCGGTCATGGGCATCAAGCTCGCCGCGGAGGAGATCAATGCGGCCGGCGGCGTCATGGGACGGCAAGTCGAACTCGTGTTGGAAGACTCTGTCAATCCGCAGACCGCCTCCGCAAAGGCGGAACGCATCATCGACCGAGACAATGTCACCCTGATTATCGGCGAGATTTCCTCGGCTTCGGGCCTCGCCATCGGCCAGGTCGCGGAACGCAAACAGCGCGTCTTCATCAACACCGGCTGTAACTCCGATGCGCTGCGCGGGGCAAGCTGCAACCCGTATATGTTCCATATCGAGGCAGCCAACTCGATGTATGTGCAGGCCGTCGGCAGCCATTTGCTGCGCAACGACCTCGTGAAAAGCAAAAAGTGGTATTCGCTCACGGCGGATTACGCGTTCGGCCATGACCTGCTCCGCGTGGCGCGGCTATTCATGGAGAAGAACGGCGGCCAGTTCGCGGGCGATGAGCTCGTGCCCACCGACGCCACCGATTTCAGCCCCTATATCCTTAAAATCCGCCAGGCCAAGCCGGATCTTGTCGTGTCGAACCTGGCCGGCAACCAGATCACCAACTTTATCAAGCAATACGCGGAGTTTGGCCTGCCCTTCCCGGTCGCCGGGTTCGGCTTTGACACGGTTGTCGCCTGGGGCGCTGGACAGGGCACCTTCTCCGGCATCTGGCCGCTGGTCTGGCACCACCTGGTCGACACGCCCTCCTCCAAGGCCTATGTCGCGGCGTTCCAGAAGAAATACGGCAAGCTGCCCGACAATCAGTCATGGGGCGACTACAACGCGCTCAAGATCGTCGCGCAGGCCATGGCGGAAACCAAATCCACCGAGTCGCCGAAAATCGCCGAGCATTTGCGCAAGGAAGCCAAATTCGATGTCATGAAGGAGCGGCAGGGCTATTTCCGCGCCTATGACAACCAGATGGTCATGCCGATGTATGCCATCGAGGCGAAAAAGCCGGCGGACATGAAGGACAAGTGGGACATCTACAATCCGCTGGGGTCCGTTCCCGGGCCGAACGACGATCTCGAGGCTATCGCGCCGCCGAAGGGCGCCTGCGCCATGAAGGTGTAAGCGGGCACGCCCGCTTGTCTCGTCCGGACCGCTCTGTTAACCGACCGGTCCGGTTTCCACTCCGCTTGCCAGCATGATTGCGTAAAGGGAAACGCCGACCTATACCGCCGTAATCCCCGCGAAAGCGAGAATCCAGTAAACACCGGAATGGCTGCGGAGTACTGGATCCCTGCTTTCGCGGGGATTACGGAGTTGGCCGCGTAGACTGCTCGCGTTTCCCTTGCGCTATCGCGCTTTGTCCAAGGCCTGCCTCCACCTCCCGGGTCGCGCACCGCGGGAAACGACGGGGTTTAAGCGTGGAAATCGTGTTCCTGCTTGAGCAGGTTCTCAACGGTCTGCTGGTCGGCGCTTATTACCTCCTGATCGCGCTCGGACTGTCGCTGATCTTTTCGCTCGGCGGTATCGTCAATCTCGCGCATGGCGGCTTTTATGCCCTCGGCGCCTATCTCGCGGTCGTGCTCACGCCCCATATCGGTTTCGGCGGCGCCTTTTTTGCCTCGCCGATCCTGGTGGCGCTCCTTGGCGTGGTCGTGGAGCGCCTGCTGTTCCGGCGCTTCTACCGCTCCGACCCCATTCTCAGCCTCTTGCTGACCTTCGGCCTCGCCATGATCATCGAGCAAAGCTTGCGCATGGTTTTCGGCGCGTCGCCTCAGCCTTTCTCGATCCCAGCATCGTTGCGCGGCCAGGTCTTCGTGGGCGACTTCATCTATTCGCGCTATCGCCTGATCATCCTCGGTATCGCCCTTCTAGCGGTGGCCGCGACGTGGGCGATCGTCTACCGCACGACCTTTGGCCGGGTGGTGCGGGCCGGCGTGCAAAACCCCGATATGGTCGGGGCGCTCGGCATTTCGCTGCAGCCTTACATGACGTCGATCGCCGCCCTTGGCATAGGACTTGCCGCGCTCGCGGGCGTGCTGCTGGCGCCCATTTCGGGTGTGCATCCGGCGATGGGCGCCGAGATCCTGACCGCCGCCTTCGTCGTGGTCGTGATCGGCGGGCTGGGATCCTTTTGGGGGGTTGTCGTCGCGGCCGTTCTCGTCGGCATCGTCCGCGGCGTGACGATCTATTTCTTCCCGCCCGCCGGCGAGGCCTCGATTTATCTCCTGATGGCTTTGGTGCTCCTCCTGCGTCCGCGCGGTCTGCTTGGCGAGCGCATTTTGAAATTCGAGTAGGACCGCGATGCGTCTAGCAGTTCACCCTCTCCTCATCGCGGCGCTCTCGCTGGCCGGGCTGCCTTTCGCGCTCGATGCTGTCGGGCTACCCTTGCGCTCGGCGGTGGACGTGGTGGCGCTGTGCATTGCCTGCATGGGGCTCAACGTCCTGGTCGGGTATACGGGCCTGGTCTCGTTCGGCCATGGCGCCTGGTTCGGGCTTGCGGCCTATGCGGCGGCGCTCAGCCAGCGGCACTGGTTTCCGGACATGTTCGTGCTCCCCGCGCTGTTCGCGATCGCCTTCGTGGCGGTTGCCGCGGCGGTGCTCGGAGCGTTGATCCTGCGCCGGCGCGGCGTTTATTTCTCGCTGTTGACGCTGGCGCTCGCCGCTATGGTCTTCGCCATCGCCTATCGCTGGACCGATTTCACCGGCGGCGAGAGCGGCCTGGGCGGCGTCAGCCGTTCGACGCTGTTCGGCATCGATCTCGCCCAGGATTCCGCCTACTACGCGCTTGCCGCGCTGGTTGGCATGGGCGTGGTGTCGCTGCTCTGGCGCTTCCATCGCTCGCCGGTGGGAACCGTGCTCGTCGCCATCCGCGAGAACGAACAGCGGGCGCGCTTCGTCGGCTATCCGACCGGGCGCTACACCCTCATCGGGTTCGTGGTCTCGGCCACGGTGGTCGCCGTCGCCGGCGTGATCTCCGTGTTCAACCATCGCTTCGCCTCCGCCGAGCCGATCTCGGTCGCCTTTTCCGGCGAACTCCTCGCCATGGTGGTGATCGGCGGGATGCGCAGCTTTCTCGGCCCGGCGCTGGGGGCGCTGTTCTTCATTTTATTCCGCGAGTTTCTCTCGATCTGGACGCAGCACTGGCTGTTCTATTTCGGCATTCTGTTTGTCGGCTTCATCGTGTTCTCGCCGACCGGGCTGGTGGGTGTCGCGGGGCGCCTTCTCAAGCCGTTCCGCAAGGAACAGGCCGAGGCAGCCGCGATGGCTGGGCGGCAGACCGGCGGCAGCGGCCGGGTGCCGCGGAATCTGATTCGGGAAGGCGCGGGCGGAGGCGCCGTGCTGGTCGCCAAGGGCCTGTCCAAGCGCTTCGGCGGGATCCGCGCCGTGGATCAAATGGACATCACGGTCCAGGATTGCACGTTGCACGCGCTTATCGGTCCCAATGGCGCCGGCAAGACGACCGCGTTCAACGTGCTGTCCGGCCTGTTCCCGCCGGATGAGGGCGCTGTGACGCTGGAAGGGCGCCCAGTCACAGGGTTGCGGCCCGAAGCGATCACCGCGGCCGGCGTGGGCCGCTCGTTTCAGATCACCAATCTGTTCGGCGGCCTTCCCGTCAAGGAAAACCTCCGCCTCGCCGTGCAGGCCCGCCACCGGGGCCGGTTCGGCATTTGGGGCTCCGCCGCCGCCTTGCCAGGGGTGGATGACGACACCACCGAGCTGCTGCATTGGGCGGGGCTCGCCGGCGCCGAGCGGGCGGAGGCGGCCTCGCTCAGCTATGGCGGGCAGCGCCTTCTCGACATGGGGCTAGCGCTGGCCACCCGGCCGCGCATCCTGCTGCTCGACGAGCCGCTGGCCGGACTTGCCGCCGCCGAGCGCGGCCGGGTCGCCGGCCTAATCAAAAGCCTCTCGGCCGATATCCCGGTGCTGCTCGTGGAGCATGACATCGACCGTGTGTTCCAGATCGCCGACGCCGTCACAGTGATGAATGACGGCGAGGTTTTGGTGGACGGCACCGTCGAGGACGCACGAAGCGATCCGCAGGTGCAGGCCATCTATATCGGCTCCGGCTCCGCTGCGGTTGCCGCCAAGCCGCGCGCCTCGGCCGCCGAGGCGGGCGAGCTGTTGCGGCTCGATAGCGTCAACACATTCTACGGCAAGAGCCACATCCTCAACGATGTGTCGTTCACGCTGCACGACCGCGAGATCGTGGCGCTGCTCGGCCGCAACGGCGCCGGCAAGTCCACCTTGCTCAACACCCTGGTCGGCATCGTGCCGCCGGCGTCGGGCGAGATTACCCTGGCTGGCGAGCCGATGGCCCGGCAGCCGTCCTATATTATCACGCGCAAGGGCGTCGGCTACGTGCCGCAAGGGCGCGGCCTGTTCGCCGGGATGACCGTCGCGCAGAATCTGGAGCTCGGCCGCATGAAGCGGCGCACCGGGGCCGGCCAGCACTGGGAGCTTGAGCGTATCCTCGACACATTCCCGCGCATCCGCGAGCGTTTGCATATGCCGGCCGACTATCTGTCCGGCGGCGAGCAGCAGATGGTGGCGGTGGGCCGCGCGCTCCTGGGCGATGTGCGCATCCTGCTGCTGGACGAACCCTTCGAGGGCCTGTCGCCCGCCGTGACCGAGGAGCTGTTCGAGGCTTTCGATCTGCTCCGGCACGAGATCGCGATGATTATCGTCGATCACCATCTCGACCTGGCCCTCGCGCTCTCGGACCGGACGGTGGTGCTGGAGCGCGGGGCCGTCACCCATGATGGGCCGTCACAGGCGCTGCGGGACGATCTCGCGCTGAGACGGCGCGTATTATGGCTTTAAAGCTCGCCCGCGGACCCGGTCCCGGACAGCGCCAGGCTGAAGCGGGGACCCACTCGCCTCGCGGCCCAGGTTAAATGGAGGACACGCCGATGCAAAAAGTCGCCATCATCGGAACGGGCCTGATCGGGCAGGCCTGGGCCATGGTCTTTGCCCGCGCAGGTTGGACCGTGGCGCTGACGGATCCGGCCCCCGGCGCCGTTGAAGGGGCGCTCGCTGCCTGCCGCATCGGTTTGGAAACATTGGCAAGCCAAGGTTTGTGCGACGATCCCGGCGGAGCGCGCGAACGCATCCTGCCCGCCGCCAACCTCGACGAGGCCTTGGCCGGGGCGGCGTTCGCTCAGGAGAACAGCCCCGAACGGCTGGAGGTCAAGCAGGCCCTGTTCGCCGAGCTTGATATGATCGCCACACCGGACGTCATTCTCGCCAGCTCGACCTCGGCGATCCAGTGCTCGCTATTCACGGAAAAGCTGCATGGCCGCGGGCGCTGCCTGGTGGCGCATCCGGTCAATCCGCCGCATCTGGTGCCGATCGTGGAGCTGTCCGGCGCGCCCTGGACGGCGCCCGCGACCATCGAGCGCGCGCGCGCCGTGTTCGAGGAGATCGGCCAGGTGCCCGTCACCGTAATCAAGGAGATCGACGGCTTCATCCTCAACCGCCTGCAAGCGGCGCTTTTGTCCGAGGCCTTCCGGCTGGTGGAGGAGGGATATGTTTCGCCGCAGGATCTCGACAAAACGATGCAGGATGGACTCGGCCTACGCTGGTCCTTCATGGGGCCGTTCCAGACCATCGAGCTGAACGCACCCGGCGGTATCCCGGATTACTGCGCCCGCTACGCGGCGTTCTTCCGCCGCTTCGCCTCCGATCCCGCGCCAGCCTCGGTGTGGGACGAGGCGAACGTCGCCCGCGCCGTCGAAGCCTGGGGCGGGGCGCCGCCGGGTGAAGATGTTGCGCGGAAGGCGCGCTGGCGGGACCAGCGCCTCGCGGCCCTGATTGCCCACAAAAAGAGCCAGCTCTCATAAGGATCGCTGCACATGGCGAAATCTCACAAGGTCATCATTACCTGCGCCGTCACCGGCGCGATTCATACGCCGTCGATGTCACCGCATCTGCCAATCACCGCCGAGGAGATCGCCGATGCCGCGATCGGCGCCGCGGAGGCTGGGGCGGCCATCGTTCACCTGCACGCCCGCGATCCGCAGACCGGCAGGCCGGATCAATCGCCGGAGGCGTTCACGCCGTTTCTGCAGGTGATCAAGCAGCGCTCCGACGTGGTTATCAACATCACCACAGGCGGCGCCCCAACTATGGCTATCGACGAGCGTCTACGCCCGGCCGCGACGTTCAGGCCCGAAATCGCCTCGCTCAACATGGGCTCGATGAATTTCGGCCTATACCCGATGCTGAACCGCTTCAAGGACTTCAAGCACGATTGGGAAATGCCCTATCTGGAGGGTTCGCGCGACCGCATCTTCAAGAACACCTTCGCCGACATCGAGCACATCCTGTCCACCTGCGCCGAGAACGGCACGCGCTTCGAGATCGAGTGCTACGATATCGGCCATCTCTACACGCTGGCGCATTTCGTCGAGCGCGGCGTGGTCAAGCCGCCGCTTTTCGTGCAGAGCGTGTTTGGCATTCTGGGCGGCATCGGCCCGCATCCCGACGACGTCATGCATATGAAGCGCACCGCCGACCGGCTGTTCGGCAGCGATTACAGCTGGTCGGTGCTCGGCGCGGGCCGCCATCAGCTACCGATCGCGGCGATGGCGGCAGCGATGGGAGGCAATGTGCGCGTCGGTTTGGAGGATTCGCTATGGGCTGGCCGCGGCCAGCTTGCCGCGTCGAACGCGCAGCAGGTGCGGCTCGCGCGCCAGATCATCGAGGCGCTCGGGCTCGAGATCGCCACGCCCGCCGATGCGCGGCAGGTGCTGGAGTTGAAGGGCGCGGACCAGGTGAATTTCTAGAGAATGATCAGGTAAGACGGAAACGAAAGTCACCTCATCGCCCGCAAAGCAAAGCCCCGTGCCGAGGGACAGCACGGGGCTTCGCAACAAATCCAGAGACCGGCGCGGCTAGGCTTTCTGCTGAATGGCTGACAGCTGCCAGCCATCGGCACGCGCGCGATCGTCGCGGCGGAACGTCCACAACTCCGTTGCTTCAGTGGCTTGCGCCTGATCCCCCGAGACCACGCTGCCAGTCGCGCGGTCTACGGTTGCGTCGATGAGCGCGTAGCGCAGCGCAACCGTGGCATAATCGCTGCCATTCTCGCGCCATGCTTCGGAAAGATCGCCTTGCAAAAGTTTGACGCCGGAGACCTCGTTGCGCACACCTTGCTTTTCGTTGTCGTACAGTTCCTTGCTGAAATACGACAACATTTCCGGCGTGGTTTTGGCTCCCAGTTCGTCAGTGTCCTCGCGGCCATAGGCTGTTTGGATTTCGCCGAGAAGGCGCTCGAAAGAGTCAAGGTCTTCTTGGCCGATGGCGAGCGCTGACGTGGGCGCGGCGGCACGGCCATTCGCGGCAAAAGTCTGGCGATCCGGCGTGTTGCCTCTGGCCGATCCCGAAGTGCCGCGTGCGGATGCAGGCGCCACGGCGGGTTGGCTGCGGCTTCTAAAGAAGCTAAACGCCAGGTAAATGATGCCGCCGATCAGAGCAAACTGCAGAAGAAAGCCCATCACGCTGGCGAGTGCGCCGAACCCGAATATGCTGCCCAGAGCGACCGCAAAAAGGCCGCCCATGAGCAGCCCGCGCATGCCGCCAAAACGCGATGGCTGTGCCGCGGCCGCGGCGCCGCCTGGCTGAGCGCTTTGCGCTGCCGCTGGCGTGCCTTTTTGCGTCATGGACCTTTCAACGGGAGCCGCCTTAGGAGCCGTGTTCGTCGCGGGCGGTGCGGTGTAGGTTCGCGTGCCGCGGCTGCCAAAACTCCTGCCGCCGCCAAGACGCGCTTCCGCGAAATCGGCAGCGATGAGCGCAAGGCCCGCGCCCAAAACCAGCGTGAGGGCGGTCGAACGGAAGAATGACATGGTACCCCTTCAGTGCGTAGGACACAGGATGATAGAACTTTGCACTCTATATGGAGATGATCAACGCAAATGTCACGGGCGGAGATGGCCTGCGGGCCTCGCTTTCGGCCGCATTCTGACCCGGCCCGCAGCCGCAAGCCAAGCGACACTCCCTGAGCCGCGGTGAATTGCCTTTGACGCATTGGGCTCGGCGCGGCGCTCGACCTCAAGCCTTAGCCGTCGCGTATCGGCTTGAGGCGCAGACGAGTTCGCGACGCGTGGAAGAAATCCCCGTTTGGCTGGCTGCATGCCGCAACCGCATGCTAAATTCACGGTGCCTCGGCACGCGCCGTCAGGACCATGCGGGGCGAAGCGGACCGCAGCGTTCCTCATGCATTCACCACCAGCTTGAAAGCCGATCCGGTGTTCAAAACGCTCTCCGCGCACGACTATTTCGAAACGCAATATGTATTGCGGAAATCGTTGCCCAGCTTCCATGAGCACGTGGCGGAATGGGAAGCGTTGTCGGAAGACCGCTGCTTCAGCGCACATTCGTTCCATATCGAGCGTTATGGTGAGCATCCTCGCCAGACCCTGGAAGTGTTCAAGGCCGCGCCGGGGGAAATGGGAAAGGGCCTGGCCATCTTCATCCATGGCGGGTTTTGGCGCGCAATGCAGCGCGAGCAGTCACGGTTCATGGCAACGCCGTTCCTGAAGCGCGGCTATGATTGCGTGATCGCGGAATATCGTTTGATGCCGGAGTTCCGGCTCAAGGACTTGGTGGACGACACGGTTGCGGCCCTGCGCCATCTCGCCGAAGGGTCCGCCAGGCTCATGCTGTCCAGCGCCAAAATTATCGCCGGGCATTCCGCTGGAGCCCATCTGGCGGTCTACGGCACGGCGCAAGCACGCAAAGAAGGCGTCGCCCTGGGCGAGACCGCGCTTTTGCTGTTCAGCGGCGTGTTCGACATCTTTCCGGTGCAAGGCACCAGCATCGGCGACGAGCTCGCCATGCAGCGCGATGAGGTCGCCGCTTGGTCGCTCTATTCCGGGGCCGATCTTGGCGGGCAGAGGACCGCGTACGTGGTCGGGGGCGCGGAGACGGACGATTTCCAGCGCCAGACTTTCCTTGCCGCGCAGATTTTAGGGCGTGGTAAAGAGGAATGCATCTTCAGCGTCGATACAGCCAATCATCTGACTGTGCTGACCGCGTTCGCGAGAAACGACGCTCTTTGCGATGCGGTCTTGGCCGCGCTGGGTCACCCAAGCGCGGACGCTGCGACACGGTAGGGCCCGCCCCCCTGCGTTGCCGGACCTGGCACGCCTAACGCGAAATTCACCCTCATTCCTTATGCTCCAGCGCTGGGTGGCCCTGGCCGGGCTTTCGGCTATCCCCTTCAATGCAGCCGTCCCGAAGGTCCGCAGATGTGGAATAACGTCCAACTCCAGCTCAAAATTCCGGCGCTCATCGTCGGCTTCGCGATCGTTGTCGGGACCGGAGTGGCCTTGGCGAGCAATCTGACCGCAACGGCGAACATCGGACGACTGACGGAAGAAAGGCTGCTGGGCCTGGCGCGAGCGCGGGCGGAAGCATTGGCGAACGATCTAAAAAGCATCGACGAGGATTTGCAGATCATCGCGTCCAATCCCTTCACCTTGCAGGCCTTGCGAGAATTTGAGGGCGCCTTCAAGGCCATTAAAGGCGACAAAGAAGCGGCTCTGAAGCAAGTTTACATCACGGACAACCCGCATCCGGGCGGGGAAAAGTACAAGCTCGACAAGGGGCCTGCGAACGAGGGATACGACAAGGCGCACGGCGCCTATCATCCATGGTTCCGTGAACTGCTCCTCAAACGCAATTATTACGATACGTTCCTCTTCGATAGCGCGGGCAACCTCGTCTACACGGCCTTCAAGGAAGAGGACTTCGCCACCAATTTCGCATCCACCAGCGCGAAGTGGGGACAGACCAGCCTCGGCTTTGTGTACAGGGCCGCGATCGGCGGCGCGCCGGGCTCGACTTTTTTCACAGATTTCGAGCGCTACGCCCCGAGCCACGGCGCTCCCGCGAGCTTCATCGCGACCGCGATCGTCGAGAACGGCAAGCCTGTCGGCGTGTTGGCGTTTCAGATGCCGGCCGCCCGCATCAACCGGATATTGCAGGAAAAAACGGGTCTGGGCAAAACGGGCGAGACCCTTCTTGTGGGCAGCGACGGACTGATGCGGAATTCGTCGGATTTTACGCAAGAAGACGACATCCTGAGCATGAAGATCGAGAGTGCGGCCGTTGCCGCCGCCCTCGCCGGCAAACCGGAATTGGCGACGTCCCGCGCCTATCGCGGCATGGACCTCGTCGAGATCGGCGTCCCCATAACCTTTCATGGCGTGACCTGGGCCTTGCTCGCCGTGCAGAGCGCCGAGGAGCTTTATGAGCCGATCGCGGCCATGAACCGATCCATGCTTTTCACCG
>Ga0136634_10000377_pt1 | contig 20559 bp, 15 predicted proteins | sample AntDrymUQ8332106_2_FD_104654 | JGI IMG/M metagenome (GOLD analysis project Ga0136634, IMG submission 104654) | Polar desert sand microbial communities from Dry Valleys, Antarctica - metaG UQ833 (21.06) | ecosystem: Environmental > Terrestrial > Soil > Desert | place: Antarctica: Dry Valley... | reverse complement strand
GGCCTTATAGTTTTATAGGTAATCATTAATGTTCCCAATCGATTATTAAATCCCATCACCGGGCTGGTCATTACCAGCAAGCTATCATTAATGTTTTCAACTGTAGTGGTATCGCTTACTAAATATTCCTGCTTTCCAATACTTAGAAATTGCTGACCCTCATTTTTTTTATTGGTAGACGATACAATCACGCCTTTATCATTAGCGATCACTACACTTTGAAAATTACTTTCCTTCACCATCTCGTTTGCATAAAGATTTACCTGGCTTATATTTCCCTTTAGAAGCTCTGATCGCACTGCCCAAACATACGGTTTGGCCAACAACTTTAAATGTTGTTTGTGAGCATGGCTGATTAATGTCATGGCCTGTTCCCGCTGCTGTTGCTTTTGCTTTTCAGCTTCATCCTGCAGGTTACTTATTTGGCTTTCTTTCCATATCCATAGGGATGCAAGTAGAACAATCGCCACCACTATTACTATGAACATTTTTTTTCTATCATTTGATTTAGTTGTATTTCCAGAGGTCGAATCCCCTTTTAAGGTTTTATCTAACCGATCATTCAACTTATCCATTTTAAGATTTTTATGCTATGATTAAACTCAAAAACTACGATACCTATCATACTACATTAATATGCATTGACTAAATTTTCTTTTGCTCTGCAAACTTATCCTATCACCATTAAAGGCCAATTAATAACAGATTAGAATACAATTAGAATCGTAATAAAAGCCCAGGTAGTTTTATCTTGTAATGGCCAAAGCATATACTTTATGGAAGAAAGAAAAATATTGATAGTAGAGGACGAAAAAAAAATTGCAGATACGCTGAAGCTAGGTTTAACTGAAAATGGCTTTTATGTAGAAGTGGCCTATGAAGGAATCATTGGTTATAAACTTTTTCAATCGCATAAGTTCAATCTAATTGTTTTGGATATCAATCTTCCTGGTATTAATGGTTACGATTTCTGCAAAATGGTAAGGTCACAAAATGCCCATGTTCCTATAATTATGTTGACTGCGCTGAGTGGTTTAAATGATAAGATAGATGGCTATGGCGCCGGAGCTGATGATTATATCGTTAAACCTTTCGAATTTAAGGAACTACTAATGAAAATAGGAGTTCTGCTAAAACGGACCATGAATCAAAATCTCCCGGTTGGGACTACCCTGAAAGCCGGTGATTTAGAAATGAATATGGATAGCAAGGAAGTAAAACGTGGAAATACAGTGATTAATTTAACTGCCAAGGAATTTCAATTGCTTGAGTATTTGCTGCGAAATAAAAACAGGCTGGTTTCACGTGCGGAGATTACCCTGAATGTTTGGGATATTGATTTTAATACCAATACAAATGTAATTGATGTATATATCAACTACGTGCGCAACAAGATCGATAAACCTTTTGAACAGAAACTAATACAAACGCAGGTAGGGATGGGTTATATTTTAAAAGAAAAGTAATAACGATGCCGGTACGAATACGAATTACATTGCTTTTCACTGCGCTGGTATTTATTATTTTAGGTCTGGTATGTTTGTCGGCCTACTATTTCTTTAGCAATGCAAGAATCAATACCATTAAAACAAGATTAACAAATCGGGCGATTACTGCGGGCAGATTACTGAACCGGTCGGATGTGTTTCCTAATATTTTGATACAAAGGATCGACTCGGCAACATCCCTGGCGTATATAAATAAAGTAATTCAGGCCTACGGTTATAAAAACAATAAGATTTATGAATATTCCAGTCTTCCCGGAGACTCACTGTCCATAGATGATAAATTAATGGATGATGCGAGGGTAAAAGGAACCTTATATTTTACAATAGGAAAAAAAGAGGCCGTTGCCTATCATTATATAGATAATAAATCACGGATGGTTATAATTGCTGCCGGAGAGGATGTAGAAGGCAGGCAAAGCCTAAATCGCCTGCTTAAAATTCTCATTCTTAGTTTTGCCGGTGGAGTTGTCATTGCATTCATCGGTGGCTATCTTTTTTCTAAAGGGCTATTAAGACCATTAAAAAAAATTGCCGATGAGGTCAATGATATTTCAGCACAAAATTTCTCCCGTCGTATTCATACAGGTCAGGTAAGAGATGAATGGTATTATCTATCTGATACACTAAATGCACTATTAAACCGCCTGCAGGAAAGTTTTGATTTACAGAAGCGTTTTATTGCCAATGCCTCTCATGAGTTATCAACACCGTTAACCTCCATTTCCAGCCAAATAGAAGTTTCATTACAGCGTGAGAGAGCTGCAGAAGAGTACCGGGAGGTCATGAGATCCATTTATCAGGACGTTCTACACATGAGCAAACTAACTCAAACCCTTTTGGAATTTGCAAAAGCTTCGGGCTCCGCGGGAGGTATAGAAATAACATTGGTAAGAATGGATGAAATATTGTTTCGACTTCCCGCTGCACTGGCAAAAGCAAATAAAAGTTATTCTGTTTTATTTGAGTTTGACGAATTGCCGGAAGAGCAGAATAAGCTATTGGTATATGGTAATGAAGAACTGTTATTCATCGCTTTAAGAAATATAGTTGTCAATGGTTGCAAATATTCCGAAAACCAGCAGGCAGTCATTAAACTTACTATACAAAATGAACAGATAATTATTACCGTACAAGATAAGGGTATAGGCATACCGGAGGTGGAACTGGATCATATATTTCAGCCGTTTTACCGGGTGAACGATGACAGAATAAAGGAAGGATTTGGATTGGGGTTATCGCTGGCTTCAAGAATTATCAAACTTCATAAAGGGGAAATAAAAGCTTCGTCGAAATTGGATCAGGGCAGCTTGTTTGTAATAAGTCTTCCGGTAGCAAGTTTCATTCAATAAAAATTCTAACAACATTCTAATCTTCTCTTTAAAAACCTTTTGAGCTACAAATTTACATTTGCATGTATAATAATGTGCAAATGAAAAGAAGATCGAATCTGTTCTTATCTGGTCTAATCGTTTCTACCTTACTTTGTATTAGTGGATTTCTTTTTATTGAAAACAGGTTTTATAAGAACCAAAACAGAGCGTTGTTTCTTCAAAACGATTCTATTATGTCTGAGAATATTGAGCTAAAAGATAGTGTTGACAGCTTTATTAAGGCTGTTTCAGATGATTCCAGGAATTTAAAATTATACAGATAAAATAAGACTCTCATTCACTAAACAGTTAGAAAGAGATATCTCTTTCTGTGGAAAGTAAGGATGAGCTCTTCTTCCCGCAAAATTAGACATAGTGGCTGTATCAAATTACATCTGTCAATCACTTGTTTTTTAAGCGCTCCATCAACCATGTATTTAGTGTTTCATTTTGCTCCGGGTAAGTCCAGTGACCGGTTTCTACTGACAGGTACAAGGATTTCGGTGCAGTAATTACATTGTATGCCGCATACATAGACGTTGGTGGACAAACCTCATCATTGAAGCCCCAACTATATATACCTGGCACTTTAATTAGCCTGGAAAAATTTACTACATCATAATATTGAGCCGTTTCAATTTTTTCTTTTGTATTGTTAAAGGCGAGATTGTTTTTATCGAACAGATGCGGCCAGCCACCCGCCCTGCCTTTCAGGTAACCCGTAAGATCACTCAATGCAGGATAATATGCAGCCAGAAATTTCACTCTTGGATCAAGGGCAGCAGTAATGATGGACAATGCGCCACCCTGACTACCCCCGGTAACAGCCAGATTGGAGCCATCAAACTGCGGAAGACTCACTAAAAAATCATTGGCTCTTAAGCAACCCAGGTAAACCCTTTTATAATAAAACCGGTCGCGGTCGTCCAGATTAAAACCGGGATATCCGCTCAGAGCACCCATAGAAAGATTATTGTATGTATCCGGATCAAGCGTAACCGGAATACCATGTATACCAATTTCAAAAGTAATGATACCTTTTTCGGCCATAGCTACATCGCCGTTATAGGGTCGTATCCCGGCACCGGGCACTTTTAATATGGCCGGATACTTTCCTTCTTTCGTAGGAACACATAATATTCCATAAAGCCTTGTACCAACACGGTAATTCTGCAAATTAACCTGATATACATTGAATGTTTCGGTACAACGTTCCGGCAACAATACCATTCTTGCATCTATAGGAACTTTTGACAATTCAGCTTTTCCTTTTTCCCAAAATTGTTCGAAACCGGCAGGATTTTCAATAGCTGGTTTAATGGTTTCAGGATCAAAACCGGCAGTGGCCAGGCCACGGTATTTTTTACCATGTACATCTGCAACAACAATGCATCGCAGGAACCCAGGCACATTCATCGTACCACCTTCAATAATAAATTTTCCGTCAACCAGATTCAGGGAATCTTTTTTAACAGGTTCCATTTTCTCAGGCCCGACTTCATAATATATTTTCACATTTTTTAAAGGATGACCGTATTGAAGAATTGTTACCGCAAACTTTACTTTTTCTCCTGGATGGTAAAGCCAGTTTTGATGATCGGGAGCTATAACAATTTTAACGATCTGCCCGGCAGGTTGAGCAAAAGATTTTCCAATGGAAAAAATTATTAAGAGAAAAAACACAACACTTTTTAATGTACTCATGGAATCTGATTTGGAGGATTGGTTCTGAGAAAAATGCTTTTGTTCAAAACATGCGTCTTATGCGTATCCTGCCTTAGCTGGGTTTTACTATTGCGTGCGAAGTTGAATACGATAAATACATCTTACAACTTTTTCCAGGGACCGGTAATCGCCAGTGTCAGACCGGGGGACTGTATATTTACAAATAAAGTATTGCCTGAAGGAGAAAATACCGGGCCTGCAAACTCTGATAATCTATACCCGATATTTTTAGCGATCACATATGTTTTTCCTTTTGGAGTAATTCCTATTATGCGGGCATCTGCTTTGTCTTCGCAGATCACTACATCGCCCCAGGGTGCCACGGTTAAATTATCGCAGCTTTGAAATATATTAGTATCGTTCGGTTCTATAAACAATTCAAGCCTACCGGGCGAATCCTTTTCCCTTGCTTGACCTTCAAATTTACTGGGCACATACCGGAAAATCTGGCCGGCACCTTTTGTACCTCCTGAAGTGCAGGCAAAATATAATTCATTTTTGCCGTACCAGATTCCTTCTCCCCTGGCAAACCGGGCTGCTCCATTTTGAAAACCGCGTATTCTTAGATCGCTGTCGGGAGATTCGACATTATCCAGATCAATCCATTCCACATCGAAAAACTTCTTTTCAGGAAAACGATCTGTTGTTAATGCGGCCCAATTCCTGGTATCAGCACTTTTCCAATCCTTCAAAACCAGGCACTGTAGTTTGCCTCCTTTATGCAGGTCTGCATTCACGTTAGGAAGATAGCGGTAAAAAATACTTGTATCACTGTCTTCTGTCTGGTATACAATTCCCTTTCTTGGATGTACCGTCACAGCTTCGTGCACGAAACGACCCATCGGTTTGATGGGTATAGGGGCTATTAAACCAATTTGCTCCGTTGCAGGTACTTCAAAATTATATCCATGATCCTTCTCCAAAAAGCCATCGAGCGCACCCACCTTAAATTCGTTTTCTTCGCAAGTGATCCATGAATTCCAGGGAGTTATTCCACCAGCACAATTTCGTATGGTGCCTATCAGACTGAGATACTCCAATTCAACCTTACCCGTTTTTTCATCATAAACAAAAGTAGTCGTTCCGCCCAGGCATGTTCTTTCACCTTTTCCATAATCATAGATCTTGCTTTTTGAAATCTTATTGAGATGCTCATTCTGAACACCAAAAGGCCCGGCCTTTTGAGGTCCTGGTGATATCTCGTGATTTCTTATCAGTAACACCTTATTATTTTTTAAAGAAAAAGCCCCCATACCATCATGCAGCCCTGGCGAGATCAGTCCATCGCTCATTAAATCGCCATGGCGTGAAATGATTTTATAATTAAAGCCCTGGGGTAATGCCAGGATATCATCAGGCCGGTGGATCAAAGGACCAAACCCCAAAGGTGCGGCCTCATCTGAAAAGAAATCAACCAGGGAATGATTGGACGCGAACCGGTTCAGGCCAATAAAACCCAAACTGACAAAGCTTGTATTCTTCAGGAAATTTCTTCTGGAGTTATTCATTTATTTTTTTTAATCTGCATTCTCATTCTAAGTAAAAGCAGTCATTTATGATAATCTTTTTGAACCAATAAGCCCCTATATATGATTTAATTGATTTTCGACATTCAGCATAAACATCCTGGAGGCTTCCAAATGAGATATTACCGCTTCGTGTTGCCCCGCCTCAGGTGCACTGGCCTGAATGCCATGGATCGTTTTTTTAAGATTGGCGTTAATATCTGCCGTTAGGTTCCTGATCGATTGAACTGCATTGCGAAGCGCTAAACGCATTTCCATTTCGTCCATAACGATCTTGCCCAACTGCTCCAGGATTTCTCTTTCTTTGTCGGTAAACAACCGGGGCGCTTTATCAATAATACAAAGAGTACCGAGGTTGTAATGATCTTCGGTCGTCAGTGGAGCAGCGGCATAAAAACGAAGACCAAAATCGCCCGCCACCAGTGGATTGGCAAGAGTTCTGGGATCTTCGAGGGCATCTTCGACGATATAAACATCCTTCGATAGAATAGCGGAAGCACATAGTCCTGGGTCGCGATCAAGCTGATTCACCGGAATTCCGTAATGAGACTTGAACCATATTCTCTCCGTATCTACCAAACTAATAATGGCAATGGGAACTTTAAAGATGGTGGCAGCCAGTTCCGTAATGCGGTCAAAATTTCCATCCAGGGGAGTATCCAATATATCGTATTTCCTCAAAGCTTCTACCCGCTTAGTGTCATTGTTGTTCATTTGAATATTTACCATGATCGGTTTTTTACAAATTTAAAATTAATACTGCTTAGCTGGAAGTATAACTGTAAATAAAGCGCCTTCATTTATTTTGCCGGTTGCATAGATCATTCCATGATGGTTCTCCACAATTTTTTTACAGATAGCCAAACCAATACCATACCCTCCAAACATGCTTTGGGCATTTAATTTTTGAAAAATTGTAAAGATCTTGTCTCCATACTCCTGCTGAAAGCCGATACCATTGTCCTGAAAAAGGAACTTATAATATTCTTTATCACTACTTAATTGTATAAACCTGGCTTTTTCATCCGGTTCAAGAAACAACGCGTTGATACAGATGTGGGGAATGGTATTTTTTTTACTGAATTTTAATGCATTCCCGATCAGATTGTAAAATAATTGATTCATGTGCAGGGGAACGGCCTGAATAAGAGGCAGTACCTCTACATCGACCACAGCTTTTTTCTGTGTAATCATCAATTCAAAATCTGACAACACATTTTTTACGATCAAATTCAGATTTGTTTCTTCAAATAATATTTCACCCCGGGCTATACGGGAATAGTTCAGTAGATTTCTGATCAGGGCTGACATTCGGGCCGCGGATCCTGATACCTTTTCAAGCATTTGGAGTGCGTTGGGGCTCAGTTCTTCCTTATTTCCATCCAATAAAATATTACTGTAAATCTGGATCTTCCTTAAGGGCTCCTGCATATCATGTGAAGTGATGTAGGCAAACTGTTCTAATTCTTCGTTGGAATGCTCGAGCCTTTCGTTTGTTTCGCGGAGTGACTTTGTTCGCTCTGTAACATTCCTGGCTAATTCTTCTGCGAACAACTTTTGTTCTGTTATGTCCTGAATAACGCCTGATAACCATATTGGTTTTTGCTGGTTGTCATATAGTATTCTACCCCTTACTTTAACCCAGTGAATCGTTTCATTTTTCCAGATCACCCGGGCTTCGTAATGAAGATTCCCGGTATCAAAAGATTCCTGGTGGGCTTTTGCTCTTACCGCCAGATCATCCGGATGAATAACACCAGCATATTCCCGCCTGTTTACCGTAAAATGCTCAAATCCCCAAATAGCATTGAACCGTGGCGAAGTAATCATTTCATCGGTTTCAAGATTGATTTCATAAGTGCCAAGATCAGCAGAGCCAATGGCCAGTCTGGCTCTTTCTTCTGCATACTCACTGTCTTTTCTGGCCAGCACCTGGTCAGTTACTTCAAAACCTGCACCTATAATCCCTGCAATAATACCATCGCTTTCCCTTAACGCCTCGAACACAAAATTGACATATATAGTTTCTAAGCTACCATGACGAAAAAAGTTTACAGAACGTTCACTGGCCGTAAACCGTTCACCTGTTTTATATACCTGGTTCAATAAATCTAAAAGTCCCTGTCCTTCCAATTCCGGTAAACCTATATGGATAGGCTGACCCATTAAACTTTCTGGTTCCCTGCCTAAGATTTCATAAGCAGATTGATTGGCAATTGCCACGTTATGTTGGGGACCATGCAAAACACAAATGGCAATGGGTGCTTGCAAAATCATGTTTCTGAAGTTGGCTTCACTCTGCGTTAGTTTTTGCTTTAGCAGAACTTGCTCAGTAACATCCGTAGCCATAACCAAAACGCCCGAAATGCTTTGATCCGGTTCACGAAACGGTTCATATACAAAATTGAAATAATAGATTTCCTTTCTTCCGGACTCCCGGAGAAAATACACAGAAGTTTCATGGCCATAATGACTGGTGCCGTTGTGATAAACATTCTGCAGGGTATCAAAAAAACCTTGTTCTTTCATTTCCGGGAGAATGTCCAGGAAACGCTTTCCCAACACATCCTTCCCAACGTTCCAGATCTTGAATACCGGTTCATTGGCAAGATCAAATATCAAATGTTCACCCTTCAGGATCAGAATAGAATCCCTGGAATGTTCCATTATATTGCGAAATCTGCTTTCGTTCCCTGTTTGAATTTGTAATGGAGGCCGCGCCCTAATATCCTGGCCATAGGCGATGATGCCATCGATGGAGCCATCCTGCAATCTATAAGGAGTATAAACAAATTGATACCAGCGCTCCCTCGAACTATCCAGGTTGTGAAAATCCGTGAGCAACGCTGAATCGATGCCATGAAAAGGAATGCCGCTTTCATAGACCTCTTCAAGGATCTTACAAAATTCCCGGCCCGATCCTTCTTCAAATACCTCCCTTATTCTTCTGCCCAACAGGTTTTTATTATCAAAGATTTTTCGATAGGAGGTGTTCATGTATTCAATTCGCAAATCAATACCCCTATAAACAGCAACAGGCCCTGGCAATTGATTAAAAAGATGATGATAAAACTCTTCGTCAGACCGGTCATTGGTTTTCGACAGCCTTTCCATATTGAAATGATATTTTAAAAGAATAACTTTTCAGCCTTGTCAAAGGCTTTATTGAATGGAGATCAGAATTTAAGTACCTCTTTCATCGTAGAGGCCGGTTGTACAATACAGCCTGTAAAATTATATAACTTCGACCACCTGTAAAGCCTATCTTTATCCCTCCCAAGCCGTATAATATGAATACCACTGATAAATTATTGCTTTGTGTTGAAGATGATCACGATGATTCATTGTGGATTGGAGAGATTTCAGCAGAAGTAGATCCAAAAATAGTATTTGTTGCAAAGCCTAATGGGCGTGATGCCCTTTTATTCCTTGATCACCAAAAGGAACAAAATCATCTCCCCTGTTTGATATTACTTGATTTGAATATGCCATTAATGGATGGCAAAGAAACGCTGCTGGCCATTAAAAAAGATCCCGAATTAAGAGAAATACCCGTCGTGGTGTTTACCACTTCCTCTTCAAAGAAAGATGAGCTTTTTTGCGAAAAGCATGGAGCAGAAATGATTACCAAACCTCAAAGCTTTCCGGGTTTCAAGCGAACCATAAAACACCTGGTCCTTTCACGTTGCATTTAATATTAGTGCCGGAAAAATGAATCAAACGATGATGGGCGCTTTGCTGTGCTGCCAGTACGTAATGATCGCATTCAATGATTCTTTCATGGCCTTATAATTAAATCCTTTCAAAAAGAATCCCTGGGCACCTAAATCATATGCTTTTTTTATTTGTTCATTGGAAGCAACTGTTGACCAGAATATGAAAGGAATACTCAAATAATGGATAGAAGTTTCTTCTGCAAATCTTTCCCGCAATTGAAATCCATCCATCTTGGGTAAATTGACATCGCAAATGATCATAAACGGATTCGTAGGGTCCTTCTTGAGATGATCCAAAACAGCTTGCCCGCTATCAAAAAAAAGAGGTGGATTTTTCACTTGCAATTCTTCCCAGATCTCCTGTACAATTAATCGCTCGTCTATATCATCGTCTACAATAAACACCGGCGCATCAGACATTTTTTAAAGTTGAGGATTTAAACATCATTGATCAAAAAACGATCAATGATGTTACATACTTAAAAACCATGCCTGCGTCGGAAATTTAACAGGATAGTCCGATACTCCCCTTTTCAGCCATTGAGAGCGGTCTAAATGCGAGTATACTTAGTCTACTTCAATCTTTCCTGTAATGGGAGAGTTTAAACAATCGTTCTTTTTGCAGAAAAAATTCAACATTTTCTAATCCGTGCTTAAATGAGATCTATCTATTTGGTAATGGAATTACACGATTTCTTCGTTCATCAACCAGAATTTTCGCAACGCTTCCAGCTGTTCAAAATTTAAAATATGGTCCCATTCAGATTTTGTTTTTTGACCCTCAACATAAGTAAACGGGGAGGCAGTTCCTTCAGTTGGCATTAAATCGAAATCATAAGTATCCGCGGCCGATCTATTCACTGTAACCTGCGTTCCGCTTTCTAAAGTGTAATGAATGGGAAAGTTATCTATCATAACAAAAGTTTGATCTAAGTTAGTCACTAGCATTGAATAGGATTGTAACATTTCAGAAACAAATCAAAGGCTGTTACACCCTGATTACTCTCTACATTTGCCGATGGAATATTTTGAAAAGCTTCTCGACTTATTGAGTCTTGAGCGCCAGGAGGACAGGCAATCGTACCAGGAATTGATAGAACAATCATCAGTAACTGAGCGAAGAGCGAATGGTTTCACCTGGTACCCGATCGCGATCCGGGGTACAGAGATCAATCGGGGGGATTATCTGACCGTAGAAGTTGAACGAACTACGCACAATGACATTACTCATCAACTTCGGTTTGGTGCCTCTGCTGCCCTTTTTTCTAATCACGATACAAAAAATAACAGGCTGGAAGGCGTTGTCTCTTTTCAAAGCGGCAATAAACTGAAAATTGCGTTGCGGGTAGATGAATTACCCGAATGGAGCCGTGACGGAAAATTAGGTATCGATTTGCAGTTCGATGAGTACAGCTACGACGAAATGCAAAATGCCCTGAAACAAGCTTCAAGGTTGGGTGAAACGAAAGAAGGGGGCCTGATACAGATTCTGACTGGTAACAAATCTCCTACTTTCAATGTTCCATTCTCAGCTTTTGGTTATCCTTCATTGAATACTTCTCAACAGAAAGCGGTAGAGAAAATTTTAGCAGCCAATGAATTGGCCATCGTTCATGGCCCACCCGGCACCGGTAAAACCACTACGCTGGTACAAGCCATCAAAGCACTCCTTAAACAGGATCATCAGAAAATATTAGTGGTTGCGCCGAGTAACACAGCCGTTGATTTACTAAGTGAAAAATTATCTGACGAAGGCATAAATGTTCTTCGTATAGGCAATCCTGCCAGAATTTCGGACCGTCTCATGTCCCTGACATTGGATAGTAAAGTTGCAGCACACAATAGTATGAAAGAGTTGAAGAAACTAAAAAAACAGGCTGCTGAGTACAGGGATATGGCTCATAAATACAAAAGAAATTTTGGCAAGGCTGAACGGGATCAACGTAAAGCATTGTTTGAGGAAGCCCGCAATATCATGAAGCAGGTAGAAAATACAGAACAGTACGTGATTGATGACCTGTTGGCAAAAGCTCAGGTGGTTACAGCAACGTTGATAGGCGCCAATCATTATACTGTCCGGCATCTCAAATTTCACACTGTAGTAATCGACGAGGCTGGGCAGGCACTCGAACCTGCGTGCTGGATACCTATTCTGAAAGCTCAAAAATTGATTTTAGCGGGAGATCATTTTCAACTTTCGCCGACCATAAAATCCGACGAGGCCTCCCGAAATGGGTTTGGTAAAACCTTGCTCGAAAAATGTGTTGCACTCCATCCCCATGCTGTAACCTTACTGGAAGAACAATACCGGATGAACGAAACGATCATGGGATTTTCGTCAAAAATATTTTATGAGGGCCGGCTGAAAGCGCATGATTCTGTAGCACATCATGTATTGTTTCCAAATGATTCTCCACTTGTTTTTATTGATACCGCAGGCTGTGGCTTTGAAGAAAAATCAGAAGGAACCAGTACTACCAACCCCGAAGAAGCTACATTTTTATTCACCCATTTATCGCAGCTCGCTACAGAATTGAGTGCCATGTACCAAATAGATGATTTTCCGTCTATTGCTATCATTTCTCCATACAAACAACAAATTTATATTCTGCAGGAGCAGTGGCTTCATTCGCCGGCGTTACATGGGTATGGCAATAAAATATCCATTAATACGATTGATAGCTTTCAGGGACAGGAACGCGATATTGTTTACATAAGCATGACAAGAAGCAATACCGAAAATAAAATTGGTTTTTTAGCAGACATCCGCCGGATGAATGTAGCCATGACCCGGGCCAGGAAAAAACTGGTGGTAATTGGTGATAGTGCAACACTTTCGCAACTACCTTTCTATGCAGACTTTATTAATTATGCCGAACAGCGGAATTGTTATCAAAGCGCCTGGGAGTTTGTAAACACCTGACACCCCCTAAAACGGGTGAGGTCTTTAAGATCTCACCCGTTTTAGAATACAGCATCCCATTTTTTAGCTTAATTTTTGCGTAACCGTCATTATGGAATTAACGGATCAAATAAAAGATGCATCCCCCACGCTGATAAGTATGGAAGATCTCAGTTCAAAAAAATATAAGAATGATTTCGTTGCCTCTTTTGACGGCGATGAAAGTGGGGATCTTCGTCCCCGGCAAACACCTGGAGTACTATACAGTAAGGCTGTTCCCACTCCTGTTAAAAGTCCGGGGTTGTTGGCATGGTCTGATGGCCTGGCAAAAGAATTGGGTATCCGAAAACCAAAAGATCCCAGTGATATTAATATCCTGGCGGGAAATCTGGTTACATCCTCTATGTACCCGTATGCGGCCTGTTATGCTGGTCATCAATTTGGACAATGGGCCGGGCAATTGGGAGATGGACGTGCGATAACACTGGGAGAATGGGAAGCGCCAGATGGCAAATCCCGGGAAATGCAGTTAAAGGGTGCTGGACCCACTGCCTATTCGCGTAGGGCAGATGGACGTGCCGTATTGAGATCTTCTGTAAGGGAATACCTGATGAGCGAAGCCATGTATTATCTGGGAGTGCCGACTACGAGGGCGTTAAGCCTGGTTTCTACCGGTGATCAAATTATCCGCGACATGTTTTATGATGGAAATGCGGAACCAGAACCGGGGGCGATCGTGATGAGAATATCGCCGAGTTTCCTGCGTTTTGGAAACTTTGAGATGCTGGCTGCACGAAATGAAATATCTAATTTGAAAAAACTTGCTGAATGGACTATTGAAAGATTCTACCCCTATATACAAGGTGAAGAAAAAATCATTGAATGGTTTAAGGAGATTGTCGAAAGAACAGCCACGCTCATGGCCGAATGGTTGCGTGTCGGTTTTGTTCATGGAGTAATGAATACCGATAATATGTCTATTCTGGGGCTTACTATTGACTACGGCCCCTATTCTTTCCTGGACGATTATGATCGCAATTTTACACCCAATACTACTGATCTTCCAGGTCGCCGGTATGCATTTGGCAGGCAACCGTCCGTTGCGCACTGGAATCTCGGATGTTTGGCAGGCGCTATTGCTCCTTTGCTTACCGATACAGATAAGTTGAAAGAAGCTCTCGATGGCTATACAGATATTTTTATTAAAAAATATCATCTCATGATGGGCGCCAAACTGGGGTTGGACCAGGTCGGCCCTGAGGATGTACTGCTGATCAATGAATTTGAGAAAACACTTTCGACTATTAAACCGGACATGACCATCTTTTACCAACGTTTAGCGGAACTTGGTTTAGATGTAGAAACACAGGAGGAGGTCGTGAATCATTTTAACGACAGCTATTACAGAGAGCTGCAAGCAGAAGAAAGAGAAGCTCTTTACACCCTGGTAAAGACTTATATCACCAGGATCAAAAAAAACATTTTTTCAAGGGAAGAATCTTTAATTCGTATGCGGGAAAGCAATCCACGTTTTATACTGAGAAATTATTTGCTTCACCAGGCAATTGAAGGATTGGAAAAAGGGGATGATGGTTTGTTTGTAAAACTACAGCAAGCCATAAAACAACCCTATTCAAACAACTTTAATGAATTTTTTGTAAGAAGACCTGAATGGGCAACAAAAAAAGCAGGGTGCTCTATGTTGTCTTGCAGCTCATAAACTTCATTTGGGCTATTATCCCGTCAATGAGTTGAATCAAAAAACACACAGTCCGCAAACCAATGATGGTAGCATAAATTTTCTGATGCAGACTATCTGTTCCCTATCCCTGACAATGATATTCAGCTAAATCCTTTGCTGAAGTAAAATCCGGGTTATCCTCAATAACAAATAATGTGCACAAGCTCTTCAGGAGTAAATTTCCGGAAGAGCTTGAACTAAATCGGGATTTTACGAAAAGCACTTTAACTTTCGAGATTTTGCATAATGCTCAGTATTTGAAACGTTAGAACTCATCTCATAAAGCAAAGATTGCCAGCTTGATTTTTTGGACAAGCTCAAGATGGCAGGAAGCCTGTATCCAGGGTGACATCGCACAAAAGTATTATAAGATCAGTTTAATAGCTACACTATTGCAAAGTCGCTCCATCATCTACCAATTGCTTACTTCTATTCGTTTATTATTACCTTGAATATTCTACCTGCAGAATTCATATTATGAAAAGAGAAAAATCTGTTAAAAGGATCTATAGGCTTGTTATGCAGTCTATTTTATTATGTTCCATTTTCCTGCCGCTCAAGGGCTTTTCACAAGTAAAAAAAGTGTGGGCATTAAGTGATGGCGAAAAAGTTTTTCGTGATGATCTGCAACATCCTGATAAGAATGGAAATACCATTTGGGATGGCAAGACCATCCGCCTGAAAGGGCTTTACAATGAAGTATTGGCTTTCCAGGTTGTTGTAGAAGTTGGTTCAGACTCGGCAAAAAGCATTGAACTGGCGGTCGTCAATCCAACTCATAAACCTTCCGGACAAACGATTGGTGGAAATACATTAAAACATGGGCCCGGAGGAACCATTGAAATTTTTACACAGCATTATCTACGCGTGAAAGATTCTACGCATCCCAATTGGTTTTATGGTTCAAAAGCTGCTGCACCGAAAAAAATGACCGGCTGGATACCCGATGCATTGATCCCTACAGACGCGATACGGGGCCGCGGTGGTTTTCCTGTTGATATTGCTCCTTCTCAGAACCAGGGACTCTGGGTAGATGTTCAATTGCCGCGGGATCAAAAAAGCTTTCCTTCGGGTGTGTATAATGGTCATCTTGTTGTTTCACAAGCCGGAACTGTTGTTTCTCAAATTCCGTTAGAGGTAACTCTATTGCCCCAATACTTGCCTGATGAAAATAAAACGACTGTATGGGTCTTTTCGTCTGATGTGGATTCGTACTTTCCAAATATCCCGGAAGAACGGGTGCAGGACATGCTGAAGTTTGAAGCGCACCGGCACCGGATCACGCTTGTTGGTGGTTTCGATCCGCATACTTCTCGTTTTGACGCGACCACAATGCAGTCCTATAAAAAGTACCTGGACGGAACGGCATTTACCCCGGCTAATGGCTATCATGGAAATAGCGAGGGAGTCGGCGAAAAGCTTTTCCCCATAGGCATGTACGGCGGTAGAGTTTTGGGCGACACCAAATCAGAGGTGCAAAAACAAGCCGATTTATGGGTAAACTGGTTTCAAAAGAATGCGCCGGACGTAAGGTATTTCTGGTACATAACTGATGAACCGGACTCAACCCGGTTTCCGTGGGTTAAAGAAAGAGCCGAATGGATCCATAGTAATACAGGCAGTGGTAAATCATTACCTGTGTTTACGACTACGGGTTATAAAAAAGGATTAGAAGGCGATATTGATATATGGGCCGCTTATAATGGAGTCGATCTAAACGAACTGCCGCAGATAAGAAAAAGAGGCGGTGATCATTGGTTTTACAACGGTAATCGTCCCCGTTATGGATCTGTCATTTTAGAAGCCGCTGCAGTGGATTTAAGAATGAATAGCTGGGTATTGTATAAATATGGTATCAATACACACTTCATCTGGCACAGCACGGCCTGGAAGCACAATGGTCAAGGCCCTAAAAGGCATCTCCAACAAAATGTTTTCGGCACCGCACTAACTTTTATTAATGATGATATGGAATGGGGTAACGGTGATGGTATTTTATTTTATCCGGGCAGTATGCCTTATTACCCTGCGGAAGACAGAGGATTGAACAGGGTACTGCCTTCTATTCGGTTAAAAAATATTCGTAGAGGACAGCAGGATGCCAATATCATGTGGATGGCAGAACAAAAGGTAGGAAGAGAAAAAGTTTTGAGCATCATCAATAAAGTCGTTCCCAGGGCTTTGAGTGAAGTCTCGATGAAAGATCCTGTACCTTGGTCGGAAAAAGGAGATGATTATGAAAGAGTACGCCAGGAGCTTCTAAGTTTATTGAAATAAATGGCTTCTTTTTAAAACATGTATAAGCCAATAGGCTTTCTTTGCAATGCAATTGGGAATCCTGAAAAAACTATTGTCAGGCTGAGCATCGCGAAACCCTGGTGGGACACACATTTACATCACAGCTCAACTCGTTATACAATAATGGATTCTTTTTCAAAACATATATTCTTAAAGAACTTCTTCTACCAAACTAAGATAGTAAGGTCGTGTGAACAATTGGCAAGGTGACAAGCAATAAATGTGGTATTCGGATTTAGACTAACTGCTTCTTCAAAAGCATTAATCAACTTACGAAAATCTTTATACAGATATAACGTCGCGTTTAAAAGAGGTGGCAACGGTTCCCCGCTATGCAAAAGCGTTCTTTGAAAAATATCAGGATCGATTGTTATTTGGAACAGATCTGGGATATGATCCAAATACCACGATGGATATTGCTTCCGAATTGTATAAGGCTACGTTCAGACTGCTTGAGTCTTCGGATGAACATATTTATGAGCACGATTTATTTAAATACCATTGGCCTCTTTACGGTCTTGAGCTTAGTGATCCGCTATTAAAAAAGCTTTACCGCGAAAATGCCATGCGTCTTTTGAATAATTAATACTTTCAGTATTCAAAATTGCAAAACTATCGGACCAATATATTCTACGCTTCAATTTTAATCTTATGGAAAAATTAAATGCGAAATTGAAAATAATATTCCCCGGAATTATCCTGGTAATAATGTGCTGTAACCGGGTTATGTCGCAAAAGACGAATGGGAACAAAGCGCATGTTTTATCGAAGGTTAACATTAAGGCGATAAATGAAGAGGAACTGAGGAAAGGTAACAAAACCATTGCTATCATTGGAGCTACTTTGATTGATGGGAATGGTGGCCCGTCTTTGACCGATGCATGCGTCGTCGTTCAGGGCAATAAAATTATGGCCGTAGGAAAGAACGGAACGATTGAAGTGCCGCGGAATGCAGAAATTATGGACGCCAAAGGGTTGTATTTGTTGCCAGGTTTGATTGATGCCCATTTTCATTTGGATGAGGTAAAGAAGTTGCCGCATCATTTTTTATTGAATGGTGTTACATCGGTCAGGGATCCGGGTCAGTGGATAGAAATATATAACGAAGAGCGGGCATTCGGGTACCCACTGCCACGTTTATTTCTTACCGGGCCGCATTTGGACATGCCTCCTCCCGCCTATCCAAACGATGCTTATATAGTGCGTGATGCTGAGGAGGCCATAAAAGCAGTGAATAAGTTTGCTGATCAGGGTGCTACGGCCATAAAAATTTACTTCAGAATTCCCTTAGGAATGATGGAAAAGATTTGCACCGCAGCGCATAAACGTGGATTACCCGTAACAACCCATTTAGAATTGTTAGATGCAAGGGAAGCCATTATCGCTGGAGTGGACGGTATCGAACACGTTACTTCATTAGGTATCAGTTTATCACCGGCCCTAAAGGCCGAACAATACAAACAAGCTGTTTTGGCTGATAACAATGCTAGAAGAAAAGGACGATATGAGGTTTGGCGTTCGTTAAATATGAATTCCCAAAACGTTGATTCTTTAGTAACATTTCTGAAAGAGCACCAAACTTTTCTAAGTCCTACTTTGGCCATATTTGAATATCGTCTGGGGAATGGTAAAGACGATACTGCTCAATGGAGTGGATTTAAGAACATGATGGCTTTTGTTGGAAAAGCGCGAAAGGGGGGTGTACGTGTGGTAGTGGGTTCGCATTCTATAGTGCCTTACGCCACTAAGGGATGGGCTTATCATAGAGAGATGGAGCTGATGGCAGAGAGCGGCATTAGCACAGCCGAAATAATTGTTGCGGCTACTATGGAGAATGCGCGCTTTTTCAGAATAAGCGATCGCCTGGGAAGCATCGAAAAAGGTAAGCTGGCTGACTTGATTTTAGTTAAAGAGAATCCGCTTTCCGATATTAAAGCCATGCGGAAGATTCATAAGGTAATGCTCAATGGAGTCTGGATATCACCTGATTGAAGTTCATTTCATAACAGCCGACCTTTTGTGTTTAAACTTACGCTGCAGTTATTGACGAACTTAGGCACAATATGGTTGAAAAGAATAACATCCACACCATGTACTTATATATAAAGACAAAGGCAATACGCAATATCTAAATCTGTCTCACCTAAAAAATGGAAGTGTTTCGCCTAAAATTATTCCAAAATGCTATGAAACCGGGTCTTCAAAGTCGAGGTTTTCAGTCATGCGCGTATTATTATCTTGAAAGGCTCTGCTATACATTTCAATCCTTTTTTTTGATACTTCCAAATCATGATTATTTAGATTAATATTAAGCATATCGATGAACCAGGGTGATTTCACTTTGTTGATAACATACGAATAAGTTATCTCCCGCGAGATAGGTAAAGTAGTAGACTTTGAATGATCGTGTACATCCTTGCTGTTTGCTTTCAGCAATTTTTGATATTCCTCTTCTAGTAATTTAATAAATAACTCCTGAGTAACAATGTCGCCTTCCGACACTTGTGTTTCAGTATCCGACTCAGTAAACACCGCGCTTTTGTGTACCCATTCCCAAAGTATACTTAGCCTGATTTCTCCGGTTGCCATATCTTCCATTAGATAAAGAATATCATCGTTGCCGAAATGATCTGCCCCTTTAAGCGCAGCTGCCTGCATGCCCTGTCCGAAAGCATTTCCATATTGTAACGCGACACTAATGAGGTTTCTTGCTCCACGTACTGTTCTGGGTGCAGGTTCAATTAAAACCAAACCATCGGAATCTTGTTGCGTGTAAGATAGTGGGGGAAATTTTCTTCCCAACTGGTTTTTCGCGCCTGCCTTTTCCCATACCGGTCTCACAATATTTACCATTTTCCAATGCGCTACCCATTTGCCAGTGGCACCCTCCCGCTGTTCGCGCTCTGCACCGGCTACTGCTTTCTGCATACTTATAGCAACGCCTTCTTTCGACCCAACCGGAATATTTGGTTCCATACCACCCTGCCATAACGCAAAATTGCCGGAGGTATCGGGCGTATTCACTGCCCTACGCACCCGGTCTTCATAGTTCCTCATATATCCATACGTCATTACGATAGATTCAATATTAGGATTAATAAAAGTCGGATCCCATGCCATAGCATCCGACACACTGTTTATATAATCCCAACGACCTGTGTTGAATCCAACAAAATGTTTGCCGAGGGCAGCACGGATTTCCATCAACTGATACGTAGCTTCCAATTGTTCCACTAACACATAAACTTTAAAGGTTCCTACAGGCAGCCCCAAATGTTTCTCGAGCGCTGAAATCATATCACTCCACAAAGCCGCTTCTCCTGCCGTTTGAATTTTTGGCAGATACAAAACAATCGATGATCCCTCTTGCTGCAATTGTTTATAGTTATTTACAACATACAGCGTCATGTCAACAATAGAAGCTGCCATGCCTTTCCCATTTGAATCAATGACATGACGATCGTCAAGGTGGAGTCCGCGAGCCCGGAATATTTTAGTTGTAAACTGCAGTTGTTGCTTCCAGTCAGTAACAATGTTCCGGCCGAGAAAACCTGTTGACCATTTGTTCATTTCCTGCGCCACAGTTTCAGCAACCTTCATAAAAACATCATCCTTATGGATGGCCAGCTTTAGGTTCCGCTGGTTATCGAGCGACATAGTGCTGATCTGCCCAAGTGCGTCTTCGCCGTCAAACATCCAGCCATCCGCACCTGAAAGCAATGCATACGCCACATTCCGGATACTACTTTCCGGTGGAGCATTTGGTTTTGCAG
>Ga0136634_10000376_pt1 | contig 20684 bp, 14 predicted proteins | sample AntDrymUQ8332106_2_FD_104654 | JGI IMG/M metagenome (GOLD analysis project Ga0136634, IMG submission 104654) | Polar desert sand microbial communities from Dry Valleys, Antarctica - metaG UQ833 (21.06) | ecosystem: Environmental > Terrestrial > Soil > Desert | place: Antarctica: Dry Valley... | reverse complement strand
CTCTTGTTGGCGTAAGGTATCCCTGGTTGATTAGTATACCACGCTTTTGAATACACAGTGTCATTATATTGCCAATGTATTCAGGTTTAGTGATTATTTGCGCCCTGATGAACGGTTCGTCAATTCTGTCGAGCCTTGTAGGGTCAGGCATTTCCGTTGGGTTGTTTACTTTAATTATTTCCCCTCTTGAAGTAGTTGCAACAAAACTTACATTAGGAACTGTAGTGATAACAGTCTGGTTAAATTCTCTTTCAAGCCGTTCCTGGATGATCTCCATGTGTAACATTCCCAAAAAACCACACCGAAACCCGAAGCCAAGAGCCTGGGATGTTTCAAGTTCATAAGTAAGTGATGCATCATTTAACTGAAGTTTTTCCATGCAATCCCTGAGTTCTTCAAATGCATCGGTTTCAACCGGGAAAATACCGGCAAATACCATAGGTTTTACATCTTCAAATCCTTTGATGGGTTCCAGTGAAGGGTTTACAGTAGTAGTTATAGTGTCGCCAACCTTTACCTCCTTAGCAACTTTGATCCCTGTAATAATATAGCCCACATCACCCGCAGCAACTTCTTTTGTAGGAGACAGGCCCAGTTTTAAAACCCCAACTTCATCTGCGCCGTATTCAAGGCCTGTATTTGAAAATTTTATCTTATCATTTTTCTTTAAAGTGCCATTGAACACACGGTAATAGACGATGATCCCCCTGAATGAATTGTATACACTGTCAAATATCAATGCCTGTAAAGGGCCATCAGGATTGCCTTTAGGAGCAGGAATACGTGCAAGTATCGCATCCAGGATCTCCTGAATGCCAATACCGCTTTTACCGCTTGCAAGCAATATGTCTTCTTCTTTGCAACCTGTAAGTTCAATGATCTGGTCCTTTACTTCCGGTATCATAGCCCCTTCCATATCAATTTTGTTAATGACAGGGATGATCTCAAGGTTATTATCAATTGCAAGATATAAGTTGCTGATCGTCTGTGCCTGTATCCCCTGGGATGCATCTACCAGTAATAGTGCGCCTTCACATGCTGCAAGTGCCCTGCTCACTTCATAACTGAAATCAACATGGCCTGGTGTGTCTATCAGGTTTAGCACGTATTCTTCACCGTTATGGGGATAATTGATTTGGATAGCGTGGCTCTTGATAGTGATTCCTTTTTCTCTTTCAAGATCCATATCATCTAATACCTGGGCTTGCATGTCGCGTTCTCCAATGGTATGAGTGAATTCCAGGAGCCTGTCTGCTAACGTAGATTTTCCATGATCAATATGTGCAATAATGCAAAAATTCCTGATGTTTTTCATTAATACTGGTACTCTTTAAAGGTGCAAAAGTAGCTTATTTTGAGGGATTTTCAGGTGTCGGACACGGTGAACAATTCTATAGGGGTAATTAAATTAATAATAATTATTTTCCCGGCATTATAACATCGATCAACATCGTTGTGTCACTCTCTTGTACGGAAAAACAATTTTCAGCAGAATTTAGATGTAATGTCCCACGTCTATAGGTGTCGGACAACAATTGGCAAAACGCAACGTCCCTTACAGAAAAAGAAGATGCCAACATCCCTTGCAGGAAGTGGTACTGAGAAGGTGTAATGTCCCACGTCTATAGGTGTCGGACAACAATTGGCAAAACGCAACGTCCTTGCAGAATTTATTGCATAAAAATAAGTCGCAACGTCCCGTGCAGGAGACGTTGTTGAGAAGAGAACCATTTTCAACAGATTTAAGATGTAATGTCCCACGTCTATAGGTGTCGGACAACAATTGACAACAATTGACAAAAGAAGACGCAACGTCCCTTCCAGGAGACGTTGCTGAGAAAGCTATATTAATCCAGGTTTATATCAACGCGCAATGCCCTTAAACCTTTTAATCCTTGTAAATCTTCCAGGTCAAAGTGCTCATAGCCACGTTTCAATAAACCTTTACTTTGTAAAAATTGTATATTTTCTTCGTATTCCTGGGCTTCCTTTAAATTACTATAAACCATAGCAATTTTTCCAGGCTGGGTAAGTCTTTCAGTAGTGTTCTTAATGTAAGCCTTATCAATCCTTTTTTTCATGATTTCATAACGAATATTATAAGAACCTTCTACGTCGAAACGGCGCTCATCTTTTCGGAAACTAATTGATATGGGCTGATTATGTATAAGTATAAGTTGAGTGGTTTCCAGTTTCACTTTAAAACCGGGTAATAATTTATAAGTGATTTTGGCGAGCTCAGCCATGGATTGCAACTGCCATAACCGCACATTCTTAAGATATAATAAGTCAAACAGATGATCTGGTGCAATCGATTGGCCAATATATATATTGTATTCTACCCCATCAGTTTTATACTTTTCAAAATAGTGCGGAAATGATCTTTGCAAAAGTTCGTCTTGCTCATCCAGGTATTGGCTTATTGAATGGTTGATCGAACCCATGGTTTCTTCATAATCATTGCGGAAATTATAAAGTGGCCCATCACAGTTTTTCTCAAGTTCAAAATAGTGTTCAATTATTGAAAGTATGGTGCTGTTACTTTTTTGTAAATGAGTAAATACGGGCGTCACTTCATTGGTTAAAAAATTATTTATATGTTCCTCGTCTTCTGGTAACAAAACATTTTCTATGGCCTGTTGAAATGTATGATTTTTAAATTTTAATCCTTCCAATAATGTTAAAGGTATGGTGGCTTGTAACTTGTCCAGGGTTTCATCAATTAAATGTAATTGCGTTTTCATATCCTGTTGTATGGCATAACCTCTTTCATTGGAAGAATTACGAATGTCAATTGCACCATAAAGCGGGTAAACATTTTCAAATATTATCTTACCTGTTTCTGCAGAAGGCTCCTTCAATTTCAGGTATGCCCAGGCAACTTCTGAAAATTTCCATTCTACCGATGGCTGTAATGCTGTGAATTTTTCCTTTACCAGTTTTTCTATCCGGTTATTAAATGCATCTCTGCTTTTAAACATAGCCAGTGATAACAAAGGTATTGCTGGTTCCAGCCTGTCAATCACTTCCTGGGTTAGATAATGCAGGGTTGATGAAGACAATTCCAGCATTCCCAACACCCCTTCACTGTTTTGCAGGGGGAAGTATATATAACTTCTTGCCCCGTCATTGTGTAAGGGTTTTAATAGAGGCTGTTCATTCAAAAGATTTTCATCAAGGTTTGTAACGGCCAAAGGTTTGGGATTATCTTTTTGAAAATCCAGTAAGTAGTGGAATTCCTTTAAACTTTGCACATCATTTGCTTTCCATGATTTGCCTACCAGGCTGTGACAGGTATTTTCTTCATTTAATACAAAGTTATTATTGACACTCACAAATGGCATCAGGCCTATTTCCAGATCATGTAAGCCGATCAATATTAATATTGCTTCCTTTAATTCTTTAATATCTTCTGCATCATTTTCATTTCGGAGTAATATTTTTTTTATCCTGTCAAGAGATTCGGAGGTAGTTACATCTTCTGCAATCCAAACAGCAAAGCCTTCTGCTTCAAATAAATTAAGCGGCATTGTTTTTAATTGTGTCTCAAGGTCAAGTATCCTGAATGTGTTTAAACAAACTGCACAATCCTGTATTAACGGAAGTTTATCTTTTGTGAGCAGATCTATAAACCGGCGGTCATAACGCATTTTAAAATATCGTTTCATCCCCGTCTTTGTATCCTTTACCGGAAAAATCAATTCAGGATTTTCATTAAGCTTTATACCATAATATTTTTCAAGTACATGGGCATAGATCATAGTACAGTGTACCTGTCTTAACTTTTCTTCCGTAATTTCTTCTGGTAAAATCAAACTTGATTCACTCCTATCTATGAAAAGGTTTTTAAAAGTTTCTGAATAAGCAAATATGTTTAATTTATAAGGTGCTGATAGTGTAAAATTATTTTCTCCTTCGTCACAGATTATCGGGAATATGGCAGTAGAGATGATCTCCAATAATTCTTTGTGATCATTTAATTCACGAATATTATTCACCCGCTTTAATAAATTCGGGTCTGATTCAAATTTCCCGATAAGATGCCTGTAAAAATCTGCCCTGATGCCTGTAGTGGTAACTTCCTTATCCTTTAAAAAATTTACAAAGGGAAGGAACGATACATAACTGTCTATAGCCGGAAGATCACTAATGTTGTCTTTTTCGGGAGAAAGTATTTTTAATACTTTGCTGGTTTTCAATGCTGGAATAATTTCGTCGTACATATGGTAAAATTTAAGTTCTACAAACCAGGCATTTTGTAAAACCATATAAATTTAAATAAAAGATGCAGATATTATTGCATAAAATGTAAACTTATCATTGGAGATAAAGTTGATAGTTTACTATCCCTTAAACATGAATTATTTTGAAGTACAATTGAAGAAATAAATAAAAATAAATATTCCTTTTGTTTTGTGGATAATAGTGCTGTTAAAAGCGTGCACCAAAATTTTAACTATAAAGGTTTAATTAGAATCTCTATATGAAAAAGAATATCCCAATTTAATAAAGATCAGAAATGATTAATTTGCCCGTAAAACATCTGTTATAGGGAAATTTATTGTTAATACACATCCCTTCCCTGGTTGAGTATTAAAATCTGCAGTTGTCTTGTAAAATTTTGCGCGGCCTTTTATATTAGTTATACCAATTCCCTTACGTTGTTGTCCAACAACAAAGCCTATCCCATCATCTGATATTGACAATGTAATCGTTTTTTTATCTTGTGAAAGATTGATAGATGCTTCCTTTGCTTTGGCATGCTTTAAAATATTATTTAATTGTTCCTGTACTATCCTGTATACGTTCAGTTTAAATTTATCGTTAACACTTGCTTCAATAAAACTTTCCAGGTTACACTTTATTTTAATTTCATGAACCTCCATTATATCGTTGGATATATTGTTTAAAGATTCGGAAAGCCCAAGATTTTTTATAAAATCGGATGTCAGTCCTTTTGATAATTTCCTGATCTCTTCCATTGCTGTTAGGGTGTATTCAGATGATCTGCTTAAATAATCCTTGCTGTTGTTTCCCCCCTTTTTAGCCATTTCAAGATAAAGACGGGAGGCTCCCAGTAATTGATTTACATTATCATGTAATTCTTTACCAATGTCTGATCTCTCAATCTCTTTTGCTTCTTCAGAAGCTTCTTCAATTTGGGATTCTTTTAAATCTATTTCATACTGAAGCTTTTCTTCCAGTACTTTTTGTTTACTTATATCCTGCATGTATCCAATCCTCCGGTAAGGTTCGCCATTATTATTTCTTAAAATTATCCCCTTCGTTACTACATTTGCTATTGAACTATCAGCTTTTAAATATCGAAAGCTTTGCTTCCATTCTGTCTCATCTGATGCCAGCATGCGGTAATAATCCAATAAAACAAATTCCTTATCGTCTTCATGAACACGGTTAAACCATTCTTCGATTGATACCTTATTGTTGATTAAAACATACCCGAATTCTCTCTCATATGCATCGCTTAATACTACTTCTCCGGCTACTATGTCTACATCATATAGAATATCAGATGAGGAATTGAAAATGAGTTTAAAATTTTCCTCATATTCTGTTTCCATTCTTTTCCTTATAGTAATTTCCTGTCGCAGTTTTTCCTCTAATTCATTTTGATGCTTCAGTTCCTGGACAGTTCCTATAAGCCGGTATGCTTTTCCATCACGTTGCCTGATAATACTGGCTCTGGATAATACGTTAATAATAGATCCATCTTGTATAATAAAACGAAATTTATACTCCCATTGAGTTGAGGATGAATTAAGGGTTTCATATATATCCTTTTCCAATGCATCTTTATCTTCCGGATGTAGATAATTCCTCCAATCAAAATGTTTATCTTTTATATTTTTCTCACCAAACCACACTTCATAACCATCTCCCAGGTAAAATTCATTAGTAAGTAAATTCCAATCCCATATTCTGTCAAAAGGTAGTTTGGTAATTTTAAGAGTTAAATCATTATTGTCAATCTTTGTAACATTTTGTTGTTCGAGGGTTTTTTCTAACTCATGAAGTCTGCTTATGTCATGTAAAGCACCTATTAATCTCATTGCATTACCTTTCTCATCTCTCACTATGCAAGCCCGGCTTGTTGTATTGGCAATTGTACCATTGTGGTGCTTAAACCTAAATGAATCACTCCAATTATTTTCAATCGAAGCCAGTGTTTTCATTAATTTTTTTTCGACGTTATCTTTTTCTGTTGGTACAAGGCATCGGATAAAATCTGTATATAAAACGGTATTATTTTTTACAGCATACCCGAAAATCTCTTTGATACTTTCACCTACATAGATCTCGCCACCTGCAATGTTCCAATCCCACATTACATCATAAGATGTTTCAGCAATATATTTGATCCACTCATTATTTTCTGCCAGTTGTATACCTGATTTTTTAAGTGCACGCCTGGTATCAGAAACCACAATTTTTTCTTTTTTTTTATCTATTTCTTTTTGTTTTGTCTTAGCTATAAAAATATCATTTGCAATTACCTTATCTTTTTTTAAGTCTATTTTTTTTTGTTTTGTCTTTGCTATAAAAATATCATTTGCAATTACCTTATCTTTTTTTAAGTCTATTTTTTTTTGTTTTGTCTTAGCTATAAAAATATCTTTTGCAATTACCTTATCTTTTTTTATGTCAATATTTTTTTGTTTTGTCTTAGCTATAAAAATATCTTTTGCAATTACCTTATCTTTTTTTATGTCAATATTTTTTTGCAGCAAAATGCTCTGACTTAAATCAGATATTGTATATATTGAATTTTCAATATCAGCTTTATCTTTAAATACCGCGGAAGTAATTTCACATTGAACTGGTTTGCCATTTTTTTTAAAAGCAGTGACCAGTGCAGATGATTGTCCTGACTTTTTTCTGGTTTTAATCATCTTTTTAAAACTGCTTTCTTTTGTATCAAAAATAGTTGCCGGGTTTTGATTTAATATTTCTTTTTTGGTATAACCAAGCAGCTTACACGCAGCTTTATTAGCAAGGGTAATATTCCCATTACTAACAGTGGTGATTATATTGGCTTGAAATGAATTATTAAAGGCTACCTGGTGTAACTCAGTAAATGGTTCTATGGAAGTGTTCTTAGTTAACACTGTTTTTTTCACTGGATGTTTAAGATTTTTTGGTTAAAGAGCTCTACAAGTTAAACATAATTACAGCATGTAGATCATTCAATATTAATTTGGAAAGCCAATTCTTTCCAGTATTTTTTGAAAACGGGTATCATTTCTGAGTGTGTCTGGTACCCAATGTTCATATTTTAGTAGTATCAACATGGGATCGCGGTCTTGATATGCTTTTTCAAGGTAAATAAAAGCTTCATCCAGATTATTAAGATATGCAGCAGATATACTGGTAATTGCTGAACCTATATATTCTTTTAATGATCTTTCTTTTATTTCAATCATCAGTTCTTCTGCTTTATTAAAATGACCCGCACGGCAATAAGTCCAGATAAGCGCATTCACAGAAAAAGGATGCCTGTTTGAAAGCCTCATTGCTGTTTCATACGTTAATATTGATTCTTCATATCGTTGTAATGCCATAAGTGCGGTAGCAGCATTTAAATGACATACAAATGAATTTGCATCCAGTTCAATCCCTGTATTACAGGCTTCAAGTGCTTCATTAAATTTTCCCGCACATTGTAATATCAGGGAATAATTTGCATAACAAATTGAACTAAGAGGTTCTAGTTTAACGGCTAATCTTCCATGCTTTTCAGCTTCAATAAAATTACCCTCCACACATGCAAGATAAGTCCAGCCGTATCTTAACTGGCCTTCGGCAAATTTTGGATTCAATTCTATAGATTTAAGAAAATTTCTTTTGGCCTCCGCCCAGTTCCACTCAACACATGTGTAATAATATCCAAGGGAACAATAAGGCTGACTAAGAACAGGATCAAGTTGTATAGCTCTCTCAGCGGAAAGTTTTGCTTCTGCCATTATTTTAAGTGGTGGCATTAAACCATAGGTTGCTATTAAAAAATTAGCATCAGAATATCCTGAATGAGCCAATGCGAAATCAGGATCTAATTCAATTGCTTTTTTAAAACATTGGATGCTAGTTAATAATGATGCACCACGCCTTGTCAGGTAAAATTTTCCTTTTAAATACAATTCATAGGCTTCCGTATTTTGTGTATGAATTTTAGTAATCAGGTCCCGGTCTTTTTTTAATAATAACGTATCCACTAATTTTTCTGTGATAGCCAATGCGATTTCATCCTGGATGGCAAATACATCATTAAATTCCCTGTCGTATTTTTCTGACCATAAATGATATCCATTTTCCACGTTAATTAACTGGGCAGTTATGCGAAGCCGGGCTCCTTGTTTACGCACACTACCTTCCAGCACGTTTCCTACACCAAGTTTTTTTCCCACTTGCCTGAGGTCAATATTTTTGCCCTTAAATTGAAAAGAGGAAGTCCGCCCCGCTACATTCAGGACTTTTAAATGAGACAGTGAATTTATTATCTCTTCAGCCATGCCATCACTGAAATATTCCTGCTCCGGATCATTGCTCATATTAACAAAGGGTAAAACTGCTATAGATTTCACTGGCTCTGTTTCCCTTACTTTTCCACTTAAATCTGTGCTCTTAATTAATGGAAAGCCATCAATTACCAATGCAAAAATCTCCATGGGCTTGTCAACATTTTTAAACTCGAAATTTCCCAGAGAATTTAAATTGAAATGAGGTTTGTTTTTTAATTGTTTCTGTACCGTTTCAGATATCAGCACTGCTCCGGGAATTCCCATACTTTCAATGCGCGAAGTAATGTTTACACTATTACCAAAAATATTTCCTTCTTTATAAATAATGTCTCCCAGATGAATACCAATACGTAAGGGTACAAAGGGTTCTTCTTTTAATTCTTTTTGTAAATTCCTGGCACAGTTTACCGCATCTTCAGAGTTAGTAAAAATAATAAGACCGCCATCTCCGAAATACTGAATAACTGTACCCTTGTTCTCCTGAACTTGCAGGTGTAATTCTTTTTTGAAACGATTTAATTTAATTAATGCCAATGATTCATTCTCTTCCATCATTGCGGTATAACCTACAATGTCAGTAAACATTATAACAGAGAGTTGGCGGGACTCAGGCATTAGTTACTCTTGTTTTGAAAAAAAGAAAAGTACTGTAATTTTATTTTAAATTCTACATTTTAGCATTTTAAATATTATTTTATATTCAACAATCAGGAAGCTGTAATAATTATTTTAATTGAATCGTTTTATAACTTTTTACTAATAGAATTTTAAAAATCTTTCTTTATAACAATCCCTAAGCCTGTTCAGAATTTATGTAAGGAAATTTTTTGCGTGAGTTTGCATTCGGGAGAATAAAAAATTAAATTTATATCAGCAGAGGCATCTGATATACATCTTTAATTTGCCATTAATATTTCTATAAAATATCTGGAAATAATTTTCCAATAATACTAATTTTGTATTATCAATTTAAATAATTTAATATTTGGACCAGTCTCAGCAAATATATCGCCTGATAGTAGAAACAGCACGAGAAGGGATTTGGATTATAGATGAACAGAATAATGTTTCATTTTTAAATCAACGCATGGCTGAAATGCTGGGTTATAGCATTAATGAAATAATGAACAAGCCAATCTTTGATTTTTTAGATCATGATTTGAAAGAGCAGGCCATTGACAATATCAGGAGAAGTAAAAATGGAGAAGTAAAGCAGCATGAATTCATGTTTCGAAAAAAAGATGGTGGGCCGTTGTGGAGTCTTTTAAAGACAAACCCACTATTTGAAAATGGCATATATAAAGGTTCTCTTGCTATGGTAACAGATATTACACAAAGAAAAAAATCCGAAAGTGAACTTATAGCTCATGAACAGCAACTTAACCTGATTTATAATAGTGCAACTGATGCAATGTGGCTTATAGATATTGAGCCTGGGAAAAAATACAGGTTTGAGTCCGTAAATAAAAGTTTTAAAATGTTTACGGGGTATACAGAAGAACAAGTCGTGGGAAATCTGTTGGAAAATGTATTACCACCCCGGGCACGGGAACTGGTAAGAACTAATTATGCACATGCAATAGAAACGTCTGAGCCGGTTGATTATATAGAAAAAGCGCCGTTTCCTGCCGGTGAAAGAGTAAGTGAAATACGGGTAATACCAGTAAAAAATAACGCAGGTTTGGTTACAAAGCTCGTTTGTATGGGAAATGATATTACTGGAAGAACGGTTGCAGAAGAACAAAACCGGTTACATGAAATGCAAATTGCCAAGGCAATTATCAATACACAGGAACAAGAGCGCATGCAGATAGGGCTTGAATTACATGATAATGTAAACCAGATTTTGTGTGGCGCATTATTAAGCCTGGGGATTATAAAGGAATTGCCTGCAAAAAGATCTCCTGAATTTGTAAATAAGGCCAAAGATTATATCAGCAACGCAATAAAAGAAATAAGAAGCCTGTCTCATAGGCTTTCCCCAGTATCATTTGACAGCATTTCTTTTAAAGTGGCTGTGGAAGATTTAATAGATGCAGTAAATATATTAAGCCCTTATACGGTTTCACTTGAGTTTGATAATTTCGATTTCGCTGATGAAACTGATCTAAAACTAAACCTCTACCGCATTTTGCAGGAACAATTAAATAATATCACAAAATATTCGGAAGCTGACAGATTAGAAATACATTTTTCATTGGTAGGAAATACGGTAAAGTTCAGGATATATGATAATGGAAAAGGCTTTGATATAAATGCTGAAAGAAAAGGTATTGGAATTAATAATATTAAAATGAGAACAGAATCCTTCGGGGGTAAATTTTCTTTAAACACCTCCCCGGGAAATGGTTGTGAAATAATCATCCTGATTCCCCTGAAAAATAAACGGGTTTAAATTTGCTTGTTTAATTAATTAGCACTCATTTAAATTCATCGCTGCCCAAAGCCTCTTCCAGTATTTTATTTAATTCTTTGGCTTTTGTCATTACCATCATATGGGTTCCTTTTGGAATAGTATGTGTTGGCTTGGTATATCTAAGCGGTATTATTTCATCTTTTGTACCATGAATCTGCCATAGTGGGAATGGCATTTTATCATTATCCCATTGTAATATAGCTCCCATCGCCCAACGTATAAATATGGGATCGCTATCACGTATTACCTGGCGTAAAATTATTTTGTCTGCAGGATCCTCTGCAGTAAATAAACGTTTTAAAATAGTAACTGATTTAATTAATTTCATTGGAATAAGCCTATGTAAATTTAAAGCATAGGCTATTTTGAAGTGACCGGGCAACTGCCTGCTTGTGGGTACACTTGATAAAAGAATCGTAGTAACAGGAGAATATGTTTTTGAGATCTCCGAAGCAATCATTCCTCCCATTGATAAGCCAATTAAAGCAAATCTTTCATTTGTATCGATATCTTTTGCAAGCCGCAAAGCATATGAACCGAGGCTTTCATTCTTTATTGGTTGAATCCATTCGAGATATATTTTCTCACAGCCAGAAGGCAAGCGGATATGCTTAAACACCCTGCTATCTGCCCCTAATCCACTAATAAAATAAACCTTCATTAAATTTTTTTTGATAAGAATAAATGCTATGCAAAGATAAAGGGAACATTGTTGTCCCACTTAATGTCTGAACCAAATTAAATGATAAATAAAATTTCGTTATTAAACCCATGCTATGGTTATAACTTCATTGATAATAACATACATTAACTTCACCATTTCAAAATGTTAGTTACAATAAGGTTGACATGAAGAAATTTATTCAATATATATTCGGTTTAAGGAAAGATGTTGGCCTGAATTTCTATATTTCAGATTTTTTTTTTAGAAAAATATTACGCCAAAATGGGGACACTCCCTGGGCAGTACACCATACAAGTACGATTCGTTGCCCAGGATTGATTACAAAAGGTATTAATGTATTTCCCGGAGATTCCCCCAACAATTATATTGAAGCATCTAATGGAATAGTGATCGGCGATCATACTAATATCGGGCCCAATGTCGGAATTATTTCAGCCAATCATAATCTTATAGATAATGTAAAACATGAATTTTCATGTCCAATTAGAATTGGTAAATTTTGCTGGATTGGAATGAATGCAGTAATATTACCCGGTGTTGAACTGGGAGATTTTACTGTTGTAGGAGCTGGTTCTGTTGTATCAAAAAGTTTTACAGAAGGTTATTGTGTACTCGGAGGATCACCAGCTAAAATCATTAACTACATGGATAAGGATGCCTGTATACAATTTAGCAGAACCAAATAAATATTTGCCGGGTGTGGGATTTGTCAAAAGATCTTTCTTATTGATTGGCAGCAACCTGCTTAAGTTATTTGTGCAACTGGCTATTATCTTCCTCTACTCCCGCCATCTTAGTCTTAAAGATTATGGACTTTATCAGTCGGTTTGGTTATATATAAATATAGCTGGTGTAATTGCACTGTTTGGCCTTCCTTCAATTATTTTATCTGCATCAGCAAAAAATATAAAAGCATGGATCAATGCAAACGGAAATTATTTTTACCCCCTGGTATTATTGATGAACATACTTCCTGTGCTTTATATTTTTTTTGGAAACAGTTTTTTTGATTTTCATACTAAAATGTTATTAACTGCTCTTACAGTTGCCCAAAACATTTCCATCATTGCTGAAACAATTGCAATTAAAAAAGAAAAGGAAATTCGTGTTTTAATATCCAATATCATTTTTATAACCGGGTATTTTATTTGTCATTTTTTAATTTTAAAAAATGGTTATAACCTGCAGGTCCTTTTATCATGGCTTATATTGGTTTATATAATTAAATCTGCTTTCTTGTGGAATATAAGTAGCAAAGCAATATCAGTAAGCAATATATCTTTAAAATCATTGGGCACGCAATGGATATATCTCGGATTGTTTGATGTAATAAGTGTATTGTTTAAATGGCTGGACAAATGGCTTATTTTATTTTTTGTTTCTGTAACACAATTTGCAATCTATTATAATGGTGCATATGAAATACCTGTATTTGCTTTGATGTTAAGTGCTGTTGGAAATATTATGGTTGTCGAACTTTCCAGGCATAGTTTAAATCCTGAAAAAGTAAAACTGCTTTTTAACAATTCATCTCTTTTTCTGGCATCGATCGTTTTTCCGTCTTTTTGTTTTTTTTTCTTTTACCATTATGAAGTGTTTACATTCATATTTAGTTCAAAATACCAGGAATCCATTCCGGTTTTTTTAATCAGCATATTTATTATTCCCTTACGCATAACAAATTTTACAGCAGCATTGCAGGTGTATGACAGGAGCGACCTTGTTCTTAAAGGAGCTGTAATTGATCTTTTTGTTGCAGTTGTATTGGTTATTATACTCTACCCCTTGTTAAAGTTTCAGGGATTAGCGCTGGCATTCGTACTCTCAACCTATGTGCAGGCTGGATATTATTTATGGCATACAGCAGAATTGGTCGGAAAAAAGATCGGATACTTTATTCCGTTTGTAAAGCTTATAATTCTAATGTTGATTTCCATTATTATTACGGGTGCATTTTATTTTGCTTTCGGCAAAAGTGTTTTGTCTTACAATTTATTATCCGGAATTATTATCTGTACCATTTTGATTGGTTCATTCCTTTCATGGTATTTATGGCAAAAAAAAGTAACTATTGCTTAGCAAGCGGCACTTCTTCAACCTTAAGATTGGAAAAATATAAACATCCTAAAAAAGGTAGCCAGGAAAAATAGTTTATCTCCATTAATAAGTAATTCAGAAAAGCAAAAAGGCAAAAAAGGACAATAAGGAATTTATCAAATTTTTTAGTAAATAAACCTGTTAGAAAGGACAGTTCAATAACAAAAGAGATCAAATAAAGAACATAGGCAATTTTATAATGTTGAACAAGGTAGTTAATAAGGCTGCTGAATATATTTTCACTGTTTAAAAGGACCGAAGCATGCTGGCTGACCAGGATCCCGGACATTTGCTCAATATTAAAAATACCTCCTGCCCTGATCTTCCATATAGCTGCAGAGAAAAAAAATATGAGGAATATTATTCTTACGGAATGCATTGCATAATAAAATTTCAGTGGCGTCCGGGCAGTTAATACAAGTGGTACTATCATCCATCCAACGAATACTTCAATACTCACAAATGACATGATAGAAAAGTAATAATTATAAATAATGCTGAATAAACTGGTAATGATCGCAATAAACGTTTGTGATTTTTTATTTTGAATACATGCCAGTATTAACAGGACCGGAAGCAGCAGGTAAACCAAGTCAAAAATAATCCTTACAACCTGGCTTTGTAATAAGCTGTGTTGAATATTACTAAGCATAATTATATTACCGGTAATATCTAATTTATTTAGAAAGAACACAGGTTGTAGTACTGAAAACAGCAAGCCGTTATAAAAACTCCACCCAAAATTTGCAAGAAAGCAAATAAGATAAATAATAGCAAATTGCGTGATATGTTTTTCAGTCAACAATAAAAGATAATTTTTCAGGTTGACCAATACGTTGCAGGCCACCAGACCATGTATATTTCGAAAACAAAATATCCAGTTTTTCTACTTTATATCCTATCACCTGCTGCATCAAATATTTATACCAGTTAGTAAATTGCTTATCTGTTATATTGTTTGATATGGCCTTCTCATTTATTACATTTCTTAATCCGAATTTTGAAAATAAGTTGTTCATTGTAGTAAAAGTTGCTGCATTTTTTTGTTTTTGATTGGTGTATTGTTCCAGGGCAACCAACAACATATCTCTCCTGGCAAATGGGTAACTATTGAGTTGTATCAGTCTATTGTTGACATATATCTGATATATTTTTTGGGTGTCAGACCTATGCACAGGGCCACTGAACATTCCGAACTGGTAAACCGGGGTTGCTACAGCACCCCATTTTAAATTTAAGAATAGAAAGAGAAGTAAAAAACTTAACAGGGTAAAGAATAATAACTTGTTGTGGTTGTATAATTCTCTATGAAACATCCTGAAATTTTACTTATATAAAAAGGATTTCCTGGTTTAACAGTGTATCTGAAATAAATAAATGAATAGGACAAACTTTATTACCGGTTACTCTTTCTTAAGGCTTTTAATAATAGTGGCAAACTCTTTTGCAACAAGGCTGGCTCCGCCTACAAGCCCACCATCTACATCCGGCTGGGCAAATATTTCACCTGCGTTGGTTCCTTTTACACTTCCTCCATAAAGTATAGAAACAGTATCTGAAACATTTTTCCCGTATTGAAATGCAATAACACTTCGTATATGGGCATGCATCTCCTGTGCCTGGGCGCTGGAGGCAGTTTTTCCTGTGCCGATAGCCCAAACAGGCTCATAAGCAATTATAAAACCCTCCATCTGTTCCTTATTCAGATGAAAAAGGCCCTCTTTTAACTGCGTTTCTATATAACTGTTATGCGTACCTGCTTCTCTTATATCAAGGGATTCACCACAGCAAAAAATTGGGATTATTCCTGCTTCAAGAGCACGGTTTAACTTTTCTGCCAGTATGCTGTTGCTTTCAAAATATAATTCCCTCCTTTCACTATGGCCGATGATCACATATTTGACCCCGATACTCTGCAACATCTCAACACTTACCTCGCCGGTAAAAGCCCCGCTTTTATTTGCAGAACAATTTTGCGCAGCAACAAAAATATTTTGTATTCCTTTTATTTTTTCCCTGATAGTGATTAAATAAGGAAAAGGCACTGCAAAAATTGCTAGCTGGTTATTATGTAATGAGCGATCCATACCAAGTAGATCGTCCATCAGTATTTCTGCTGCCGGTAAAGTAAGATTCATCTTCCAGTTTGCTGCAGCTATTTGATTACGCATCTTATTAATGATTAGATAAATAAAGTTTATTCAACAGGGTGATTTCTTTTTCAGTTAATGAACAGTTCTTTAATATTTTCCAGTTCTGGATATCCGTTAATGCTTTATCAATAGTATATCGTTGATTGCCCCATGTAAAATTTAATGTATTCCTGGGAGGAAATTCCCTTCCAAATATATTACAACATATTCCAACCATACTTCCGGTATTAAAAGAAGTATTAATTGCTGCGCGGCTGTAATCACCCATTATCAAACCCACCTTATTGCCTGCATTAACTACTGAATCATCAATGGTAAAAAATATATCACCGGCAGAATTCTTTACATTACTATTGCTGGTGCCTGCACCCAGGTTACACCACTCCCCTATAACGCTATCACCCAGGTATCCGTCATGTGCTTTATTGCTATAACCAAAAAAAACACTGTTTTTAATTTCTCCACCTCCCATACACCAGGGCCCTAAGGTTGTGCCACCATATATTTTAGTTCCCATTTTAAGCACGCTTCCTTCGCCTAAGGCAAAAGGGCCTCTTATCATATTACCTTCCATAATATGTGCATCCTTGCCAATATAAACAGGCCCCGTAGAAGCATTGATTATACTGTGTTCGATGATGGCGCCATCTTCTACAAAAATATTTTCACCATTAATAAGTGTATTGGAAGAAGAAGTTGCTGTAGATTTTCGGTTGTTGATAACAATAATAAAATCTTTTCGTATTGCCCAATCATTAAACTGTGAAATTTGCCAGGGAAAAAAAAGTATTTTTATTTTTTCTGATTCGAAGATTTTATGGCCGTATCGGCAAGCATCCAAAATATCATTAAAATTATCTGCTGTAGGAATAAGGTTGGCGTCAACAATAATGGAACCCTCCTGGGCTTCTGTATTTTCGCTTATTGTTATTACGGGTCTGCCAAGCAATAATTCCCATTTTTCCTTAATTGTTAAGATGCCGATACGAATTTCTGAAGCATGCCGCGTCTGAGTAAATGGATAAAGGCCTTTCCTGCAATTACTGTCATTTAAAAAGATATTCATTTTTTAAATTTACAAACCTTCCCGTGGAAACTTCTTAAAAAAAAATCCCCGGTAAAACCGGGGAAGAATTTTTTTGTATAGCATTATTATTCTTCTGAATTTATTTTGCTTTCTTTTCGTAACGCTTTTTAAATTTATCAATACGACCTGCAGTATCTACCAGGACATTTTTACCTGTATAAAAAGGATGAGAAGTATTAGAGATCTCCAGTTTTATTACAGGATACTCTTTGCCATCTTCTTCAAATATGATCGTTTCCCTGGTTTCGGCAGTAGACCGGCTTATAAATGTATGTCCATTACTCATATCTTTAAAAACGACAGGCCTGTAATTTTTCGGATGAATTGCTTCTTTCATATTTAAATTTTTATATACGGATTTTGCCGTATAGTTTTAAAAGTTGCAAATTTAAGGATTTACTGGCATATGCCAATGAATATGTTAGGGGGCTGCTATGTAATTAGCTCTTCATATTTACAAATTGCAAAGCTATTCCAAGGTTCCAGCTTTTACTGGCTTGTATTACTTCCTGCAGCTCATCTATCTTTTTACCTGTAACCCTGATGATATCATCCATGATTGCAGCCTGCACTTTTACTCCGCTATCTTTTATCAGTTTAACTATTTTTTTTGCATCTTCCTGTTTAATGCCATTCCTGACAAGAATTTCCTTTTTAGTGATTTTTCCACTGGGAAATGGCTCTTTACTAAGATCATACACTTCACCTGCAAGTCCCTGCTTCATACTGCGGCTGATTAATACATCAATTATCTGCTGGATCTTCATTTCACTGTCAGCTTCCACGTTAAGCTTAAGATCTTTTTTATTCAGATCAATTACCACATGTGATCCTTTAAAATCAAAGCGGTTGGTAATCTCTTTACTAACCACATTGATAGCATTGTCCAATGTTTGCAGGTCAACTTTACTTACCATATCAAAAGATGCCATAAGACTTATTTTTGCAAATATAAAAAACGCAACCGGGAATGGTTGCGTTTAGTTTATAATAAATATCATTTAATAACCTTTCCCCCTTTGGCCATCCTGGAATTAAGGCTCTGACTAATTTGAAGTTTTTATCCTGTTTTGCTCATCCCCTGCACCGCCCGTCTTTCTCTTTTGCAATCCTTTGATCGGCTTTCCGAAACGGTAATTAAAACTGATCGTTGCAACCCTGCTGTCATTCCAGTTTGCAAAAGATGCTTCCGTATTTTGAAAATTGATGTTTCCCTTACCATTGGAAGATCTTAGTATGTCTCTTACTGATAGTTTTAATGTGGCTTTATTTTTCATCACTTGTTTCTGAATCCCTGCATTCAACTGTCCTAACGGCTGAATAATAATCTGGCCTTCAATACCTTTGGTTCTGTACCAACCAGAAACTTCTGCGCTCCAGCCTTTTTTAAAAGTAAATTGATTGTTTACATTGGCCAGGTAAGTAGTTCCGGCTATGTCCAGTTGCTTACCATATAATTCGCCTTTAAATTGCTGATAGCGGCCTTCAGAGTATACATTCATATTCCACCATTTTGCAACAGGTATCTGTGCATTAACAGAAAGGCTTATATTATTATTAAGTCCATAATTTCCCTGGCGTACAATGGTCATAAAACCTTTTTCTTCAAATGTTTCATTAAAGAGGTCTGTTGTGCGATTATAGTTCAATGTAGTAGTGAGATATTGATCGTATGTATGTGAAACTTCAAATACATGAGAATACATAGGGCGTAAAAAAGGATTTCCTGCTCCTGCGGTATACTCATCCAGAAAGAAAAGAAAAGGATTTAAATCTTCGTAATCTGGTCTGTTTATTCTGCGACCATAAGAAATACCAAACTGGTTTTTTTTATTTGCGCTATAGCTTACATAAGCTGTTGGGAATAGATTGGTATAATCATTTTTAAATGAAGAATCCTGCTCCGGATGCTGCGCATTCCCAAACTGCCTTCCTTCATAATTTGTGTTTTCGGCCCGCAAACCTGCCTGGAAGCCCCATTTTTTTATTGTTTTGCTGAAATTAATATATGCCGCGTTTACATTTTCCTTGTATTGGAATTTATTTGTTTTATCATAATCCACTTCTTTTACGTCATTTAAAATAATAAAATACCCGGCATCATTATCTGTAGTTACATAACTATATTTTAAGCCAGCATCCATTTTAAATTCATTTTTAAGCGGATGGCTGTAATCCAGTTTTGCTGAATAGATCTTTATATCAGATGGCAATTCTCCTTTTAAAATATTTCCTGATTTCTTAGACCAGTCAGGATTATACCGGTTATTTGTAAAAAGCTGGTCTTTGTCAGCTATGTAACGGAGGTAATCAATATCTGCTGTTAACTCCCTGCCTGTTGAATCAAAACTGTGACGCATATTCAAATTAACAGCACCATTTTTCCAGGTATACTTTTCAAATCTTTCAGCAGTTACAATAGAATCCACATTGCCCGTACTGCTTTTCAGAAAACTTGTATTAGTGCCTTTTTCATCTCCCGGTGTTGTATATCCTGTAAGTACAAGCCCAAGTGTTGTTTTTTTATTTGCATAAAAATCCATTCCCAGCTTAGCATTATAATTATACCTGTTCTTCTTTGCAAAAGATTCCTGGTCAAATATTGCTTTAGTGCTGTTATCATCATTCTTATAACGCCTGTGAATATTAAGCTGCTGAAAATTACCCCTGTAATTTCCACTAACGGTACCGAATAGGTTAATTTTGCCTTTGCGGTAATTTAAGTTAAGACTGTTATTGGTTTTAGAATAAACACCCTGGCCAAATGCCGTGCTCAGTGAGCCATTAAAGCCAACCTGTTTGTTCTTTTTCGTTTTGATGTTTATAATTCCTGAATTTCCTGAAGCATCATATTTTGCGGAAGGATTTGTCATGATCTCTATCTGATCAAGATTTGATGAAGGAAGATTGCGTAAAAAATTTGCAAGATCAGCTCCGGACATATAAGTCGGTTTTCCATCCATCATGATGATCACACCTTGTTTTCCTTTAAGGCTTATGTTACCATCTTTATCTACTGATACTCCTGGTGCTTTTTCTAAAACTTCCATTGCTGTGCTTCCTGTATTTGTAATGGAGGCTTCAACATTTAAAATTGTTTTATCTAATTTTCTTTCGATAAATGGTCTTTTTGAATTTACAACTACTTCCTTCATGTTTTTACTCAGGGGCAGTAGTTGTAAAACTCCGGTTGTGCCATTTTGATTTTCAGGACTGATTGTTATCAGGCTACTATAAACTTTGGAATGACCTGTAGAAGTAGCCATTACCACATAGGATCCTTCTTTGATATTATCAAAATAAAAATTACCTTCTTTGTCCGTGACGGTAGTTTTTACAAGTGTGGAATCTTTATAATGTAATAATGATATTGCGGAAGCATCTATTACCTGTTGATTTCCTCCATCCTTAATACTTCCGGATACTTTACCAAATGATTGAGCGAAGGAGCTAAAACCAAGGCTCATAAGGATTAAAATGTTTAAAAATTGTTTCATGTCAGAATTTTTGAATGGCTGATTAGATATATACTTTAATAACTACCTCACAAAAGTAAGTACTTTGTTTTGCATAGTACAATGTTTTATATTAAACGGTATTATTTTAGGATAACCGGTCAAATTCAAAATTTAGACGAATTAGTCGCTTAAGATTACACAAAAAAATATCAATATAAACGGAGGGTGATGAACAGGTAAGCAAATAATTT
>Ga0136634_10000374_pt1 | contig 20737 bp, 18 predicted proteins | sample AntDrymUQ8332106_2_FD_104654 | JGI IMG/M metagenome (GOLD analysis project Ga0136634, IMG submission 104654) | Polar desert sand microbial communities from Dry Valleys, Antarctica - metaG UQ833 (21.06) | ecosystem: Environmental > Terrestrial > Soil > Desert | place: Antarctica: Dry Valley... | reverse complement strand
CTCGAGATCGTCCCGCTCACACCCGACACCTGGACGATGTTCGACGCCATGGTCGCCCGCCACAACGGGATCTTCGGCGGCTGCTGGTGCATCTGGTTCCACCCCGACAGCGACGAGCGCGGCCAGGGCGCGGAGGCCAACCGGGCGCTGAAGAAGCGCTACGTCGAGCAGTGTGCGGCCCACGCGGCGCTCGTCGTCGACGGCGGCGAAGCGGTGGCGTGGGCGGAGTACGGCACGCCGGCCGAGCTGCCCAACATCCACCACCGCAAGCAGTACGACGCCGAGGCCGACCTCACCCCCGACTACCGGGTGACCTGCATCTTCGTCGACAAGCGGTACCGTCGGCGCGGGCTGGCCGAGACCGCGCTCCTCGGCGCGGTCGACCTGATCTCCCAGGCAGGCGGCGGCGTCGTCGAGGGCTACCCGCACGTGCCGGGCGAGAAGAAGATGTCCTCCTCGTTCCTCTACAACGGCACCCGGGCGATGTACGAGCGCTGCGGCTTCGACTTCGTGCGGCCCAAGGGGATGAAGAACACCGTCATGCGGCGCACCGTCGCCCCGGCCGGCTGACTGCGGTCCGCCCCCGCCGACGCCCTGTCCCCCGGGCAGCCGGGCCTCCGGGCTCTCCCGACCGAAGCCTCGAGGGTGACGCCCTCGGGCTCGGGGCCGCCCCGCACCCCGGTGTCAAGGGAGTCGAGGGCCGCGAGCTCTTCCGCGAGAGGTCAAAGTCGACCACGGGATCACCCGATGGCCGTCGCCTGTCGGTAGCGATCCATCGGGATCCGCCGTGGACGACCATGGTCAGCCCGACGCCATGAGCATTGAGCCGCTTCGGGCCGTCAGCGACCACTTGTCCGAAGTCGTCGACCGCGTAGAGCTGCACCACGAGCGCATCACCATCACCCGCAACGGTCACGCCGCCGCCGTGCTCATCAGCCCGGACGACCTCGCTCAGCTCGAGGAGACACTCGCGGTGCGCTGCTCGCCCTCGCCGTCCGCCAGGTCCGCCGGATTGCCTGACCGGACGACGGTCCCCGCTCAACCGCCGGCGTCGCTTTGTCCACCGCGGAACGCGGCACGGAGCAGTGCGTGGTCTCGACGGTGTTCGCCTGCGATCAGCTGGCGATGACGCGCTACGCCCTAGACCTCGTACGTCGCACCGGGGCGGGCCGCGTCGACCGGGCCGCCGTACGAAACCCGGGCGGCCGCTGCCTGCGCCTCGCGGTCGTGCCACGGCGGCACGTGGGTCACCACGAGCCGGCGGACCCTGGCCCGCGCGGCCAGCACCCCCGCTTCGCGGCCGGTGTGGTGGTAGCCCGCCGGGTTGTCCGGGCTCTCGACGAACGCGGCCTCGATGAGGGCAAGGTCGGCGCCGGCCGCCACCTCGTCCAGTCCTTCGCAGGGGCTGCAGTCGCCCGAGTACGCGAGCACGCTGCCCCCGTGCTCGAGCCGGTACGCGTACGCCTCGACCGGGTGCGCCACCCGGCGCGCGGTCACGCGCCATGGCCCGAGAGCCCACTCGCCCTCTAGGACCTCACGGACCTCGTACACATCGGTGACCTCGCGGCCCTGGTCCGGCCCGTACGCGTGGGCGAGGCGTTGCGCGGTGCCGCTCGGGCCGTAGACCGGAAGGCGCTCGCCGAGTCCGGCGCCGGGGGCGTACCTCAGCGCGACGTAGAGGCCGCAGAGGTCGAGGCAGTGGTCGGGGTGGAGGTGGCTCAGCAGGACCGCGTCGATGTCCGTGAGTGCGAGAACTCGCTGCAACGGCCCGATGGCGCCGCTGCCGACATCGAGGAGCAGCCGGAAACCCTCGGCCTCGACGAGGTAGCACGACGCCGGCGAGTCTGGCCCCGGCAGGCTGCCGGAGCAGCCGATCACGGTGAGCTTCACAGGGCCCTCGCCTCCACCGCAGAGCTCATCGGAACTTCGACACGCTCGAGACCTCGGGACCGAGGAACCGGTGCGCGAGCTCCTTGAACTCCTCGGGCGCGCCCGTCGTCAGGAACTCGTGCGCCGGCGTTCCCAGCGAGTCAGGCCGCACCAGATCCTTCGCCAGCAGTGTCCTGTACACGTCCTTCGCCGTCTCGTCCGCGCTCGAGACGAGGGTGACGCCCTCCCCCATGACGTACGAGATCACGCCTGCCAGCAGGGGATAGTGCGTGCAGCCGAGGATCAGCGTGTCCACATCCTGGGCGGCAACGGGGTCGAGATAGGCGTGGGCGGCGCTCAGCACATCCGCACTCGAGGTGTCCCCGCGCTCCACGAACTCCACGAAGAGCGGGCACGCCTGCGTCACGAGCGTCACCTGGGGAGCTGCCGCGAACGCGTCCTCGTACGCCATCGAGGTCTTGGTGACGGGGGTGCAGATGACCCCGACGCGGTGGTTGCGGGTCGCTGCCATCGCGCGCCGGACGGCCGGACGGATCACCTCGACCACGGGCATCGGGTAGCGCTCGCGCGCATCGCGCAGGACCGCTGCGCTGGCCGCGTTGCACGCGATGACCAGCATCTTCACGCCGCGTTCGACCAGGTGGTCGAGGCACTCCAGCGCATACTCGCGAACCGCGCCGATCGGCTGCGGGCCGTACGGCTGCCGGGCGGTGTCACCGAGATACAGGATCGGCTCGTGGGGCAGCTGGTCGAGCACGGCCCGGGCGACGGTCAGCCCACCGAACCCGGAGTCGAAGATCCCGATCGGTGCGTCCGCCACGCCCCGGATCCTAGATGAGCGCACCCGGATCGGTCGGGACGTCGACGGCGTGAGCGCGCAATGCCTCGATCGGCACGATGTCCAGGGCTTTGCGATGCGTGGCCGCCAGCACGACGGGCGCGGCGGCGCCGTCCTCGTATGCCTGCAGCCACCGGACCGCGACGACGCACCAGCGGTCGCCCGGCACCAGACCCGGGAACCGGTACTCGGGTCTCGGCGTGCTCAGGTCGTTGCCGACGCGGCGCTGGTGGGCGAGGAACTCGGCCGTGACCACGGCGCACACCGTGTGGCTGCCGAGGTCCTCCGGCCCGGTGCTGCAGCACCCGTCGCGGAAGAAGCCGGTCATGGGGTCGGTGCCGCACGGCTCCAAGGCGCTGCCGAGCACGTTCAGATCCTCGCTCATTGCTCCAGCGTCGCATCGCGTCGGACGCGTCCGGGGCAAACCCGCCGTGACGCGTCCTGGAAGACCACGGGGCCATGTGCCACCGTGGCGCCCGTGGATGAATATCAAGAAGTCAACCGCGCGAGCTGGGACGAGCGGGCGCCGGCGCACGCCGCGTCGGCCGACTACGCCTTCCAGCGCTTCGTCGACGATCCGACGTTCCTCAGCGACGTCGTACGGTTCGACCTGCCGCTGCTGGGCGACATCACCGGGCTGCGCGGGGTGCACCTGCAGTGCCACATCGGCACCGACACGATCTCACTGGCCCGGCTCGGCGCGCGCATGAGCGGCCTGGACTTCTCATCGGCCGCGCTCGTCGAAGCGCGTCGGCTCACTGAGCTGACCGGCACGCCGATCGACTTCGTGGAGTCGGAGGTGTACGGCGCATTCGACGTGCTGGAGCGCGAGTCGTACGACCTGGTGTTCACCGGGATCGGTGCGCTGTGCTGGCTGCCGGACGTGCGGCAATGGGCGCGCGTCGTCGCGGATCTCCTACGCCCGGGCGGCCGGTTGTTCATCCGCGAGGGTCATCCGATGCTTTGGGCGATGGAGGACCCCCGACCGGACGGCCTGCTCGTCGTCGGGTTCCCATACGTCGAGCACGAACCGACCGTCTGGGACGAGCCGGGTACGTACGTCGAGACGGACGTGACCTTCACCCAGAACCGGACCATCTCGTTCAGCCACGGGCTCGGCGAGATCATCAGCGCCCTGCTCGAGGTCGGGATGCGGATCACCGGCTTCGTGGAGCACGACACGGTGCCGTGGGATGCGCTGCCCGGGATGATGGAACGGGCCGCCAACGGCGAGTGGCGCCTGATCGACCGCCCCTGGCGGCTGCCGCACACGTACACACTGCAAGCGGTCAAGAGCACCTGACCGCCGACACCGACCGCCCCGGCGAAACGAGGGGTCAGCCGCGGCCACCCTTTGCGCGGTACATCGCGGTGTCCGCCTCGGCGAGCATGTCGAGGGGTTGCGAGGCGGGGCCGCTGACCGCGATCCCGACGCTCATCAGAACGGGCACAAGCAGGTCGCCGACCATGACGCCTGCCGCGAGCGCCGTTTCCAGCCGACCGGCCACAAGCGGGCCGTCCGACGGATGGCTGAGGTCCTCGCAGACGACCACGAACTCGTCCCCGCCTACCCGCGCCGCAGTGTCGGTCTCACGGAGGCACTTCTGCAGCCGGCGGGCCACGCCCACGAGCAGCTGGTCCCCCGCGGCATGACCGAGCGTGTCGTTGACGGACTTGAACCCGTCGAGGTCGAGGTACATCACTGCCACGGTCATTCCCGATCGACCAGCGCGGGCCAGCGCCTGGGTGAGCCGGTCGACCAGCAGTCTGCGGTTCGCGAGGCCGGTCAGCTCGTCGTGCAGAACGTCATGCGTCAGGCGGGCCTCCTTGCGACTGGCCTCCGCCGCGGCTGCGGCGGCGGTTGCCACAACCGCGGCCTTGGCCTCCACTGCGGCCGCGACGGCCCGGGCTGCCGTGGCAGCCGCGGATGCATTCGACAGCAGGGAGGCAGCCGCCTCAGCCTCGACCGCCAAAGTGGCCGCGGAGGCAGCGAGGGCAGCGGCGCTCGTCGCCGCCCGGACCGCGTGGAGCACGGCTTCGGTTGCGACCGCGTTCGAGGTCTGCTCGGCACGGTCCGCGGCCGCCATCTCCGCAACCCGGACGCTCGCGATCTGGGCGGCGGCGGCCGCGCCCCGATGCGCGAACTCCCCCGATGCTGCCGCGACGCTCTCGGTCTCCTGCAGGCGGGCGGCGAGGCGAGCGGCCGCCGCGGCCCGTGCGTCTTCTTCGGCCCGTACGACAGCGCCTGCGCTGGTGGCCGCCTCGGTGGCCGCGGCCGACGCCGCGACGGTCGCAACTGCGGCGGCGGTCCGCGCCCTCGCCGCCGCCTCCCCGACGGCGCGAGCGGCGTTGCTGACAGCGGCTTGCGCGTCCACAACTGCTTGGGCGGCGCGCTCCACCTCGACCTCGGTCGCGGAGTGCGAGCCGGGCCTCGGATCGCCTGGCGGCGTGGACGCCGCCATGGGCGTTGCAGGACGCGGAGCCTGGGCCGGACCCCGGGGCAGGCCCGCGATGCGTACGCGGTGATCGGATCCGCTCCGAAGCTCCGATGGAGCCGACATAGAACGCTCCTGCGGTCAAGCAGCTCGGCTCCTTTTGGAGTCAAGTAGTCACACTGAGTATCGCCGTTCTCGCACTCGTTGAACCATGACCGGGGGGAAAAAAATGCACGCGTTTCGGTATGGCCTGCATCCCCAACTGGTTTGCGCGATTTCGAGCTCCGCCGTGGACACCGACCGCTATCGACCGGACAGGCGACGGGCTCGACGCGGCGTCCGGCTCAGAGCGACCAGGGTCACGGCGACGTCGCGTTCGTCTAGTCGGTTGCGACTGGCGGTCGTCGCCAGGATCGCTCGTGCCGTGGCGCCGTCGCACCGGTTCGTACGCATGAGGATCCGAACCGCTTCATCGATCACCTCGAGCGGCGCCGATCCCTCAGGCAGCGTGGGTTTCACGAGGGCAGGCTAACCGGGAACAGGGCAAATTAACTTATGTCGGACGAGCTCGCATCAGTCGATGTCGATCAAAACCTTGCCGACGATTCCGTCTTCCACCGCAGCGTGCGCCGCCGCGGTCTCGTCGAGGTGGAACCTGTGCACCGGCAGGCCGGCATCCGCGCCGACTCGAAGCGCACCCGCGGAAACCGCCGCCGACACGTCGTCGAGGGCATACTGCTTCGCCGTCTGCGGCACGTTGTAGAGCAGCACGAACTGGTACCGCGTGTTGGTGATCATGTGCGGGCGCACCGGCAGGACGACCTCGCCGGGTCCGGTGTCTGCGTACACCGCGATCGTCGCGTTGACAGCGACAACGGCGCGGTCGAGATCGGCGTTGGCGGTGGGTGAGACCTCGACGACGATGTCGACACCGCCGGGAACGATGCCGCGCAGCGCCGCCGCGACGTCCCGCTCGCGGTAGTTGATGACGTGCTGAGCACCGGCCGCCTGGGCTAGTGCAGCCTTCTCCGCGCTGCTGACCGTCGTCACCACGGTCGCGCCGGCCCATCTGGCTAGCTCGATCGCGGCGTGTCCGACGGCGCCGGCGCCGCCGGCGACCAACACCGTACGGTCGGCAAGCGCGCCAGGCAGCAGGCGTTCGGGGCCGCCGTCGTGCACGGTGAGGCATCGGTGGGCGGTGAGGGCTGGCACGCCGAGGCTGGCACCGAGATCGAAGTCGGCCGCATCCGGCAGCACCACGACGTGCTCGGCCGGCAACGCAACATACTCCTGGGCGGTGCCGTCGGCGCGCTGCCACGCTGCCTCCCACAGCCACACCCGGTCACCGACCTGGAGGCTCGACACGTCAGGACCGATCGCATCGATGATGCCGGCGCCGTCCTGGTTCGGCACGACCTCCGGAAACGCGAGCCGCTGGCCCGGCCCGGAGCCGCGGCGGGTCTTCCAATCGGTGGGGTTGACGCCCGACACGTGCACCCGGACCCGGACCTCGCCGGAGGCCGGCTCCGGGACCGCCCGTTCTTTCAGCTCGAGCACGTCAGGGCCGCCGGTCTCGCTGTAGACGATTGCGCGCATGCCGGGCACGGTAGCGCCCGTACGCGCCGCGCGAACTGACAGCTCTCAGTCGTCCTGTCCCGGCTCGGCGTGGCTCGGGAAGCCGGTCAGGCCATTCACTCCATGCAGCCGACAGTCTCCGGCGTGAAGCCGGGGAAGACCTTTGAGACGTCGGCGGTGAACCGGGAGCTGACGACCTCGGACAGGACACTGCGGTAGTCGGTGGTCTTCTTGAGGTCGCCGTCCTCGAGGTTCTCCGGGGCGAGCCCGGGCCAGCTGTTGGCGTAGTACTCGCCGCCCTTGACGCCTGCACCCGCGAGGAGCATGACGTTGGCCCAGCCGTGGTCCAGACCCCGGTTGGCGTTCTCCTCGACGCGGCGGCCGAACTCGCTGATCGTCACGATCGTGACCTTGTCGCCGAGAGTGCCGAGATCCTTGAGGAACGCCGCGATGGACCCCGCCAGGTTGTCGACCGCCTTGACCATGGCACCGGCGTCGAAGTTGCCCATGCCGGTGTGCATGTCCCAGGAGCCCGAGTCGACGGTGACCACCTGGGCGCCGAGGTTGGCGCGGAGCAGGCGCGCGGTCTCCGCGAGCGCGGCGCCGAGGTCGCCTTGCGGGTACACGGCGCCGTTCTGCGGCAGGACGGACTCCTCGGCCAGTGTCTCGAACTGCTTCGACACCTTCAGCGCCGATCGTGAGCCGCGGCCGAGCGCAGTGGGGACGCCGCGCCACGCCTCGCGCAGGCTCGCCCGCCGCCGCTTGTAGCCGACCTCGCTTGCCGGCAGGAACATGTCGTCGATCGTCTTCACCGCAAGCACGGCCTCACCGCCGTACAGCGCGGTGGGCACGATGGGCGATCCCATCTGTACGGCCTGCAGCGGGCTCTCGTCCGTGTCCAGGCCGATCATCCGGTTGAGCCATCCGACCCTCTTGGACGAGCCGGGGTCGGCGTCCTCGAGCTGCTCCATCGCATCGAAATGGCTCCGGTTCGGCTCCTTGAGACCAACGGCGTGGACCGCGGCCAGCTTCTTGTCCCGCCACAGTTGCGAGAGCGGAGCGAAACCCGGGTGCAGCCCGAATGTGTCATCGGGAAACAGCAGCTTGTCCGTGGGAAGACCGATGCGCGGCCTCGCGCTCAGGTAGTGCGGATCGCTGTGCGGAACAACCAGCGACAGTCCGTCGGCGCCGCCGCGAAGACTGAGCACGACGAGCACATTTGTCGCGACGCCCACTTGGGCCATCGCCACCTGCGTGAAAGCGCTTCCGTGCACGGCGGTCAGCACGCCGGCGCCGGCGATCGCGGCCGCACCTTGGAGAAACCGGCGTCGGGAGCTGGCGAAGTCGGGGCAACCGCATTCGTCGACACCGCTGGGGCGGGCGGCATTGTTGAGAATGGTGCCTGGCGAGGAGATATCGATGGTCATCAAATCACCGCATCATGTGCTGAGGAGTGTCGAGCAGGGCAATGAGCAGGTCAGGGATGCGAGTCCGCACGAGCGTGCCGCTGGCGAGGACGTACTCGTCCGCCAGCACCTCCACCGCTTTGCTCGCGGCACGGATCACCTGAGTGGTGGCGGGCTGCGCGAGCAGCCGCTGCGAGAGGTGCTCGACCAGCACATCGAAGCGGACGGGCATCGGCAGCAGCCAGTAGTCCTCCGGCCGATACTCGACCGCTGTCTTCGGATAGATCCCCTTGGAGAGGTTCTTGTGGATCTTCCATGACCCGAGCGCACGGCTGGCCGACGACCACGCTTCCGCGCTGTCCGGGAACCCGTCCGGCCGCGGCCAGTCGAATGGTCTCTGCCCCATCGTGGAAGTGCTCGTCAGGATCGCGTGCGCGGCATCGCTGTCCGCCCCCGTGGGCTCCGTCACCACGACCTCGAGAACCCGGAACGTGTTGACGGTGTCCTCGGTGGGGGTGCGCACCTTCCCGCCCGCCGAGCTGAGGAACTCATCGTGGGCGACCAGGGCGCGAAGCGTCGTCCTGATATCCGTGCCCGAGTCGGTGAAAACGCCAGCCAGGTAGTTCACGAGCTCGTCGGAGGGTTCGTCGCGTACGAATCGCACGGCCAGCCGGTGTGCGACCCGCCGCGCGGTCGACTCGTGGTTGGCGAGATACCGCAGATATTGCCTGGACATCTCCCGCCCGTCCTGCTGAGCGTTCTCCGACTCGAACCCGAGCACCGAGACGGGCTCGGTGTAGTGGTCCTCGTCGTGGTAGGACGCCACCCAGGTCTGGCCCACGTCCACGTGCCAACCGGTGAGGATCATCGCGGAGTCGGACACCTCGTCCTCGGTGAACCCGGCTTCTCGACCCACCGTGTGCAGCTCCAGCACCTCACGGCCCAGATTTTCGTTGACCTGGGTGAAGGTCGAGATCGCATTGTCGAGATAGCACAGCATCGCCGGATGCAGGATCGCGGCCTCGAGCATTTCCTCGAAAGTGCCGAGCGCGTGTTGACGGATGGTGGCGTCATATCCCAGACGGTGCGGAAAGCATTTCCCGAGCGGAGCGGGGATATGCAAGAGGTTCGACCAGAACTCGACCATCGTCTCGTGGACCTGGCGCTTGCTGTAGATGCGCCGGAGCAGTGTCCAGCGCACGAAGTCGTCCTGCTGCTCCCAACCCGGCAGGTCGCCGGACTGGTCGTGGTTCCACATCTCCAGCGGAGTCCAGGACAGATGTGGCCACCACGCCTTCAACCCGCCCGCGAAGCCGTCGGCGACGCTGTCGGGATCGAGCTGGTCCTCGAACCACGCTGAGGTGCCCGCATCGGCGGCGTCTGCAAGCAGGTCCTGCGTGACGCCATAGCTGAACCGGCTGAGCAGATGGCGGTCCGCGGGCGACGCGACGATCGGCACGACGGCAGCAGACGCCGGGGCGGCATCCGGTGACTCAGCCGGCGTGGTTGCCCCCGGGGTCGGCGGGCTCGCGGTCGCGGTTGTCGACGGGCTCGGGGCTGACGGGGTCGGCGTCGTCGTCGGCGTCGGCGTTGGCGCAGGCGTCGGGGTGGCGGGAGTCTCGGAAATGGGGAGCTCGGGAATGCTGACGCCGGCCGCCAACCCGAGGGAGCGGAGGAAGTCGCGGCGATGCAGGACTTTCGAGCGCGCAGCCATAACGCGTACCTTTCGCTGGAGGTCGCTCGGTGTGTGCAGAAATACACGGGCGATACAGCGATGCTACCGACAGTCATAGCGGGCTACACAAGGTAATCGAATATACCTTTCTCCCTTTGGCTAAATGCGTACGAAACAGACATTTACCGCTCTCTGTGCTCTGAAATGTGCAGTTCTATAGCGGCCCGTGTGAGGGCGTGGACCACGTCGACAGAGCCCGCTGCGGCACGCCGACCCAGTCGACGCGCTGGTAACTTCCGACCATGCCGGCGTACCCGGTCGACCTGGTGGTGCGGTACGGCGAGCACCCGGACCAGCTGGCCGACCTCCGGCTGCCCCCCGCTCCTGCGCGCCAGCTCCACCCCCCGAGTGCCCTCGTGCTGGTGGTGCACGGCGGGTTCTGGCGACAGGAGTACGACCGTCACCACACGGACCCGCTGGCCGCAGATCTGGCCGCGCGGGGGTACGCCGTCGCGAGCGTGGAGTATCGGCGCCTGGGCGGCGCGGGAGGTTGGCCGGAGACATTCGATGACGTGGCGACCGCTGTCGACGTCGTACCGGCGCTGGTGTCCAGCGCCGCTCCGGTCACCGTGGGGCTGCCGGTCGTGCTGCTCGGTCACTCAGCCGGTGGCCACCTGGCTCTGTGGGCGGCAGGACGCCATCGACTCGCTCCCGACAGTCGCTGGCACCGCACGCTCCCGACCCCGATCGGCGGTGTCGTCGCCATCGCGCCGGTCGCTGACCTTGCCCGCGCTGCGGACTTGGGTCTCGACGACAGCGTGGTCGAGGAGCTGCTCGGAGGCCGCGGTCACGAGTGGGCTCACCGGCTCGCCCAGCTCGATCCGACCGGGCTACCCCCGGCGGCGCCGGTCATCGTCGTGCACGGCGCTCGAGACCGACACGTCCCACTCGAGCTGGGGCGACGCTATGTCGACGCTGTGCGGACCGCCAGGGCAACGGTGACGCTCGACGTCGTCAGGGACGCTGAACACTTCTTGCTCATCGACCCTGCGTCGCCTGCCTGGCCCCGCGTCCTGACGGCCCTCGCGCGCGTCATCGGGGACACTTGACCTCACCTCGTACCGATTTGCCCGTCCCGACACGGTGCCGAGTTCTTTGCGCGGATCGAACCGACTGACGGCGCCGCTCGTTTACCACTTCGACGTATGCGTCTCGGTCACAGCAAGTCCCCGTGGCCTGGACCGTGCGTCAGGTGCGGCCACTGGACGCCAGTGTGCCGAGGCGGCCCTCTCAGGGGATGGTGAACGGCCGCCTCGGCGCACTCGGCTTTCCCGCGCGGGCGCTCGAACGGTTGGCGATGAGCGCCGGCGGCTCAGAGCAGGGACACTCAGAGCAGCGACACGAAGATGTGGCCCGCCGTCTCGTGGTCGAGCTCAGCGGTCTCCCCGCCGGATCCGAGCCGGACGCCGTACGGCGATCGGCTGACAGCGACGATCGAGCCTGGCAGGGCGCCGACGCGGCGCAATGCCGCCATCGTGAGCTCGCGGGTCTGGATGGGTTCGCTGATCCGGCGGACGCGTACGTGTGCGGTCGTCGACGACACATTCGCCGCAACGAGCGGCACGACGCCGTCCCGGAAGTCCTCCACCTGCCCGGTTTCGCCGAGCTCGGCCAGCCCGGGGATCGGGTTCCCGTACGGCGACTCGGTCGGGTGGTCGAGCAGCTCGAGCAGGCGACGCTCCACCGCCTCACTCATGACGTGCTCCCAGCGGCACGCCTCGGCGTGGACGTCCTCCCAGGCGAGCCCGATCACGTCGACGAGGAGCCGCTCGGCCAGGCGGTGCTTGCGCATCACGCGCGTGGCGATCGCCCGGCCACGCTCGGACAGCTCGATGTGCCGGTCACCCTCGACGCTGAGCAGGCCGTCGCGCTCCATCCGCGCAACGGTCTGGCTGACCGTCGGACCCGACTGGCTCAGGCGCTCTGCGATGCGTGCCCGCAGCGGGGTGATGCCCTCCTCCTCGAGCTCGTAGACCGTCCGGAGGTACATCTCGGTCGTGTCGATGAGGTCGCTCACGCGTGCGTCCCGCTCGTCGGCCAGGCGATGGGTCTCGTCATCAGGGTCCAAGCGTCTCACCACCGGGGCACGCCGCTGGCAACACCTGGCTTTTCGTGTCATAGCGACGCGGCCCACCTGCGACGATTCGAGCATGACGAGCCAGCTGACCGTCGCAGCGCGCTTCCGCGGGCCGGCGACGTCGGGCAACGGCGGCTACACCGCCGGTCTCCTCGCGAGCCTCGTGCCGGGCGGCGGTGAGCCGGGTGCTGCGATCACGGTGCGACTGCGTACGCCGCCACCGCTCGACACGCCCATGGCTGTCGAGACCCGGCGCGGCACCACGGTTGCGCGACACGGCAGCACGGTCGTCGCCACGGCGATTCCAGCGACCGTCGAGCTCAGCCAGGTTCCGCCGGTTGCACACGAGGTGGCCGTGACCGCCGCGGCTGGCTACGCCGGGCTCACCGAACACCCGTTCCCGGAGTGCTTCGTGTGCGGCACGAACCGCCGGCCCGGAGACGGCCTGCGCGTCTTCCCCGGCCGAACCGATCCGGGTCGCACCGCGTCCCCATGGCGCCCCGACGAGTCCGTCGCCGACTCAGCCGGCCGGGTGCCGCTGCCGGTGGTGTGGGCATCGCTCGACTGCCCGGGCGGGTGGACGGCCGAGATGGAAGGCCGCCCGATGGTGCTGGGAACGATGTCGGCCCGCGTCGACGCGCTGCCGCTTGTCGGCGAGGAGTGCGTCGTCACCGGAGCGCTCCGTACGGCGTCCGGCCGTTTTGCCGAGACGCTCACCAGCCTGTACGGCGACGGCGGCCGGCCACTCGCCCACGCGTACGCGATCTGGGTGGAGATCGACGCCCCCGCGTTCAACCGCTTCTTCGCCCCGGCCACCTGACACCCCGCTCCACACCCCAGCACCCGGGACCCTCGCGATGACCACGTATCGGGGGCGGACTGTGGTCGTACGTGGCGTCCACGCCACGTAGGAGCGCACCTTGCCGCGTAACGGACCCGCCGCCACGACCGCGTGCACCCACAGGGCTGGCGGAGCCCGGCGACGCTGCTAGTCAGACGGTGAGCGGCTTGGCCGGGATGCCGTCGCGCATCTCCGCGATCAGGCTGTCCACGACGGCGGTGAGGTCACCGCCGTTCGCGGCCGCGACGCGGCGCTGGCGCTCGTAGCTCGCGCCCACCTCGAGGATCTGGAGCACCCCGCCGAGCTCCGCCTCGCAGTCCAGTCGCTTAGCGATCGGCATGAGGTCGTCGACGAGATCAGTGATGGCGTCGCGGATCGGCTGGGTGCGGTTGCGCCCGAGGATGATCTCGGTGTCCAGGCCATACCGCGCGGCGCGCCACTTGTTCTCCCGGATGATCCACGCCTTCGGAATCGGCAAGGTGTAGCCGCGGTCCATGTCCCGGTCCAGGCTCTCCACCAGGCACTGCGACAGCGCGGCCACCGCCGTGATCTCGTCGAGAGTGGACAGCCCGTCGCAAATCCGCAACTCGACGGTCCCGAACCGCGGGTGCGGGCGGATGTCCCACCACACCTCTCGTACCGACTCGATCGTGCGCGTCGAGATCAAGGTCTCCATGTACAGCTCGAACTCAGCCCAGTCGGTCAGCGAGTACGGCAGCCCGGCCGTCGGCAGGCCCTCGAACACCTTGCTGCGCGAGGACGCGAGCCCGGTGTCCTTACCCATCCAGTACGGCGAAGACGCGGACAGCGCGAGGAAGTGCGGCACGTACGCCGTCAGGGCGTTGACGAACGGGATCACCTTCGCGGGCGACCGTACGCCCACATGGACGTGGATGCCGAAGATCTGCATCCGCCGGGCCAGCCACTGCATGTCCTCGACGAGCTTGGCGTAGCGCGGGTTGGGGCTGATCGTCTGCGACGCCCAGTCGCTGAAGGGGTGCGAGCCGGAGCACATCACGCCGAGGTTGCGCTTGGCGGCTTGCGCGGCGACCAGCTCCACCGTCTCGGCCAGGTCGGCGCGAGCCTCCGCGACCGTGCTGCACACGCCGGTGATCACCTCGATGGTGGACTCGAGCAGCTCGTGCTTCGCCTTGGGGTGCTCCTGCGCGCCCTCGGGCCGCATCTCGCCGAGGATGTCGCTCGCACCGTCGGCCAGCTCCCGCGTGTCGAGGTCGATGAGCTCGAGCTCCCACTCGACGCCGAGACTCGATCGCGGTGAGGAATTGAACTCGATCTGCATCGACCTGACGCTAGTGGGCAGCCGCCCGCGGTGCCAGCAGGGGTCGTGCCTCGCGACCACCGCCGACGATTCTGGTCCGACGGAGACGACGCGCAAGAACGGCGTTGAGCCTGGCGCCGGCGTCACGTAGGTTTGCCGTACACGCGAGAGGAGGTGGTCCAGTACATGCATAGCTCTTGGACTCGTGAGGTGGCTGTCAGCTAGCCGCTCGACCACCCGGATCTCTTCCACCGGTGGGCTGTCCCTCGTTCACGTGGGGCGGCGCGGCGGCCGGCGAGTTCCAGGCAGTCACCCGACCCGCGGGCGCCAGGCAGTCCACCTGGCACTTCGGACCGTGAGCCACCCGGCTTCTCGGCTCGAAGTAAGTGCCCGTGGGTCGTTCTTTTACCGGCCTCCCTTCCGGCGTCAGGGCCAGAGCCGCTCGACCCTCCACTCCCCGATGTCCTGGCTCTCGATGTCTTGGCTCACCCGCACATATCTGAGCCGATCATGCAGGCGGTTCTCCCGGCCCTGCCAGAACTCGGCGGTGTGGATACGCACGCGGTAGCCGCCCCAGAAGGCCGGCACCGGCACCGCGGCCTCCAGCTGCCAGCGACGTTCCGTCTCGGCGTACGCCGCGTCGAGCTCTGCGCGCGAGGCGGCCGGCTCGGACTGGCTGCTCGCCCAGGCGCCGAGCTGGGACCCTCGCGGACGGCTGGCGAAGTAGGCCGCGGTCTCGTCGCCGCTCACCCGACAGACGGGGCCGGTGACGCGCACCTGGCGCTCCAGCGCGTGCCAGGGGAAGAGCACGCTGGCGTACGGGTTGGCGTCGAGGTCGGCGCCTTTCGCCGAGTTGTGATTCGTGTAGAACACGACGCCCCGCTCGTCGAGGCCTTTGAGCAGGACGTACCGGGCGGTTGGGCGACCCGCCACGTCTGCGGTCGCGACGACCATCGCGTTGGGCTCCGGCAGCTCCGCGTTGACCGTGTCGTCGAGCCAACGTCGTAGCTGCGTCAGCGGGTCCGCGGCCAGGTCGGCCTCGTCCAGCCCCGCCCGCGCGTACGACCTGCGCAGGGCAGCGAGGTGATCGGCATCCACGCCACCCGTTCTAGCAGCTCGCTCTGCTCCCCAACCCGCCGGTGGGCGCCGATCTGCCATTCGTTGACTGGCACGGGGTGGCCCCAAGCCCGTAGGAATGGCACGGGGTCACCCCGTGCCACAGTCGCGGGCCGAGAACCGGGGCGGGCCGGGCGTCCCGGCAGGTGCTCGCGGCACGGTTGAATAGTGGCGTCTGTGCCGCACAGGGACGGAGTTCGCGTCCGCGAGGAGCTCACCTGATGTCCGACTTCAAGCCTGGCCTCGAGGGTGTCATCGCGTTCGAGACAGTGATCGCCGAGCCCGACCGGGACGGCGGCGCCTTGCGTTACCGCGGCGTCGACATCGAGGACCTCGTCGGTCAGGTGCCGTTCGAGAAGGTGTGGGGTCTGCTCGTCGACGACTCCTTCGAGCCGGGCCTCGCGCCCGCCGAGCCCTTCCCGCTGCCGGTGCACTCCGGAGACATCCGTGTCGACGTCCAGAGCGCGTTGAACCTGCTCACACCGACCTGGGGCTTCCAGCAGCTGTACGACATCGACCACGCCCAAGCCCGCGAGGACCTGTCCCGCGCGGCGGTGATGGCGCTGTCGTTCGTCGCCCAGTCGGCCCGCGGGGTGGGCCGCCCGATGGTCCCGCAGCGCGAGGTCGACAAGGCCCAGACGATCGCCGAGCGGTTCATGATCCGCTGGCAGGGCGAGCCAGACCCGCGGCACGTCGAGGCCGTCGACGCCTACTGGACGTCGGCCGCCGAGCACGGCATGAACGCCTCAACCTTCACCGCGCGCGTCGTCGCGTCCACCGGCGCCGACGTGGCGGCCTGCCTGTCCGCCGCGATCGGCGCGATGTCCGGGCCCCTGCACGGCGGCGCCCCGTCGCGGGTCCTGCACATGGTCGAGGAGACCGAGCGCACCGGCGACCCGGCCGCGTACGTCACCGCCCAGCTCGACGCCGGCAACCGGCTGATGGGCTTCGGCCACCGGGTCTACCGCGCGCAGGATCCACGTGCCCGCGTGCTCCGGCGTACGGCCGAGCAGCTCGGTGCCCCGCGCTTCGAGGCGGCAAGCGCGCTCGAGGGGGCGGCGCTCGCCGCGCTGCGAGAGCGGCGCCCGGACCGCCCGATCGAGACGAATGTGGAGTTCTGGGCCGCCGTCGTCCTGGACTTCGCCGGTGTCCCGCCCAACATGTTCACGTCGATGTTCACCTGCGCGCGTACGGCCGGCTGGAGCGCCCACATCCTCGAGCAGCACGGTTTGCAGCGGCTGGTACGACCGTCAGCGACGTATGTGGGACCGGGACCGCGTACGCCCAAGGAGGTGGCCGGATGGGCGGGCTGACCGCCCCCGCCCTCACGATTCCGGCCCACCTGCTGCCCGCGGACGGGCGCTTCGGCTCCGGGCCGTCGAAGGTGCGGCCCGAGGCGCTCGCCGCGCTCGCGTCCGTCGGCGCCTCTCTCCTCGGCACGTCGCATCGCCAGGCCCCGGTGCGGTCTCTGGTCCGCCGCGTCCGCGAGGGCGTGCGGGACCTGCTGTCCCTCCCCGACGGCTACGAGGTGGTGCTGGGCAACGGTGGCACGACCGCGTTCTGGGACATCGCCGCCTTCGGGCTCGTACGGCAGCGCTCGCTGCATGCGTCCTTTGGGGAGTTCTCTGCCAAGTTCACCGCGGCGACGCGCCTGGCCCCGTGGCTCGACGACCCGATGGTCGTCACGGCTGCGCCCGGAACCCATCCGGTGCTCACCGGTGAGCCTGGGGTCGACGCGTACGCCCTGACCCACAACGAGACATCGACCGGTGTCGCGATGCCGGTGGCACGTGTCGCGGGCGCAGACGCGGACGCGCTGGTGCTGGTGGATGGGACCAGCGGGGCCGGCGGTCTGCCGGTCGATCCCGCGGAGTTCGACGTCTACTACTTCGCGCCGCAGAAGTGCCTGGCGTCGGACGGTGGCCTGTGGCTGGCGGCGATGTCCCCCGCGGCGCTTCGTCGCATCGAGGAGATCTCGAAGACCGGCCGGTATGTGCCGACGTTCTTCGACCTCCCGACCGCCATCGACAACTCGCAGAGGGATCAGACCTACAACACGCCCGGCGTCGCGACGCTGGTGCTGCTGGTCGAGCAGCTCGACTGGCTCAACGGCAACGGCGGCCTGCCCTGGTCGACTGCCCGCACCGCTGACTCCTCCGGTCGGCTGTACGAGTGGGCCGAGCGCTCGTCGTACGCGTCGCCGTTCGTGGCGGACCCATCCCAGCGCTCCGCGGTCGTGGCCACGATCGACTTCGACGCCTCGGTCGACGGCACCGCCCTCGCGGCGGTGCTCCGGAGCAACGGCATCGTCGACACGGAGCCGTACCGAAAGCTGGGGCGCAACCAGCTGCGGGTCGCCACCTTCCCGGCTGTCGACCCCGATGACATCAGCGCCCTCACCGCCTGCATCGACCACGTCGTCGAGCGGCTCGACGTCGGCAGCTAGACCGCAGCTCGACCCGTTCTGCGCGCTGGTGCTTGCACGCAGCGGCGAGTACTGCAGGCTCTCCGCGACTAGACCGTCGGAAGCGCCGACGGATGGGCTCCCGCCGCTGAATAAAATGGGTAAAGCATCTGCTCTCATGATTGGTAGGTTCCAGCACATGGGCAGGAGGAACTATCTGGTCGAAGCATCTCCGGCACCGGCAAGACTTCCGTTTGCGAGGAACTGCAACGTCGCGGCCGCCACGCCGTTCATGGCGACCGTGAACTGGCTTATCAAGGCGATGCAGAAACTGGTGAACCCACGGTGGGCGGCGGTCACGAGCACCACATCTGGAATGTAGACAAAGTAAACACCCTGGTCGCCGACCGGGAAGAAGCAGCCACCTCTTTCTGCGGCGGTCAAGGAAGTTCTCGAGGTTTATCGATCTGTTCGACGAGGTGTTTGTCCTCGAAGTCGACCTTGCCACGTTGAATCGGCGGCTTGACGAGCGACCGGACGGCGAGTGGGGTGGTGAAAAGCCGACGGCACGCGAACTCATCGTACGGTTGCATGAGACGAAAGAGAACGTCCCGGAGGACGGCGTCGTCATCGACGCCACCGCACCGATCGAGCACGTTGTCGACGAGATTCTTCGTCGATGCCAGCCGAGTACGTAGCCAACTCGTAGCTGGCGGGTCCGATGCAACAGACCCGCACTCATGAGCTGGTTCGAACATGACTGAACCGTGCGAGAGCGGAGACAGACGTGGCAGGCGCGCTGCCTACGCTTGTGCAGCTGTTGTCAGTCGAGTGTGGTCCGTAGGACGGTGGCAAAGGCGTCGGGGTCACCCTGCTGGCCGTACTCCCCGCCGAGGAACCCGGCATGGTGGCTGGGGAACTCCGTCACGGTCACCCCGACCGCCTCGGCCACGGACCTTGCACAGCGGGCTGCGACCTGCTGCCCCGACTCCACACCGGCTGCTATCACCAGTCTAGGTCCGAGTACGGTCAAGGCGTCTAAGTCCGGCTGGTAGGCGTTGCACGACGGCATGTTGCGGATCAGCGGGTCGGTCCGGGAGCCGTCGTCCTCTGCCGGCAGGCCGAATGCTGCCGGGTCCGGCGCTGGCTGGTCCAGGTAGTCCTCGCCCAGCGGCTCCTCGACCATCACCAAGGTGATGAACTTCGCCATCGCAGCCCCCGACCCCGACTGCTCGTAGGTCGACCGGATGTCGAGGCAGGCCGCCAGCACCATGTCACGGTCCGGCAGCAGCGCGGCTGTCGGCGGCTCATGCGCTACAACCCGGCGAACGTCCTCAGGGTGGGCCGCCGCCAGCGCCAGGGCGTTGACGGCCCCTCCGCTGCTGGCGAAGATGTCGACCGGACCCGCTCCCAGGGTTTGGATCAAGGTGTGGAGGTCGTCCGCGTGCTGCTCCGGCGTGATGTCGGAGGTGTCCGGCGGGTTCCGACCGGCGCCGCGAGGGTCGTAGGTCACCACGGGTCGCTCCGTGAAGTAGGCCGCCAAGGTGCTGAATGCGGCCGCGTCCATCGGCGAGGCGAACATGAGAAGCGCCGGGCGCTCGGGGGTGGCGCCGGCGAGGTCGCCACGCACGTCATAGGTGATGACGGCGGTGCCACTGCCGAAAGTGTGAGTGTGCACGACGGGCTCGGTCACGACGGGTCCTCTCTGCGGGCCGTACGGCCATCGGGCTGATCATGTCGGCTTCGACTTGTCGCGGCCCGTGAACTCATCGAAGCCACCTCACCTGTCCTCCACCTGCCAACCGCCGCGAGAAGCACTACGCCGCAAGGATCGCCGTCCGAACGCCGACCGCTCAGCGGGTCGCGTGGGCGGTGGGACGGTCGAAGGTGAGACTCTGAACCGTCACGTACGGACGCAATCGACGCGCAATCATGCACTGTGCGTCGACCGGGCTGATCAGCGGTCACACTCGAGCCGCAGATTCTCGTGCTGAAACTCTCCTCGTGCCTAGCGTGCGAGGGTGTCCTCACGACTGCTGGCTCTGACGTGCGACGCGCACCACCCAGCCCGCCTGGGCCGCTTCTGGTCCAGCCTGCTGCAACGGGAGATTGACCAGGATCCCCGCGGGTGTCCTGCTCCCCGGGTCCGACACCCAGGTCGGACTGCAGTTCGTTCCCAGCGGCGAGGAGAAGGTCGGCATGAACCGGGTGCACCTGCACCTCACGAGCGCCGGCCCTGGCGACCAGGAGCGCCACCTCGCGGCGGCGCTCGGACTAGGCGCCTCGCACCTCGACGTCGGACAACGACCAGAGGAGGGGCACAAAGTGCTGGCCGACCCTGAGGGCAACGAGTTCTGCGTGATCGAGCCGGGCAACGCCTACCTGGCCGGTTGTGGCCCCTGGGCGAGCTCGCCTGCGAGGGCACCCGCGAGGTCGGGCTCTTCTGGGCCCAGGTCCTGGACTGGCCGCTGGGGTGGGACCGAGACCAGGAGACCGCGATCCAGTCCCCCGTACGGCGGCACCAAGGTCGCCTGGGCCGGTCCGCCGCTGGCGCCGAAGCACGGAAGGAACCGACAGCGGTTCGATCTCCTCGCGGTCGACACGGACCTGACAGCCGAGGTCGTTCGCATCACCGCGCTCGGGGCGACCCTGCTCAGCACCGCCAAGCACGGCGCTGTCGAACTGGTCGATCCTGATGGCAACGAGTTCCGCCTCACCACCGCGTGACCCTCGCCTCGAGCAGAGGACGAGACGTTCCTGAAGGCGCTCGCAGACCGGACGAAGAAGCAGATGATGAACCCTTGCGAGCCGGGTGGTCTTCGGCGCCTCGACCACCGCATCCAACGTCTACGCGGTCGCGATCGGCGCCGCGATATGGGCGGCCTTCGCCGAAGCTTGGTGGTTGGTGGTCGTCGCCCCGGCCGTAGGAGGCCCGTGCTACGGACTGTGCGGACGCCGCTGGCTACCATCTACCGCGGCGACCCCGAGACGCACACACGGCCGGAGTCGACGGCCCTGCTAGCGCTTGTCACCCTTGCCGCGCTCGGCGGACCTCCTGGCGCTGGTGATGGGCGCCAGCTGACCGAGCCAGTCGGAGATCGCGCCGTCGTACCCGCCGAGTGAGAACGCTCAGCGCAGAGT
>Ga0136634_10000373_pt1 | contig 20777 bp, 20 predicted proteins | sample AntDrymUQ8332106_2_FD_104654 | JGI IMG/M metagenome (GOLD analysis project Ga0136634, IMG submission 104654) | Polar desert sand microbial communities from Dry Valleys, Antarctica - metaG UQ833 (21.06) | ecosystem: Environmental > Terrestrial > Soil > Desert | place: Antarctica: Dry Valley... | reverse complement strand
TTTTATTCCGGAAAGTTGTATTAAGGCTTTAATGCCCGGTGAAGGGTTAGTATTTATTTGTTGTAAGCCATAAAAAGCAAGAACCCTGTTTTCCCCGGTCATAGGCACAATGTCTGCAGCTATAGCGGTAGCAGTAAGGTCAAGATATTGAGTAATAATTTGCTCAGGAAGATTTAAATATTCTGCCAGCGCTGATATTAATTTAAAGCCAACGCCACATCCGCATAATTCCTTGTAAGGGTAATTACAATCAGATTGTTTAGGATTGAGTATAGCAACAGCTGATGGTAATATTTTATCAGGCAGATGATGATCGCAAATAATAAAATCAATGTCTAACGTTGAGGCGTATGCGATAAGGTCTGCAGATTTAATGCCGCAATCAAGACACACAATGAGTGCAAATCCATTTTCAGCGGCATAATCTATTCCCATTTTACTTACGCCATATCCTTCTCTATAACGATGAGGAATATAAAAATCTACCTTATCCGGAGAATAGATTGAAACAAGGAATTGATACATGCAGGCTACAGACGTTGTTCCATCTACATCATAATCACCATAGACCAGGATTTTTTCATTTTGTGTAATGGCCGTCATTATTCTGTCCACTGCTTTTTGCATGTCTTTCATCAGCCATGGGCTTTGCAACATTGACAACTGGGGACGATAAAAAATTTTAGCTTGTTCAAATGTTTCTATCCCCCTTTGTACAAGAATATTACAGATAGCCGAAGAAATGCCGAGGGATTTTTGTAGAAGGGCAGTCTTCTCAATGTCATGTGGTAATATCTTCCAGCGTTTGTCCAACATTTAATATTTTCTATCGGTAGTAAATCTAACCAAATCTTCTAATGCTTTACGCACTGGCGATGCGGGAAAGGAATTGAGAATAGTTAACGCTTCATCCCTGTATGTTATCATTTTTTGTTGGGCATATTCAATGCCACCACTTTTAGAAACTACTTCTATAATTTCTTTTATTTTCTGAGGATCTTTATTATTGTTTTTTATAGAATAGATTAATTTTTTTTTGGTGGTTTTATCTGTATTATTCAGCGTATAAATCAGGGGCAGGGTAAGCTTTTTTTCTTTGATGTCATTGCCAGTAGGCTTACCTACATTTTCGGTGCCATAATCAAAAAGATCATCTTTGATCTGGAATGCAATACCCACTTTTTCTCCAAAAAATTTCATCTTTTGTGTAATGTCTTCATCTCCCGTAGTGCTGTATGCACCTACCGCACAAGCGGATGATAGTAACGAGGCTGTTTTATTTTTAATGATTTCAAAATATATACTTTCATCAAGATTTAATTTTCTTGATTTTTCTATTTGCAGTAACTCTCCTTCACTCATTTGCCTTACAGCATCGGATATAATATGCAGGTGTTTAAAGTCTTCGTTGCTTGTAGAAAGTAACAATCCTTTTGATAAAAGATAATCACCTACTAAAACAGCAATTTTATTTTTCCAAACGGCATTTATAGAAAAGAAGCCTCGTCTTTCAAAGGACTCATCCACAACATCATCGTGCACAAGTGTAGCAGTATGCAATAATTCTACAAGAGCTGCAGCCCTGTAGGTGCTTTCATTTATTTCGCCGTGCAGTTTTGCACTTAGAAAAACAAACATTGGCCTTAATTGCTTACCCTTCCTTTTTATAATATATTTCATAATACTGTCCAATAAGGCGGTATTACTCTTTACAGCATCAGAAAATTTTGATTCAAAGATTTTTAATTCGGGCCCTATAATATCAGTAACAAACTTCATCGTATAAAAAAAGTAGCAATATAATGCACGAAAGCCTTAAAATTCAATTATTAATTAAGCTGTTTTGGAGATTTTGTTTGAGGAAAGCAGCGATTAAATAATTACCACACTCTATAATAGGCAAATAAAATAACTTACAGAAATGCTATCATTTAAATAAATGCTAAAAAAATTTGTAAAGTAGTCAGGTTTAGATACATTTGCACTTAATCAACTCGTATATTTAGAAATCTATCAATCATCAAGTTATGGCAAGCAAAAAGTACAATTTATTATTAGCAGGACTGTTCATGGTCCTTTCAACGGGTTCATTCGCCCAGACCGGAAGCGGTTATGATGTATTTGATTCAACTGTAATCACATCAAAAGGGATGGCACAACAAAACGAATTTTGGAATAACTCGTATAATTTTCCTTCTAAACCACGTAACATGTGGGAGATTGGTATATCTGCAGGTTCATTCAATGTTATAGGCGATGTTTCCAGTAAATTCCCAGCATTAGGATTTGCTGCTCATGTTAGAAAGGCATTTGGTTATGTTTTCTCTATAAGAGCTCAATATTTAAATGGTACAGGAAAAGGGTTGAACTACAATGCTTCTGAAAATTTTTCCAGAAACTCTGCTTGGAATCAATATGCTTCCGTTCAAAGAAATCCTCAAGGGCAGTTGGAAAACCGTAGAGGTTTTGCTGGGCCTTTATCTGCAACCAGGGATCAGGTTTACTACAACTACAAAAATAAAACACAGGACTTAAGTTTACAAGGTATCATCACCTTAAACAACGTACGTTTTCACAAACAAAAAACCGGGTACGTATTTTATGTAGGTGCTGGTGTTGGTGCAACTGCATATGAAGTTATGGTTAATGCGTTGGATGAAAATGGTAGTCCTTATACTGCTTTGTTTAACAACATGCAGGCAACTGAATATAAAGACAGAAAAGACGTATTAAAAGAATTGAAAGATGGTATGGATGATAGTTATGAAACTCCTGCTGAAAGTCAAGGTCCACGTCGTCCAAAATTGGGTGATAACACATTAAGATTTTCTACTACAGCTTTAGCTGGTGTTGCATTTAAATTAGGTAAAAGAATTAATCTTGCTTTAGAAAATCGTCACACTTTCATTAAGGATGATTTGTTAGATGGTCAGCAGTGGCAGGAAAATCCAGCAGGATCTCCAGCTTTGTCTTCTAACTGGGATTCTTATAATTATCTTTCTCTTGGTTTGAACTTCAACCTTGGATCAAAATCTGTTGAGCCTTTATGGTGGTTGAATCCTTTGGATTATGCTTACAGCGAATTAAACAATCCTAAGCACATGAAACTTCCAAAGCCTGTGTTTGATGATGCAGACGGAGATGGTGTTGTTGATCAGTTAGATCGTGAACCAAATACTCCGGCAGGAAGTCCTGTTAATACTCATGGTGTAAGCCTTGATACTGACGGCGACGGTGTTCCAGATAGCAGAGATAAGCAATTAATTACTCCTACAGAGTGTCAACCAGTAGATGCTGATGGTGTTGGTAAATGTCCGGAACCAGAGTGTTGCAAGAACATGGTTCCAGGTGGTGGTGCAGCAGTTTGTCCGGCTGATTATCCAAGTGTCTCTTACAAAGGAAATACTGGTACTTTAAACACTGACAATAAATCAATGTTATCAACAGTTGCTGCTAAGTTAAAAGCAAATCCAAATTGTACAATAACTATCAATGGTTATCCTGAAGCGTCTAAAGCTTCTCAGGCTGTTTGTCAAAAAAGATTAGATGCTATCAAAATGTATTTGGTAGAAACTGAAGGCATCAGTGCTGACAGGATCTCTACTAATTGCGAAGTTGGTGGTGGCGAAAAAAATACAGTTGATGTTAAATCGAACTAATATTTAATAATTAGAAATTAATATTATAAAAGAAACCCTCACTTTGCTGAGGGTTTCTTTTTTATTTCATCTTTACAAAATCATTAACGGTCCTTGTTTGGAGGTTAAATTAAATACATTGATTTTCGCTTAAAACCGTTAATTTTACAAACATTTATGAAATTAGTTAAATTGTTTTCTGGTCTTTTCCTGGTAAGTTTCCTTCTTTTTTCATGCAGCAAATTTTCTAAAGTAGAAAAAAGTAAGGATGTAGACTATAAGTTGGTTAAGGCAGATGAATATTACGCCAATAAAAAGTACAGGCAGGCACAGCAACTATACGAAAGTTTATTCCCAGTATTTAAAGGCACACAAAAATTTGAAGATCTCTACTATAAATATGCTTACTGTTTTTATTACCAGGGATTATACAGCGATGCTGAAAATTTATTTAAGGGTTACCTGGAAGTATTTCCAAGTAGTAGCAGGGTAGAAGAAGTAGATTATATGAGGGCTTTATGTTTTTACAAACAAAGTCCAAAACTAGAACTGGAGCAGGTAAATACAGTTAAAGCTATGAATATGATGCAAAGCTTTATTAATACGCATCCGGGTTCACCACGCATAAAAGACGCATCGGAAATTATTGACAAATCCCGGGCAAAACTCGAGCAAAAAGAGTTCAGATCAGCTCAATTATATTTTAATCTGGAAAAATTTAGGGCGGCAGCATTAGCATTCACTGCATTGATGGACAAATATCCAGAGTCTTTGCAAGGTGAGGAATATAAATTGATGGTCATTAAGTCCTACTATCGTTTTGCAAAATTGAGTTATTTAGAAAAACAATTAGAGCGTTACGAAAAAGTATTAATGGAATATGAAGATTTTGCAGAAAGATATCCTGAAAGTAAGTTATTGAAGGATGCGGAAGAGTATAACAATTTAAGTAAAATACAAATAAAAGAAATACAAAATGAGCAAACTACGTCGTCAGTTAAGCGGTAATACAAGCAGCTCTGTTGAGCCAAAAAGATTATCTGAATTAAAAGATAAAACAGGTAATTTATATGAGTCTATCACGATCATTGCCAAGCGTGCCAACCAGATAAATATCTCAATTAAAGAAGAATTGCATAATAAGTTGGAAGAATTTGCAAGCCATACAGATAGCCTGGAAGAAATTCATGAAAACAAAGAGCAAATAGAAATCTCACGTGCATATGAGCGCATGCCTAATCCTGCTTTACTGGCTACAACAGAATTTTTAGAAGATAAAATTTACCATCGTAAAAACGATGAAGATTTGTTTAGTTAATTTTTTATTGCTTTTTATTCTTTTAAAATAGATATCATATTTTTAACGACGGTTGTTTAACCGTCGTTCTTCATATATGCTTAAAAATAAAAAAATACTAATTGGCATTACAGGCAGCATAGCAGCCTATAAAATTGCATTCCTTGTCCGGTTGCTCATTAAAGATGGTGCTGAGGTCAAGTTAATAATGACAGCCTCTGCTATGAATTTTGTATCGCCACTAACGTTAGCTACTTTGTCTAAAAATGAAGTTTTATCTGAGCTATCGGATAATAATACCTGGGCCAATCATGTGATGCTAGGCAGGTGGGCAGATATAATGTTGATTGCACCGTTAAGTTGTAATACATTATCTAAGATGTGTACAGGTGCATGTGATAATTTATTGCAGGCTGTTTATCTTTCTGCAACTTGTCCGGTGGTAGTAGCTCCTGCAATGGATGAAGATATGTGGCTTCATCCTTCTACAAAAAAAAATATCAATACTATTCTTGGCTACGGTAATAATGTAATTGCTGTAAACAATGGGGAACTGGCAAGTGGGCTAACCGGCGAGGGAAGAATGGCTGAACCAGAGGAGATTGTACAGTGGCTTGAGACCTACTTTTCTCATACTGGTACACTAATCGGTAAAACAGTTTTAGTTACCGCAGGCCCTACCCATGAGGCTATTGATCCTGTTCGATTTATTGGAAACGCTTCGTCGGGCAAAATGGGAATTGCAATTGCTAATGAATTGCATCTGCGGGGTGCAAACGTTACTTTAGTTATGGGACCCACTACAGAAACATTACCTGCTTCAATCGATTGCATACATGTAAAGTCTGCAGAGGAAATGTATAATGCCTGTTTAAATATATTTGAGAACACAGACTGGGCCATAATGTGTGCCGCAGTAGCAGACTATACACCAGTAAAAAAAGAAATTCAAAAAATAAAAAAACAGGGTGAACTTCTACAAATAGAATTAAAAAAAACAAAAGACATTCTTTCTGCCATGGGAGCCTTAAAAAAAGATAACCAATGCTTAATTGGTTTTGCCCTGGAAACCAATAATGAAAAACAATACGCTTTGGGCAAGCTAACTTCCAAAAATGCAGATATGATCGTTTTGAATTCCTTAAATGATAATGGGGCAGGATTTGGACATGACACCAACAAAATAACTATTTTTGATAAGAGAGGAGGAGAATATTATTTTGACAACAAGCTAAAAAAAGATGTGGCTACCGATATTGTAAATACCATTATTAAATATACTAATGACTAAAATATTTTTATTTGTCTTCATGGGCTTAAGTTTATTTTCTGCTAATGCGCAGGAATTAAATGCTAAGGTTACCGTTGTTGCCAGTAGGGTAAATAATACAGTGAACCGGGGAACTTTTCTTACCCTTCAAACGGTGCTGAATAATTTTTTGAATAATAGGAAATGGAGTACAGAAGTATATGGTGCTAATGAGAAAATTGATTGTAATTTTTTATTAAACCTGGAGCAGACATCTGAAGTAAACGTTTATTCAGCTTCCCTAACGGTACAGGCTGCCCGCCCGGTATTTAACAGCAGTTATATATCACCTTTAATTAATTTTAAAGATGATAACATCATCTTTAAATATGTTGAATTTCAAATTCTGGAATTTAATGAAAACAGGGTAAGTGGATCAGATGCGTTGGCATCTAATTTAACGGCAGTATTGGCTTATTACGCCAACCTGATCATTGCTTTTGATAATTTATCTTTTGCTCCCAAAGGTGGTGAAATACATTTTCAAAAAGCGCAGAATATTGTAAATAATGCACCGGATGGAAGAGGCATTAGCGGGTGGAAAGCATTTGATGGAATCCGCAACCGTTATTGGTTAGTAGAAAATATGCTAAACAGCCGCTATAATATTATGAATGATGTTTATTATAATTATTATAGGTTGGGTATGGATAAGATGTATGAAGACGAGAATACTGCCAGGACTGAATTATTAAATGTACTCAACCTGTTGAATAACTTTAATAGCGAGAATCCTAATACAATGATCAACCAATTTTTTTTCCAGGGTAAATCTACAGAACTAATAAAAGTTTTTTCCAAAGCAAAACCAATGGAAAAGGCAAGAGCATCAGAATTATTGCAAAAGCTAGATATTAGTAATACTGCTGTGTACAAAGAACAACTAAAATGAAATATTTCAATTTGTTATTCCTGGGGATAGTTGTATTCTTTTTTTCCTGCTCAAAGTCTAAAATCCCAAATGATGTAATGAAGCCAGAAAAAATGCAGGCCGTATTCTGGGATTATATCAGGGCAGATGTTTTTACAAATGAATTTATTAAAAAGGATTCTACTAAAAATCCGGATGTAGAAAATGCACGTCTTCAGCAACAGGTTTTTGCAAAACATAAAGTATCTAAGGAAACCTTCTATCGCAGTTACGAGTATTATCTCAAACACCAGGGTATTATGAAAAATCTGATTGATACTATGATGGTTCGTCAGCAAAAGGTAATATCCAAAATAGCAGATACTGTCAAAATAGAAAATTAGGATGGGCAAACGTCTCAAAAATTTATTAGCAATGAGTAAAATATATAAAAATGCAGCCGAAGCCTTAAATGATATTAAAGACGGTCAGGTACTGATGCTGGGCGGTTTTGGACTCTGTGGTATTCCGGAAAATAGTATTGCTGCATTAGTAACAAAGGGCACAAAAATGCTCACCTGTATTTCCAATAATGCAGGAGTTGATGATTTTGGTATTGGCCTGATGCTACAGAAAAAACAAGTGAAAAAGATGATAGCTTCTTATGTGGGCGAAAATGCAGAGTTTGAGCGACAGTTGTTAAATGGCGAACTGGAAGTAGAACTAATTCCGCAGGGAACATTGGCTACAAGATGCATGGCTGCGGGTTATGGTATGCCTGCAATATATACACCCGCTGGTGTAGGTACAGAAGTGGCAGAAGGGAAAGAGGTGAGAACTTTTAATGGAAAAGAGTATTTAATGGAATATGCATTTGAGGCCGATTACGCACTCGTAAAAGCATGGAAAGGTGATGCCGAAGGCAACCTGGTATATAAAGACACCGCCCGAAATTTAAATCCCCTGATGGCTATGGCAGGAAAAATAACTATAGCAGAAGTAGAAGAACTTGTTGAGGCAGGGGAATTGGATCCTAATCATATCCATACTCCCGGCATTTATGTTCATCGCATTTTTCAGGGTGTTAATTATGAAAAAAGAATTGAACAGAGAACAGTAAGGGCAAAAGAACAGCCATCTACATCTATCTAAAATTTACGATCATATTTGATTGTGTCATAAATATCAAACGAGTTATCCATTAAGAAAACACCAGGCATATGGCTTTAGATAAATATCAGATAGCAAATCGTATTGCTAAAGAATTAAAGGATGGTTACTATGTTAATCTTGGTATTGGCATACCAACTCTTGTAGCAAATTATATTCCGGCTGGTATTAAAGTAATTTTGCAAAGCGAAAATGGTTTACTGGGAATGGGCCCTTTTCCTGAAGAGGGAAAAGAAGATGCCGATCTTATCAATGCCGGTAAACAAACAATTACTACTTTGCCTGGCTCTTCTTTTTTTGACAGTGCCCTTAGCTTTGGAATGATACGTTCGGGTAAAGTAGATTTGACCGTTTTGGGTGCTATGGAAGTTAGCGAAAATGGTGATATTGCCAATTGGAAAATACCAGGTAAAATGGTGAAAGGAATGGGAGGTGCAATGGACCTTGTAGCTAGTGCAAAAAATATTATTGTCGCCATGATGCATACAAATCCTAAAGGAGAAAGTAAATTATTACCCTCATGCTCTTTGCCACTTACCGGGTTAAAGTGTGTAAAAAAAATAGTTACAGATCTTGCAGTACTGGAAATAACAGCAGGTGGATTTAGATTATTGGAAAGAGCACCTGGTGTAAGTATTGAAGAGATAAAAGAAAAAACTGCAGGCAAATTAATTGTAGAAGGTAATATTCCTGAAATGGAAGTGTAAAATTTAATGACGTTATTAAAAAACCCTTTCAAAAATTGAAAGGGTTTTTTAATAATTCTAATTTATTTAAATAGTGGGTGCTGCTGCAAGAATTTCTTCATTCACACCACCTGCGTATTTCTCAAAATTTTTGATAAACATTTTTGCTAATTCTTTTGCTTTAATATCGTATTCATTTTCATCAGCCCAGGCATACCGGGGGTTTAACAATGAAGAGGGTACATCAGGACATTCTTTTGGCATCATCATACCAAATGTTCTGTGAGCTACATATTCTACATTATCTAATTCGCCATTTAACGCTGCCGTAATCATTGCTCTTGTATAGCTTAATTTCATCCTGCTACCAACACCATGAGCACCGCCACTCCAGCCGGTGTTAATCAACCACACATTTACATTATGTGCTCTCATTTTATTACCCAGCATCTCTGCATATTTACCGGGATGTAGAGGAAGGAAAGGAGCTCCAAAGCAAGCACTAAATGTTGCTTTAGGTTCTGTAATGCCTGCTTCAGTTCCGGCTACCTTTGCTGTATAGCCGCTTATAAACTGGTACATGGCCTGGCCAGGAGTTAACTTACTAATAGGAGGTAGAATTCCATACGCATCTGCAGTAAGAAAGAAAATGTTTTTAGGTGTTTTACCAATGGATGGATCCATTGCATTACTGATAAAACTTAATGGATAACTTACTCTTGTATTTTCAGTAATAGATTTATTACTAAAATCTATTTGATTAGTACCTTCTTCAAAGATGGTATTTTCTACTAGAGCTCCCGGCCTAATGGCTTTAAAAATTTCCGGCTCTTTTTCTTCGCTTAAATCTATTGTTTTGGCATAGCACCCGCCTTCAAAATTAAATACACCATCATCTGTCCAGCCATGTTCATCATCACCTATCAGCATCCTGTTAGGGTCTGCACTTAGTGTAGTTTTTCCTGTACCGCTAAGGCCAAAGAAAATAGCGGTATCACCTTCGGTACCCATATTAGCACTGCAATGCATACTTAATACATTAGCCCGTTGAGGTAATACAAAATTGAGCATAGTAAAAATGCCTTTTTTCATTTCACCTGTATAACCTGATCCGCCAATAAGAATGATTTTGTGTTTAAAACTTATTAGGGAAAAATTTTCTTCACGTGTGCCATCTTCAGCAGGGTTTGCTTTAAAACCCGGTGCCTGAATAATATGCCAATGAGGCGTAAAATTAACGAGCTGGCTCTCCGTTGGTCTAATAAACATATTGTGGCAAAAAAGATTATTTGCAGGGCTTTCATTTATAACCCTAAGATTTAACCTGTACTTTTCATCCGCACAGGCAAAACAATCTCTCACCCATATTTCCTTTTCAGACAAATACTTTATCATTTTGTCTTTTAACCGGAAGAAATATTTTTCCTCTATAGGAATATTAAAATCGTTCCAGTCTACTGTATCGGAAGTTATCTCATCTTTAACCGTAAACTTGTCTTTAGGGCTTCTCCCTGTAAACTTTCCGGTTAAAATAACTAATGCACCAGTGTTATTCAGAACGCCTTCACCTCTTTTGAGAGTTTGTTCAGTAAGTTCTGCAGAGGTTAATTGATAGTTTACGGGTTGGGTTGTGCGCAATCCCATTTCACCCAAAGCCACTAAAGGGGCTTCAGGCATCGTAGATACTGACATAGCAAGCATTTTTGTTTAGGACGCAAAGGTAGGGTAACATTATTTTAAAAAAAATTCAGATACTCTTCATTTGAGAGGAGTTTATCAGTGTTTATTTTGATTTTTTTATAAACATCTTACAGTATACATCTTTTGTTAAAAGCTTTTGTATGGTTTATCTATTCTATTAAAAGAGTTTTATTTTTTAAATCAGTGATAATAATACCAAAAATATTTAAAACGTATATTGCAACACCTATATTTATATTTAAGTAACTGAAGTTTCATCCTCAAATTAATTTCATGAAATATTTGCCACTCAACCCTGATATTTTTATTCAAAATCGTAAGCGTTTTGTAGAAAAAATGGAAAAGAATTCTATTGCCATTTTTAATAGTAATGACGAGTTACCTACCAATGCTGATCAGTTATATAAGTTCAAACAAAATTCAGATCTTTTATGGCTTACAGGTATTGAGCAGGAAGATAGCATGTTGATTTTATACCCGGATAATCCTGATACTAAATATAGAGAAGTACTTATATTGGTAAGGCCAAATGAGATAAAAGAAAAATGGGATGGTCATCGATTAAGGGTAAACGAAGCGCAGGCCATTTCTGGCATACAAAACATTGTATGGCTCGATTCTTTGGAAGCCCTGTTACAGCCATGGATTCATTGGGCAGATAACATCTACCTCAATACTAATGAAAATGATAGAAAAGCAAATCATGTTTCTGTTAGAGATTACAGGTATGCAGAAAAAATGAAACAACAATACCCTTTGCATAATTATAAAAGAAGCGCACGCCTTTTAAAAGATCTGCGGGCTATAAAATCTCCGTTGGAAATAGAGGTTATGCAAAAAGCTATTGATATTACTGAAAATACTTTCCGGCATTTAATGCAGTTTATCAAACCGGGAGTAATGGAGTATGAAATTGAAGCAGAAATTTATCATTCTTTCTTATCTCAGCGGGCAAGCGGTCCGGCTTACGGTTCCATCATTGCAAGCGGCGACAGGGCAAGAACCTTGCATTATGTAGAAAACAATCTTGAGTGTAAAGACGGAGAGTTAATATTGATGGATTTTGGCGCAGAATATGGTAATTATTGTGCAGATCTTACGAGGCCAATACCGGTGAATGGTAAATTTAGCCGCAGGCAAAAAACAATTTACAACGCTTGTCTTCAATTACACCATTACGCTGCAAGCATTTTAAAGCCAGGTATAAGCATTATAGATTATACAGAAAAAGTGGGTGATGAAGCAACAACCGTATTCCAAAAAATTGGGTTGCTTAAAAAATCAGATATTAAAAATGAAGATGCGGAAAACAGAGCTTACCGCAAATATCTATACCATGGTATTTCTCATCATCTGGGTATTGATGTGCATGACCTTGGTACGAGAACAGAACCTATTAAGGCAGGAATGGTTTTTACAATAGAGCCTGGAATTTATATTGAAGAAGAACAAGTGGGCGTTAGGATAGAAAATAATTTCTGGATAACAAAAAATGGTAATAAGGATTTAATGAAAAATATTCCAATTACAGTAGAAGAAATAGAAGGATTCATGAAAAAATAAAAATCATTCTGATAAATAAAAATAGAACTGAATAATCTTTTATACAATTCATAGATCTACATCCGGTTAAGGGTACACTTACAATCATGAAACAAATTCCAAATTTATTTACACTTCTGAACCTTATTTTCGGATGTCTTGCCATCATATACATTTTGCAAAATGGTATTTCTATTCAATACAGCTCACAGGGTTCTCAATATATTGATATCCCGGAAAAAATATGGATGGCTTCTCTTTTTATTGCCATTGCTGCTGTAGTAGATTTTCTGGATGGCTTTGTGGCCAGGTTATTTAATGCAAGTTCTGAGATGGGTAAACAATTAGATTCATTAGCTGATTTGGTGACGTTTGGAGTAGCACCATCAATGATTATGTATCAATTTTTGCGAATGAGTTTTGCCCGGGAAGAAAATGGAATTGATGTTTCTATTTTGTGGCTTGCTCCTGCTTTGCTTATAGCCGGTGCTGGCGCATACAGGCTGGCAAGATTTAATTTAGATACTACTCAGTCATTTGGATTTAAAGGAGTACCCATTCCCGCTGCAGGCTTATTGATTGCATCTTTTCCGATAATTTACTGGAATACTAATAGTGAAATGTTAATCAATATCATGTTGAATAAATGGTTTCTTTATTTATTCATTATTGTTATTAGTGGTTTAATGATAAGCAAGCTTCCATTAATGGCCTTAAAATTTAAGGATACCTCTATCAAATCTAACCTTCCAAAAATTATCCTGGTGGTGTTTTCATTGTTGGCTATTGTTTTATTTCAATGGTTATCCGTTCCGGTTATTTTTATCGCTTACATTATTTTATCTTTGGTCTTCAAAAACAAATAGTCATGTTATTTACTGTACAGGTTAAAGTAATGCCGTTAAAAGATTTGTTAGATCCTCAAGGCAAAGCCGTTTTAGGGGGCTTACAAAATTTAGATATTACAGCTGTGTCTGATGTAAGAATAGGAAAACACATAGATCTGCAAATTGAAGCAGACGATAAAGAAGCAGCAATAGCTATCGCATCTGAAGCTGCAAAAAAGTTACTGGCAAATCCTGTAATGGAAATGTTTGAAGTAACTGTCAGTTAAAAATACTTAATGGCATTTAGCCATCAGCGTTAGCTTTAAAAAAATTGTATTGTTAGCGGCCATCAGTTACTAATAAACAGCTATATGCTATACATCATTCCCACGCCCATTGGCAATCTTTCTGATATTACTTTCAGGGCAATAGAAATATTAAAAAGCGTTGATCTCATTCTTGCCGAAGATACCCGGACATCATCTGTGCTGCTCAATCATTACTTTATTCAGAAACCTGTTTCTCCCTACCATCAGCACAACGAACATAAAATTGTTGCGCACCTTGCAGACCAAATGGCAGCTGGTAAAACAATTGCTTTGCTAACAGATGCAGGAACACCGGGTGTTAGTGATCCTGCTTTTTTATTGGTAAGAGAATGTATTAAAAACGATATCAGGGTAGAGTGCCTTCCCGGTGCAACAGCTTTTGTACCGGCATTGGTTAATAGTGGCTTGCCAATGAATAGTTTTTGCTTCGAAGGCTTTCTTCCTTTAAAAAAAGGCAGGCAAACCATGATGAGAAAACTCGCAGTAGAAGGACGTACTATGGTGTTTTATGAAAGTCCTATGCGGTTGGTTAAAACACTTCATCATTTTATTGAATATTTTGGTGCAGATCGTCAATGCTGTGTGAGCAGGGAACTTACCAAAAAATTTGAAGAAAATAAAAGAGGGAGTTTGCAGGAAGTGCACGACTACTTTAATGCCAAACCCGTTAAGGGAGAAATTGTAATTGTAGTAGGTGGAAAAATTGATTAGCGCAAGAATAATTCTATATAAATTTCCATTTAAGCCCTGCATCCCATTAAACCAATAATACAAAACCATTTTTCAGTTTTCTGTTTTGCATAACAGTATTTAACCGAAATTTACAACAAACAAAAGAACCACATGAGTCATAAATCAACTTCATTATTTTTTATTTCAATTGTCCTATTTCTTTTTTCTGAAGCACAACCTGGCAGATGGCAACAAAAGGTTAAGTACAATATGAACATAGAAATGGACGTAAATACCAACCAATTTACAGGCAAACAAAAATTAGAGTATACCAACAATTCTCCTGACATACTAAACCGGTTATTCTATCATCTTTATTTTAATGCCTTTCAGCCCAACAGCAGTATGGATGTGCGCAGCAGGGAATTAGGAAAATTTCTTGTTAACGGAAGGCCGGACTGGGATGCAAGGGTGAAAGACAGAATAGCAAATTTAAAAGATAGTGAGATTGGTTACCAGAAGATCAAATCAATAAAAATTAATGGTATTTCCCAGCCATTTAAATACCATGAAACCATTTTAGAAGTAACTCTTACCAAACCCGTATTGCCCAGTACCAAAGTTGTCATTGATATGGAATTTGAAGCACAGGTTCCCTTGCAGGTAAGAAGAAGTGGTAGAGATAATCCTACAACAGGTGTACGATACAGTATGAGCCAATGGTATCCTAAGCTTTGCGAATATGATAGAGATGGCTGGCATCCAAATCCGTACATAGCAAGAGAATTTTACGGAGTATGGGGAGATTTTGATGTAACTATTTCTATTGATAAGAATTATAAATTAGGAGGCACAGGAGTATTAACTAATGCCAGCGAAATAGGATGGGGGTATGATAAACCGGGTACTGAATTGAAGCCAACGGCTAAGGCTAAACGCAGTTGGCGTTTTGTGGGAAATAATATTCACGATTTTGTTTGGGCTGCAGATCCCGACTATAAACACATTGTTCGCAATGTGCCCAATGGCCCGGCAATACACGTTATATACAATGAAAAAAAGGACGATGCTAAAAATGATAGTGCATGGTTGAAAGTTGCTGATGCTGCTGTTAAAGTATTACCCTTTATAGAAAAAAACTTTGGTAAATATCCTTACCCGCAATACTCCTTTATTCATGGCGGCGATGGTGGTATGGAATATCCAATGGCTACACTAGTTTCATCACCATCTATGGGCACGGCTATTCATGAATGGATGCATAGCTGGTACCAGATGATGTTAGGTAGCAATGAGAGTTTATATGCCTGGATGGATGAAGGATTTACCAGTTTTGCAGAAAATTTAATTACGAAATATTATAATGGTTTTCCTGATATTGCCAATTATGAAGATGCATTAAAAAAGAGACCAAATGATGAGACATTGATTGACCTGGTTAAAAATGTTTTACCAACCGATCATAGTGGTGCCTACAATAGTTATTACAAACTGGTACAAAGTGGCCTTGAAGAACCCCTAACTACCCATGCGGATCATTTTAACAGCAATGCAGCTTACAGTCCTGCAGCTTACTCCAAAGGAGAAGTGTTTATGGAACAATTGGGTTATATCGTAGGTGCAGAAACCAGAAATAAAATACTACTGGAATATTATAATCAATGGCGTTTTAAACATCCTACTGCAAATGATTTTATAAAAATTGCCGAAGATGTGAGTGGTATTCAATTGGATTGGTACCAGATGTATTTTGTAAATTCTACCAAAACGATTGATTATGGAATTGATAGTTTGTGGGAAGAAAATGGCGTCTCTAAAATAAGGCTGAAGAGAGATGGACTTATGCCGATGCCGGTAGATCTTCAATTAACATTTAAAGATGGTACTACACAAATGCAGTATATACCGTTAAACCTAATGTATGGGCAAAAAATAGCAGAGGATAAAAATGAGTTAAGGGTAATAAATGAACCGTGGAAATGGACTCACCCTACTTATGTAATCGAATTTAAAAATAAACTTACTGATCTGCAAAAGGCAGAAATTGATCCAAGCAAAAGAATGGCGGATATTAACAGGAAAAACAATCTGCTGCTTTTAAACTGGTAAATTATATTATTGCGTTTAACAAAAATGCCCCAACAGATTGGGGCATTTTTATTAAACCTGTTTTTGCTTTATACTACCTACCAAAATATTTATTTACAGCTTCTACCCGGTTACCTACATGCAATTTGTCGTAAATATTGTATACATGTTTACGAACTGTTTCTGAACTGATAAATAATTTATCTGAAATTTCTTTATATACCATACCATTGGCCAGCATTTCTAAAATTTCCAATTCCCTTTTGGTAAGTATATCCAGGGAGCCATTGGTAATACCCTCAGGTTTTTGTTGAAAAGCCATCACTACTTTCCTGGCTATCTGGCTGCTCATAGGTGCGCCTCCATCATATAATTCCTTTATAGCAGACAATAAGTTTACAGGGGTCGTTTTCTTTATGATATATCCACTTGCTCCTGCGTTTAAGGCTTCAAATATTTTTTCATTTTCCTCGTAAACAGTACACATCATAAACATCATTTCGGGGCATAAAGGTTTCAAAGTTTTAACCACATGAATACCATCAACCCCACCAAGGTGTATATCCATTAAAACCACGTTAGGTTCAAAGATGGGTAGCGTAACAAGGGCATCTTCGCCAGACTCACAAGAGCAAACTAATTCAAAACCATCAGCCCTGTTAATAATCTCTTCTAAAGCTTGCTTAATATCCAGGTTATCTTCTACTATAGCTACAGTTATATTCATACAATAAATCTCTTTAAATTATAAGTACATACAAATATCCTGAACCGGATTTGATTTATTTTGCAGGTTGATAAAGTAAAAATTTTTCTGTGAAGTATGGCTCACGAAAAATTTTGTCTATTTCCCATACAAAAGGCTTGCAGTTACTTTCAAAAATTTCTTTGGTAAGGTCGCCGCCTTTCAAACAAATAAGCCCGTTGGGAATATCATCTTCCTGTTTGTTTTTATTTTTTTTTACCAGTGGTTTGCTCCAATGCCACAAATCTTTTAAAGGCGCAACCGCCCTGGATACTACAACATCAAATTGCCTGTTCTTAATATCTTCTGCTCTTGTATGCTGTGTAGTTATATTTTCTAATCCTATTGCTGTTGAAATTTCATTGATGACCAAAAGTTTTTTGTTGATGCTGTCTACCATATGAAAGGCGGTATCCGGAAAAAGAATTGCCAACGGCACTCCGGGAAATCCTCCTCCACAACCAAGATCCATTACCTGCATATTTTTTTTAAATGAAAATTTAGTGGCAATAACCAATGAATGTAGTACATGATGCAGGTAGAAATTATCCATATCTTTTCTGCTGATCACATTTATTTTTTCATTCCATTCTGTATACAATTCTTTTAATGCGCCCAGTTGTTTTTCCTGCAGTGGTGTAAAATCAGAAAAATATTTTTTTACAATATCCATATTTGAAAATTACATAATTAATTAAAATACCATTTTTCTGGAACTTATTTCCATGATTGCTTTGGCTTTCTTAATAAAGCAGGTGCAAACAACAGGTAATAAAAAAGCATCCAGAAATCAAATAATAGTAAGAATGGAAACAAATCTTTTTCCCCTAATTTTTTCATCACTTTTGAATACACCACGGCCTGTACTAAAATTTTAACACTATACACTACAAGAGCCAGCTTCCAGCTATAAACAATAGCACTGGCAATAAGCAGGGGATAAAAAACAAAATTGATAAATGCATATAACGCCAATAAAAATTTATGCAAAGGCTTGTAAAATTTAGAAGTGGTGTAATGCCTTTTTTTTTGGTTAAACCATTGTTGCCAGGTAGAGGCCGGGTTACTTAGAGTAAAACTATTGGCATCAATATTTATTTTAGTATTTATTTTGGTAGCAGCCGCATTAATAAAAAGATCATCATCACCACCGGGTAAATGATTGTGTGCCGAAAAACCTTTGTGCCTGAAGAAAACAATTTTTTTATAGGATAGATTTCTGCCTACACCCATATAAGGAATACCTGCCAATGCATAACTCATATATTGTAAAGCTGTATGAAATGTTTCCCACCTTATAAGCTTATTCAATAATCCTTTCTTTTTGTGAAAAGCCCCGTAACCCAACACAATTTCTGTATCATTGTCGTAAACATTTTGCATACTGTCAATCCAGTATTCAGAAGCAGGAACACAATCTGCATCCGTTAAAAGCAGCACTTCATGTTTGGCTGTTTTTATGCCAATACTTAGCGGAAACTTTTTTCCCGGAATCATCTTTGCTTCCTGTGTAAGTTCTACCACCTGCATTTGCCTGAATTCTTTTTTTAATTCTTCCAGGATGTATTTGCTTTCATCATAGGAGTTATCATTCACCACTATCACTTCATGTGTACTATCATATTTTTGAACAAGTACACCTGGTAAATTTTGTACAAGATTAGCCGCCTCATCTCTTGCACAAATAATAGCACTTACTGCATGGGTTTGGCTGCTTGACTTTGCTGCGGGATTATAAAAAGCAAGCCTGCTAAAAAAAAATAAATAATAAAAAAGATGAATAAACCCTACCAGGCACAGAGATACAAATAAGAAGAGCTGCCAATGCAGCACAAGTAGTTTTGGAAAATCCATAACTGCAAAAATAAGCTATAGCCGCTAGAGTGCAATTCATTGATTGATGATATAAGCGAACATTAAAATTTTATCTTTGCCCTCTTTTTAAAAAATACCATGGCAATACTAGAGTTTCAATTACAGGCAAATGATAAAGGCAGCAGTGCAAGGGCAGGGCTAATAACAACCGATCACGGGCAAATAGAAACGCCCATATTTATGCCGGTAGGTACAGTAGGTAGTGTAAAAGCAGTAACTCAACAGCAATTAATAAAAGATGTGCAGGCGCAAATTATATTGGGCAATACCTATCACTTATACCTGCGACCGGGGCTGGAAGTGCTGGAAGCTGCAGGCGGCCTTCACCAATTTAATGGTTGGCATAAACCCATATTAACTGATAGTGGCGGTTACCAGGTGTTTTCCCTATCCGGCACAAGGAAGATCAAAGAAGAAGGAGTGGTGTTTCAGTCGCATATTGATGGAAGCAGGCATTTGTTTTCACCCGAAAAAGTGATGGATATTCAACGCACTATCGGGGGAGATATCATTATGGCTTTTGATGAATGCCCTCCCGGTGGCAGCGAATACAATTATGCCAAAACCTCTATGGAGCTTACGCATCGTTGGCTGGACAGGTGTTTTAACCAATTTGCCAATACACCAGATAAATACAATTACACACAAAATTTATTTCCGATTGTACAGGGTGGGGTACATCAAGATTTAAGAAAAGCGTCCTGCGAATACATCGCATCTAAAAATGCAACCGGCAATGCAATAGGCGGACTAAGCGTAGGAGAACCTATTGAAACGATGTACGAAATATGTACCCTTTGTTGCGAACATCTCCCACAAAATAAGCCCCGTTACCTTATGGGTGTAGGTACTCCATGGAATATTCTTGAATGCATAGCTATGGGAGTAGATATGTTTGACTGCGTAATGCCTACCCGCAATGGTAGAAATGCCATGTTATTTACCTCTAAAGGCGTCATTAATATTGATAATAAAAAATGGGAAAAAGATTTTTCGGTGCTCGATGATGGTATAGATTGTGAAGTGAGCAACTATTACAGCAAAGCATATCTACGGCATTTAATGAAAAGTAAAGAATACCTGGGGCTAACTATTGCAAGTGTTCATAACCTGGCCTTTTATATATGGCTGGTTAAGCAGGCTCGTTTACATATTGTGCAGGGAACTTTTAATAGCTGGAAAGAACAAATGGTGGTTCAGTTGCAACAAAAATTATAATGGCTAATTCTTAGGTTACACAATATCTGCACCCCGCAAATAGTTATATCGTATAGTAATATTTAATAACCTCCAAGTAATTCTTATGAAATATTTATTCGCAGTCTTGTTGTGTAGCTGTTGTTTTTCCTTTGAAATGAGGGCACAAAATATTCAAAATGCTTCTATAGCAAAAGATGTACAGGTAGATGTTACCGTCACAGATTTTAAAGATAATGTGCTGCCCCACGAGATAATGATTTTTAGAAGTAAGCTTAGCATGCGGGAATACCAGGGGCTTACAGATGAAGGGGGAAAATTTTCTGTAAGGTTGCCCGCCGGAGATAAATATGAAATTTATATTCTGGGGTTTAAGGATTCTACAACGTATGACGTAATGGATGTGCCAGACCCGGGGCCCAATGCTTCTTACAAAAAACCTTTCATTCTCACATTTCAGTTTTCTCCGTCTAAAACATTTATACTGGAGGACTGTAATTTTGAAACCGGTAAAGCCACATTAGAACCAGAATCCTACAAGGTTATAGACGAGCTGGTAGCATACCTTGTTCGTAAGGCAGAAGAAAGAATTGAAATTGGCGGACATACAGATAATGTAGGTTCTGCCGCGGCCAATTTAACCTTATCATATGATCGTGCCACTTCAGTCATGAATTATCTTATTTCAAAAGGTATCGACCAGGCAAGATTAGAAGCTAAAGGATATGGTATGACGGTACCGGTAGAAACTAATAAAACAGCAGAAGGCCGGGCCCAAAACAGGCGGACAGAGGTGAAAATTTTGGAATGATGATTGAATATTAATAAAAAAAAGGATCACTTTTAAGACC